>SMVA01266020.1_pt1 | contig 25628 bp, 24 predicted proteins | sample 2456451 | NCBI WGS metagenome assembly SMVA01 (sample SAMN11095933, study PRJNA526329) | marine sediment metagenome | biome: Marine sediment; feature: Surficial sediment; material: Deep marine sediment; isolation source: Hadal surficial sediment | place: Pacific Ocean | collected 2014-05 | depth... | reverse complement strand
GGTCGCTTCGACCCGATTCTTTCGCGACCCAGCGCGCGAGATGGCGATCCGGGGCGAAGATCAACTTTTCCCCCTCGAAGCTCTCGACCATCTTGACCGCATTGGACGACGTACAGATCAGATCGCTCATCGCCTTCACCGCCGCTGAGGCATTGATGTAGGTCAACACCTTGGCGCCCGGATGGGCGGCCACGAAGGACTCGAATTCGTCCGCCGGACAGCCGTCGGCCAGCGAACAACCCGCGTCGAGGTCCGGAACCAGGACGGGCGTTCCCGGATTCAGGATCGCCGCCGTCTCGGCCATGAAATGAACACCACAGAATACGATTCGCTCGCATTCGATCTGCTGGGCCGCGCGGGCCAGAGCAAGCGAATCGCCGACCACATCGGCCAGGTCCTGGACCTCGGACTCCTGGTAGTAGTGAGCGAGAAGAAAAGCGCCCTTCTCCCGCTTGAGTTCGAGAATCGCCGCTTCGAGATCTTCCGGGTATTCGGTCTCTTCGGTTGGGTCCAGATTCATGGGGGCCATCGTGTGGCGGTCTCCATCAGGGGGGCACGCGAATCGTGGCTTGAGTCTACCAGCGAGTGTCGCGCTTCACGAGAGAGGCTCGATCAACAACGTCGGAACGCCGTGAACGGGATCGCGGACCGTGCACACCCGCGTACCCGGCTTGTGGCCCTCGCGGATCTCCGAAACATCGAACCGGTCCTCCTGCAACCTCGAATGAACGGCCTCGAGATCCGACACCTGCCAGGCCAGGCCGCCAAAGCGATCGGCACGCTCCGGTTGGGGCTCGGCATCGAGCCGACCGCCGACTTCGATCGTCACCCCCCCGATTCGAAGAAAAATCAAACGCACCCCGCGCTTCTCGAATTTTCGATCGAGCGCCAGTCGAATGCCCAATCGAATTGCATAGAAGTCTCGCGTCGCTTCGATGTCCGCGCTGAACAAGACGACATGATCGAGCCCAAGAATCCGACTGCGGGGATCGATCGAAGTCGCGGGAGCGGAGTCCGCTCCTCGATCCTCCCAGACCGGTTGTTCGCCCGTCTCACCGGAGATCAGTTCGACCGAAATCGAACGACTGACGACACGATCCAGCGGGGTCGAGGTCCAGCGACGCGTCGAAGCGATGCCCGACCGCTCGGCCAGCTCGGAAACGCATGGCTGAGTCAGCGTGGCCGCCGACTTCAATTCGCGGACGAATCCATCCGGCTCGTCCCACGCCAGGCGGAAACCCGAGAGGCCCTGCGAAGGATCCCCCGTCGCAACTTCGGTATTGCGAATCTCGAGCAGTGTATTCGCCAAGGGGAAAAGTGCGCTGCGCGAACGCCGCTCCGCGTTGTGTTCGATCCAGCGGGCTTCCTGCCCGAGCATCCGAGCATAGTCATCGACGGCCGATTCGAAATCGTCCACGTCGACGACCACGCTGTGAAAGCCATTCAGCATGGGGAGAGCATCGCACGTCTTTTTCGCTATGCCCTGCAGCATGATTCCCAGGTTCAACGCCCCGTCGAAAAAAATTCTCGGCGTTAAACCCCGCTCGAGCGGGATCGCCCGGGTCCTCGCGATCTTTTTCACGGTCGGGGTAATGCTGGGATGTGGCGACGCCGGGCCGGACCTCCCGAATCTCTTCCTGATCACGGTGGACCAGCTTGCCGCGGACCGTCTCCCGTGTTTCGGTGGACCGGGCGACGCGGGCCGATCGGTCTGTGCGCTGGGCCAGAGAGGCACGCTCCATGCCTTTGCGGTGTCCCCCGGTGGTGGGGAGGCGTCGAACGCGGCCACGGTCTTGACGGGACTCCCCGAGGCGGTTCACGGCCTGGGAAGAGACGGGCAGAGCTTTCTCGCCGACGCGCATCCGACGATCGCGGAAGACCTCTCGAGGGCCGGGTACGCCACGGCCGCCTTCGTCACGAGTCCTTTGGTCAACCGCAGCCGCCGGCTGGACCGGGGCTTCGATCTCTATGAGGATCGCCTCGCCTCCCCGAGTCGGATGGCCGAACGCAACGAGCGCGGCGAGAACACGAATCTTTCCGGCCTGATTCGGGCCTGGATCGAGCGGGTTCCGGCGCCCTGGTTCGTCTGGGTCCATCTGAATCGGAACACGAAACTCGTCGAACTCGATCGGCTGATCTCGGGTTTGTCTGGGATACTCCAGCCTCCGTCGGGAGGACCGGGGATTCTCTTCCTTGCACTCCGCGGAGAAGCCGCATCACGCACCCCCGAAAATTCGGGGATCGAAACCCGTCGATCGATCGGCTGGCGAACCCATCGAGTGCCGCTCATCTGGCGTCCAGCGTTGGACGTCGAAGCGCTCGATCGGCCCACACAGGCCTCGGTTTCCTATCGTCTCGCCAGTCTGATGGATATCGTCCCCACACTTCGAGCCGCGGCGCGGCTCCCCACGGTCGGAGTCCCAAGGAATTCGGACGAGACCCCGTCACAGGTCGCGCCCATTCTGGCATCGGGCCGAGAACTCGCGGTCGGGCCATCCATGCCCGAAGCGATCGACGGCCCGAAGGGCGAGCGCTTCCTGTTGCTCGTCGGGAGCCGCACAGGGGATGTTGGCCTCGCCTCCCAGAACCACTTTTACACCCGAAACGCGAGCCCGCTCGATGGAACGGGGCGACCCGTCGCGACCTCTTCCCTGATTCCGCTCGACGCGCGCTTCGCCAGCCTGCCGGATCCGATCGATCCGCTCTACGAATTCGGATCGGGCGACGCGCGATACGAACTCGGAGCGTGGCGAATCGATGTGCTCGACCCGGACAGTCCGGTGTCTCGACTCGAATTTTATCTGGCCCGTCGGCTCCGCACAGAAGGCGACGCCCGACACATCCGACCAAAGAGAAAGAACCTTCAATGAGAACGCACCGAATCCAGGGCCGGGTCTCCGGACCGCTCGTCGCCGTCTTTCTCGGCGTCCTCGGCGGCCTCGCATTGCTCGCTCTGACACGATTCGAGTTCGCCTTGGGCGGACCGAAAATCGACCGAAGCGGCCGGCTCGTGATTCTCATCAACGGGATCCCGGAGCGAATGGCGCGCGATGTGCTGCTTCCGAATCACGCCTGGGTTCTCCAGATCCGCCTGCCGGAAGAGACGCAGCCCGGCAACGACGAAGCCTTCTTGGTCACTCTCCGTTCAGAGCGAACCGGTGCCACGATTCAAATCGAAGATCGCTTCAGCATCCAGAATGGGATCGCGACGCTCGCGATCCCGAAATCGATTGGCCTCGCGACCGGCTTGCTCTCCGTCCGGGCCACATACATCGACGCGACCGGTCGCCACTTCGAAGACCAACGCCGAATCCGGATCCGGTCCTGGTTCGGGGGAAGCCCGATCGGCGAGCGACAGATCATCCATTTCGATTTCGAAGTCGATCGTGACGAGGACGGAGTTCCCGATTTCCTGAAGGATCTGGAGCGCTTTGGCCTGGCGTCTCCCGACCAGCGTGATTTCGCCGAACGAATCGCCGCACGCATCGAAGAACGTGCCCTCGAGCGCGTCGAACGAGCCTACGATGCGACCGATGACCCCAATGGCACCGGTCGAGATCGCGATCCGGTCCACGTGCGATTCCGACCCGACACAGACCCGCGCTCCCTCATCACTCGGATCTGCATCGGCGGGAGCGACCCTTTGAAGCGCGGTTCCGTCGGCCAGGTCCGATTCGACCTCCGAAACGAAGACAAGACCTCCGTCGAATGTGGCGATGAACCGGTTTCGGGAATCTTCCCGGCCGAGCTCGAAATCTACAAAGACAGCCCGCTCTATCGGGCGGTGCTCGACCCCTTTCTCAAAGCGCACGGCGGCACGGTCCTGGGCAAACACCCCGACGACTCGATCTCGATGTTCGAGATCGACGCGGACGGGAGCGGGAACGGGAGCGTCTGGATATCGCGTCGAAGATCCGAGGTGGATCGCGCGATCGCGGTGATCGGCGACGTTCTCGGCAGCATCATGGCGCACGAAGCCGGCCACGCGCTCGGACTCGTCGCGCCGAGCCAACCGGGTCTGGGACTCTTCGGCGGCAGCGACGGGGAGGCCTATGCGCACAATCTCGATGCCTTCGGCGACCCGCCATCCGACCTCTGGCTGATGAATCCGGGCGGCCGCTTCAGCTTCGAAGAACTCGCCGGACAGGGCGTCGACGGCCCCCTGCGCTTTCGTCCGTTGAACTATGCCTATTTGCGGGATCGGGTCGTCGTGTCCGATAAACACTGACTCGTCTTCGGACTTAGGCGATCGGATTCGGATTCGCGTTCCGGGATCGAGCCGCTAGTCGAGCCCCTAGAGGTCCCAGAAAAAGTCCTTGTTCGTGAGCTCGGTGTCTTCGCTCGAAGCCACGGCTTCCTCTCGTTCCGACGGGGTCAAGAGATCTTCGCCCTTCAGGATCCGCTCGACCAACTCCTCGAGGTCCCGGGTCTCCGTCTCCCAATAGTCGTCGGTCCCGAAATGCGGAAACGCGTCTGGAAACGCCGGATCTTCCCAACGTCGCGCAATCCATCCGGCATAGAAGACGAAACGGAATCCGCGAAGCGGCTCGATCAGTGAAAAACTCCGGTCGTCGAAAGGCCGAAACGTTTTATAGGCCTCAACGAGCAATCTCCGCTGCCGATCCGCCTCGACATCCCGTCCTGGCAAGAGCATCCAGACATCCTGAACAGGCGGACCGATCACCATGTCGTCAAAGTCGAGAAAGAACCATCCCTCATTCCCCCGCAACAGATTTCCGGCGTGGCAGTCCCCATGAATCGGCTGGACTTCGATGTCCCGACTGCGTTCGTAGTAGATTTCGACGAGCGACTCGACCGCACGCGCATAACGTGGCGCACAGCTGGGCGGCAGCCAGTTCTCCTCTTCGAGCAGATCAAGGGCGTAGAGCGGAACACTGTCCGCGTCGAGCGTCCGCCGATGGGGTGCGCCGACATCGGCTGCGATCGAATGAATCCGGGCCATGAGTCGACCGAGCATTTCGATCTGGTCGTCGCTGAATTCGTCGGGAGATCGACCCCCCGTCCGCGGCCAGACCGCGTAGAAGATATCCTCGATCTCGTGAAGCGTGTCGCCGTCCGGAAACGTCAGCGGCGCGCAGACCGGGATCTCCGCATCGATCAGGGCCGCGAGCAGTCGGTGCTCATCGAGGATCGTCTCGCGAGACCAACGACCGGGACGATAGAATTTCGCCACGACATGCCTTCCGTCTTCCAGGCGGACGTCATAGACCCGATTTTCGAGGGCATTCAGCGAAAAACAATGGCCGGACGGATCGAAGCCCGCCGCTTCCACCGCCTGCAGCACGCGCGTTGGAGACAATCGAAAGAAGAACTCGGTTTTTTCCGCGCGGTCATCCATCGCCGAATCATACCCCGCTCGTGGATTTGCCCGAATTACACAGTTTCGTTAGAATTTTCGCGCACTTAGGCTGACTCGCCCTCGGCTCGGATCGCCCTTGTGATCCACCGCTGAGATCCATCGAGCGAATGCCCACCACGGAGCCCCACTTGTCCCCCGAACGTGACCGCCCCTGGCTGATTCGAACCTACTCTGGCCATTCCTCCGCGCGCGCGAGCAATGCGCTCTACCGCAGCAATCTCGCGAAGGGCCAGACGGGCCTGTCCGTCGCCTTCGATCTACCGACCCAGACCGGTTACGACTCGGATCATCCGCTCGCCCGCGGCGAGGTCGGGAAGGTCGGTGTTCCGATTTGCCATATCGACGACATGCAGAATCTCTTCGAGAACATCCCCCTCGACAAGATGAACACCTCGATGACCATCAACGCCACCGCGGCGTGGTTGCTCTCGCTCTATATCGCGACCGCCGAACGCCAGGGCTCCAAGCCGGAACAACTGACGGGGACGACCCAGAACGACATCATCAAGGAATATCTGTCACGCGGAACCTTCGTCTTTCCGCCCGACGCCTCGATGCGCCTAACGAGCGAAATCGTCACGTACACGGTCGAGCACGCTCCCAAATGGAATCCGATCAACATCTGCTCGTATCATCTTCAGGAAGCGGGCGCGACGCCGGTCCAGGAGATCGCCTTCGCCATGGCCAATGCGATTTCGGTGCTGGACCGGGTTCGCGAGATCGGCGACATCGACGACGAAACGCTGTCCCGAATCTTCGGGCGCATCTCCTTCTTCTTGAATGCGGGAATCCGATTCATCGAAGAAATGTGCAAATGCCGAGCGATGACGGAGCTCTGGGAAGAGATCGGTCGCGAACGCTATGGCATCACGAACGAAAAGATGTTGCGACTTCGCTATGGCGTCCAGGTGAACAGCCTCGGCCTGACGGAGGCCCAGCCGGAAAACAACATCGTCCGGATCGCACTCGAAGCCCTCGGCGTCACCCTCTCGAAACGTGCACGAACGCGTTCTCTGCAACTCCCCGCCTGGAACGAGGCGCTCGGTCTGCCTCGACCCTGGGATCAGCAACTCTCGCTCCGCACCCAACAGATTCTGGCCTTGGAGACCGACCTGCTGGAATACGACGATCTCTTCGACGGCTCCCACGTCGTCGAGAAGCTCACCCGCGAACTTCGATCCGCCGCGCGCGAAGAACTCGATCGCGTCCTCGACATGGGGGGTGCCGTCGCGGCCGTCGAGAACGCCTACATGAAACGACGCCTCGTCGAGAGCCACACGGCACGGCTGCGGGCGATCGAATCCGGCGAACTCAAGGTCGTCGGTGTGAACATCCACCAGGAGACCGTCGAATCCCAGCTTGCCCAGGCCGGCTCCGAATCGATCCTGAAAGTCGATGCCTCCGCCGAACGGGAGCAGATCGAATCGCTCGAGGCCTTTCGCAAGAGACGCAACGAAGCCGAGGCCCATCGCGCGCTGCGCGCGCTCGAAGACGTCGTCAAGAATGGCGGGAACATCATGCCCCCGTCGATCGAGGCCGCCAAGGCCGGCGTCACGACCGGCGAGTGGTCCCAGGTACTGCGCGATATCTTCGGGGAGTATCGTGCACCGACCGGCGTCGGATTGGCACCGAGCGTTGCGACGACGGAGGGTTCGCCCGAGGTCGTCGCTGTACGCAAGCGCGTCGATCAGGTGTCGACTCGATTGGGGCGCCGACTGAAAATTCTCGTCGGCAAACCCGGACTCGACGGGCATAGCAACGGCGCGGAACAGATCGCCGTCAAGGCGCGCGATGTCGGCATGGAGGTCGTCTACGACGGAATCCGATTGACACCCCAGGAGATCGTCCAGTCCGCACGCGACGAGGGGGTTCATGTGATCGGACTCTCGATCCTGTCGGGATCCCACGGTGTACTCGTAGTGGATGTCGTCGAAGGGCTGCGCGAGGCCGGCCTTGGACATATCCCGGTCGTCGTGGGGGGCATCATTCCGGAGGAGGACGCGATCCTCTTGAAGAAAGCCGGTGTGCGGCGCGTCTACACACCCAAGGACTTCGACCTCACCCGCATTATGGACGAGATCGTCGACGTCGTCTCCGAACAGAATGCCGCCTGAGAATCCCATCGCCTCGCTCGCCGACCGCGTCGCGACGGGTGACCTCAGCGCGGTTGCCGAAGCGCTCAACCAGATCGACGACGATCGTCCCGAAAATCGCGAACGCGCTCTGGCGCTTCTCGACGCACTCGAGGGGCGGGCTGCGGGAACTCGCATCGGCGTCACGGGCGCGCCGGGGTCGGGCAAATCGACGCTGCTGGATGCACTCGTATTGGGGCTTCGTGAACGGGACCGCTCGGTCGGAATCCTCGCCGTCGACCCGTCGAGCCAACGCACGGGGGGTGCGCTGCTCGGCGATCGAATGCGACTCGGCTCCGCTGCGCGCGACGCAGGCGTCTTTCTTCGTTCGCTCGCCGCCCGCGACCGATTGGGGGGACTCTCCGAGGTCACGGGGCCGAGTCTCGATGTCATGGCGGCGGCCTTCGACACGGTCTTCGTCGAAACCGTCGGCGTCGGCCAGTCGGAAGCGGAGGTCATCGATCTCGTCGACACCCTCGTATTCGTCGCACAACCCGCCGCTGGCGACCTGATCCAATTCATGAAGGCCGGCATTCTCGAATGGCCCGACATCTTCTTCGTCAACAAATCCGACCTCGGGGACGCCGCAGGGCGTACGATGGCCGAACTTCGAGCGGGTCTCGAATTGGGCAGTCGGCGCGACCCTGAATACGAACCACCCGTACTCTGCGGATCCGCCCGGGACGGCGTGGAGCTCCCCGCGCTGATCGACGCGATCGACGCACACCAAGAATATCTGGACACATCGGGACAGCGCCCCATCCGGCGACGAACCGGCCGCATAGCGCGAGTTCGGAACGCGCTCTCGACTCGCTATGGCCGCTTTGGCGCCGCCCGGCTAACGGGTTCGCTCGCCATCGAGAGTTTTATCGACGAGAGACCCGAATACTCCGTCGAGCGACTCATCGAAAACCTCGGCATCGAAGTCGAGAAAGCGCTCGGCCGCGATGGTCCGTGAGCCCCCGCGCGGTCCGCTAGCCCGGATCGGACGCCTGTTGCGAATGGTGTTTTGGGCCCTCGTCTTTGCATTCGTATTCGGCTTCACGATCGGCACGCTCTTGCGAGCGAAGCTCGAGCGGCCGGTTCGCTACATCGGCGAACGACCGAATGCCGCCTCAGCCCTGGCGGCTACGCCAGGCGATGTCCGCAACACCCTGCCGCGCATTCTCATGTCGCGCGAGCACGAAGAGCAGATCGGATAGACGATTCAAATAGCGAAGCGAAGTCTCCTCGACCGACTCCCCGTCCACACTCGCGAGCCGAACGACCCTACGTTCCGCGCGACGACAGACGGTTCGCGCAACGTGAAAGGCCGCCGCCGAGGGGCTGCCGCCGGGAAGGATGAAACGCTTGAGCGGCTCAAGCGGCTCCTCGAGTCGATCGATCAGCGCCTCGAGGGTTTCGATCTCCGCGGCGCTCACGCCCTCCACACCGGATTTCTTTCGATGCTTGGCATCCGGCGTGGCCAGCGACGCACCGAGATCGAAGAGCGCGCTCTGGATGGCTTGCAGGGATTCCCCGAGCGCCGGATCCGACCCGGACGCGATCGCAAGTCCAAGCGAAGCGTTCAACTCGTCGACCTCACCGTAGGCGGCGACGCGAAGCGCGTCTTTCCCGACACGATCGCCGCCGAAGAGATCCGTTTGGCCTGTGTCGCCACGTCGTGTGTAGATTTTCACCGCTGCGCGACCGGGCGAATCAACCGCGCGCGGCCAGATCGGCGTCGACCCGTGTCGCGAGGTCGTCATCCAAGGCGGCGGAGGTCGATGCTCTTTCGGGATTCGATCCGGGCTCGACCACGGGGGACTTCGCAACGAGACGCCGGAGAACGACGATGACCACCCCGCCCCCGGCGACGAATCCGAACATCGGAAGCAGATAGGCCCAGAGCGTGATCCCCTTGGCGGGGGGTGCACCGAGAATTTCTTCGCCAAAACGCTCGATCAACATTTCGACGATCTGCTCTCGGGTCGCGCCGCCCGCTTCCTGAACGACCATCCACTGCACCAATTCCGCGGCCTGGGGACTCGGGCAGGACGCGAGCGTGCGGCCCGGGCAATACGGACTCATCAACTCGCCCGCCAGGTCATAACTCCACGATTTCGCCAGCCCCGTCGTCGCGCCGAGAAGCAGGCTCGCAACCAGCAAGACGACGACGACCCCGAGAGCGGGAATCCGCGACGGGCGCGCCTTCGGATCGAAGGCCGATGGCCCCGACGTGGATCGGATCAGATACTCCAAGATAAATCCCCGGAATCGTCGCTTTCCTCGTCGTCCCTCGGGCCGCGCGTCAGCTGACGCGGCGCCTCGACCAGGACGCGCGAGCGGGGCGGAACGCTTTGGGTGAGAAACACGTTGCCGCCGATGATCGTGCCCGCACCGATCACGGTGTCGCCGCCCAGAATCGTCGCTCCGGCATAGATCGTCACGTCATCCTCGATCGTGGGATGACGCTTCTTGCCCCGCAGCGCCGCACTATCGCGAATCGAAGTCGCACCGATCGTGACGCCCTGATAGAGACGAACCCGATCGCCGATCTCCGCCGTTTCTCCGATCACGATCCCCGTACCGTGGTCGATGAAGAAAAAGGCGCCAATCCTTGCGCCCGGATGGATGTCGATCCCGGTTCGCTCATGTGCGTACTCACTCATGATGCGGGGCAAGAGCGGAACACCATATCCGTGCAATTCGTGGGCGATGCGATGGATGGCCAGCGCTCGAATGGCTGGGTACGCCACAACGATCTCGTCATAGCCATTCGCCGCGGGGTCACCCGCATAGGCCGCCTCGACGTCCCGCGAGAGCATGGCCCGAAGCTCGACGAGTCGACCGATGAAGCGCACTGTGAGTTCTTCTGCCGTCACCGTCTCGGGCAACTCGACCTGCACCAGGAGCCGGTGCAGACCCTCGGCGACCGCGGGCACTTCGGATCTCAATTCGGCCGGATCGACTCGGAAGCGCAGCAATCGCTTCGTCGGATCGACCCAACGGATGACCTCGTTCGGATCGAGAATCCCGCCGCAAACGGTTTCTGAAAGCACGGTCTCTTCACAGCCCGCCAGCCCCTCGACGGCCGCCTCCAGGACGTCCTCGGGACAGGCAAAGGGCTCGCGACTGGTCGACGATGAAGCAGAACCGGCTCTACGCATTCGACCGGACATCGAGTTGCTGGCCATATCGGGACTCCTCGGATCCACGGGCGCGGGGGTTGCGAAGGGGTTCGCGCATCCGACCCGCGAAGCTCCGCTCCGATAGGATGCCCCAAATCGTTCGATGTCACACGTCCGGGGCCAAGCCACCTCTAAAACCGGCAACCCACCAGCATGGCTGGGGACAAGGTCCTATCTTCAGCAGCGCTTCCGTTTCCGACCGACCCGTATCGACTCCGACCGACTCCGACCGAAGAGGCCGACCAAATTGGGCACGCTCTACAGCCATTCTCGCCTCTCGAGCTTCGAAAACTGTCCGAAGCAATTCGAATTTCGCTACGTGCAGAAGATCCCGAGCGAAACGGAGTCCATCGAAGCGTTCGTGGGCAAGCGCGTCCACGAGATTCTCGAACGTCTCTATGTTTTCGTCGGGCGAGGCCAGGTACCCGGCGTCGAGAAGGTCATCGTCCGCTATCAGAAGCTCTGGGACGAAACCTACGACGGCGAGCGGGTCCGCATCGTGCGTAAAGGCGTACCCCTTTCGTTCTATCGCGAACTCGGCGAACACTGTCTCCGCGGGTATTACGTTCGGCACTACCCTTTCGATGAAGACGAAACGCTCGGCATCGAAAAGCGCGTCGTTTTTTCTCTCGATGAGGCGGGCGACTACAAGATGCAAGGCATCATCGATCGGATCTCCCGTGCCCGCGACGGAACCATCGAAGTCCATGACTACAAGACGGGAGCGCGTGTTCCGTCTCAAAAGATGCTCGACCAGGACCGACAGCTCGCCCTGTATCAGATCGGCCTGGCCGCCGAGTACGGTGAAGACGTTCCCTTTCGACTCGTGTGGCATTACGTGGCCAAGAACCAGACCCGCGTTTCGACCCGCACGCCCGAGCAACTCGCCGAACTCCGAACCGCCACCATCGGGCGAATCGAGGAGATCCAACGAACGACGGATTTCCCGCCGCGCAAGACCGCGTTGTGCGATTGGTGTGAATACAAGACGCGATGTCCCCTCTTCGCGAGCCCGGACGCGACGCCGACGAGCCTCTCGGCGAGTCCCCCCGCGACTTCCTCGGCGACGACGACACCCGCGCCGCCGCCGAGCGGACAACTCGATCTGCTCTGACGGGGCCGGACGCGGTCTCGAGCGCGTCGCGCCCAAGTGGCCCGATCTCGAATTTTGCTAGCCTCAGGACATGGGCCTTCGAATCGAGCGCATTCCGACTTTCGGCGACAACTACACCTATCTCGCGATCTGCGACGAAACGCAGGAGGCGGCGATCATCGACGCGCCCGAAGAGGACCCGGTCGTCCGTCGAGTCGAAGCGACCGGTGCCAAGGTCAAACTCATCCTGTCGACCCATCATCATTTCGATCATTCGATGGCCAACCCACAACTCGCCGAACGTTACGGGGTTCCCGTGTACGGGCATGTGTCGGATTCGGAACGTCTACCCGGGATGACGAATGGCATCGACGAGGGCGACACGGTCCGATTCGGGAATCAGGTCGCCTCGGTGCTCTTCATCCCCTCTCATACTTCCGGACACGTCGCCTATCATTTCGAGGCTGCCAAGGCCGTCTTCACGGGGGACATGCTCTTCGCTGCGGGATGTGGGCGCCTCTTCGAAGGCAGCGCGCAGATGATGTACGACGCGCTCTGCGTGAAATTGTCGGCGCTCCCGGACGACACCCTCGTCTATTGCGGGCACGAGTACACGGAAGGGAACCTGAAATTCGCCCTGACGATCGAGCCCGAGAACGGCGAAATCAAGGAGCGCTATGCAAAGGTCTGTGAGATCCGAGCGAACGCCGCCGACGATTGGCACGACGCGACGCCGGCCGAAATGACGATTCCCTCATCGCTCGCGGAAGAGAAGGCCACCAACCCCTTCATGCGTGCCGAATCCGCGGCCGAGCTGGGTCGGATTCGCGAACTGAAAGATTCCTTCTAGGCCTCACGCGTCGATTCTGGGCGGCGAGCCCACCGGATCGCCGCGCCTTCCTCCGGCTCGCGAGCCAAGCTGCCAAAACCCGATCCGAATGCAAGCATGAAAAATCTGATCCCGACAGCGGCCAAGACGATCACGATGGAACATCGCGTGGGTTTCTACGAGACCGACGCGATGGGCATCGTGCATCATTCGAACTACCTACGGTTTTTCGAGAACGCGCGGGTCGTCTGGCTCGAAACCCACGACAAGAGCTATCTCGAATGGATCGAGATGGGGCTTCATTTCGCCGTCACGCAGGCCCATCTCGACTATCACAAACCCGCCCGCTTCGATGACATCCTCGAAGTGACGACCTGGCTCGAATGGGTTCGCGGAGCCTCGTTGGCGATGGCTTACAACATCGTCTGCCGTTCGACCCTGATCGTCACGGGTCGCACCGAACACGCCTCGATCAACGACGAGGGGAAGGTCCGCAGAATCCCCAAGCAAGATCGCGATCGACTGGGCCGTTCGATGCTCCCCTCGCTGGTCCCTGCCCAATAGGGCCAACCCAGAGGACCCGTTCGACCCGCAACGTCTCGGCGAGTCGACCCTCGCGGAAAATCCCTTCGTCGTGGCACGGGTTTCGCATTCGACCGAAAACGGGACCTTCGACGGCTCGCGCTAGGACCGGCGACGACCTCTCAGAATCTTTCCGAGATCGGCGACACGCAGGCGCACTTCTTTTTCGAACCAGCCCGTGACGTTCTGGATGGTCTCGAGCGCGTCCCCCTGGCCCGACCAATGGCCCCGAACCACGTCCGGATGGACATGATTCAGGATTCGTGAGAGACAAGCCGCGACGACGAAGAGATCGTCGATCAGTCCGATCGGTCCGAAGAGGAGGACCGGAACCAGATCGATCGGCGAAAGGACGTAGGCCACGCCGGCCAGAGCGACCCCCTTGTGGAGGATCGGAACCCGAGAATCGCGAAGCAGCCTGAGGAGCAGGATCGTCAGATCGGGCAACACCAGAAGGTAGTCACGAACACCACTGCGGGCGCCGCGAGAAGCCGGGGTGATGTGCTCGCGCAGTCGATCGTAGAGCCGACGCTCTCGCGGATTCAATTCGATCGTCACCACCGCCTCGCTCATCGTTTGCGCCTGCCACCCATTTCACGAAGCGCCCGGTCGGCGTCCGCTTCCGTGTCCACGCCGAGTCGTTTCGGACCGGGCGGCGGGATTTTCGCGACCGCCCGCAGGACACTGACGAGGGATTCCCCTTCGAGTCGTTCGTCGAGTCTCAACCCGAGTAACGCGGCGATCGTGGGCGCGATATCGACGAGTTCGAGACTCGGCAGACGAATGCCCGAGCGAATGCCGCGACCCCACGCAACAAAACCCACGCTCGACGATTCGAGGTCGCGAAATGGGAAAGCACCCGCGCTCGCCCGCATTTCGGCCAGGCGCAAAGAGGGCCTCACGAGGCCGTTGCCAATAGTGAAGCCTGGCATCGCGGCGAGACCGAACCACGCTTGGGGATCCGCATTGGCGCCGGCGAGCTCTGACGCCGAGACGACTTCGAAGGCTCCGGTTCGAATCGCCTCGTCTTCGAGCAACGCCCGGGCCTTGAGGGCATTCTCCGCGTCCTGTGCATAGACATAGGCCGATCGACCATTCGATCTCGAGATCGCCAACCAACTCCTCGCACCCGTGGAGGCGCGTGGGTCGCGACCAATCAATCCATTTCGGACGAGAACCACATTCGGATCGATCAGCGTATGCACCGGCTGATAGGTGACGTCCCCACTCACGAAAATCGCGGTCTCCCCCAGCTGTCCGGCGTCGGCGAGACACCGCCCGATCTGGCCGATCGCCGCATCGACCCGCGAAAGTGCATCGACGACTTCGACGCTCCCGTAGCCAAACAAGTGCAGGTACGTCGCGGTCTGATCGAATCGAATCAGCCACAGACCCGGGTCGCGTTCCGACTCGACGACACGACAAACCAAGTCAGCGAAAAGCGCATCCTTCTCGGCGGCCGTGGGCCAACCCGGACGCTCGACTCCCTCTTCGTCCGAATTTCCGGCCGCGGCCGCCATCGCGTCGAGTTCGCGCATCAGCATCGGTGTCGACAGGATGCGCATCTCTTCGAGCCAACTCGTCCCATCGCCGATCGAGCGACCATCGGGAACCAGGAGTTCGATCCGCGCGCCCCTCGTCGTCGGCCAGCCCAGAGACAGCACACCGCGACCGATCGCCGCGTCCCAGAGCGCGATCCCATTGAGGAGCCGGTTATCCCAGAAGGGCAGCGAGCGGTTCCCGGTTTCGTCGAGCGCTTGATCCGCAACGACACCGTGCCGCTTCGGAAGGCGCCCGGTGACCAGGGTGGCATGCGAGGCGTAGGACGAAGCCGGCGTCGGCGGATGCGCTCGAATCCCGATCGAGCCCTCCCGCGCGAGCCGAGCCAGATTCGGCATGGGTGTCTGATCCCGAGCGCCCACGATCTGTCCGCGGGCGTTCAGAAAATCCGCGGATTCGAGTCCCGCGACAGTAATCAGAAGGACTCGACGCGGCGGACCCGAGTCCCCCAGCGCGGTGATCCGGGCAGCATCGATCGCCTGCGACTGATCCCGGAGCGTCGGAGCCGCGCACGACACCCCCACGAGTGCAATCATCCCCAAGATGGTCGCTCTCAATCCAAGCCCCCCTCGTTTTCGAATCCCCGTTCTGGCTTCGCGCAGACCATGACACACTCTTTGTTCCCGAGCACCGACCCCCAGTCTCGGACCCAGCCGGCATAGCGAGCGTACCCAGACCCGACGCCCAAACCCGACAGGAATGGCCGACGACTTTATTTTCTCATCTATTTTAAGGTACTTACGATAGTCCCAGGAGGATCGGGCCGATATTTTTCACTAGTCTCTACGTCGCGACACCTGGGCTAACGACGCGAATCCAAGCCAGAGAGAATCCTTCACGATGGAGCCAACCACACAATTCGAGGAAGTCCAGATTCCGCTCACTGCGCCCATACACGGCTGCAAGAGCGTGAGCGGTGTCCTGGGGATTCCGGAGTGGTGGCCGACGGGGGATCGCATCGCCATCGTCCTCGCCCACGGTGGCCCGAGTAATTTCGAGGATCCCTTGCTCGCGGCCCTCTCCGGCGGCCTCACCGAAAAAGGCTATCTCACCCTGCGATTCAATTTCCCCTTTGCCGAAGCGGGCAAACGCAGCAGTGCAGATTCCCCCGAAATTCTCGAACGCGGATTCAGGGCCGCCTTGAATGCCCTCGGACGAGATCCGACCGCACTTCCGGCACGACTCTTCGTGGGAGGGCTCGGTCTCGGCGGGCGCGTCGCGGCGGGACTCGTCGCCGATCGGCTGCACGCAGACGGACTCTTTCTGCTCGGCTTCCAGTTGCATCCCCAGGACCGACCCGAAGACAGCGACCCCGACATCCTCTACCGGGCAACGACCCCGATGCTCTTCATCCAGGGGACGCGCGATCGCCGCTGCAACGGCGCAGCGTTGCGCCAGGCACTCCGTCGGGTCGGCGCACCGATCGAACTCTATGATGTCAAGGAAGCCGATTCGGCGTTTCACGTTTCGAAAAAGTCGGGACGAACCAACGAGCAGATCCAACGCGAAACGTTTGGCGTACTCTCCGCTTGGCTCACCCGCCGCCTTCGCTGATCGACACCTTCGCGGATCAATGTCTTCGCGGATCAATATCTTCGCAGACCCATGCCTTCGCAGACCGTCGCCCGTTCCCCATCAACCAGACTCGAGAGAACCCAACGATGACCGAATCCAGTGACCTCTACTTTGCGCAGCAACCCGTCGGGGAGATGGCCAACCTCGCCTATCTGATCGGTAGCCGTTCGGAACGCAAGGCCTATCTGGTCGACCCAGCCTGGAACGTGCAGGGACTTCTCGACCAGGCGGCCAAGGACGACATCGAAATCGTAGGCGCACTCGTCACGCACTATCACCAGGACCATGTCGGCGGCGAAATCTTCGGCCACTCGATCGAAGGTCTGGCTCGACTGCTCGAACTCCACCCGGTTCCGATCCACGCCAATAAGCATGAGGTCGACGGGTTGATCAAGGTGACGGGCGTCTCCGAGAACGAAATCGTTCAACACGACGGCGGGGACCTGCTCCGACTCGGGGGCATCGGAATTCGACTCCTCCACACACCGGGGCACACCCCGGGCAGTCAATGCTTCCTGGTCGAGGAGGCGGGCCAGGCGGGTCATCTCATCGCCGGCGACACGCTCTTTCTCAACGGCTGTGGTCGCGTCGACCTCCCCGGCGCGGATCCGCGCGCGATGTACGAGAGCCTCGAGACGCTCAAACGACTCCCGGACGAAACCACCCTCTACCCGGGCCATCTGTACTCCCCAGAGGGGCACGATTCGATGGGCGACCAGAAGCGGACGAATCCCTATCTGCGGGCCAGCTCCGTCGACGTCTTCCTGGGTTTCATGGGACATTGAGACCCCGTCCTCGAAGAGCCGGATGCCCCCGGCGAGAGGCGTCCGAATCAGGCCACGGGGGCCGCTCTAGACGTTGAAATCCACATCCCCGGGCGGTAGAGTCTGCCCCGTTCGAAACCCCGGCACGTCCGCGCCGGGGTGACTCGTTTAACCGCTTCAGACTCGGAGGCCAGCCCCCCATGAATGTCATGGTGTGCCTGAAACAGGTTCCCCATCAGGATGCACGTCTCGACGTGAACTCCGATGGCACCTGGATCCAGGAAGACAACATCAAGTTCGAAATCAACAGCTACGACACCTACGCGATCGAAGAGGCCCTGCGTCTCAAGGACGCGGGCGACGCCGAAGTCGTCGTGGTGTCGATCGGTCCCGACCGAGTGACCCAGGCCCTGCGTACCGCGCTCGGAATGGGCGCCGACCGTGCCGTCCACATCAACGACCCCGCCACCCAGGGCGTGGACGCACTCGGATCCGCAAAGATCCTCGCTGCGGTCGCCAAGGAAGTCGGCGCAGACGTGATCTTCACCGGCCTGATGGCCGATGACGACAATGCCGCAGCGATTCCGCCGATGCTGGCCGAGTTGCTCGACATGCCCTCGGCGACGGGTGTCGTCGCAACGGACGTGGGCGACACCTCGATCAAGGTCGAACGCGAGCTCGAAGGCGGCGCACTCGAAGTCGTCGAGTTGCCCAAGCCGTGCTTGATCGCGATCCAGACAGGCGCCAATCAGGTCCGATACGCCTCGCTCAAGGGCATCATGCAAGCCAAGAAGAAGCCGGTCGACGTCAAGACCTTGGCCGATCTCGGCCTGGCGGATTCCGTGGGCGGCGACCACAACAAGACCACGGTCAACAAGATCTACGTCCCCGCCAAGGGGGACACCGCCGAAATCCTCGAAGGATCCACGGATGAGATCGTCACGCAGCTCGTGGCGAAGATCAAAGAACTCGGTCTGCTCTAGTTTCAGTTCTAGACTCGGTTCTAGACTCGATTCCAAGCTAAGGAAGGAGAAAGCGATGGGTACGATCCTCGTCGTTGCAGAGATTCAAAAGGGCGCGATTCGCGAGGCGAGCTACGAGCTCGTTGCCCTGGCACGCGGACTCGCGGAGTCCGGCGGTCATGAAGTGAACGGCCTCGTGATCGGCTCGGGCGTCGGCGATCTCGCCAGCGCGTTCGCGAGCAAGGGCGCCGGAAAGACGCTCGTCGTCGATGACGCCGCCGCCGCGAATTACAACGTCGACATCTGGACCAAAGCGATCAAGTCGGCCGTCGAAGCGACGGGAGCCGACCTCGTGTTGATCTCGAATACGCCGAGTGGATGGGACGTCGCGCCGCGAATCGCCGCTTCACTGGATTGCGCGTTCGTCTCCGATTGCTTCAAGATCACCAGCCTCGACGGAAGTGGCGCCAACTTCGTGCGCCGCATCTTCAACGGCAAGCTCGACGCCGAGGTCTCGACGACGGGCAAGACCGTCGCCACGGTCCAATCGGGCGCCGCGTCGGCCTACGAGGGCTCGAGTGAGGGCGGGACCGAAGCCCTCTCGATCGACACCAGTGCGCGCGCGAGCTTCATCGAGATCAAGACTGCAGCATCGACGGGCGTCGACCTCACGAAGGCGGATGTGATCGTTTCGGGTGGACGTGGCGTCGGCAAAGCGGAGAAATTCCCGGAAGTCATCCAGCCGCTCGCCGAAGCGCTCGGCGGCGCGATGGGCGCCTCTCGTCCCGTGGTGGACGCCGGTTGGCTCGACCATCCCTACCAGGTCGGCTCTTCGGGCCAGGTCGTGACGCCGAAGCTGTACATCGCGATCGGCATCTCCGGTGCGATTCAGCATCTCGTCGGGATGAAGGGCTCGAATTTCATCATCGCCATCAACAAGGACGGGGATGCCCCGATCTTCGAAGTGGCCAATATCGGTGTGGTCGCCGATCTATTCGACATCGTTCCGGCGTTGACCGAAGCCATCAACGCGGCCAAGGGCTAGCGCAGACACAGCTCGCAACGATTCGCGCCCGGCCCTGAGTGCGCTCGCGACGAAAAGGCGACTCCGATGGCGACCACGGACACATCTCGATTCAAGAACGGACTGAAGATCGAGATCGACAACAATCCATTCACGATCGTCTACTTCCAACACGTCAAACCCGGCAAGGGCGGCGCGTTCGTTCGCACGAAGATCAAGAACCTGCTGAATGGCCGCGTGCTCGATCGAACCTTCCGCTCGGGCGAAAAGGTCGAGCTTGCAGACATCTCAGAGAGCTCGATGCAATACCTCTTCAATGACGGCGAGAATCTCGTCTTCATGGACGAGCAGACCTTCGAACAGGTTCCGATCTCGCCCGAAGTGATTGGCGATCAGATCGATTTCATGCTCGAGACCATGACCGTCGGCGTCCTCTTCTGGAAGGGCAAGCCGGTCAATGTCCAGCTTCCGAACTACATCGAGGCCAAGGTCGTGAAGTCGGATCCCGGCATCAAAGGCGACACCAGTTCGGGCGCGCACAAACCCGCCACGCTGGAATGCGGCGCGACGATCAATGTGCCCCTCTTCATCAAGGAGGGGGACGTTCTCCGCGTGGATACGCGTAGCCGCGAATACTCGGAACGCGTCAACAAATAGGCGGACCCGCAAAGAATATGCCGACCCAAAAGCCGAAACGCGCCGTCGTGCTATCGGGCGGCGGTGCGCGCGGAGCCTATGAGGCGGGTGTCCTTCGTTTCATCCTCGATGAATTGCCCCGACGAACGGGAGTCACGCCCAATTTCGAAATCATGTCGGGAACCTCGGTCGGCGCCATCCATGCCTGCTTCCTGGCCGCGACCGCGCACGAAACCGAAGCCCGCGGTAAACGCCTCGTCGAGATCTGGGACCACATGCGGGTTCGAGAGATCTTCAAATTCACGATCCGAGATTTCTTCAGACTCCCTCGACGCTTCCTCGGCGTCAAACGAGTTGCGAAACAGCTGCGCGAGGGCCAGCGCCCCGATCGCCTCTACGGCCTGCTCGATACGGCACCCCTCGAACGGCTGGTGCTCCGGTCGATTCCCTGGCGAGGCATCCGTCGTAACCTTCGCTCGGGACGAATCGACACGGTGTGCGTTGCGGCGACACAGATCGCGACGGGCCGCGCCGTGGTGTTTTGCGACAGCCGTCGCGCAGAGCTTCCCCCCTGGTCGAGCGGCTCGAATATTCGCATGCAACGGATTCGTCTCTCACCGCTCCACGTCCTGGCCTCGGCGGCCATCCCGATGCTCTTCCCCTCTGTGCGTGTCGGCGCCCGCTACTACGCGGACGGTGGGCTGCGACTCAACACCCCTCTCGCCCCGGCCGTTCGCCTCGGCGCCGATCGAATCCTGGTCATCGGATTGACACACGACACCGGCCCGACGACGAGCGAAGCGCTTGCCCAGGAACGTACCGCGGCATTCGGAAATCCGATGTACCTGTTCGGCAAGGTCTTGAATGCACTGATGCTGTCGCCCATCGACGCGGACGTCGCGCGTCTCCATTTCGTCAACAACATCATCGCGACGGGGACGAAAGCGTTCGGTCCCGACTTTCTGGAACGGCTCAATTCGGGCCTCGATCCAACGGGTGAGCGACCCCTGCGGAAGATCGAGGACCTGGTGATTCGGCCTTCGGAGGATCTCGGGCGAATGGCGGCGGAGGTCGTGCGAACCGATTCGAATCTCGAGCTCGGCCCCTTCCTCGGCATGTTGCGCCGCACGACGGGCGCCGGCTCCTCCGCGAATGAGGCGGATCTCTTGTCCTATTTGTTATTCGATTCCGCGTACGCGCGACCGCTGGCCGATCTCGGCTACAAAGACGCCGAGGCCCGACAAGACGAGCTCGCGGCCTTTTTCTGTGACACGGACTGACATCGACCACGCTGGGGCTCGAGCGCGACCGGAGACCCAGCAGAAGTGCCCGGGCCGACACCGGATGCCGCTCCGCGACCAAACCTGTACGTTCCACTCCAATGCGGGGAGACCAGCTCGCACGACAGTGGCAGTTGATCCAACGCCTGGCGCGAAGTCGCGCCGGTGCGGGCCTCGACTCGCTCGCGGAAGAACTCGGCTGTGTGCGTCGCACGGTCTATCGCGATCTCGACGCGCTGATGTACGCCGGCTTTCCGGTCACCAGCGAAAAGCGAGACGGGAAGGTCTACTACCGGTTTCTCGACAGCTTCGAGATGGGCCAGGTCCCCTTCACGCCCGACGAGCTGCTGGCTCTCGCTTTCAGCGAGGATCTGCTCAGGACCCTCGAAGGAACGGTCTTTCACGATTCGATCCGGGCGGCTCTCAAGAAGATCCGGGCGGGCCTGGGCCCGGAGCTCTCCGGCTATCTCGAACGGCTCAGTGACGGATTCCGGGTATTGCCCGGCCCGCACAAACGCTACGAAGCGTTTCGAGACACGATCCGGACATTGAACGAGGGCGTGCTCGAGAGCCAGACGCTCCAGATGAGATACCGAACCGGTCGAACGGGCGAGGAGGCGAACCGGAAGGTCGACCCCTACAAGGTCTGGTACCACGGCGGCGCGCTCTACGTGATTGGCTTCGACCATCGATCCAAGGAAATCCGGACCTTCTCGGTCGACCGCATCCAAGCCCTCGAAAAGACCCACACGGTCTTTGTCATCGACGCCGATTTCGATTTCGATGCCTACACCGCCTCGAGTTTCGGCGTCGTCGCGGAACCGCCCGTCGTGGTCCGAATTCGATTCACGTCAGAATGGGTTTCGTATGTCGAGGAACGTGAATGGCATTCGAGCCAGTCCATGACCCCGCTCCCCGATGGCCGCCTCGAACTCGTGATGCAGGTCGGGGCGACGCGGGAGCTCGCCAGTTGGATCCTCTCGTTCGGGGGTGGCGCTGAAGTGATCGAACCCGCGTCCCTGCGCGAAGAGGTCCAGGCCTCGCTCAAAACGGCCCTCGCCCACTATATTGAAGAGATTGAAGAGATTGAAGAGATTGAAGAGTCCAAAGGAGCCGAAGGGGCGGGCGTCGGTAGTGTCGTCGAGTCAGACCCGCAGCCCGCGACGAATGAATTCTGAGATTTCGCGTCGAGGCCGCTCGACGGCCGAACCCGAGAAGATCGGATCGCCGATCAGCGACTCCCTGAACCCTCCGGAAGCGAAATGAAAGAGGATGGCGCCGAGGGTCGTCTGAATCGTGTCGCCGATCGAAACCCGGCGAAAGATCCCATCGGCAATGCCCTGTTCGAGCAACACACGAAACCGATCGATCACGCGCGCGAGTCGCTTTTCGAAGGGCATTGATTCGCGCCCCTTGGGCTCGAACTCGAAAGCGGGAAAGGGGTCTTCGTCGACCAGCGCACGCAGCATCAAACGAGCCAAGGGAAGGTCCTCGGCGAGGGTCCGGATCAGCGACTCGATCCAATGGTCGAGCTCTTCGACCCCCTTGCCCGGAGGGTCGGCTTCGTCGCAGAGGCCCCTCTCGAGACGCTCGAGGACCCGATCCAGGACTTCGCCGTAGAGAACGAGCTTGGTCGAAAAATGATGGAAGAGGGAAGATTTGCTCAGCCCGACGTCCGTCGCGATCTGTCGCATCCCCACGCCGCGGTAGCCGGCGGCCGCGAAGAGCGGCTCTGCGACCTCGAGGATCTTCTCTCGGCGGCTCAGTGGCCTCGGCTCGCTCGGTTTCGACGTGGATTTGGACACTCTGTCTCCCGGCCCTTCGAAATCAGATAGAGCATACCGACCGACCGATCGGTCACAAAATGCACTGATTCGAGTTTTCTCCGGTCTCCCGATTCGGCCCAGCCAGGGAACTGATTTTCTGGTCGATCCCTCCAACCGGAGGGGGTGGCAGAGCGTTCGCAACAAAGCCGCAATTTTGCAGAGGATTTACCCGCCACGAGGGGGAGTCGGCGAGCGGATCTCGCTATGGTCCCGCCTCGTCCACGTCTCAGTTACGGGGCGAGTTGCGGGATCGTCCCGGTGGCGGAAATGCCCACAGACTCGACCGGGACTGGACCTCCAGCGCGAAATCGTCATCCCGTTCCCCGGGTGCGGGCACAGCGTTCACTTCCGCCTCCCGGAAGAACTGAGCCCGTTGCAAGGACACACGTTTTCTAGAATGAATTGGCCACTCCAGAACCGTTGCGAGTTCGAAATCAAGGGCATCGAAGCCGAGCGGACCTCGTTCCGTACGACTCGCCGTCGATTGCGTGGCGTCGCCCTCGGCTGGCTCAGCCTGCTCGTCGCGATGGAAGGCTCGGCCCAGGTCCTGTTGATTCCCGAAGATCTTGGACCCTCGGTTTTTGCGGTCAGCACTCTCGAACTGGCCTACGCGAGTGACCATCCCGACCAGCCACCGCTCGATGGGATCCTGCCCGTCGAAGTCGAACTCGTCGAAACGGAAAACGGTTGGGCCGCGCCACGCGCGGGGGATGCTCACACTGCCTTGCTCGTCGGTGGCGCAGACAGCGAAACAATTCTTCTCGAAGCCAGCGGACTTGCCCGAGTCCTCCGTGCAATCGTCGCGACACTTCATGAATCGGGCCTCTACGGAGTCGACGTTCGACCCTCCGAAAACGACATCAACCTCGAAACCGAACGCGACCTTCGGCCCGCAGGGCGCACCGCCCTCTCCGTCGTCATCACGGTGGGTCGCGTCAAACAGATTCGAACCATCGCCGTAGGCGACCGGATTCAGTCGGACTGGAGGGTCAACAACGAGGTTCACGCAAGAATTCTCATGGACTCGCCGCTTCAACCTTCGGGCGTCGGCCAGGACGGACGGAGCGATTTGCTCGATCGCGAGGCGCTCGAGGACTACCTCTTTCGCTTGAACCGACACTCGGGGCGCCGAGTCGAAGCCGCACTCTCCCCCGCCTCGGAGCCCGGCGGAATCGTGCTCGACTATCGCGTACTCGAATCGAAGCCCTGGTACGCCTACGCCCAGATCGCGAATACCGGCACGCGCCGCACCAACCCTTGGCAGACCCGAATTGGCTACACCCATCGCCAGCTCACCGATCGCGACGACGTCTTCAGCTTCGAATACCTCAACGCCGGCTTCGACGACGTCAACGGAGTGCGCCTTCGGTATCAGGCACCCTTCTTTCGTCCCGAACGCCCTCGTTGGATGAATCGCCGCAAGGGCGACCCGTCCTGGCTCGATTGGATCCCACGCGACAAGATTCCGTGGTGGGGCGTCGATCGCCTGCGCTGGGAAGTCGATTTCGGCTGGGGTCGCTCGAGCGCCGGTCGTTCATCGACGTTTCAGGGCATCGCAAACGACTTCGTCACGAGCAAACAATTTCAATGGGGAGGGCGCTTCATCTACGAGGCCTGGCAACACCACGACTTTTTCGTGGATATCTGGGGTGGACTCCAACTGCAATATCTGCGAGTTCGAAACACGCAAATCGGCGACAAGTTGGCCGAAGCGCTCTTTGTCCTTCCGAAAGTCGGGATCCACGCAGAGCGCATCAATCAACTTTCGACACTCGGACTCGACGTCTCCGTTCGGGGATCGGTTTCCGAGATCCGCCAAGCAGATCTCGACGGGCTCGGACGCGACGCCACCGATGATCTCTATCTCATCCTCGACTTCAACCTGGGGTATTCGACCTTCCTCGAGCCGCTGCTCTTCCCCAAGGCCTGGCGCGACCCCTCGAGCGAGCGAACCTCGACCCTGGCCCATGAAATCGCGATCGGCGTGCGGGGCCAATACACCCCCCGCAACTACCGGCTCGTGCCGCAAGCGAGCCAGACCATCGGCGGACTGCATAGCGTCCGGGCTTACGACCAATCCGTCGCCGTGGGCGACACGATCATCATCGGCTCGATCGAGTACCGATTCCATATTCCACGCGCCTTTTCGGTCAGCCGTCAGCCCTTGCGAATTCCCTTCATTGGCGACTTCCGCGCCGCTCCACAACAGGTCTATGGTCGCCCGGATTGGGACCTGATCTTTCGGGCCTTCGTCGATGCGGGTCAATCGTTCCGAAACAACGTGTCGGCCAGCCAGGCGGGGCCCAACGAAGTCGATCAAACCCTGATCGGTCTCGGCGTCGGTGCAGAGCTACAGTTAAAATCGAATTTCCGAGCCCGAATCGACTGGGCAACGGCTCTGAAGGGTACGAACAAGGGTTCGGACGGCGACATCGCCAACCCAACGAAACTCTGGGACAACGAAATTCATGTTCTCTTCAGCATTCTCTACTAGTCCGACTAGTCCGGCAGGACGAAGGCCCCTCCGCAGGAGGCCTCAATTCGGTCTCCTCGACCGGGCCATCGCGCGGCTCCTCGTCGTGGCAATCCTCGCGATGACGCCGCTCACTGCCTTTGCGGGGGCGGAGTTCGATGACGCCAACCACACGACCTTCGACCCTTCGGTGGTCACGCTCGACAACAGCCAGACCGGCGAAACACTGTTTTCGATCGACAGCAACCGAACCACGATCGGCTGGGAGGATCTTCATCAACCGGAAGGCAACACGCTCGAATTCCGATTCACGAATCCCGATTCGATCGTCCTCAACTACAT
>SMVA01238253.1_pt1 | contig 25672 bp, 27 predicted proteins | sample 2456451 | NCBI WGS metagenome assembly SMVA01 (sample SAMN11095933, study PRJNA526329) | marine sediment metagenome | biome: Marine sediment; feature: Surficial sediment; material: Deep marine sediment; isolation source: Hadal surficial sediment | place: Pacific Ocean | collected 2014-05 | depth... | reverse complement strand
TGAGCCTCGCGGACCTGGCCGTGATTGCAGCCGATGACCAGAACGCCTGCATTTTTGACGTTATCCGGTGCGCGGCACCGGACACGTTGAGCGCGGATGGATGGGCGCGCCTGTTGAAGTTGCGGGCGGTGCTCCAGCGCAATCTCGCACACATGCGTGCGGCGCCGCTCAGGGACAGTATCGAGCAGACTTGGCTTGAACTGGGCGGGCCGGCCGCTTTGCAGGAGGCGTCGGAGCTTGACGTTGCCGACCGGTTTTTCGAGTTTCTTGATTCGGTTGACGCGGGCGGCGATTGTGCCGATAACGGTGCGTTGCTGACTCATTTGCAGGCGGTTTCGATGGGCGACGCGACGGGCGACGGGCGCGTGCAGATCATGACGATGCACAAGGCCAAGGGCCTTGAGTTCGATACCGTTATTTTGCCGGGCCTGGGCTATACCACGCGCAAGTCGGACCGGCCGATATTACTGTGGCAGGAGTTTCCACGCGCCGATCAATCGGATGCGCTCGCGGTTGCACCGATGAATGCCCCCGGCGACGACAGTGCAGGCGTATACGACTTGCTTTGGCGCGCGCAGCAACGCATGGAGTCTCTGGAACTCGATCGCCTCCTGTATGTGTCCGTGACACGCGCGCGTAAGCGATTGCACCTGTTTGCGCCTTTGAGCCGAAAAAAGGACAGCGATACACCGGCGGATCCCGCCGCCGGTTCACTCCTGGCGCGCATCTGGTCAGTCGTAGGCGGGCAAGTCGAGGTCGAGGCCGGCGTGGTGTTGCAGGTGAACGAGCGCAAGAACCCATGGCAGAAAACCGGTGACTGGTTCGAGGTTACGCTGCGCCGGATGCCGGCCGATTGGTTGCTTCCCAAGCCACCCGGGCCTTGCCCCGATCTCGTCCGCGCGGTTCCGGTAACCGAGCCCGAGGAACTCGAGTACAAATGGGCGTCACCATGGGCCAAGCACGTCGGCACGGTTACCCATGACTGGCTGCAACGGATTGCAGAAGAGGGATCCGAGCATTATGACGGCGATCGCATCGCCGGGTTACGCGAAGATTTTCGGCGCATGTTGCGACGATACGGGACCGAAACCGAAAACCTCGATCGGGCCGTCCAACGTGTTGCGGACGCACTGACGGCTGCGCTCGAGGATGAGCGCGGGCGCTGGATTCTGTCGGGCCGGCATCGCGAAGCCGCCAGCGAATTTCCGGTGAGCGCGGTCGAAGGGACGGATTTCGCACACCTTGTCATTGATAGAACCTTTGTCTGTGAGAACGGTGACCGCTGGATCATCGATTACAAAACCAGCAGCCACGAGGGCGGTCAAATCGATGAATTCCTGAGAATCGAAACCGAACGGTATGAGGGGCAACTCAAACGCTATCGGGACGCCATGGCGCGAATGGAAGATCGGCCAACAAGGACGGCTTTGTATTTTCCATTGCTGAAAATTCTGCACGAAGTGCAGATCGACGAGTGAATCCGCATCAGAGTGACCCGGACATGATGAACTCACGGTTACCGTCAGCGTCTATCGGACCGAGCAACTGCAAAGCCCGCGCGAGTTCCACAGGCGCTCCGGGACCGGCCTTGATCCGGGCATTGATTTCATAGTTTGCGGGCGGGCTCAGCAGTAGTGTTCCAGCGACGGTGAGTGGTCCCGAAAAACTGGTAAGGCGCCCGGCCAACCGACCGTCATCGCCGACCGGGTCGGCGTCGAAACTGACCTCGTAGCTTCCGGTCGGGCCCGCGCCGACGCCGGCCAGGGTCAGCGGCAGATTGCCAACTCGTACCGATCCGATGGCGCTGCGCGGCCACGCGTCCGCAATTTCAAGTTCCGATACCTTGACGACAAATTCACCGCCTGTAATCGGCAAGTGAAGAATTTGTATGAACGGCATGATCGGTCCGGTGGCTTCGAAGTCATGTAAGCTGATGACACCGCCGATGCCGATGCGGATATCACCACTCGCAAATCCGCCGGGCCACTCGGTCTCGATACGCGCACCGAGACGCCCACCGAGCAGGTCCGTGGCATGCAGCGACCAACTCGTCTTATGCAGCTGGAAAAAGGGTGTTTGAATACTGCGTGTCTCGCCGTTCCAGATCGAGCCGGTGACGCCGATGAAGCGCAGTCCGTCGTCCGACGCGACGAGATCGGTCAGCAACTGTGCCGGTGCGGAGGCCATGACAAATACGACGAAGCAGGCAAGCCCCACGCCGATCAAGGGTCTCTTCGAATCCATCAGCAATCAGACACCGATACGGTCGAGTGTCAGGTTGCAGTTCACGCGGCCGGGCTGAGCCGCCACGTCGATGTTGGCCGACGTGGTGGCCATACCATACTGGTTCTGGAGCTGTTCCAGCCATTCCATCAAGATGTCGAAAGGCGCGTTTTCGAAGCGGAGCCGGATACTCGTGTCGCCATTGGGCTGGTTGCGTTTCAAATACGATTGGAGACCACGCTGGCGGGTCGTTCGGTCGATGAGCACGACGAGGGACTGCCCACCGGGGTCAGCTGCCGTGGGCGCATCGCCCCTCTGGGGGCCGAGACGTTGCGCGACCTGCGTAATTTCCATGAGCAAAGCTTGTTTTTCAGCGATTAATTCCTGGCCGCGGCTGGCTTTACTCATCATGGGCCGGACACCGATCGTCACGATCAGGGTCACTACCGCGAGCGCGCCGGCGATCGAGACAAGAAGCTGCTCACGCGGAGCCAACTGTTGAAACCATTCTTTCATCGCCTGGCGCTCATCCTCCGTCGTTCATCGACGCGCCGTCAGGCGCCCGGCCTCTTGATCTGCAACCGGCCCATGACCTGATTACCCTCCGGATTGGCCGACTGTATTTCTGCGCTGAGATCACTGTTTTTGGAGATGGTCTTCTGAATCGTGTCGAGGGAGTCGACGTTCGGCGCGAGTATTCTCAGTTCCATCACGCCACCGCGGTAATTAATGGTTTCCAGCTTTGCATTGACCGTTCGTTGCTCGGCGACCGCTTCGGCGATGGATTGCAACGTGTCCAGAAATCCGCCCTGATTCCCGCCCGCCGAAGCGTTGCCGAGTTCTCTCATCATGCTGCGAAACTGCGCGCGGGGATCCCCCCTGATTTCCCGGACCTCGGGAAACGTGTATCGGAATGCCTGCTCGATCGCTGCGTCGAGCGCGACAACCTCCCGGTTCATCTGCACGATCTCCAGAATCTTGATGCCGACAAATGCACTCGTCACGCAGAGCAGGAGTATCGCGGCGACTCTCCATGCCGACCAGTAGAGCGCCAGGTCGGAATGAGGGGCATATGTCGCCTGCAACATATTGACGCCTTCATCGACGACAATGTTTGCTGCCATCCGTGGCAGGGCACCATCGGACAGTAATTTGACATCGAGCATATCGACCCGCGTCTGCATACCGGCCGTAAATTTGTCGAGCCCTTCCTGCGCGTCCGGGGTTGTGTAAACGATGAGGTTGGTTGGTGATGCAGCACCTTCGCCGACCTGCGTTCGTCGTCTCGCGAGCCAGAGTTCACTCATCGCATCGAGTCCAGGCCGATCGACCACTGCGACAGAACCGTCGACATCGCGCAGTGTCGCGCGATCGGATTCGATCAGCAAAATCGCTGTGCTTGGTATGTCACCCAACGCATCGCCGTCGGCATAGAGGCCCGCAAGCTTCAGACCCGCGGCGTCGATCGACGAAAGCCAGTTTTCCATCTTCGATCGATGAACGATGGCGACCTGTAATCGGCCGTCCGCGCTTCGCGGGCCGATCGCGAAGTGCAGCGCGTCGACATCTTCGGCGAGTTGTTCCTCCATGGCGAACGGCAGCGCTTTCAAAATTTTGCTGGTACTGCGAATCGGAATACTGATTTCTGTTCGCAGCACATCGAAGGAGGGCACGAGTGCGATGACTTTTTTTCCCGCCGCCGCGTTGGCTACTTCGGTTAAGCCCCCGTGTCGAATTTCACTGAGGCACACGCCGGAGTCGTCGACTGTGATCCACTCCACCGAGCCGGCGGCGGGGTCATGGACGCGAAATACGACGAACTCGGTCATGTGTTGTGTAATACGATGTGCTACTTGGTATCGAAATACCGCAGACTGGTAGTCACGAAGCCATTGGCATCGCGGTACAGGAGACTGTACATAGTGAGCCGAGCACTGCCAAGGCTTACGAGCACCTTGAGTTGAAAATAGTTCGAAGAAATCTCGAGATTGGCATTAGCAAATTTTGGCGCCACGATATCCTGGGCATCGTCCATGAAGGCGACCTTTTCACCCGCGTTGCTGGTCAGGAGATCGCAATAGTGGCGATTGACGCGCAGGTCTTCCGCGTTGGTGGCTCGCGGATCGGTTGCCATCGACAGCAATACGGGGTCCTCGGCCGTGTTGACATTGATCTTCTGCCCAGGGGGTAGCGCGGCGACATATCTTTCGAGCGTTCTGAATGACGGGTTGTCCGGATCGTTCGGGTCGATGAAACCGTCGACGGCCAACAGTTCCGTCGTGGTCGTGAACCACGTGTTCGCGGTCCGGTAGGGCGGCGTTCGCGACGTGTAAATGTCATCCTCGCCGCCGCCGAGCTCGGCGACCTGGTCCGGATCGATCCAGTCCAATACCTTTGCGCCAAGCCTCGGGTCGAGACCCAGGATCTCGAGCAGGCGCACGAACTGATCGTAGGCCGCTTCGTTTTTTTGCCCTTCGATGATCAGATTGTTCAGGTTGAAGCGGCCCTGCAGGTCGGTCAGGCGGCCGCGGACGGAACCGCCTTCGAACGGCAGTGCGAGTTCGGTATTCCAGTCTTCTTCGAGGTAATCGCACGCACCTCCGTCCTCGATGTCATTCTCGTAATCCGTTCGCAGCGCATCTGCCGCCAGGAGTTCGGCCCCGAGCGCGAACTGCCGTGCTTGCGCGTGCAGGAGTAGATTTTCGGTCCGCCGAATGTCGAGGTTCAAATCCCAGGCCAGTTCGACGGCAAGAATTGTGGCCATCGCGACGACCAGGATCGCGGTAAGCACCGCGACACCGCGCTGTTGGAATCGCGTTCGTGAGCCCAGACCCGTCATTCGAGCAAATCCACGACGCGGACGATCTCGCCCCAATATTCGGTTGTCAGAGTGATACGGACTGCCCGCGGATAAATGAATCCGGTATCCGGGCCCTGGCGCAAGGGCGGCCACTGGTTGTGCCATTCGGATATTGCATCGAGATACTCGATCTCAACGTCGTCGACATCTTCGAGTACAGTAACGGATTCGGGCTCCATGCCGAGGGGGTGATCCATGACCGGCCAGTATTCGCGGATCAGGTCCCGGTCTTCGAGCCGGTACTGCAGTCTCTGCAATGTCCCGCGTGGAACCGGTACGGGATTTCGCCATCCGCTCCGGCTCAATCGCACTATCGTGTCCGACAGCGCATCGGCGATCAACGGCGGTTCACTCGCCTGACCGAGCACATCGCGAACATAGCGCGGATTCAGCTGGCCGAAATCGTCCATCAGCAGCCTGATGGCCCGCTGCAGTTGTGCCATCCTCAAAATTCGATCCCGAGCCACCGACTGCTGGGTCACAACGGCGTTCAGTCCGCCAAAGGCGAGGGTACTGATCACGGCGAAGATCGCCATCGCGACGAGCAGTTCGATCAATGTGAATCCGAGAGTTTTCCGCAACATCACTGTACCGCGCTCTCGGTGAAGCCGGCATTCTGATCCAGCGGCGCCCAACCGATCCCGAACCCCGTGCCGACCCCGTCGGCGTTGGTACTTCCCAACCGCTGCTGCGTGCCTGTCGGGCCTTTACCCTGGTATGGACTGACGAAGCCCGCGACCTCGGCCAGGATGTCGTTGGGCGTATCAGCGTAACTGACCGTCACGTCAACGCGGCGCATTTCCCGGCCGGGAATTTGCGAAACCTTGATGGTATAGGTCCACTCGGCGCGTGCCATCTCGAGTTCATCCCTTCGCTCCCCGACATCCGGGTACTGGCCGTTGACCTGCAGCTCGGTAATCCGATCTTCCGCGATCCACGTTGCGAAGGTCTTGTCGCGCAAGCGGGCCGTCGTGGTCAGCATTTGATTGAGCTGCTCGAAGACGGCAATCATGCCCAGGCCCACGATGACCAGGGCAACGAGTACTTCCAGCAAAGTAAACCCGTGCGACCGGCGGAACAGGGCGGTGCCGTTGCGCGTCAATTTCACTGTTCGCCCCGATCGAGCTCGATCATGCCGTCGGCTTTGACTTCGAGGATGACGCTGGTGTTCTCGAAAGACCGCCTCAATCGCACGACGAAAGGGCTGATTTCACCGCTCGAGAAAATAAACACCTGTGGCCGGTAGTCTGTTTCCTCGTCTGCGTCCGTGTCGTTGTCCTCCTGTTCTTCGTCATCGAGGATTATGACCCGGCCATCGATTTCGAGTTCGATTTCGATGTCCTCGGGCATTTGCCGTGGCCCGAGTACGGCGTCCTGCCTCAGGATTGTCCACTCCGGTTGCTCCACGACCCCTTCGGGGTTGGGGTCCGGGTAATCTTCGAACAGCTCTTCGTAAGCCGCGAATTCGTAGCCGCCTCGATAGAATCGCAGGCCCAATTCGTGTCCCTGCAACGTCGCCTCTTCACTCGCCAGTTGCAGAAGAGCCTGCAGCCGGTCCAGTTCGCGTTCGATTTCCTGATCGCCGCCTGTGATACCAACGGACAGTGTGAACATCGTGGCCAGCACACCGATGATGAAGACCACCACGAGTATTTCCAGCAGGGAGAATCCCGATGCTTTCCGGCGAGGATTCAGGCGGTCGTGTCGAGCCCTATTCGAGATTCCAGTTACCGATGTCCGCATCAAGTCCGTCACCTCCTTGTTGCCGGTCTCGACCGAGCGAATACACATCGAATTCCCCATTGTTGCCGGGGTAGAGGTAAAGGTAGGGAGAATTCCACGGATCTTTGGGCATTCGGTCGAGATATCCGCCGGCAGGCCAACGTGCGTTGGGGTCCTGCGGTGGCGTTACGAGTGCCTCGAGGCCTGCTTCCGTATCGGGATAGCGAAAATGGTCCAGCCGATACAATTTCAGAGCACTTTCGATGGCACGGACGTCCTGTTTCACCTTGGTGATCTGGGCATCATCGATACGACTGATGACGTTGGGGGCGATCAGCGCTGCGAGAATGCCGAGGATCACGACCACAACCATAATTTCGATAAGCGTAAAGCCACCCTGCTGCACAGGCTGGTCGAATGCAATTTCTGATTTCATTAAAATAACCCGTGTTTCTGAGATGATCCGCGGCACCGCCAGTACCGTTGTCGGCCATTGCGGTAACCATAACAGCGCGACAGGGTTAGAGTACAACCAGCATGGCGTATATTTAACATTAAAAATATACTATTAATCATTAATATATCAAATAAACTTGTCTCGGCCATTCCTGTTGCGCTGGTTCCGGCCGGCATCCTGACCGCCGGCATGGCGGTCGTGCTGGTGTTGCCCGCGACGTGGCAATACTGGTTCCCCTATGACCGTGCCCTGGTCGCCGACGGCCAGCTATGGCGGCTGATCAGCAGTAACTTCATCCACCTCAGCTGGGGACACTTTCTTTTGAACGGCCTCGGGTTGATGGTCATCGCCTGGTTATTCGCCGAAGACCGCCGGACAATTCAGTGGGCCGCCGACCTGATGATTTGCTCGGTGGCGACGGCGGGCGGGCTCTACTTGCTGACTCCGGAGATTCTCTGGTGTGTCGGCCTGTCGGGTGCACTGCACGGCTTGTTCGTGATCGGTGCGATCGACTGGGTCCAAGCCGGCATCGCTCAAGGCAAATGGCTGTTGCTTGGGCTCGGCGTCAAACTGATATGGGAACAGGCCGTTGGCGAGATGCCGTTCTCGGGCGACATCGTCGGCGGATCGGTCGTGACCGATGCGCACGTCTGGGGTGCGATGGGCGGTCTCATTGCGGTGTCGGTCGATTGGTTATGGCGGCGAAGGAGGGCGCGGTTATAATCCGGCCCCTGATCACAATCCGGCAATAGAGCAATGTCCTGCGTGTATTACAGCACTTGAGCGAACCCAAAGGATAAAGAGTGGCTTATGAATGACATGGCAGATCTGTTTTCCCTCGATGGCCAGGTTGCACTGGTTACCGGTGCCGGGCGGGGCATTGGCGCTGAAATTGCACAGACTCTGGGGGCTGCTGGTGCCATCGTTCTGGGCGCGGATATCTCGGGCATCGATGACATCAGTGAGTATCTTGAAGAGCGGAGCATAGAAGGGCGCGGCTTAACCATGGACGTATCCAGTCCCGAGTCCGTTGCTGAGGCTCAAGCGGACATTGCCGAGAAAGAGGGCACCGTTAGCATTCTCGTCAACAACGCTGGAATCACCCGGGACAATCTGTTGATGCGGATGAAAGATGAAGAATGGGAGGACCTCATGCGTATCAACCTGTCCTCTATGTACTATGTGTCCAAGGCCTTTCTGCGCAGTATGATGAAAGCCCGGTCAGGTCGGATCATTAATATCGCGTCCGTGGTCGGCGTAATGGGCAATGCCGGACAATCAAACTATGGCGCGGCCAAGGCCGGCGTGATCGGCTTCAGCAAATCGCTGGCAAAGGAGGTTGGCGCCCGTGGCATCACCGTGAATGCCGTTGCGCCCGGATTCATTCAAACCCAGATGACCGATGCACTCAATGAAGATCAACGTGCTGAGTTGACCAGACAAATCCCACTGCAGCGCCTAGGCACAGTCGTTGATGTGGCTGGTGTGGTGCTGTTTCTGGCGTCTGCGGCGGGAGCCTATCTGACGGGTGTGACGATCCATGTAAACGGTGGTATGTACATGAATTAAAATGGGAAACTGTAAAAATAGCCGTTACCGCAGGTGGATACGACCGTGGTAGATTGCCTTCTTCAGTTATTCCCTTAAAATAGCCGCCGGCGGATCCGGCGGCTGTTTGGCCACCATAAATACTCCTTAAAACCAGAGGACATTAAGAGTATGAGCAGCATTGAGGAACAGGTTAAGAACATCGTCGCCGAACAACTCGGTGTCAAAGAGGAAGAAGTGACAAACGCGGCTTCTTTCGTCGATGATCTTGGTGCAGATTCGCTGGATACGGTTGAACTCGTTATGGCGCTCGAAGAGGAATTCGAAACCGAAATTCCTGACGAGGACGCCGAGAAAATTACCACTGTTCAGCAGGCGATCGATTTTATCTCGGCGAAGGCGAGCGAGACCTGAATTCACTTGGTGTTCGCCTTTAGGTAGGCCTTCGGATCAGGATGCAGGTTTGCCTTTCTTATTGATTTCTTGATATGACCAAACGGCGTGTAGTCGTAACCGGTTTCGGCATCATTTCCCCCGTTGGTAATAATGTGCCCACCGCTTGGGAAAACATCGTTGCCGGGCGCAGTGGCATCGGCCCGATCGAGGATTTCGACGTCAGCGCATTTCCGACACACTTCGGCGGATGCATCAAAGACTTCGACGTTGAGAAGTTCATGTCGGCGAAGGAAGCACGCAAGGTCGATGCTTTCGTGCAATACGGAATTGCTGCGGCCGAGGAGGCCGTGAGCCACGCTGGGATTTCGACCGACGTTTATCCTGCGGAACGTATCGGGGTTGCGACCGGCTCCGGTATCGGCGGACTCGGGACCATCGAGAAAAATTACCAGAAATACGTGGACACGGGATCGCCGCGCAAGATATCGCCGTTCTTCGTGCCTGCGAGCATCATTAATATGATTTCCGGGCACACCTCGATACGCCACGGATTTATGGGCCCGAACCTGGCGCTGGTGACTGCCTGCACGACCGCGACCCATTCCATCGGCATTGCCGCGCGCACGATCGCCTACGGCGATGCCGATGCCATGCTCGCGGGTGGCGCCGAAGCCCCGATCACGGTGCTCGGCCTCGGCGGCTTCTGCTCGGCTCGCGCACTTTCCACCCGCAACGACGACCCGCAGGCCGCCAGCCGCCCTTGGGATAAGGACCGGGACGGCTTTGTGCTGAGCGCCGGCAGCGCGATGCTCGTGCTGGAGGATTATGAAGCGGCGAAAGCGCGCGGCGTAGAAATCCTTGCCGAGGTCGCTGGTTTCGGTATGAGCGGGGATGCGCACCATATCACGGCGCCGGCCGAAGACGGCGGCGGGGCCGCGCGCTGTATGGAGGCCGCGATTAAGGATGCGGGCCTCGGCATCGATGCCGTGGATCATATCAACGCGCATGGCACATCGACTCCGCTTGGCGACATCGCTGAGACCCGGGCGATAAGGAAAGTTTTCGGCGCCCATGCCGACCGGATTGCCGTAAGTTCGACGAAATCCATGACCGGGCATTTACTGGGCGCGGCCGGGGCGGTGGAAGCCGTATTCAGCGTGCTCGCAATACGCCATCAGGTTGCGCCACCGACAATCAATCTCGACAATCCGGATCCCGAATGCGATCTGGACTATGTGCCGCACGAGGCACGCGAAATGCCGATCAATGCGGTACTCACGAATTCCTTCGGATTCGGCGGTACGAACGGTAGCCTGATCTTTACGAAAGTCTGATCGGCGGCCCGCATGGGTGATTTCCGAATCAAGCTCGTGGAGATCCCGTTTGATATCGATCTGCTCGATCTGCATGCGAGCAATCCGGCTCGGTATCCTTATTTCCTGGAAAGTGCCGCGCAGGCCGGCCAACTTGGCCGCTTCGATATCCTGTTCGCCTTTCCGGAGGAGGTTTTGCGGCTCGACGCGCGGTTCGATTTGCACGGCTCGCGCGGATGTGCAGGTTCGGGATTCCTGAACGCATTCGACGGCTGGTGGCACGATCTGCGAGGTCGGCAGGCGCAGACGTCCACCTTGCCGTTCACGGGTGGCTGGTTCTTGATTCTCGGCTATGAACTGGCGCAGGAAGTCGAGCCGCGGCTGAATCTTCGCGTGCACCCGGAATTGCCCGTCGCGTTAGCGATTCGCATTCCGGCAGCCGTGATTCGCGACCGGCGGCGCGGTACCGCGTGGATTGTGGCCGAACACGGCCATGCGGCGTGCGTCGAAACGATTCGGCAGGACATCGAAACCCTGCAGCGGGGCCATTGGAATGATGCGCCATTGCTGGTCGCGGGAAGCCTGGCGGAAGAGTCGTCGCAACAATTTCTGGATGCCGTCGATGCGGCTAAAGAATATATTGCGGTCGGCGAAATCTATCAGGCCAATCTGTCGCGCGAGTGGATCGCGCGATTGCGACAGGGCGCCAGTCCGGCGGGTATTTACCGACGTTTGCGGCAGACGAATCCGGCGCCGTTTGCCGGCCTGGCTGTGTTCGACGATGTCGGCATTATCAGTTCGTCGCCAGAACGCCTGCTGCGGTCGACCGGAACGCGTGTCGAGACCCGACCGATAGCGGGCACTCGGCCGCGCGAAGCGGGCCCGGAGGCCGATGCGCCCGGTCGCGAAGAGCTCCTCGGGCATCCGAAAGAACGTGCCGAACACATTATGCTGCTCGATCTCGAACGCAATGATCTCGGCCGTGTCTGCAAGCCTGGAACGGTGCAGGTTGATGAATTCATGGTGGTCGAGACTTATTCGCATGTCCATCACATCGTTTCAAATGTAGCCGGCGAATTACTCGATTCGACGACACCGGGTAAGATCATTCGAGCGGTATTCCCGGGGGGCAGCATTACGGGGTGCCCCAAAGTTCGTTGCATGGAGATCATCAGTGAGCTCGAGAATCGCCCGCGCGGTTTCTACACCGGGACAATGGGCTATATAAACAGAGACGGGAGTGCCGACCTGAGTATCCTGATCCGGACGATGACCGTTATCGGACGGGATTTGTCGTTCGCCACCGGCAGCGGCATTGTTGCCGACTCGGACCCGGTACAGGAACTGGATGAAACCCACGCAAAAGCGAAGGGACTTCTGCTGGCGCTGGAGCAAAATGACGTATAAATGACAGATTGGCTGATCAACGGCGAGCGGCGCGAAACGGTTTCAGTCATGGACCGTGGCCTGATGTACGGCGACGGCCTGTTCGAGACGATTGCGATTCGCACGGGCCGTGCGAGGTTCCTCGATTATCACCTCGAGAGACTGGCCGATGGCAGCCGGCGATTGGCTATCCCATTGCCGGATCACGGCATTATCGAGCGCGAGGTCGAAGCCGTTGCGGCCGGCTGCGAATTCGGCGCGGTGAAGGTTATTTTGACGCGAGGCGTGGGCCGGCGCGGATATGCGCCGCCGCCGGACCCGGTGACAACTCGGATCGTTGGCCTGATTCCGGGACGGAGTTCTTCGCCGGCTGTTTATCAGGATGGCATAGTTGTGCGCTTCTGCAAAACGACGATGAGCGTCAACCGGCGCCTTGCGGGGATGAAGACGCTCGGGCGACTCGACCAGGTACTCGCGCGCGCCGAGTGGACTGAATCGACTGTCGGCGAAGGCCTCATGGCAACCGAAGAAGGGCAAATTATTTCCGGTACGATGACTAACCTTTTTCTTGTTTCAGGCAGCCGGCTCCTGACGCCGGAACTGAATCGCTGCGGAATCCGTGGTGTCATGCGGCGGGTCGTCATGGAACAAGCCCGGCGACTGCAGATCGAATGCCATGAGATCGACGTTTATCGGGATGAATTATTGGACGCGAGCGAAGTATTTGTGACCAACAGCAACATCGGTATCTGGCCGGTCGTGGAGATTGACGACCGGCGTTACGGGATCGGTCCGGTGACGCGCGGTTTGATGAACGCGTTAGCGGATATCGGTGTGAGTGAGTGTTGCCAGTGAATCGTCTTGTGCTGCTGCCGGTCATCGTCGTACTCGTGTTGTTTGGTGGCAGCGTGATCTGGGCCCGCGCTTACCTGGACCGGCCGCTCAATCTGCCCGCGGACACAGTCGTACTCGATATCGTCAAAGGCAGTTCGCTGAAAGCTGTTGCCAGACAGCTCGCCGATGACGGCGTGCTGCAATACCCGCGGGCTTTCGAGTTGTTCGGTCGCCTGTCACGCAAGGCCGAACGTATCCAGGCCGGGGAATACGAGTTAACCACCGGTGTCACGCCCGCGTCGTTGCTCGACCAGCTGGTCAACGGCCGCGTCAAGCTGCATGCGTTGACAGTCGTGGAGGGCTGGACGGTCTCCGACCTGCTTGCCGCCATCGTCCGCCATACGGCGATCCGGCATACGTTGGACATCGACACAGCCACGGAACTCGTTGATGTCCTGGAACTCGACTACGCCCATCCGGAGGGATTATTTTTCCCCGAGACCTACTGGTTTGCGCGCGGCACGACCGACAAAGAATTGCTGCTGCGTGCTTACGACCTCATGCAGGACAGGCTCGCCGAAGCCTGGGCCAATCGCCAGGTCAGGCAAACCGGACTCAAAAGTCCGTACGAGGCGCTGATCATGGCGTCGATCGTGGAGCGCGAGAGCGCCCTCGACAGTGAGCGGCGCGAGGTCGCCGGCGTTTTCGTGCGGCGGCTCGAAAAAGGCATGCGCCTGCAGACGGATCCGACCGTCATTTACGGAATCGGTCCGTCTTTTGACGGCAACCTGACGCGCCGGCACCTGGCCGAGGACACGCCCTACAATACTTATATGCGTAAGGGTCTGCCGCCCACGCCTATTGCGTTGCCGAGTCAAAGTGCGCTGTCGGCGGCGGTCAGCCCGCTGCCGGGCGACTCGCTCTATTTCGTTGCCACTGGCAGGGAAGACGGCAGCCACTATTTCACCGCCACGCTCGAGGAGCATAATGAGGCTGTCAGGCGTTACCTGGCCTATCTTCGTCAGGCAAGGCGCAAGGAGAGAAAGGAATGAATCGGGCCGCGACGAAGCGAGGTCAATTCATCACGGTCGAGGGCATCGAGGGCGTCGGCAAATCTTCGAATATCGATTTCATCGCGGATTATCTGCGCAAGCGAGGCCACAAAGTCCGAACGACGCGAGAGCCGGGTGGCACGGCGGTAGGGGAGCGCATACGTGAAGTCGTGCTGCACGCCGAACCGGGTGTCGTGTCGGAACGCTGTGAACTGCTGCTGATGTTCGCGGCCCGCGCCGCGCACCTCGATGGCCTGATTCTTCCGGCATTGAGCCGTGGTGACTGGGTTGTCTGTGACCGTTTCACGGATGCGACGTATGCCTATCAGGGTGGTGGAAGAGGACTTCCCGACGCGGATATCGCCGGACTGGAGCGGCTCGTCCAGAAAGAACTGGCCCCGGACCTGACGATCTTGCTCGATGCGTCACTCGAAGTAACGGTCGAGCGGCGACGGGAGCGAGGTCTCATGGACCGGTTCGAATCGGAGGAATTGAATTTTTTCAGGCGGGTGCAGGAGAAATATCGTGATATCGCCGCGGCGAATCCGGACCGTGTTCGGCTGATCGACGCGTCCAGTAATTTCGCGGTTGTGCGGGCAAAACTCGGCAAAATACTCGATGATTTTCTTAATAATATACATTAGATTAAAATTCTAATAGGATAAAAAATAAGGTATTTATGATAAATTTTCCTGCATGGCTGGAACCGGCGCAGGCAAAACTGGGCCCCCTGATCGAGCAGGGGCGGTTGCCCCATGCCCTGCTCATTCACGGTCCGTGCGGCACCGGCAGAAGGCTGTTGGCCCTCTGGATAGCGGGCCGCGTGCTCGGGATAGACTCGCTTGACCTGCAGGCCGGGCTCGGCGCCGGCCGAGTGCTTGATCCCGACCGGGCGCCGAGCCACCCTGATCTGCGTTTGTTTCAGCTGGAAGAAGACAAACGCGATATTACGGTTGATTCCATGCGTGCCCTGATCGCGTTTATTCAACTGACCAGCCATCGCGGCGGGGCGAAAGTCGCGTTCATCTGCCCGGCTGAAGCAATGAATCGCAACGCAGAGAATAGCCTGCTCAAGACGCTCGAGGAACCACCGGCGCACAGCCTGATCATCCTCGTCGCCGATTCGATTTCGCGGTTGGCGCCGACCGTGGTCAGCCGCTGTCACCGTGAACGAATCAGCATGCCATCGATGGAGTCGGCCGAGACCTGGCTGCAGAGCCTCGATCCGACTGCCGACTGGAGACTCGCGCTGGAACTGGCCGGTGGTGCGCCGATTGGCGCGCTGCAAATCCAGCAGAGCGATTTCCCGAAACAGGCGATGCGGTTTGAAAAAGATATTTCCGCACTCATGTCCAGGCGCTCGACCCCGGTCGAAGTTGCTCGACGGTGGTCAACCCAGGACAAAGATCTCTGCCTCCGGTGGCTGTACCAGAGAGTCAGCTCAGAACTGCGGGACAGTCACTTGCAAACGAACGGCAACATGCTATCAATGGAGCACTCATACGGGTATTTGAGAGAAATCAATGAGCTCCGGCGTCTCCAGAGGGCTGGCCTCAATGCGGAAATGCAGTTGACCAACCTGCTGACCCGCTGGTACGGCGGAGTCGGGGTTGTGAATTAATTCACGTCGAACTGATTGAATTACGCTGAAATCGATGTCGAAACCAGGCTTACTGACACTGACCATCAAGGACAAGAGTGCGCTGTATTTGGCATTTATGCCATTTGTTCAAAATGGCGGGCTCTTCATTCCGACAAGCACCGATTACGACCTCGGTGACGAGGTGTTCATGTTGCTGAATCTCATGGGCGAAGACGAAAAAATTCCCGTCGCCGGCAAAGTCATCTGGATGACGCCGAAGGGTGCACAGGGCAAGCGGACCGCCGGCATCGGTGTGCAATTCAGCACCCAGGACGGCGGCACGACACAAAAGAAAATCGAAAACTATCTCGCCGGGGCCCTCGGCGGCGATAAGGCCACGCATACGATGTAAGAAGCGACCCGATTAATCGGGGGTGTTCGCGTTCAGGCCGCCTCTCAGCACATAGGTATTGAAATCCTTCTCGCTGAGGATGAAGGCGCCCGCGGAACTGCGTGCGCCGGTATCGCAACACAACACATATTTCATGTTTTTATCCAGCGAGTTGATCTTCAGACGCATGAAATAGAGCGGGATGTTAATCGCGTTCGGCTCGTGGTGGGCCTCGAATTCGCTCGGCAATCGCACATCCAGCCAACGTCCGCCACCTTCGACGATCGCCTTCGCCTCCGTATAATCGACCCATTCCAGCATGGGTTCATTCATGAGCGTGTTGAAATCATCCTTGCTGAGGCGCATGACTGAGCCGTCGGTAAGCATCGTTACGGTTGCGTTGCGGGGCGCATCCGATATCAGGGCTTCCTCGCCGAACGTATCACCCTTGCGGAGTTCGGCCAGTTTGATGCCTTCCTTGTTCAGTGGCGTCTCGCGGGTCACAAGGCAACTCCCGGACGTGACGGCATAAAAAAAGTCGCCTTTCTCGCCCTGCTGAATCACGACGTCGTCCTTGTTGAATTCGACGAGCTGCATGCGCATGAAAATAGCCTGAATGTTGCCGGCCGGGATTCTGTGAAATGCCTTGGTCGCGAGGAGGGTCGTCATCCAGTCCGCGGAAGTGGGTTCCGAACCGGAGGTGAGATCGTTGACTTCGTAAGCACCCGTCTGATCCCAGGTCAGCATGACGTCGAGCAGGTCGCTGTCGATGCTGACGTACTCGATTTCGTCTACGGTCCGCGCATTGAAATGACGCGGCAGCATCGGTGCGAGGGCCGATTTGGCTTCCTCTGAGCCACCGACGATTTTCTGGCCCTTACCGTCATCACCAAACATAACCGTGCCCGAGACCAGGTAGAAGGTGCGCTTTTCCTTATCGCCCTTGCGGAACAGCAGCTTGCCCGGAGGCAGCTTGCGCAGGGTGGTTTTCTTTGCCAGCGCAGCCAGATTCTCACGTTTCAGGCTGTCCAGCGGTGTAAACGACCGCAAGACTTCGATGCCGATACCGTCAGCTGACATAAATTCTACTCATCCTGAATGGGCCCCGCAGGCTGCGTCAAAACTGGCGTATTGTACCCGGAAGATTTTGCCGCATAAAACACCGGGATCAGGCAATTCATTGAGCCAGTGCCACCCAGCCGCGTGACGGCCTGAATCTCGGTCCGTGCCGCTCCGCGAGCTGCTCGAGCGTGGCGACGACGGTCTCTATGCCGAGCGAGCGGGCGTAATGCAACGGGCCGCCTCTGAACGGGGCAAAACCCGTGCCGAATATGACGCCTGCGTCGACAAGCTCGGGATCCGCGACCACCCGGTCGACGATGCAGGCCGCCGCTTCGTTGAGCATCGAGAATATCAGGCGATCCTGCAACTGTGCGGCATCCGCGCGGCCGGCGGCCCGGGGACGGATCGGCTTGCGGTCGCGATAGGCATAGAAACCACGTCCGGTTTTCTGGCCCAATCGCCCTTCCGCGACCATCGCCTCGAGTTCGGGCGCGACTTCGCGGCCAACGACCGGCGCCAGAATTTTGGCAACATGCAGTGCGACGTCGATACCGACGGAATCCGTCAATTCGATCGGTCCGACGGGCATACCGAAGTCGACGGCAATCTTGTCGATCTCGGCCAGCGGGACGCCTTCGCGGACGAGTTCCATGGCTTCTGCCAGATAGGGGGCAAGCACACGGTTCACCAGGAACCCCGGTTGGCTCTGGCATGGCAGCGGTAATTTACCGATGTCGCGTGTGAATGCGAGGCCCCGCGCCGTTGCGGTTGCGCCGCTCATGTCCGCGCTGACCACTTCGACGAGGGGCAGCTTGGCGACGGGATTGAAGAAGTGGAGCCCGATGAGCCGATCGGGGTGACGCAGGCACGGCGCCAGTTCCTCTAGCGGGATACTCGATGTATTCGTGGCCAGGACCGCGTCGCGCTTCATGCGCGGTTCGAGTTGCTGATAGAGGGCGTGTTTCGCGTCCCGGTCCTCGAAAATTGCCTCGATGATCAGATCGGCGCGGCTGACCCCTTCGCCGGTGATATCGGCGACCAGGCGGTCACCCACGGCGGCGATGTTGTCGGGATCCGACAGGCGCTTTTCGAACAACTGTTTCGCCCGGTCCAGGGCCGGCTGCACAAATTCCATATCGCGATCTTGCAACGTGACCGAGAATCCCCTGAGGGCACACCAGGCTGCAATATCTCCGCCCATAACGCCCGCGCCGACGACGTGCACATGCTCGATAGGTTGGCCGGTTATGTCACCCGGAGCCGTGTGCTTCAGGCGTTCCTTTAAAAAATAAACGCCCACGAGATTTCGCGATGTTTCTGTCTTGATGAGTTTCGCGAATGAACGCGCCTCGGCATCGTATGCCGCTGGCGAGCGTCCGCCATAGCGGCGCCACAAATCCACGATCGCGAACGGGGCCGGATAATGTACCTTGATGGCACGCCGGGCCACGGTCGCGCTCAGTTGACGCGCCAGCAGCGGGCGAACCGGCGCCAAATTCAGCAATCGATCCAGCAGCGGCGGCCGTCGTGCCGGGCGCGTCTTGCGAGCCAGCTCCCGCGCCGCGTCGCGCCAGTTTTCCTGCGCGACCACTTGATCGACGAGGCCGATCTTGCAGGCCTTGTGGGGGGAAATCGATCTGCCCGTCAACATGAGCGCCATGGCCTGCCTGACACCGACGAGGCGAACCGTCCTGACGGTGCCGCCGAAGCCGGGATGCAAGCCGAGCTGGACTTCCGGAAATCCGAGGGTAGGACGGTCCTCGGCTATTGCGATCCGCCAGTCGCAAGCCAGGGCCAGTTCGAGTCCGCCCCCGAGGGCGAAGCCGCTGATTACGGCAACCGTGTTGCAGGCAAGGGCTTCAAACTCTGCCAGTATCCGATGTCCCCGGCGCATCAGCTCGTAGGCGTCCTGTTCGTCGTCTATTTGAGGAAAGTCATTGATATCCGCTCCGGCGATAAAGCCGTTTTCCTTGCCGGAATGAATGATGAGTCCGGATGGCAGTTTGGTCCGCAGATTTTCGACAATACGCTCGAATTCGCTCAAAACCTCGCGGGACAATACGTTGGTGCTCGAGTCCTGTTTGTCGAGGCACAACCACCCGATGCCGTCGTCCGTCACTTCGTATCGCCAGTGTTGATAAGTCATCGATCCTAAACTCGTTCGAAGTCACAGACGAGAGGCAAATGATCCGAGTATTTGACTTTTGGCATGTGAAAATTTTTCAGTTCGATGCCGTCACCGTACAGAATAAAGTCGAGTTCCATGCGCGGCGAACGGCTTGGGTAGGAAGGCAGACGGTCGACGTTCGCACTCCTTAATCCGGTCGCCTTCATGAACAGAAAAATCTCATCCCCGCCCCAGAAAGTATTGAAATCTCCCGCCACGATCACGGGCTTCCGACTGCCCTTGACGAGTTCGTATAAATGCCTGAGTTGGAAATGTCGGTGCCGGTATTTTAGTGACAGATGGACCAGGAAAACTGCAATTTCTTCGAGTTCGAGTTCGATTATCAGTCTTTTTACGCCTTGGCTGAAATAATGAAATCGCTCGCCTGTGATCTGCGGGCCGGCCAGGAATGCGTTCGCCTGTTTGCGTAAGATCGGCAGGTATTGATTAACCGATTCCTCGCCATACTTGCATTCATAAGTCGAAAAATGGCCCAGAGATTTGGCAATCACTTCCGCTTGGTTGATGCGCCCACTCCGGACGGAACCGATATCGACTTCGATCAGGCCCACGATATCGGGGTTCTCGCCCTCGATGAATCGCGTAATCTTGTCGAGATTGCCGCGGTGGCTGAATCGGTAGCCGGTGGTCGGCGCGGGCATCCGGGGTGTCGGTACGACCCCACCCCCATATCGTATGTTGTAGACCAATAATCGCATTTCGGATAGTTTACTGCCTCCCGGGCGGACCATGAAACCGACGGACCCTCATTTTTCCCGGGCGGCTCGATAGAGCCGTGGCGCGTCGTGAGATACACTGGCAACGGTTAAAGTCGAAATTCGCGAAGCCGTGGAGAAAATCGTGTCTGAAGACAACCCTTACCGCGTATACGTCACCCACCTGTTTCAGGAAAATGATGATTACCATCGCGTATTCGAATATTTGCAGAGCCGCGATAACTTTTTTTTCCAGAGTTGCAGCAATCCCGAGAATATACCGACGACAGGGGGCTCAGAGGCGATCAAGGAAGAGTTGCGGAACCAGATTACGGATGCTGAAGTCGTTATCATGCCCGTTGCGATGTATGAGTTGAATTCGGACCTTATACGCTATCAGGTCGACGTCGCTCAAGCCAATAAACTAAAAATCGTCGGCATGAAATCCTTCGGCGACACGATGGTGATAAAAAAAGAAGTGTTGGATTTTTGTGATGACATCATCGACTGGAACGAAAGGGCGATGATCAATGCGATCAAGCGCTTCGGCCGCAACGAGGAAACCTCTGAGTGGGAAGTCGTCGAATTTGATCTCGATTAACGGCCTGACCGGCCAACTCGGACCACACTATGACAATTAAAACGGATGCGCTCATAGTCGGCGCAGGCCCTTGCGGTGTTTTTCAGATATTCGAACTGGGTTTGCTCGGTGTCAAATGCGAGATCGTCGATTCGTTGCCGACCGTCGGTGGTCAATGCGCCGAACTCTATCCGGATAAGCCGATCTACGATATTCCAGGCATACCCGTCTGCAGCGGCCAGGAGTTGATCGACCTTCTGATGAAGCAGGCCAAACCGTTCAACGCCGGTTTTCATCTTGGGGAAGAGGTCGCCGAAGTGGCTATCGAGGAGGGCGGTTTCCGCGTCGTGACGAGTGCGGGAAAAGTGTTTCTCGCGAAGACGGTGTTCATTGCCGGTGGTGTGGGATCTTTCCAGCCACGCAAGCTTCGGTTGCCCGAGGCCGCGGAACTCGAGGGCACCCATGTGAACTATCGGGTCAAGGACCCGTCCCGCTACAAGGGCAAGCGTATCGTAGTGCTTGGTGGTGGTGATTCGGCGCTGGACTGGGCCCTGGCTTTATACGAGCACGCCGAGCATCTGACGCTGGTGCATCGGCGCGACGAGTTCCGCGGTGCGCCAGCCAGCGCCGCTGCCCTGATACAGGCTGCAGAGCAGGGCAAGGCGGAAGTGATTCTGTCCGGGAAAATTGACGGTATCGGGATGGAGGGGGAGCAGTTGACGTCCGTCCGAATCAAGCTGCCAGGGAACGAGTTGCGCAACATTCCGGCCGACGAATTGCTCGTCTTTTTCGGGCTGTCGCCGAAACTGGGCCCAATCGCGGAGTGGGGGTTCGACATCAACCGCAAAACGATCAATGTCGACACCGAGAAATTCGTGACCAACATCCCGGGTATTTTTGCCATCGGCGACATCAACGATTACCCCGGCAAAAAGAAACTGATCCTGTGCGGGTTTCACGAAGCTGCGCTGGCGGCCTTCGCGGCGAAGAGCCTTATCGAACCCGGCAAAAAGGTCCACCTGCAATACACGACCACGAGCCCGATCATGCACAAGCGATTGGGCGTTGCTGACCCGGACTAGGGCGGGCGGGCGGCCAGGCGTGGCGCGATCAGTGAAAATAATTGCTCACCGCGGAGCCAGCGGCTATCTGCCGGAGCACTCGCTACCCGCGAAGGCGTTGGCGTACGGCATGGGCGCCGATTATCTCGAGCAGGATGTCGTTGCCAGCCGTGACGGCGAATTACTCGTGTTGCACGATTTATATCTCGACAACGTATCGGACGTGGCCGAACGGTTTCCGCAACGTGCCCGTGACGACGGTCATTTTTACTGCATCGATTTCGACCTCGCGGAAATTCGCAGTCTCAGGTTCGGTGAGCGTATCGACCCGGCGACCGGAACGCTGAAGTACCCAGGCCGATTTCCCCGGGAAGCCGGTGACTTCGCCGTACACACCCTGAGCGAGGAAATCCGTTTTATCCAGGGCCTGAACGGAGCCACGGGCCGAAGTGTCGGCATATATCCCGAAATCAAAAAACCGGCCTGGCACCGGAAGCACGGCATCGACCTTTCGAACCGGATCCTCGCGACCCTCGAACCCTTTGGATACCTAAAGAAAAACTCGAATATTTATCTACAATGCTTTGATTCAAAAGAACTTAAATCTGTAGATAAAATAGTTGATTCAGCCATTCCACTCGTCCAGCTGCTCGGCGAGCACTCGTATGACGAGCGTGACGAGGGGCTGGACAGCAATCGGCTCAATGAGATTGCGGGTTACGCAGCCGGAATCGGACCCTCGCTGAAGTTGGTGTATAGCGGCACGGACCCCGACGGTACGCCGAAGCTGTCGAATCTCGTCGGAGAGGCGCACGCTGCCGGGCTTGAGGTGCATCCGTATAATTTCCGGGCCGACCGTTTGCCGAGCAACTTTGGCGATTTTGACGAGTTACTGCAGCTATTTGTCGTGCAACTCGAGGTGGATGGCTTGTTCACTGACTTTCCGGACCGCGTGGCCCGATTTCTGAGCCAGCACACCCGACTTCCGGGAATTTGAAGAAGATTGCTGATTTTGCGAGCCATTTCCCGAATTAACGACCTGAGCGGGATAGACTCAGGGTGCCGGAATTTAAACGGTTCTGCCGACCCATGCACCTCGAAAACATTCTGCGCCAGCCTGCCGACTCACCAAATGTTCTGTTCCGCTACGAGCCGTTCGGCGCGAATCACCGTGAGGAATTCATCAGGGCAGTTCTGGGTCTCGCCAACGCTGCCATTGACGCGAAACAAGACCGGTACATCATCATCGGCGTGCATCATGCCGATGGCGGCACGAAAAATGTGGTTGGATTGACGGACAGCGATTTTGACACCCTGGCCGAGGATATCAGTCACGTCCGCAGATACGTCGAACCCGAACTGGAACTTGCCGAAATCCACGGGGAGTCCGACGGGCAAAACATAGCAGTCATACAGTTGAAAAACTGTCTGAACCCGCCTTATATCGTTAAAGCCGATCTATCCGAAAAGCTGCGGCGCGGGGAATGCTGGATTCGCAAGAATGGCGAGATCGGTCCAGCCAGTCGGGCCGATTTCGACCGGATGTATGGGCGGGCGGGTGCACCGAAAAAAGCGCCGGTCTCGCGGCCGCAGCAAGTCGTGGTGGGATTCAACGGCCAGCTCGATTGCCTGATATTGAACGTCATCGTGCCGGATATTTTGAAGCTGCCGTCCCAAGTGGCCAAAGAAAAGTTCAAGAAAGCGATTGAGGCGAAACGGTCGGCCAAGGAGCTGTTTGGCGCTACTGATACAGGCATCGCGCGCCTGGTCCATACCCGATTGCATGGCGTCGAGACGCCATTCGTTTCGGAGGGTTTGAATACCATGGTTGAAGGGTATAACACCGGCGAAGACGACCGCAGGAAAGCGGACCTGCATTACCTGTACGAGCAAAATGCCATAAAGATCAATCTCGTGGTTGCCAACAAGGCCAAGTCAGCGCTCACGGACGCGGTACTCGAACTCACGCTTCCGCGTGCCCCGGGATTCGATGTGGTTGATTACATTCATGCTGCGCCGGGCAAGACGTTGTCGCCCGAGGAAATCGAACTGATGGGGTACCCGGAAATAAAAAAAACACCGGTGGCCACCACTGTAACGCAGGCGTTGGGCACCTTGGAACCGGGCCGGCCCGCGGAAATTTTTGAAACCCCGTTGCGGTTGGCCGTCGACATTGCGATGCGCGGCATGAAGGTCGCGTTGCGCTACACGATCACGGCACCGGGTCTCAAGGAACCGGCCACGGGCCGCCTGAAAATCCAGTTCGCCGCCTGAAGCCATCGCGGCTTCGGCGCCGGGCTTTTCAAACACGCATATAAAATTTGACCGGTCGGTCACATTTTATATAATCGCGCCCCAAATGCGGCTCGAGACGGGCGGCATCGAGTACAACAAAACCGCAGGGAAACCCCCCGATCCATGGGTTCACACTTAATTCTATTTCAGCGAAGTACATATATACAGCTGAAAATAATCGTTATTTTTTGTCATGCTGGCGCCGTACATGCGGGACCGCCGCTGACGATCAATGACCCGGGCATCCTGGATTCAGGTCAGTGGGAGATTATCGGTGCAGTCACCGGCTCGGGTACGGACAATATCGATATCTATCAGGCAATCCTCGACGTTTCCGTCGGGCTTACCGAAAATACCCAGTTATCCGCAGTGTACCCCTATGCCTGGGTCGACCCGACCGGTGATGATTCGCATACTCATTTCGGCAACCTCGCGATTGGCTTCAAATGGCGCTTTTATGACGGAGAACGCCTGCAGCTGGCGTTCGCGCCGGCGTATGCCTTTGGCATCGTTTTGTCCGCGGCTTTACGCGGCATCGGCAACGACACCGACATCCTGTTCCTGCCGGTCAATTTCGCCTCGAGCCTGGGCGGTGATTGGACCCTGAACGGCGAATTCGGCTACGTGAGTACGCAAGACGATACGGACGGCTTTGGTTACGGCATCGCGATCGGGTATCCGGTCGGCGCGAAGACGCGAATGATGTTCGAGCTTTATGGTGGTTCAGATACCGATTTCGAGCAGGACCGTCTGAATTTCAATGTCGGTCTTGACCACCGGATCGGTTCCGCCTGGCATCTATTGGGGGCGGCCGGTGCCGGCCTGCGGGAGCCGGATTCACGGGACAAGCTGGATTTCAACGTCTATCTCGGAGTCCAGTACTTCCGCTAATTAGCGTATAATATATATTATGTTAAATTACGGATCGATCTGATTCCCACATGGCCCTCCCCGGGCGCCTATTTGAACTGGTATGTGCCCCCAATCGAGGCCAGCCAGGCCCCTTCCACGACGTTGAAGCTCTCGAGTTCGAGCAACACCGCGAATGCCGAACCGGTCTGGAATGCCAGTCCCAGGCCTAAAGACAGGTCGGTGTCGCTCGAGGTCTCCTGCACGGTACCGTTGACTGTGACCTTGGTGTCGGACACAAAGGCCCCGATCCGGCCGAAAATCTCCCAGCGACCGGTGATCGGCAGGATACCGACGGCCGAGAAATTGAACCCGTCGATATCGAGCTCGAGATCGGCGCCGAATGCCTGATCGGTGATATCGCCGAAATTGACGTAGGCGGCATCGAACGCGACGTTCACGCCCCAGGGCAGAAAGGCGCGCAGTAACCGGTAGCCACCGAACAACTTGTAGCCCAGGTCACTGCCGCTGATGAAGGCCGGACCGTAATTGGCCTCCACATCGGTATAGCCGAGGCCGGCCCCGACATAAAATCCCGAAGTCCGGACCGGCAAATCGCCGAGTTCGCCCCAGGCCGATCCAGGCAGCAGACTCAGCAGTGTGACGACGATGATGTGCGGCTTCCCATTTTTTATCAGCATACCGTCAGCCTCCGACGGCGTCTGATCACGCAGATTGACAGGACCAGCATGGTGAAGCCGGTAGCGAGCGGATATTTAATGCCATACACGATCGGTGTCAGCATGGCGCGCGCGGACCAGCGCAGCCCTTCATCATCGCGAATGATCCGGGCCAGCCGCGGCGAGTTTTTGTAATACCACGCCACGAACGCGCGACCGAGGGTGTTGGTCAGCAAAAAGCGGTCTCGGAACGCGCGCAGCACCGCGACTTCCGGGGCGAGGCCCGAGCCATAGGCAGCCGTCGCGATGAAGCAATTGCCGTCGTTACCGTCGTCCAACAGGTCGCCCGGCAGGTCGATGACCACTATTTCTTCCCGGACTGCCGGCGCCAATTCGAACGGCTGATCGGTCGCCATCACGGCGGCCGAGTGGGTCAATACCTTCCCCATCGCGGCAAACTGGACCCGCAGATCAATATCCAGCGTCGCGGATGCCCCG
>SMVA01094111.1_pt1 | contig 25673 bp, 25 predicted proteins | sample 2456451 | NCBI WGS metagenome assembly SMVA01 (sample SAMN11095933, study PRJNA526329) | marine sediment metagenome | biome: Marine sediment; feature: Surficial sediment; material: Deep marine sediment; isolation source: Hadal surficial sediment | place: Pacific Ocean | collected 2014-05 | depth... | reverse complement strand
CGTCAGACAGAAGCCAAAGTATCGCCTGGCCAACTTCCTCTGGCCGCCCTCCCCGCCCCAGCGGAATACGACCCTCCAATCGTGCGACCCGATCAGGCTCACCGCCTTTCGCATGCATGTCAGTCTTTATGAAACCCGGCCGTACACTGTTAACACGTACCCCGTCGAAGGCAACTTCTTTGGCCAGGCCTACGGTCATTGTATCCAGGGCACCCTTCGATGCCGCATAGTCAATGTACTCATTAGGTGAGCCCGTGCGTGCGGCAAGTGATGACACATTGACGATTGCACCTCCGGTACCGCCCTTCGATATTGACATGCGATCAATTGCCTCTTTCGCACAGATGAATGCGCCAATTACATTAGTGTTGAATATTCGCTGCAATCGGGCTTTATCGATTCCGGCGTAATTCGTTTGATTTTCCAGTGTGGCCGCGTTATTCACTAGACCTTTCAATTCTCCCAATTCATCCTGCGCCGTCGCAAACAATCGACTGACATCGTCAGGATTGCTCACATCAGCAGCGACAGCTATCGAACGCCCGCCGCTGGCCTTAATAGCGTCAACGATGCTGCTGGCGGCAGCCAAATTACGCCTGTAATTGACGCAAACTGCGAAGCCTGCAGCGGCGACAATCTTCGCCGTGGCGGCACCGATTCCGGAACTTGCGCCTGTAATGACGACAACACCTTTGGTTTTTTCTGCTTTTCGCAATGCTATTCCCTTGAGCGGCTACAGCGGCACGCCAGAATCAACGCCAATGTGATCGAGCGTTGCATCCTTGAGCAAATCAAGGGTGTGCAACTCGACAGCACATCGATTATCCCGACAAACAGGTCTACGCTGCAACGGTTCGGCCGGGCAGTCGTAATACACACGATATTCGCAACTTTGCTCGTACTTGCGATATTCGAGACGTAATGACGTTATCGCCGAGGTAGCAACCGATGTCAGGCACTGTATCGGGTAGCCGTAGTCAAATATTGTGCACTCTTCATTGTTTTCGCAATATTGCGATTCCTCAACAAGCTTGAGTACGTTCGCTTCCGCATCCATACAGCTTTGTATCATTCCGTCCGTCCTCAAATCGGTGTCCGGACTGACTTCATTGCCGAACGCCCGTTTAGCATCAACAGACGGCAATTCTGGCTGACTTCTCTCACCCTCAAACCATGTTGCCAGCCCCCACAACACGATCGCAACCAGGATCGATATCGGTACCGTTTTGCCGGAAAGATTGCTCACGACAACACTCTTAGCACGCAATGACGATGTTTGGCGCAGTTTTGCCGTGATTCCATTCAGTTTCTCGACGCGACATTTCTCTACTCGTCTTCATCGCCGAAGCGATCGATAACAGTCAAGCCAGGTCCACGAAGAAACTCCTCACTGGAAAGACCGCGAGCGGCATCACGCAGACCGACGGTTCGTCCCACCAAGAGAGAAGGATTCAAGCGCCCGCTGGTTATCATGTCGAGCATGTGGCCGTACTGATGTGCCTGCATTCCATGGCTGCCCAATATCTCAAGTTCTCTTGCAACCACCAGGTGCATCGGCACCGCTGGATTCGAATCGCTGCCGGCCATCAAACCGATCTGGATATGCTTGCCGCGTTTTCGAAGACTTTCGATCGAATTCCGACAGGTCACTTTGCTTCCCAGCGCATCCATCGACACGTGCACGCCGCCATGACTCAATTCGCCTACGATTTTGACCACATCATTTTCGCCGTTCGCGTTAATGCAATGCTCGGCTCCAAGCTGCTTCGCAATCCTGAGTGCTTGCTCATTAATGTCGATTGCGATTACTCGTGCGCCAAATGCGTTTGCGATCATGATCGCTGAGAGACCCACACCGCCGCAGCCATGAATTGCAACCCATTGCCCTTCCTGGACCTTACCCTGGCTCACTGTCGCTCGATACGAGGTCGCGAAACGGCAGCCAAGACTCGCCGCGGTTACGAAATCAAGATCATCGGGCAATGCGACCAAATTTGTATCCGCATAATTTACCGCCACAAACTCGGCGTAAGAGCCCCAATGAGTGAAGCCAGGCTGGGATTGATTGTCACACACTTGCTGGTTGCCGGAGTCGCATTGCGCACAGTTCCCGCAGCCACATACGAAGGGCAATGTGACTCGATCACCCGTCGACCAATTGCGCACGCTCTTGCCGACGTCCATAACTATGCCCGCCATTTCGTGGCCAGGAACATGCGGCAGGCGAATGTCATCATCATGACCCATCCATCCATGCCAGTCACTGCGACAGATACCGGTGGCCTTCACTTGCAATACGACTCCATCGGCATCGGGCGTAGGATCACGAACAGTGTCCATCGACAATGGACCTTGAAATTCCTGGTAGACCGCCGCTTTCATCGTCCGATTTCCAGTTTAAGTTTCATGCCGTGATGGGAAGGCACGAAACCGAATTTCTCATAAAACCTCGATGCTTCCGGACGGGATTTGTCCGTAGTGAGCTGTAGCATATGGCAATGCCGTTCTCGGGCACGCTCAATAGCCCATTCGAATAACTTCTGGCCAATCCCCTGAGAACGATGCCGTGCAGAAACTCGCACGCCTTCGATCAACGCCCGCCACCCGCCCTGGTAGGTCATATAGGGTATGAAAGTTAATTGCAAAACACCTACGACGATTTCGTCCTGCAGTGCGACTACCAACTCATTGTTTGGATCTTTTTTGATCGCATCAAAGGCCTGCCGATAAGAGTCTGGTAACGGCGAATCGAAACTCTCACGCGTCGCGCCCAGGGGATCATCAGCCAGGAGCCTGACGATATCGGTGATATCACTAGCTCGCGCCTCGCGAATGGTGGGATTCATTTGCTCTCATCATGAATGCGGAGCAGCGAGAATAGCATTGGAGCCACGGCTTGCGCCTCTCCTTCGAACGCCATCGTGAATACCGTGATTTTTCCCGCCAATCTGCGGCTATTGCTCAGATTAAGGGTCTGCATGTTTTGCTGCAAACACCCTATTGTTCCTGCCCCGAGCCAGATTACCGCGAGGTCGGTGTGAAAATGAAGGCAATAATCGTGGCCCTGCTGTGCACAGCGCTGCTGACCGTACCGGCCAACGCGCATAACGACAGGGAGGTTGAATGCGAGAAGACCAAGCAGAAAATCAAAAAGCTGGAATCCAAAATGCGCCAGGGCTACAGCCGCGCACAAGGTGAAAGATGGCGGGAGCAACTCAGGGAGTTGCGCGCCGTGCGTTCGAAACAGTGTCGCTAGTCTCAAGCGGTAATGTGTTCAGGGCTCGTCCCGAAACCGGCTTTTTAGTCCCTGCCAACAATCGGAGTAATCGCTCTGTAATGCATCCGTCGCCATCGCAAATTCGGTCGGTCGGATCAGGTAGCGTGACTCGAACATAAACGCCATCGTATTGTCCAGTTTCTCGGCAGCAAGGCTGGCACTGCTTGCTTTCTCGAAAGCATCCGCATCGGGGCCGTGCGCCGACATGCAATTGTGCAAACTCGCGCCTCCCGGGACAAAACTGCCACCGGTCTTCGCGTCGTAATCACCGTAAATCAAACCCATGAATTCCGACATCACGTTGCGGTGATACCACGGTGGTCGGAAGCTTCCCTCCGCAACAAGCCAGCGTGGCGGAAAAATCACAAAATCCAGATTTGCGATTCCTGGCGAATCCGACAGCGAGGTGAGTACCGTGAAAATTGACGGATCCGGATGATCGTAACTGATCGATCCAATGGTATTGAACAGACGCAGATCGTATTTGTACGGTGCAAGATTTCCGTGCCAGGCGACCACATCAAGCGGCGAGTGCTCTATTTCGCAAGAAAAAAGATTACCAGCCAGCTTTGTTAATAATTCGAACGAACCATCACGTTCTTCGTAAGCCGCCACCGGGATCTGGAAGTCACGGCTGTTTGCAAGTCCGTCCGACCCGATCGGTCCAAGCTCGGGCAAACGCAGCGATGAACCATAGTTTTCACAGACGTACCCACGGGCCGTACCGTCTGGAACAACGACGCGAAATTTCACGCCACGCGGCACAACAGCTATTTCACCGGCTTCGAGGCTAATTACGCCAAATTCGGTGTGCAACACCAGCGCACCGTGCTCAGGCACGATCAGCAATTCACCATCGCTGTTGTAGAAATACCGATCGTCCATGGATTTTGTGGCGCAGTAAATATGAATGGCGATGCCCGTTTGCGCCAGGGCATCGCCGTTGGTCGCAAACGTAACCAGCCCATCAATGAAATCAAGGTCTTCACCAGGAACAGGCATTGGGTCCCAACGCAATTGATTGGGTGTCGGCGCAAGATTCTGCGGTGAAGTACGAATCAGGCCAGCATCTATTTTTTGAAATTTTCCGTGCACGACTGAAGGCCGAATGCGATAGAGCCAGCTACGCAAGTTCGCTGCGCGCGGTGCTGTGAAAGCTGTTCCGCTCAGTTTTTCGGTATACAGCCCGTAGGGCGCCCGTTGTGGTGAATTCTGACCTGCGGGTAATGCACCGGCCAACGCTTCTGATTCGAATTCATTGCCGAATCCGGTCATGTATCCGCTTAAGCGATTTTCGCCTGGCATTTTTATCTTATTCCTTAACGTTTACCTATGAATGGTCCGGGCTAGGGACTCTACCCTTTGATAATTTTTTGCTCGATCGCACCAAAAATGCTCTTCCCGTCGCCGTCAAGCATCTCGATTCGAACGGTATCCCCGAAACTCATGAACGGCGTGACGGGTTTGCCTGATTCAATCGTTTCGAGCATGCGTATTTCGGCAAGACAACTCGAACCCTTGGATCGATCGTAATTCGAAATCGTCCCCGAACCGACGATAGTACCTGCACCAAGACGTCGGGTTTTGGTTACATGCGCGATCAATTGGTTAAAGTTGAATGTCATATCAACACCGCAATCCGGCCTGCCCATGACTTCGCCGTTCAAGGAGGTAATCAGCGGCAGATTGAACACACCGTCTGCGTAATTATCACCGAGTTCGTCCGGTGTTACTGCGACCGGGGAAAACGCTGTAGATGGTTTTGACTGATAGAAGCCGAATCCTTTGCCGAGTTCCGCCGGAATCAGGTTTCGTAGCGATACGTCATTGACGATCATCATCAGTTTGATGTGATTACCCGCTGCTTCACTGCTGCAACTCATCGGCACATCGTCAGTAATGACGGCAGTCTCTGCCTCCATATCGATGCCGTACTCTTCGCTCGGCACGGGACAATCATCTCGGGGCCCCAAAAAATCATCGGAACCACCTTGATAGACAAGCGGGTCATGCCAGAAACTGTCGGGCATTTCAACACCGCGAGCCTTGCGCACCAGCTCGACGTGATTCACATAGGCACTACCGTCCACCCAGTGATAAGCGCGCGGCAGCGGTGATGCAGCCGCGCCTGGGTCAAAGGCCCTCTCACCTTCGACCGTCCCTGACTCCATGGACTTCGCGACGACCTCCAATTGCGGCGAGACTGTTTTCCAGTCATCGAGCGCTTCCTGCATTGTACGAGCGATCTGTGGCACCTCTACTGCCCTTGATAGATCCTTGCTTACAACGACCAATGTACCGTCGCGGCCACCGGCCTTGAGACTTGCAAGTTTCACTGTCTTATCCTCATGTTAATAATGATTTTCGTTCTTCAGCGGGCAATATTACACACAACTAGTCAAGTATCTGCCCAAGCGCATCGATCAGCGCGTCGACTTCTTCCAACGTGTTGTAGTGTGTCAATGATACTCGCGCAACTCCACCGTTTTCCGTGAGTTCGAGATATTCGAGCAGTCGCCGCGCATGAAAATCGCCAAATCGGATGGCGATTTTGTATTGGTCCATTCTTTTCGCCAACTCCCCTGAATCCCAGCCTTCGATCTTGAAACTAATCGTGGGCACGCGCGCAGGATCGGCACCATTTCGATACCCTACAATGAGGCAATCATTGCGACCGCGCAGGTAGGAAAGCAATCTTTCGGAAATTTTGTTTTCGTGTGCCGTTATGCTCCCAAATGCCGCGGCAATTTTGTCACGCACGCCGCCGCATGCACCAGCCTGCTGCCCGAGTTCCATGAGATAGTCGACGATTCCAGTGGAACTGTAGGCCAATTCATAGCTGGCATTACCAGGCTCGAGTTTCGCCGGAACTTTGTCCTTGCCGTAGAAGTAGTGATACAGATTGTCCAGCTCAGCGAATAAATCATACTTGCCGTACAGCACCGCAAAATGCGGGCCATAAATCTTGTACAAACTGAACACCAGATAATCGACGTCCCAGCGCTGTACATCAATGGCTCGGTGAGGCGCAAACGCGACCGAATCCACGCAGATCAGCGCGCCTCGCTCATGCACAAAACTGGCGATTTCCGCGACCGGATTGATCGTGCCAAGAATATTGGAGACGTGCGTGACAGCCACCAACTTCGTTCTGTTGGACATTAACGGCTCAAGATCCTCGAGGCGGAGTTCAAGGCTCTGCTTGTCTATATCCCAGAACTTGATGTTGACGCCGACTCTCTCGAGTCCAACCCACGGTCCGATATTCGATTCATGATCCGAGACCGTTACGATGATTTCATCGCCTTCCCTGAATTGACTGGCCATACTTCGTGCCAGATTTTGCAGCGCAACCGTGGATGACGATGCAAAAGCGATTTCCTCCGGGCGGCGTGCATTGACGAGTTGCATCATCGCCTCACGCCCCTTGTCGAGGGCCAGGGCCGCTTCAATTGAAACCGCATAAGTCCCGCCTGTCTGAACATTTTTGTTAAACAGGAAATCATTGATCCGTTCGACCACGCGAGCGAGAATTTGTGTTCCCCCGGCATTGTCGAAAAATGTCCAGCCGTTCGAAAGGCCCGGAAATTGCTTTCGAACATGGTCAATATTCAATTCGTTACCCATGGATGGAAATCCTTATCTAGTGTTGCAGAACAGCCCTGAGAAAATCACGTGTGCGCTCTTCCTGGGGATCATCAAAAATATCTGCGGGAGTCCCTATTTCGATGATCCTGCCTTCATCCATGAAGAGCACGCGATCGGCAACCTGTCGCGCAAAACCCATTTCGTGCGTGACGACGACCATCGTGACACCGGATCCGGCCAGTGCTTTCATTACGTCCAGCACCTCCCCAACCATCTCAGGGTCCAGGGACGAGGTTGGCTCGTCGAATAGCATGATGCGGGGCTCCATCGCCAGGGCCCTCGCAATCGCGACACGCTGTTGCTGCCCTCCTGAAAGCTGGCCCGGATACTTGTTTGCCTGTGCCGCAATTCCCACCCGCTCAAGCAATTCAGTGGCTCTGGCTTTTGCCTCCGCGCTTGTTTTTTTTCGCACCCGCATCGGCGCAAGCATGATATTTTGCATTATCGTTCGATGAGGAAACAGGTTGAATGATTGAAACACCATGCCAACGTCAGCACGAACAGCCGCCAATTTTTCGCCGCGCTCCACCTTGATGCCATCGACAAGAACTGAACCTGACTCTTCGTACTCTTCCAGCAAATTGATACAGCGAATCAGTGTCGATTTTCCCGACCCGGAAGGGCCGATCACACACACGACTTCTCCTGCCTCAATGTCGAGACTTATGTCGACCAGTGCGGAAAAATCGCCAAATTTCTTGGTCAGATTTCGAATTGAGATAATGGCCGGCATCAGGTCGTCCTGAATTTCTTTTCAAGCCGCCCGACCAACAAAACCAACGGCCAAAGCAACGCTATATACATGATTGCCGCGACGATAAGCGGTGTCGGATTTGCCTCCAGAGCTTGTGCCTGCGTTGCTTGCTTCAACAAATCGGGCATCGCGACAACTGAGGCCAGCGCGGTATCCTTGATGACGTTTATGCAGTTATTTGTCAGTGGGGGTATTACAATTTTGATCGCCTGAGGCAGGATAACATCGCTCATCATATGTCGATGACTCAGTCCCAGCGCCTGCGAAGCTTCAAATTGCCCCTTGGGAATCGCTTCAATTCCGGCACGGTAAATTTCTGCGGTGTAGGCGGCTGATACCAATGTCAGCGCACACGCTGCGGACAGGAATGGCGACAATCGAATACCCAAAAATGGCAAGGCATAATAAATAACAATGAGCAAGACCAACAACGGAATGGATCGAAACAGATCGATATAGATTTTCGCCACCACCCTGGCGGGGCGCACTGCATACAGCCTGGTCAGGGCGATCATCAGGCCGAAAGCCAGACCGGCGACTACGCTAATGATCCCAAGCAGCAAAGTGATCTTGAGGCCGGATAACAGCAACGGAAAGGAACTGACCATCACGTCCCAATTCAGAAATGTCTCCAGAAAACTCACAGCTTGGGTTTTCGCTTATACAAGATGAAGTGACCTGCGTTTCGGATCAGGGTGCCTGCGGTCTGTCGACAATAACAACCGTCGAACTCGATGCCGCAGGTGCCGAGTCAAACCATTCTTCATGAAGTGCTGCAAGAAATCCTTCTTTCTTTAGTTGCATGATCACGTCGTTTACTTCATCCCTCAACGGGTCGCCGAGGGCGAACATCATCGAGTAACTTTCTCCGGTTTCGATTCTTTCGACGATTTTGAAATGCTTTTTGCCTTTTATGAAGTATTCGAGCGCCGGGATATCAGAGATGTAACCATCGAGGCGACCGGTTTGCATGTCCAGCATTGCCGGAGCCAACCCCTCAAAACGTCGGATCTCGGAGAAGCCGTAGTGCTCCTGATTTGCTGTGGTCCATATGTCGCCGGTGGACCCCGTATCGACACCGATGACTTTTCCCTGCATGTCTTCAAGACCGGCTGCGCTATTCCGTGCAAGGACTGTCAGGGACTGGGCGCTATCGTAGTAGGGCTGCGCGAATGAAACGGACCGTAGCCGCTTTTCGGTAATTGTAATCGAGGATATGGCGATATTTATTCGGCCCGACTGGACTGCGGAAAACAATCCGTTAAACGGTATGTTGACGATCTCAATGGATTTGCCCATTCGTCCAGCGACAGTTTTGACCAGGTCGATCTCGAAACCGACGAATTCACCTTCCGAATTCTGAAATTCCCATGGCACGTTACCAATGTTCGCGCCGACGACAAGATCGGCCCCATACACTTGCACAGATAGCAGAATCCCTGCTGCCGCCAAGACCAGACCAAACCTTCGAAATTTCAAGATGACTCCCGCTTAGCCAGATCCGGCGAGACCGTTTCAGGCCGGACTCCTCGATGGCGAATTCAGGCTCACACCACCACTGCGGTAAGACTAGGGAAATAGCGCGCAAATGCAAGTGTCGAGCGAGGAAGCGGATCGGATCGTTGCGCTGTGCGCGCTGCCCGACGAAACTTGTGCAATCGATCAGGCAGGAAAGAATTCGATAGGCTTGGTGGTCGTAATTGACTCCACATCTCTGGCTTCAAAACGGAACATCTTGACCCGCTGAACCAATCGTCGTTCCAGTTCTTCATCACTGAGTTCGCTGGAGACAATCTCGCAAAAACTGACTATTCCCGAAGGATCGATAGTCAAGCGCAGTACCAACTTGCCCTCCAGCGTCGGATCGGTACGCAACGCGCGATTGTAGAGTGCGAAAATAACACCCTTGTTTCGATCGAACACCAGTTCGATCTCCTCCCGGGAGCGCGACGCTTTGCGACTGCTGCCAGTACGCCGTGCACCACCCGCGTTTTGGTTGATACCTTGCACCGAGCTTTCTACCAGTGTCGTTGTCCTTGCAGTCAATCCGGAACCACCGGTATTGCGGCTCAATGCCGCTGTATTGATACCGCCACTGGCAGTGCCAACTTTTGATGTAATCATCGAGCGTTCATTTCTGGCCGCCTCACCAACAGACATCGTGAGGTCACGATTGTCAGCTACTTTCTCCAGAATATCGCTGTCCGCCAACTGCGCGAGGTCTTCTGCAAATGGCAACAGAGCTGCCCGTGCTTTTTCGCGCGCCAACTGTTTGGTATCGATCGGCTCTGGTTCTGGTTCCGGTTCCGGCGGCGCTTCAACCACCTGTTCCGGCTCAGGCTCAACGATCGGATCCGCTTCCGGCGCCGGTTCTGGCTCCGCCGGTTTCGGTGGGGGTGGCGGTGGTGGCCGTTGCTCAAGCAGCAATTTCACGATACGCGGTGAAATCTCTTCAATCTCGTTCGGATCGACCTCGGCCGTAGGAATAAAGGGCCAGACAAGGCTTAGCACGAAAAGAGTCGCTAAGACGGTACCGAGAAGGCGCCGGAATTTCCGGTCCTGGCCGAAGTCATTGTTCCAGGCCAGTTCGTATTCTCTGTAAAATGGAATGTCCAACCCGTAACTCCTAACCTGAAATCGAGTTCAAGTGCCGCACTAGCGTGCCGCGCTCAGACCATCCAGCTTGTCTGAACTCTTTTGTAAGACCGCGAGTGAAATCTGCCCGTAATCTGAATTCGTGCAGGTTGCCATCACTTTTTTCAGCAACCTGTAGGGAATATCCTTGTCCGCCATGATTGTGACCTCCCTCCCGGCAATATCGTCCTGCGCTTCTTTTCGCAACACGCGGTCATTCTGGGAAAGAAGCGCCTGCCGAAGCGGCGCTATGTCATTGCCTGTTTGAGCCAGGACTTCCGCCACTTTTGCCACTACCGTGCCCTGCACAATGATGTCCACCTCACCAATAATAATGACCACTGTTTCTTTCGCTTTTTCTTCGGCGTTTGACTCAGGTAATTGCACGTCTTTTGTGTTTGGCAACACCTCTACATTTGAAGAGTTGACCAGGAGGAAGAAAACCAGAATCGTAAAAATGTCCATCAGCGACACGAGGTTCAGTGATGCCCCTTTTTTGCCTCGGTTGTGACGTCGTTCCATGCGAGCGGCGCGATTTGAGTTGCTCATGACTCAAGCACCTCCATCGATAATCGGGGCGTCGCCGATTGAAATATCCGGAAACAGATCCGTGCGTACAATCACATTATCGACAACGGTCTCCACCTCACGAACCCGGTCCATTACCTGAACCAGCGTGTCATATGCGATATCCGCTTCAAGCAATATCGACGCTTCGGTTTTTTCCGGATAGGAATTTTTTATCTCGGTCAGTTTGGCCGTCAGCGCCTCGTAGTCGTAACCACCAACGTCTCTCGGATAAACTCCGAGCGCACCGACGTTGCGGTCACCTACTTCGATCTGTCCTTCACGAACAATGATTTCAAGCTGGAATACCAGTTCCTGCGGATCTGCGGGCTCGGTTGAGGAGCCTGGCAAAGTCAATTCGAGAATTGCCAGTCGCGAGAACACCGCTGTCATCAGCAGGAACGGCACCAGAATCACCATCAGGTTCATGAATGCCGTAATATTGAGCTCAGCCGTCTCCGGAGTGTGACGATTGCGCCTGCGGCCGCTAATCATTGCATTACGCTCCGGCAGGCTTCAGCTGACGTTCGGTAATGGCATTGAGGAATTTCACGCTCGCCATTTCCAGGCTGTCGACGATCTGATTGGTCTTCGTCTGCAATAGCGCGTGAATTAACAACAGCGGAATCGCTACCATAAGTCCGAATGCGGTCGTGTTCATGGCAACCGAGATACTTGCGGACAACAGATCCGCTTTGTCGGCAGGGTTGGCGTTTGATACTGCGGTAAACGCGTTAATCAGGCCGATAATGGTGCCAAGCAGACCGAGCAAGGTCGAAATGTTCGCGAGAATCGCCAGATAGTGTGTACGTTTTTCCAGCCTCGGAAGCACTTCCATCATGCTTTCCTCCATCGCTTTTTCCACGTCGTCACGACGACGCGCCGACTTCACCCGATAGAGCCCGTAGGTCAGGATCGAGGCGATGGCCGCCTTCGACTTGCCAGTGGCCGCCGCCGCTTCCTGGAAATTACCGGCCTTCAAAAACGGCACGATCTTCTTCCATAAAGCGCGGTTGCTTGCCCCGGACATCGTCAGGTACGCCCAGCGCTCGATGGCTATTGCCAGACCGAGACCGAGCACAATCAGGATCGGATACATAAAAACCCCACCCTGTTGAAAGAAACGCACAATGGCGCTTAGAAAATCCATTTGATTACTCCTCGTTTGAATCAAACATACTGCCTAACTTACTTTTCACTTTTTCTGTACAGGTCGTCGTAGTAACCGACCTGGCGCAAAAACTCTGTTCGGTCCACCGGTGCAAGCACTTCGTCCAGCAGCGTATTGACCGGTCGCCCCATCAGATCGCCTGGATCCGATTTCCGCCAGGGAACGATGTACAACACCGTTGGCAATTCCTGGTTCCCTGTAATTTCAGTGCGACCCAGGTCCATCTCGTCCATGACCCCGTTGCCGACTACGCGTCTGCGGACATCAGCAGCGAGCACCGCGGAAGGCACACCTGGCTCAAGCTCCTCGCGTTCCACCGCCTGCTGTTTCTCCGTTACCGTTAGCGGCTTTTCATCGCCTGTAGCCTGGCTTTCTGCCTCCTGGGCGAGCACCTCAAATCCGCTCAATGACAGGAACAGCAATAATCCACAATAAGTTGCTTTCATTCTTGTCACTCCGTCACATTTGCGGTGCGTTGATTTGCCTCAACACGCCGCTTGAGATCTACGATCCACTTCCTGACCTGTTCATCACCACCGGTAAGTGACTGATAATACTCAAAATGCAGCAAAGCCAGGTCCATTCGCCGCAAATACAGCTCGTTAAGGACGCCCAGGTTGTAATGCGGTAATGCGTATTCCGGATCAGCATTGATTGCTCTCGAATACGCAGCTTGTGCCTCGGGAAATTTGCCCTGTCGCCGCAGCAGCATTCCGAGCTGATTTAGCGCCGCCGGGTGCTCTGGATCGATAATCAGTGCATCCGTGATACTGCCCTCTGCAGCCTGGTCGTTGCCGTTTTGCGCGTAAATGATGGCGAGATTCACATGCGCCCCGGGATAGTCTGGAAACTGCAGTAGAAACTCCTGAAACCGCAGCTGCGCATCCAGTTCATCGCCCGACGCCATGACTGCCACGGCCTGCTCATACATCGTTGTTGCAAGTTCGGGAACCACCCTGGCTGCAAGCTGCTCGCCGTCAGCGGCCGATCCTTCAGATTGTTGCTCTGAGGGCCCAGGAGCGGAAGCACAGCCGGCCAGAAACAGCAGGTACAATCCAACCTGCGCCAGTCGGCGAACTGAATCCAGAAGGCCTCCGGAACTAATAAATCGCCGTAACAACATCTTCACTGCGCTCCAATTTCGCGAATCGTGCCGGCATCAGTATCGCCAGCTCGTCAAAACTTTTTCGAACCCATTCGTCATAGACACCGTCGGCAGCCCGATTCGTATTGGCTTGGAACAGCTCAATGGCTTTTTCCTCGAATGGATAGGCCTGTTCTTCGAGCAGGAATTGGTACTGCTCGAGAGTCTCTGCGTCCAGATCGGGCGGCCGTTCTGAATCCATCAGATCGGCGCCCATCTGCTGATAGACTTCCGCAAGCCGGAATGTTGCCGCCGTTGTTACTTCTGCGACGCCGTACGCCGCCGCCTTGGCGTAGACTTTGAGCACGTTCTCCATCAGCGTTTTTTTCAATTTCATGCTTTCAGCCAGCGGTTGCGTGAACTTCACTGCAACAAAGCTGCGGCGTGCTGGCTCAGCAAGTTCCAAAGAGGCTTTCGCCGCAAGGTATTTCGTTCGATCGGATCGCTGGGCGCCGGCCGTTGCGTCCACATACACAATATCCTCGAGCCGTAGCGTTCGCGCCTGGTTGTCGCCGCTCGCCGCAGCGATCTGGAGGAGCCGGTACCGGGCTTCTATGGACTCGGCGATCGGGTTGGGATAGCGCGCGATAATATTGTCGAGTACGCGTTGTTCGTCGCGAACCTGGGCACCGTCTTCGTACAGACCTGCCGCTTTCCACAGCGCCTCACGCCGGATGTCATCGCTGCTGCTGTCCGCTTCCGCGATGCGCTCAAATTCGGCGGCCGCTTCTTCGCCACGACCGGATGCGAGATACGATACAGCGAGCTTCGCCGTAATTTCGTCGGCAAACTCACTGTCAGGATAGTCGCGACGGAAATCCTCTAGAACAGAAGTCGCCCGCCCCCAGGCCGCCATCGTAATCAACACAGCAGCAGCATCGTACTCAGCTGTCGCGCGTATGTCGGAATCCGGTACTACTTTTCCCAGACGGGTGAAATGGGTAACTGCGGCCTCGAGATCGCCGAGATCCCGAGCCAGCTCGCCCTGTTTATAAATTGACGATGAAATTCGGTCCTTGATTTCCTGCTGCGCTACCGCGTCATCTGCTGGCGTATAGGTCCGCAACTGGTAATACGCCGCCTCGCCTGCAGCGAAATTCTGCAATTCGAATTGTGAATGCGCGATCACTGTCCAGGAGGTCCGCGCAAGCGAATCGGCAACCGGCGGTTGCTTTGCAACCACTACCTGGCCAACCGCAATTGCCAGGTCATAATGCTTCTGCGCGAACAGGTCCTCTGCGATCGTAGTCAGGACGCGGCCTGCTTCCGGATGTGCGGGATAAGTATCCGCAAACCTCAAACCACTATCAATATATTGTTGATGCCAGGCGGTTCTGGCCACATCTTGCAGAGTTTCTTCATGTTCGCGATAAGCGAGAATTGCGGCGTACGCCGCTTCACTGGACTTTTCATGTAGCGGGTATTCGTAGGCGGTGCGCTCGTATTCGAGTGTGGCCTGGTAGAAATCATCACTCTCAAATAAAATCTCGCCCAGCAGGAAATTTGTATTTGCACTGTCCGGGTCGCCTGGAAAATAGTCCAGGTGTTTGCGATACCAATGCGCAGCTGCCTGGTAATCGTTGCGGCTGTCCTTGCTTTGCGCTTCGGCGTGATAGTACTGAGCCAGGTCATTCAGGTTGGCTTTCAGGTGTGCAACAACCGCTGTATTTTCCTCTGGGGGGTTTCTGAGCCAGAACGGTCTGTCCATGCCGTAGCGTTCGACAAAACCTTTCTTGGCTTCCAGCACCAGTGCAGAGAAACCACCAAGCTTGTAGGCCTCAATGACTTCAACCTGCAACAGTGGTGACTGCGGGTGATCGGGGTTCAGTTTGGAAAAAGCTTCATACGATTCCGCAGAATCTACAAAGCGCTCTTTCTCAAGGTACAAATCACCCAGGTTAATGAAGATGACGTATCCGTAATCAGGAAATCCGCGCCGATCAAGATATGCGACGATGCTGTCGGCACCTTCCATGTAGGAAAAACTAATGCTCAATACGCGGAAGGTATCCTGGACAAGTTCGCGCTCGGCCCGACTTAGTGCCGACAGCCTTTCTTCTCCATCCTTAAGATCAATTTCACCAATCTTCCGATCGAGAAGGTCGAAAAACGGATCAAGACTCTCGTCGTGCATCGCCAGTTTGAATCGTGACCAGCCGAGTTTGTATAACGATTGTTCATAGAAACGTGAGGCCTCACCAAATTCGACGACATCTTTGTAGGCGTCCTCCGCTTCGCTGTATTGTTTACGCAAGAACAACATCTCGCCGCGCCGGAACTGGACTTCGTCGAACAACGCTGTCAAAGGATAGCGATCGATCAACTCATTCAGAACCTTGAGGGAATCATCCGTGTTGCCTGCGGATTCATAGGCGCGACCCAGTTGATACAAGACCGTGTCGTTGCGTCGATAGTCGGGATATGTCTCCAGCAATTGCCGGAACAGTCCAACGGCACTTTCATAGGTCGCCGAGTTAAGGGCCCCGACATTACTGGACAACTGCTCAGCTTCTGACGCGTCGAGTTCCAGGTCACCAAGACGCCGCATCGCTTCAGCCCGAAGTTCCGGATCGTCTGAAACAAGATCCAGAAACGCACGATAATTGTCACGAGCTTTTTGTGTACTGTTAACAATCAGCTTGCCCGGCCGAACTTCAAATGTTTGGCGCTCAAGACTCTTGATCGTGTCCTTTTCATCCACTGCGGCTGATGCAAACGGCACCACTGCCGCCAGCATCACCCAAACGAAAAAGAGGTTCTTGCGGCCGGCGATCATCGTGATGCATTTCCGAGGATTGACGACAAATCATAAATTGCCGCCAGCGCGAATCTGGCCTGGACCGTGTAGGTATCAAGACGCTGTTTCTGCGCCTGCAACTCTTCAACAGCGATGGTCTGCAAGTAAGCGAGTTGCGCGCCAAGCGCACGATCAACGCGAGTTTTTATGACATCAATTTTAGGGCCTAGGCCATCAACGCGTTGATTGAATGCCGCGAACAACACCGGCTCATCCCGCATGGTCTCGTCAATCTTTCGTCTCGAGCGTTGGGTTTCAACCAGCGCCTCGCCGGTCTGGCGTAAATCCCGACGAAGTCTTGCAAGGCGTGGCCTGAATTCTTTTTCGAGATTCCATTGTAATACGCCCTTCAAAAGGCGGACCTTAGCTCTAACTTCCGCGGCTTCCGGAATGTCTGCTTGCAGTGCCGAATTGCGCTCGAGCGATACTATCTCACCCCACAACTCGAACTCTCCCGGCGTTGCCAAAGCCAGCGCGTCGCTGCTCTCTTCAATACTGCTTACGTGCGCATCAAATTCCAGCTTGCGCTGTACCATGGCATCTATGTCTGCGGCTCCAAGGCTGTCATTGACTATCGGCAGTCTTTTTTCGTAGGCGAGTTCACGAGTATCCAGCATGTTTCGGAATACGCCGATTTTGCCCTGCCATTCTTCCAGGTTTTGCGTCAGGTAATTCAGGTCGCGATAGTTTTTGAGACCCTCCTGAAACTCGTGCGTCGACAACAAGTGCATCAGGTATCGGGACTCCACTCTTTCCGGCAAACTCTCAAGTCGCCAGAACCACCCGGTTGACCCGCGCTCTCCCTCTGCCAGAAATTCCTCAAACAAAACGCCAGACTCAATCAGATCGATCGTATTGTCTATGCGACTGGATTCTTCGTAAAACGCCTCAATCGCGTTCAGGTAGTGATCCGCTGCCTGGCTGATCGAATCCAGTTTGGCCATCGCATAAGGAACCGCCAACATGGATTCCTGCACAGCAGAATCAAGCAAGTCACGATTCCGCAGCTCCATCCATGGTACTAACGCACGGTGAAAGTCATCATTTTCTGCGTCGGCCCAGCCGACACCGAGCAGTGCCTTGTTGGAGAAAGGGCCGTTGAGACGAACGCGTTGTAGCGGTGGTTTCGCCGCTAACGGTTGCCCGTCCTGTAGATAAGCGTAGCCCAACGCCAGATTGGCCTTATCGCGCAAAGAGCTAAGTTCTTCATTGAACGGATCGAGCCGACCCAGGTCGTCAAGAATCTGCGCGGCCGAATTTACGCGGCCACTACGCACCATCGCTACGCCAAGATTGAACCGTGCGTAGCTTGACCATTCCGTTTTGTCGGTCCAGCTTCCCAGCAATGCAATGGCTTCATCATGTTCACCGTTTTCTATATGCAGTTGCGCCTTGAGCATCTGCCGCTCAGCTTCCATGGAGGATGGCAATACACCCTTGATGTTAGCGAGCGCTTTCTCCGACTCGCTCAAATAGCCTCTCTGCTGCCAGATCTTGGCAAGGAAAAACCATGTCCTGTCTCGCACTTCCGGCTTGACGTTGTCTGCAAGCAGTTCCTCAAATATTTCGGCGGCACGCAAATGGTGGCCATAAGACAGATACAGGCCGCCGAGCAGTAGTTCTGCTTCTTCGCTGTGATTTACAAATTGCTTTTGTTGCTTTGCCGCAAGCAAGCGCACGATCGCAGGAAAGTAATCCTCCTGATAGAAATAAAACAGCACCTCACCGAAATGAGCATCGCTGACGATGATCTCTGCTTCGCTGTTGTCAGCTTCAACAGCGGCGGCTTGCTCCGGCCAGACTGCTGCGATGAGTAACAGGCCGAGTGTAAGCGTTATGATGGTGCGAGCGATCAACGATCACTCCCATTCACTGATTTTAAATTCTGGTTGTTGTTTGCGAATCCTGTCTGAAATCTCGAGCTCAACGTATTTGGCACCAATTCCCTTGTTGAGGGTCATCGTCGCCCCACGACGATAATCACGCGAATGCGGGCCCTGGCCGGTAAAAACGGCGACTACTTCATGATCACCCACTTTCAGATTGCCCATGTGCAGTCGGTGCACGCCGCCTCGAATCAGGGAGTCGACTTCACGCTGGGTGTAAAGATAATTCGTGACCTCTTTGCCATCGATTTTCAGGTTGACTGAATCGAGTGCAAAGTATTCACCAACGTCCATCGAAATGAAAAAAGCGACCTGGGAGTTTGCCGGAAACAGCAATTCCTCTTCCAGCAGGAAAAGGTCCCTGTTGAGATCCAGGACTTCTTTTTTTAACGTTTGCACATTTTCGTCGAGGCTACGAAATTCCTGGCGAGAATCAGGTTCGTTTGCCGCTACCAGCTGCGAGCCAGCCGCTGCGGAATCAGCGTCTGGCGGCGCTGCGTCCTGAGCAATCACAATGGGCGCAACTGCCAGCCACATCGCGACAATCGTTGCTTTGTTGACAATTCTGATCACCGTACTCTCCTGCCTTTTCCGTTCCAGCCGATACATGCGCTTTTACGCGTTAACGATCAGCATTTATTCCCGTAGCAGAGAACGAATCTCTGTCAGGTAATGGTCCTCGTACCCGGGTTTGTAACCATGATGCACATAGCGAACAGTGCCTTCACGATCCACGATGACCGTGACCGGCATCGCTTCAACCTGATACAGCTTGCTTACCACCTTGAATTCGTCGAACAACACGGGGAAGCTGACTCCCAGGTCCTCGATCATCTTCATTGCGCGGCGTGGGTCATCATCGATATTAACGCCGAGCAAATGGAAACCAACGCGTTGATAACGGTTGTATAGCTCGTCCAGCAATGGCATTTCCTGGCGACAGGGTCCGCACCAGGTAGCCCAGAAATTTATCATCACGACGTCGCCGCGATACTCGCTAAGGCGCAAGTTCTCGCCTGTTGCGCTTTTCAACACAAAGTCCGGTGCGGCTTGCCCGGCCAGGTCAGAAGCCGCCATGGAGCCGACTGCGAAGATACTCAGGAGTGCTCCCAGCACAATTGATTTTAGTCCCTGCATACGTTTCATCCCTTTTCCTGCATTGCAACTGGCGGCGCATCGCGACCGAGAATCCAGTGTCTCGTTGTGCCGGTCACGCCATTAAGATCCGACATCCGCATGTCCCGGCCCTACAACAGTGGCGGGCTTTCCGCCACCAATCGGGTACGACGATCGAAGCAATTTTCCGACTTCGTATGGTGACAGCCCGAATCCACTTTCAGGCGTGATGATCGTCACAATTGACTGGTTCCGTCTGAACATAATTCACGACGGTTTTGACGACTTCTCAGGCAATTCAGGCCGTTACAAACATTGTTTTGCCCATATCACAGGATTTCAGCCACCTCGTCACACAGTGATCCAAACGCTTTCCCGGCTGCCCTTGCCAATTTTTGTCGGCCGCACCGTTGGCGACCAACAAGCCATCATGATAAGGCTATATTTATGAATTTAAAGGAAAAAACCGTCTCTGTTCGGCGACAGAGATCGCAACACAGGTGCCAATTCAAGACTTAAGTGACTGCCAGCGCTGCCTATTCATTGCCACTGTCACTAACGCTCGGCGGTCTCAGCCCGTCGGAATAATAGAGCCCGCCGTCCTCATCGATGACGATTCCTTCATAGTCCGGCAGCGTCGCGATCAATCGTAAACCCTGATCCACGCCCATAACAAAAACCGCGGTGGACAACGCATCGGTTATGACGGCATCGGGCCCCACTACAGTTGCGCTGCGCACTCCGTTCGCCGGTTTTCCAGTCGATGGCTGCAAAATATGGTGGTATCGAGTGCCATTCTCAACAAAAAATCTTTCGTAGTCGCCCGAAGTTGATATAGCTTCGTCCTCGAGTGGTATTGTGACCGTTATCTGGCCGTCTTCGCGCGGATCCCGCACCCCTACCATCCACGGCTGATTGCGCCGGTCCCCGAGCAACCGGGTATCACCACCCGCAGTGACGCGGCCATGACGCACACCGTGAGCTCTCATTATTTCGATACCTTGCTCAACCGTATAACCTTTGGCGATACCACCGAGATTGATTCGCACGCCTTGTCGCAAAAAGAAAATTGTACGCTCCGCACGATTAGTCTTGACGAGGCGGTAGTCAATACTCTTGAGTTCCTTTTGTGTCGTTTCGTCGTCTGGACGTTGTTCTGCGCGAAAATCGTAATGCTGTCCAACGCTGTCATAGGTAATATCGAAAGCACCACGCGTCAGAATCGAGATATCGAGTGACCGCAGGATCAATTCGAACAACTCCTCTCCCGCGTCAACTGGCCGCAAAGCCGCGTCACGATTGATCTGTGATATCCGGCTTTCCTCAATGTAGGTGCTCATCAAAAATTCGATACGTTCGACTTCGGCGAATACTGCTTCCACGGCTGCTGCGCCCTTCACTTCATCGTCATGCCATAGGTATACACTGACCTCCGTACCCATGAGTGGCCTTGCATCGCTAAACCATCTGGCGTCCGCAAGACTTGAAAAAATAGAAACCGTAGCCAATACAATGACTAGCGTTACCGGGGGGCAAGGTTTATTCTTGTCGAATCGAATCTTTTTCAAGGAAGCGAACAGTGATCCCATTTCTGATATTCCTCGCAATTGTTGCCGCATTCATGATGTACGCAGTGGGCATTTACAACAGTTTGGTCAATCTACGCAACCGCGTCAAAAATGCGTTTGCACAAATTGATGTTCAGCTAACTCGGAGACATGACCTGATTCCGAATTTGATTGAAGCCGTCAAAGGATATATGAAACACGAGCGCGAGACGCTCGAAGCTGTGATTCAGGCACGAAACTCTGCAGTTTCGAATCTGGAAACCGCGAAGCAGGATCCCTCGAATGCCGAGGCGATCAAGAAACTCGGTGCCTCTGAGGGCGCCCTTGGAAGCGCACTTGGCCGATTGTTCGCTTTGTCCGAATCTTACCCGGATCTGAAGGCCAATCAGAATATGATGCAATTCCAGGAAGAGTTGTCCAGCACCGAGAACAAAATCGCTTTCTCCCGGCAAGCCTTCAACGATAGCGTCATGACCTATAACAGTAAGGCCGAAAATTTCCCGAACAACATTATTGCTGGAATGTTCCGCTTCGATCTGGCCAGCTTCCTGGAAATCGAGTCGGAAGAAGTTCGCGAAGTGCCGAAAGTTTCCTTCACCTGATAACCGTACATAATTGACGTCGCCTGCCATCCTTCGGGATGCCGGCGCCCCGGGAAGGTCGTATTGATGGATCAGTCGTGAACTTCTTTGACGCACAAGACAAGGCCAAAAAAGCAACGCGCTGGCTCGTCATTGCTTATGTTGCAGCAACGGTGCTCATCGTCGCAGGTGTAACCGTCGTTTTCGGATTCGCCCTGGGTGGGTTTGGGCAACAAGACCCGTCACCGCAAATGCTTCTTGCTCCAGGTCTCGGCGCAATCGTCCTGATCGTCGGCGCAACTTTGTTCAAGACCATGCAATTGTCCTCGGGCGGCGGCAAGGTAGCGCTTGGCATGGGCGGCACCCTGGTACCGGACGATGTGCGAGACCCACTGCGCAGACGGCTACGCAATGTAATCGAAGAAATGGCAATAGCGTCCGGCGTCCCCGTCCCTGAAATCTACGTGATGGAGAAAGAAGACGGCATTAACGCGTTTGCAGCAGGATTCACCCCGGCGGATGCCGCCATAGCGGTTACGCGTGGCACGTTGGAATTGCTGGACCGGGACGAATTGCAAGGGGTCATCGCTCACGAGTTCAGCCACATTCTCAACGGAGACATGCGGCTTAACATTCGCATGATGGGCGTTTTATTCGGCATTATGGTTATCGGCATGCTCGGCCGTTTACTCCTCAGAGGTGGCGTCTATTCTCGCAACAAGAAAGCGGGCGGCCTGGTTGCCCTGGGCATTGGTCTTTTGATACTCGGCTGGATTGGCGTGTTTTTCGCACGCATTGTCAAAGCGGCAGTATCGCGGCAACGGGAGTATCTTGCGGATGCTTCCGCCGTACAATTTACCCGGCAGACGAGGGGCATCGGGAACGCATTGAAGAAAATCGGTGGATTTAAGTCACATTCGTTTATCAAGGCGGCAGATCCGGAGGAAGTCAGCCATATGCTGTTCGCCCTCGGAGCAAAATTTTCCGGCATATTCGCGACGCACCCGCCGTTGGCGGATCGCATCCGCGCGATTGACCCGCAATTTGATGAATCACAATATCCGCAGGTCAGTGTGGCTTCTGTCCAGGAGGCCAGCCCACGGATAGATACCGGCCAGGCTGCCGGCTTTGCATCCGGGGCTGTTTCGCACGCCGCTGAAGCTTACTCGATCATCGCGCCACAGTCGCTCGCAGCATCCGTCGGCAAGCCGGGCCCCGAACATATCGAATTTGCGCAGAATCTGCGCCGTTCCATTCCGGAAAATATTGCCAGTGCCGCACATTCACCTGCGAACGCCTACCTGCTGACGCTAGCACTGATTGTTGATCCTTCCGGTGAATCCTCCGGACGGCAAATTGATTTCCTGGAACAAAAGCTCGGTACCGAGCGAGTTGAACTCATACGTTCGTACTATGAATCTATTCAAGACATGGGCATGCAATTTCGATTGCCTTTGCTGGAAATATCATTTCCCGCACTGAAACGCATGCCCGGCCCGCGCCTGGATTTTCTTCTTGACCTGTCTCGCAAACTGATTGAATTTGATGGTGAAATCGATTTCTATGAATTTTGTATCTACCGAATAATTTCTCGCAACCTTGCAATGGCGACGGCCCCCTCGCGACGACACAGCAAACGTGGTCGCGCATCGCAAGCAGCGGTCAGAGATTCTGCAATCACTGTCATCGGTTTGCTTGCAGACCGTGGCCACGAATCAGCCGAAGAGAAGGAACAGGCCTTCAAGGCGGGATTATCTGTTTTTGGCGCATGGTCTGGGGAAACCTCGTTCACCTCTCAACCCGTTGATGCGGTTGCGCGATTCGAGAGCAGCCTGGATGTGCTGCAAAGAATGAACAGCGCGGCGACCATGAGTTTACTGGAAGCTATCAACATAACCGTCGGACATGACGGTAAAGTCACGTCGAATGAGGCCGAGATGATTCGAGCAATTTGCGTCTCGCTGGACTGTCCGCTGCCCCCTATCCTCCCCAAGCCGATAACTGGTTGAACAGGTCGTGAGCCAGGCAGGTTTTTCGCGTATCATTAACGAACATGAACTTCTGGCCCTGAATTGACTCTCTGATTCATGGCTGTTCTGACGCTTGGGCGCGTCTCAGACAGGAGATTCTATTAACCATTTTTGGAAGAAAATCATGCGTATACGACTCAACCTTTTGGTTGCCCTGATGGCACTCACAATCGTTTTGCCTGCTGCAGCTGCAACAAAGCAGGAAATGCGGGTTGCTGACTCGACCGACGTCCTTGATCAGTTTCTACGGATTCCTGAGCAAACCATTCCACCGGCGCTCCTTGCTCGTGCGCACGCGGTAGCCGTCATTCCTGCAGTCGTGAAAGTCGGCTTTGGTATCGGTGTCCGTCGAGGTAAGGGCATTATTGTCGTTCGCCAGCCAGACAATTCATGGAGCAACCCTGCCTTTATTACGCTCACTGGAGGCAGTATCGGTTGGCAAATCGGCGCGCAATCGACCGATATTATTCTTGTCTTCAAATCACGCAAAGGCGTTGAAGGAATTGAAAACGGCAAATTGACCCTGGGTGCAAATGCATCGATAGCCGCGGGCCCTGTAGGTCGACAAACCGAAATCGCTACAGACATTACATTCAAGGCGGAAGTCTATTCCTATTCCAGAAACCGTGGACTTTTTGCCGGAATCGCTCTCGAAGGCTCGGGATTGACTATGGACCGCAAGAGCAATGCGGCGTATTACGGTTCATCGAGTATCACTCCAGAACAGATTTTTGCGAGTTCTGGCAATGCCGCGCCCGCATCAGCGAATAATTTCGTGCAGATACTGACGGCGCAAACTCGCCGCTTGCCGATGCAACCGAGCATGAATACCCGAATGACATCTGCCAATAACAACCCCGAACCGAAATCCAAGGTACGTACGTACGGCATTGGAGATCCAGACGCACCGGGTAACGAGTACGATGAGGTTGCGCAGGAATATTAATCCTGCAACCTAGCCCGGACAATTCATGAATCGTCCGGGCTGGATTAACGCAAAGAACCGATAATGCAGGAACTGTTGTTACAAATTGTCCGCTGGTCAGAGCTGCTGGGGCCTAACAAGATCGTGCAAGCCACCGCAATTGCGGTCGGTTTTATTTTTGTCGGCAAAATTGCAGATATTCTGATAAGCAACACACTGGCGAAAATCGCCAGCAGGTCCGACACCAGTTTTGATGACGCGTTGATTGGCATGGTGCATCGGCCGATCTTTCTTTCTTTTGTCCTCGTGGGTCTCGGTCTCGCCACGCAACATGTTGGCATGCCTGAGTCCCCTGAATTCCTGACGCTGGGCCTGCTCAAGACCATTGCCATTGTAGTCTGGCATGGGTTTTTGCGGCGACTGGCGTCCATTGTGCTCAGTGCGCTTGCACGTGGCAGTGGCAGCGCCAGCACCATCTTGCAAGCGAGCATGATTCCTTTGGTTGATAACACAATCAAAGTCGTATTGGTGGCACTCGCTGCTTACTTTATTTTCCTGGCCTGGAACATCGACGTAACGGCGTGGCTCGCGTCGGCCGGAATCGTTGGTCTCGCCCTGAGTTTCGCGGCCAAAGATACCTTGTCCAATCTTTTTGCCGGGGTTTCCATTGTTGCAGACGCGCCTTACAAATCCGGTGATTTCATTCATCTGGATACTGGCGAACGTGGCCAGGTAACGCACATCGGACTTCGCAGCACACGCATTCTGACCCGTGATGATGTAGAAATCACGATCCCGAATGGACTCATCGGCAACAGCAAGATCATCAACGAAACCGGTGGTTCATCACCGCGGCATCGAATTCGAACCGCGGTCGGCGTTGCCTACGGCAGCGACATCGATCAGGTGATTGAAACTCTGGCCAGGGTCGCAGATGAGCACAGCGATGTCTGCGAATCGCCGCAACCGAGGGTTCGATTCCGCAAATTTGGCGATTCAAGCCTGGATTTTGAATTGCTGTGCTGGATTGAACAGCCGGTTGAGCGAGGGCGCATCTTGCACGATCTTAACTGTGCGGTGTACAAGGCATTTATTTCCGAAGAAATCGAAATACCGTACCCGCAGCGAGACCTGCACGTGCGGTCAATGCCAACGGCCTAGTCCGGGCTAGCGGATTGTCAGTTTTGACGGCGTTCGAGCTCTTCCCGAACCGACTCCAGATCCGTCGTTGTCGGCGGATCGATGTCGGCTGGTAACTGATCGGATGAACTCGGTGCCTGCTCAGGCAACGGGGCCGTACCAGGGCCGGCAATTGTCGGCGCACCGACGGCGGCTTCCTCGGCCAGTGGCGCTTCACCAAATTGACCCAGATATTCCGCTTCGCGTTGCCTTCGTTCCGCTTCCGCCCTGTTACGACGTGCTTCGGCAGCGGCTTCCTGCGCACGGCGCAAAGCTCTGCGTTTCCGCTCCGACTGCGCTTCAAGTTCTGCCCGGCTGGCAATTTCTTCGGCTTTGGCTATGTGGTTTATCGCCTCACGCGCATTGACACATTCCACCTCGTATTTTTTTGTAGAT
>SMVA01116643.1_pt1 | contig 25742 bp, 22 predicted proteins | sample 2456451 | NCBI WGS metagenome assembly SMVA01 (sample SAMN11095933, study PRJNA526329) | marine sediment metagenome | biome: Marine sediment; feature: Surficial sediment; material: Deep marine sediment; isolation source: Hadal surficial sediment | place: Pacific Ocean | collected 2014-05 | depth... | reverse complement strand
GTGAGGGAATTTCGGTGCCTGTGAGAAGCCGCCAAAGACGGGCTCGAAACGGAGGCGGTACTGCACGATCGCCGAATGGACCAACTCCGAGGTGAGCATCTCGTGGGACTCCGAGCTAGCCGCTCGCACACCGGCCTGAATGTTGGTGACGATGTCCTTGGAGGCTTCCTCAACGGCCCCGCGCTCTTCATCGAATGACTGCCTGACGGACTCTAAAACACGCCGAAAACCGGGCATGCCGACGCGGTCTTCCGGGGGGAAGTAGGTGCCGCCGAAGAAAGGCTTGAGATCCGGTGTCAGAAAGACGGTAAGCGGCCAGCCTCCGTGCCCCGACATCACTTGCACTGCTGTCATGTAGATGTCGTCGAGATCGGGGCGCTCCTCACGGTCGACCTTGATACACACGAACTTCTCGTTCATCAGGGCGGCGATGTCTTCGTTCTCGAAAGACTCGCGCTCCATCACATGGCACCAGTGGCAAGCGGCGTAGCCGATGCTCAGGAGTATGGGCTGGTCTTCTTCGCGGGCGCGGGCGAGCGCTTCGGGTCCCCACGCGTACCAATCCACGGGATTGTGCGCGTGTTGCAACAAATAGGGACTGGTCTCTCTGGCGAGGCGGTTCGTCGGCCGGGGGTCGTTCATCAGCGTCAGCCTACCGTGCGGTGGGTCATCGCGCCCGCGCAGCCGTGACCCGTTGAGAAATGTGGGTTAGGCGCCTCAGGCTCATCGTTGACAAGTTTGCTGACCAGCGACCTAGCAAATGCCTCGGTGGGTTCGTAAATATGGGCTGCGGTTCGTTTCTTTCCTGTAGGAACGACCTCAAGTAAGGACCCAGGCAGGAAAAGAGTGCCGCCCGATCCCCATATTGAAGTGCTCGGCGGTGCAGGGCGCATCCTCATCGTCGACGACGAGCCCTACATCTGCGAAATCTTGTCGCGTTGGCTGGTGGACGAGGGCTACGTGTGCGACCAGGTCGAGGACGCGCAAGGCGCTTTGTGCACGCTTGCGGCGGGCGACTTCGAGCTAATGATCTCGGATATCCGCATGCCCGGTCGCTCTGGTCTCGAGCTTCTCGACGAAACTCGACGCGAGTATCCGGAACTCGCCGTCATCATGCTCACGGCCGTGGACGATCGCCAAACGGCAATCCGTACGCTGGAAGCCGGTGCCTACGGCTACGTCATCAAGCCCTTCGATCGCAACGAGTTGGTCATTTCCGTGGTCAACGCGCTCGAACGTCGACGCCTGACGATACTTAGCGCCGACCATCAGCACCAACTCGAGGAGGAGGTACGCCAACGAACCGAGCAGTTGCGCCTGCGCGAAGAGGAAATCGCCCTCCGCCTGGTGAGCGCTACGGAGCACCGTGATGCTGAGACCGGTGCCCACATCCGCAGGATCGGGCAATATTCGGAGATTCTCGCCGCAGCGCGCGGGTGGAGCCCCCGCGATGCAGAGGACATGCGCCTCGCCGCGCCCATGCACGATGTCGGCAAGATCGGCATCCCGGACCACATTCTGCTCAAGCCCGGGCCGCTGACCAGTGAGGAGTTCAGCGTCATCGAAAGCCACACGACAATGGGTGGGGCGATCCTCAACGACTCTCACGTTCCGTTGTTGCAACTGGCCTGCGAGATCGCGCTGACCCACCACGAGCGCTGGGATGGAGCGGGTTACCCGCGAGGGTTGGCGAGCCACCAAATTCCCGAGGCCGGACGCATCGTCGCGGTTGCGGACGTATACGATGCCCTGGTGCATTCGCGCATCTACCGGCCGGCGTTGCCAGAGGAGCAGGCTCTGCACCTCATGTCCGGAGCGCGGGGTCGACACTTCGATCCCGACGTCTTCGACACTTTCCTAGAAGTGCTCCCGGAGTTCCGACAGGTGCGGCGACACCTCGATAACGAACCGGTGACGAAAGAAGGGCTGCGCCAAGAGGCGTAGACGGATCAACGCGACTCGACCTCGGGATGGCCATGCGCGATGCGCACACTCCCTCATTGGGAGGACTAGGGGCACACGGAACAAGGCTCTTCCTAGCCGAAGTGATGGACTCGCTGACCGATGCGGTGATCGTTGCCGACATCGACAGCCTGCGCGTCGAGTACGCCAACGGATCGGTCCAGGATGCGTTCGGCTACCCGCCCGAAGCGCTCATCGGCGAGCCCATCGTGGTGCTGTACCCCGACGATGAAGGCGCCGTGGCCTTCCGGCGTGCGGTCGATGAGGCGCTGAGCGACGGCACTCCGGGCTTCCGTAGTGAGCAGGTTTTCGCGCGACGGGACGGGGTTCGCACTTGGACCGAGATGACGACCCGCCTGGTTCCCGAGCACGCGCCTGCGAAACTGGTGTGCGTTCTGCGCGACATCACCGAGCGCAAGCTCTGGGAAGACGCCCTGGTGCAGAACCACGCCCGACTGGAGTTGCTCAACAGCATTCTGAGTGGTGTCAAGCTCGGCATGTCAGTGGAGGCGGTGATCGATCTCACGCTCGAGCGGCTGAGCAAGCACTTCCCGGGCGTTCGCGTGAGCTACTGCACCGTCGACGACGGGGGCACATTGGTGGTCACCAATTCGGTCCACCCCGAGGTCATGCCGGCCCTGGCTGGCACCTCGAGGGATCTCAACCAATTCCCCGCCTACATGAGCTCACTGCGCGCCGGGGAAACAGTGGTGGTTGCCGACATACAGAAGGAGCCCGAGGGCTATGCCGCGGTTATAGGGGCGGGCACCCGCGCCGCCCTGCACGTGCCCATGGAGTACGCCCAAGGACTCGTGGCGGTGATGTGCCTGGACTCCTCAGTGTCGCTCGCGTGGAGTATGCACGCCATCACCACGGCGACCGAGGTGGCTTCTCACCTGTCATTCGTGCTGAAGGACGCCGAGGCATCCACCACGCGCATGCAGCTCGAGGAGCAGCTAAGGCACTCACAGAAGATGGAAGCGGTGGGGCGTCTGGCGGGAGGCGTGGCGCACGACTTCAATAACATCTTGACGGGTATCTCAGGGTACGTGGAGTTGATCTTGGCACAGATCGACGAGCCGCAGGCGCGCCGTGACCTGGAACAGATCCGGCGGTTTTCCGACCGCGCGGCGGGGCTGACGCGCCAGTTGCTGGCCTTCAGCCGGCGCCAGCCGCTGCTGGTGTCCGCCGTCGACCTCAACGATCTGGTGCGCTCGACGTTGGGGTTGATCGGGCGGCTTATTGGCGAGGACGTCGATCTGCAGTTCGAGCCCGGCGCCGGGCTTGCCGTTGTGGAAGCAGACGCCGGGCAGATCGAGCAAGTGCTCATGAACCTCGCGGTGAACTCTCGCGACGCCATGCCGGGGGGCGGACGGCTGCTCATCGAGACCTGCAACGTCTACCTGGATCACGACTACGCTCGAAGCCACAGCGCCGTGGATCCGGGTGAGTACGTCATGTTGTCGGTGTCGGATACGGGCATCGGCATGGACAGCGACAGCCAGGAGCGCATTTTTGAACCTTTCTTCACCACCAAGGAACAAGGAAAGGGCACCGGTCTCGGGCTCTCCACCGTCTATGGGATCGTGAAGCAGCACGAGGGCAGCATTTGGGTCTACAGCGAGCTGGGTCGGGGCACTTGCTTCAAGATCTACTTGCCGGTCTCCGGCGGGAAGCCGGTGGCCGAACCGGTCGATCAAAGTTGCCTGAGTGTGCCCCGCGGCGACGAGACCGTCCTGCTCGTCGAGGATGAGCCGCGGGTGCGGGATGCGGTGAAGCGGGCGTTGGAAAATTATGGCTACACAGTGTTGTCGGCGCTCCACCCAGACGAGGCGGCGACAGTGTTCGGGGAGAACGTCCACAGCGTCGACATCTTACTTTCCGACGTCGTCATGCCGGGTTGCGATGGCATCCAACTGCACGACCGCTTGTGCGTGCGACGACCCGGCCTGCCGGTCTTGTTCATGTCCGGGTACACTGACCGCGCGATTCTCGAGGACGGCATTCTCAACCCCGGCGTTCCCTTCATCCAGAAGCCGTTTTCGCCCGCGCAGCTGGTGCGCAAGGTGCGCGCCGTGCTCGACGATTCCCTCGGTTAGCCCGTGACCCGTTGGGATATCCGGGCTAGCCTCCGGGCCCGCAGCAAGATTGCCTTGGGGGCCGCATTGCGGCGCGCCGCTTACGGCGGTAGCTTGAAAGCTCTACCTTCCCCCGGATCGCCAATCCACGATGTCAAAGACTCCAGCACCAGCACGATTCCTGCGTCCCCGTCCCCTGGTCTATCTCCTGGCGCTGATGTGCGTTAGTTCGGGAATCGCCTGGGGACAGCAACGCGAGGCAGATTTTCACGCCGATGTCCAAATGGTGCTGCTCCACATCGCCGTCATCGATCCGCGGGGCGGTGAAGTACCACCGCTGACGGCGGAAGACTTCACCATCTACGAGGACGGCACCAAGCAGAAGATCGAGTTGTTCGTCACCCCGACCGACGCGCCGCTGGATGTGGCGATGGTGCTGGATTCGAGCGCCAGCATGAGGCCGGTCGAGGTGTCCGCCCGCCGCGCGGCGATCACCTTTCTCAACAAGATGGCGCCCGACGACTGCATTTACGTGCTGCCGTTTTCCGACACTTCCGGGCCCGGCAGATGGGGGCGGTCCGGCGACCCGGAGTTGCGCGGGTTCATCGGTTCGATCCGCGCCAACGGAGGAACCGCGTTGCACGACGCCCTACTCGAAGGGATCGCCCAGCTCGAGCGCGCCAACGGCAACGAGTTGGTTGAGCCGGCGAACGAGGTCGATGGCCCCCCGGTGGACGAAGACCTGCTCCCCGAGCAAACGACCGCCCTGCCGGAGGAGGTCACTGCGCCGGTAACTTCTCCTCGATCGCCGCAACGAGCACCCACGGTTGTTCTCCCGCCGCGCCGGACGTCGCTGCTCAGCCAGGTCGACGAAGCGGTCCGCAACCTCGATCTGCACACGCCACTTCCGGTGCGTGGCTGCGGTGAGCCGCTGCCCGAGGGGGCAGCAACCACCGCTGCGAACGCGCGCCGAAAGGCGCTGATCCTCCTCAGCGACGGCGCCGACATAAATAGCAAAGCGAGTTTTTACGACGCCCTCGGTGCCGCCCGCGCCGCTAGTGTCCCGGTCTTCCCCGTCGCCATGGGCTACGCCAACGACGAACCGACCTTGAAGGATGAACTCGCCGAGCTGGCCCGCGCTACGGGTGGCCGCATGATCGAGAGCACCGGGCCGGGAGAGTTGGGCGCCTCCTACGACGAGGTCGTGGCGCTGCTACGCTCGTACTATCTGATCGGATACGACCCGCGCGCCGTCCCCACCCCCGAGGGCACTGTGATCGGGGGCGAGCCCCGCTGGCACGACGTGCGCGTCGATCTTCGCCGCCCGAACTTCGAGTCCCTGGTGCGTCCAGGCTACTACCGCTGAACGATAACCTGCAGGTCTCAACGGGGTCGCGCAACCGCGATCCGTTGAGACCTGCGGGTGGATACCGAAGGCGGGTTACTCCGCTTCGCCTTGCTCGCCGTTCGACGCCGGGATTCCTAGACGGTGCGTCATGGCCACGAAGGTTGTGTACTTGAGGCCAAGCGCTCTCGCGGCTCGTGTCATCACACCGTCGGTTTCTTCGAGTGCCCGGGTTATCAGCTCTCGCTTGTGGCGCAGGATCGAATCCTCGAAGGACGACATGAGTTCCGGCTCGGGTGCGGAGCGTAGGGCTGACGCCGCGCCCGGCGAGTGGGCCCCGGTGGCTTCCTCCGGAGACGTCGGAACCAGTGCGAGGTGCACTCTGGAACCACAATCCGGGCAGGCCAGCGCGACGCCCTCGGGCGAGGGTGAGGCCAGGGGTGCCCGCGGAATGATCTCCTGCACGTCGGGCTCGCTCCAGGTGCGCGGACGCGGTACCGGGCCCGCCCAAGTCGGGTGGGTTGCGGCGCTTATTGCTCGAACAGGGGAGCGGGATCCAGTGTAGCCGTGTGCCATGATCCCATCCTTCCGGTCGCGGGGAGCATCGGAAGTAAGCTGTGCTGCCCCTTAAGACGGTCTCAGAGGCGAGAAAGTTGCATGGGTCGGCAGATTTTCAGGTTGCCGGCGCGCGGCGCTGTATTGTGGCCGACACCCTTCCTCGCGCTCGCGCAGCCGTGACCCCTTGAGATATCCAGGCTAGCCGGGTCGAGGGGCTTTCTTGTTGTGCCGCTGGCCGGTCCAGGCGTTGCTTGCGGCGAACAGGCCGGCGACAGCGAGGATGGCGGTTAGCCCGGCCCGCGGCCAGCTAATCCCGGCGAAGAAGAGAATCCACGCAAAGGCAGCGTTATAGACGCCGTAGAGAGCGGCGTATGCGGTGGTCAGGTGCGGCGAGACCGCCATCCATGCCACTGCCACCGTAACCAGGCCGGCGAAGAGCATGGACAGTCCGTTGAGGTCGTTGGTGGCGCGGGTGGTGGCGTTGGCGACCAGCTCGCCGCGGCTGGCGAAATGCCACAGCGCCAGTAACACGGAAAGGACGCCCGTGACGAAGAGAATGAGGCGAGGCTGGGTGAGGTCGACCGGTGCTTTCATGGCTTTCCTGGAGAATCGTGCATTGGCGGTGGCCGGAGCAGTAGGGCAGCGTCTGCGGCGTTGCGCCGCTGGAGAGAGGCGGGCGCCGGCGGCTTGGGAGCTTGTTGGGCTTTCCGAAATAGTGGGGGCGGCGGTTTGGAGGCTTCCTGTTTTTTTCTATTTCCCGCCACCCACTCCCGCCGGGCGCTGCCTACGGTAGCGCCCCTGCCCGTTCGTTGCCAAAGGAATAGCCCGCATTTCTCAACGGGTCGCGAAGGGGGCTCAGCCGCCCCGCAACGAGGCTACCGCCGTACCGACCGCGCGCAGCCATGGCTGCGGGTACAGACCGATTGCCAGGACGACGGCGACCAGAGCGATGAGGGCCACCATGCTGCCGAGGGGCGCAGCAGGGGTGGCGGGCGCTTGCCCCGGGGCGCGCTGAGCACCCGCATCGTCCGTCGTTGGCTGCATGTACAGCACCACCAGGATGCGTAGGTAGTAGTAGATGGCGATCCCGGAAGCCAGCACCATGGCGAGGGCGAGACTCGTTCTCCCGGCCACGACGGCGGCGCGGAGCACGGCGAACTTGGCAAGGAAGCCGCCGGTCGGTGGAACGCCCGCGAGAGACAGCAGCATGATGCTGAACACCGCCGCCAGCATGGGCCGAGTGCGTCCCAGCCCGCGGTAGGCGGCGAGATCGTCGGCGTCGGTGGCCGCCTCGGCCGACAGTACCGAGACCACTCCGAACACTCCCAGCGTGGTCACCACGTAGGTGATGATGTAGAAGACAACGGCTTCGTGGCCGACCGTTCCTCCGGCCGCCAGGGCGACGAATATATAGCCGATGTGCGCTACCGAAGAGTAGGCAAGCAGCCGCTTGACGTCGGTTTGCAGCAACGCCAGCAGGTTGCCGCCGAGCATGGTGGCGACGGCGAGCACCGCCAGCAGGGCGGCGAGTGAAGTTCCTCCCCCCGGGATGCCGGCGAGAATGCGCAGCAATACGGCGATAACCGCGCCTTTCGACCCCGTGGCGATCAAGGCTGTGACCGGTGCCGGCGCCCCCTGGTAGACGTCGGGCGACCACATGTGGAACGGTACCAGCGCGAGCTTGAAAGCGAACCCGACGAGCAGCATGAGTGCTCCGGCGGCTGCCCAGGTCGCCTCCGGCGAGTCCATCGAGCCGAGCAGGCGGGCGGCGCTCGCCGTCACCGAAGACAGCACCAGGGAGCCCGTGGCAGCGTACAGCAGGGCGATGCCGAAGAGCAGGAACCCGGAGGCCATCGCGGCGAGGATGAGGTATTTGGCGGCAGCTTCCAGCGATGGTCGCTCGCTACGCAAATAGCCGATTAGTACATACAGCGACACGGTGAGGGTTTCGAGGCCCAGAAAGAGCGAAGCGAAATGGGTGCTGCAGGCGAGGACGCCCATCCCTACCGTGGCGAACAGCAGCAAGGTGTAATAAGCCTCGCCGCTGCAACGTCGCGCCCGGAGGTAGGGGCGCGAGACGATCACCAGGATCCCAGTGGCGGAAAACAGCAGCGTAAGGAACAGAATCGCGTAGCTGTCGACGCGCAACAATGGTGTCACGTCACGTGGAGCGTAGGGCCGCACGCCGAGGATCGCAACGAGGGCCAGCCCGATGCCGGCGATGGCCAGACGATGCAGCGTCTCGCGGCGGGCGCCGAAGGCGCCGGCGAGCATCGTTGCGGTGCCGGCCACGGCGACGATGATGAGCGGCGAGAGGACCAGCAGGTCGTGCGCGTTCATGGTCGCCTGCTCCCGCCGCCCGCGAGCCCGGACGCCTCCTTCTCGTTGCCCTTCTCAACGGCTCGGGGCTCAGGGCCTTCCTCGGCCAGCATGGCGGTGCGCCTGCGGCCGCGCATGAGTTCGGGGTCGGCGGGCTCGTAGCGAACGTCGTGGGCGACCAGTTCGGCGAGCGTCGACCGGCTGCTGTCGAGTGCCGGTTGTGGGTAGAGCCCGAGGACCAGCACCAGCAACGCGAGTACGCCGAGAAGCAGCAGTTCGCGGCGGTCGAGGTCGGCGAGGGCCAGCAGCGAGCGCGAGGGGCCGTGAAACACGCGTTGCATGAGCTCGAGCATTGCCACGGTGCCCAGGACGATGCCGATCACCGCAACGGCGACCAGCCCGGGTGCTGCGGGAAAGCTGCCGAGGAGCGCCAGGAATTCGCCGATGAAGTTGCCCATTCCCGGGACGCCGACGGAGGCGAGCACGAACAGGAGTGCGAATCCGGACAGTCGTGGTAGGCGCGCCCACAAGCCGCCGAGCGCGCTGAGTTCCCGTGTCTGGAGGCGCGCGTGGATCATGCCGGCAATGGCGAACAAGGCCCCGGTCGCGAGCCCGTGGGCGAGCATCAGAACCACCGCGCCCTGCAGCGAGGTGAGGCTCCAGGCGGCGACGGCGAGGACGACGAACCCCATGTGAGAGACGCTGGTATAGGCGATCAGGCGTTTCATGTCGGTCTGCCGGTAGGCGAGCACAGCGCCGTAGATAATGCCGATCACGCCGACCACGGCGATGGGTCCCGCCAGCGATGCCGCGGCGCCCGGAAACAGCGGCACGGCGAAGCGAATGAGGCCGTAGCCGCCGGTTTTGAGCAACAAGCCGGCGAGCAAGACGCTGCCGGCGGTGGGCGCCTGGGTGTGCGCGTCGGGTAGCCAGCCATGGAACGGAAACAGCGGCAGCTTGACGGCGAAGGCCACGAAGAATCCGAGGAACAACCACCGCGCCGTGCTGGCCTCGAGCGGTGTGCCCAGCAACTCCAGGTAGTCGGTGGTGAAAACCCCGTTCGCCTGCGCGTGCGCGTAGTAGAGGCCGATGATGGCGACCAACAGCAGCAGGCCGCTGGCCATCGTGAAGATGACGAACTTGATAGCGGCGGCGACGCGCCGCTCGTGGCCCCAAATGCCGATGAGGAAATACATCGGCACCAGCATCAGCTCCCAGAAGAAGTAGAAGAGGAAGAGGTCGAAGGCCAGGAACACGCCCATGATCCCCGATAGGGTGGCCAGCACGCAGAGGTAGTGGAGCCCGGGCGAACGCTCGATTTCCCGCCAGGACACCAGCACGGCGATGCAGCCGAGCAGTCCGGAGAGCACAACGAAGAGCAGGTTCAGCCCGTCGAGCGCCAGGTGGTATTCGACGCCGAGGCTTGGGATCCACGCAGCTCTCTGCTCCAGCACCGGAGTAGCGCTTGCTGCTGCGGCGTCACCGACGGTGAACCACAGCGTCAGCGACAACGCGAAGGTAGCGATGGCGCCGCCCAGCGCTGCCCAACGCGCCGCGCTTTCGTCGTGGCGCCCGACCAGCCACGCCAGGACGCCGCCCAGCAACGGTAGGGCGATCAGCGCGCTCAGTGTCACCGGTGGCATCGAGTTATCTCCACATCCACGACAGCAGAATGAGAATCAAGCCCAGCACCATGCTGGCCGCGTAGGTGCGCATGCGGCCGCCCTGGGTAAGCACCAGCAGGTAGTGCGCCAAGCGAACGGAACCGGCGACCAACGCCACACCGTCGTCGACCGGGTCGTGACGCAGCCACCGCGACAGGGCCCGGTACGGCCGCACCAGCACCAACGCGTAGAACGCGTCGGCCCCCCAGCCAGCGCGCAGGATTTCGGCGATTGCTCGGCCCGCCGGCGAGACCGCGAGGCGTTTCGTCCACGCCGGCCGCAATACGTACAAGTGATACGCCATCATCATGCCGAGCAACGCCAGCGCGGCGGCGACCGCCTGCAGGGTGAGCTCGGCGCGGTGAGCTGCCTCGACGGAGCCCAGCGTCACGCCCGCACCGAGGCCGTAGCGCTGCTCGGCGCCGGCGAAGACCGGGTGCAGGAACTCGCTCACCGCGTGGTACCCGCCGAGGGTCTCGGGCATCTCCAGGAAACCGATGAGCAGCGACCCCGCCGCCAGCGCCACCAGCGGGTACAACATCAGGTCGCGCGGGCGGTGAATGTCCTGTTGGGCAGCCTCACCGGCGGGCCCGGAGAAAATCATGAAGTACCAACGGAACGCATAGAGAGAGGTCAGCCCGGCGGTAACCAGCAACAACAGCAGCAAGCCGGGACGCACCAGTGGCGGCTGCAGAGTTGCCCAGAGGATGGCGTCCTTCGAATAGAACCCGGAGGTTATCAACGGTAGTCCGGCCAGCGACGCCACCCCGACGGCCGCCACTGCGGCGGTGCCCGGCAGAGCGCGGCTGCGGCGTAGTCCTCCCATGCGACGAATATCGGTCTCGTGCACACAGTGGGTGACGTTGCCGGCGCTGAGAAACAACAGTGCCTTGAAAAAGGCGTGCGTGAAGAAGTGAAACATCGCCGCCGCGAAACCGCCCACGCCGAGGGCGACGAACATGAAACCGATCTGGCTGATGGTGGAGTAGGCGAGGATTCGCTTGATGTCGTTTTGGAACAGTGCTGCACAGGCGGCGAAGAACGCGGTCAACCCGCCGACGCTGGCGACCAGGGCGAGCACCCCGGGCGCCAGCAGGAAAAGCTCGTGGGTGCGCGCGATGAGGTAAACGCCGGCGGTTACCATGGTGGCGGCGTGCAGTAGTGCGCTCACCGGGGTGGGGCCGGCCATGGCATCTGGCAGCCAGGTTTGCAGCGGCACCTGGGCCGACTTGCCGATGGCACCGGCGAGCAGCAACAGGGCGATGAGGGTGGCCATCGAGCTCCCGGCGGGCCAGCTGGCGCGGGCCGCCTCCACCACCGCGTCGATGCGCAAGGTGCCGAGTTCGAGGGCGATCATCAACACGGCGAGCATCAGGGCGGCATCCCCGATGCGGGTGACGATGAAGGCCTTACGGCCCGCGGCCCCGTTGGCGGGGTCCTTGTACCAGAAGCCGATGAGCAGATACGAACACACGCCCACGCCTTCCCAGCCGAGGTACAGCAGCAGCAGGTTGTCGGCCAGCACCAGGGTAAGCATGGCGGCCACAAACAGGCTCATGTAACAAAAGAAACGCCCGTAGTCGCTTTCGTCCGCCATGTACGCCGCGGCGTACAGAAAGATCAGGAAACCGACGCCGGTGATTACCAGCACCATCAGCGCGGCGAGCGCATCGAGCTTGAAGGCGACATCTACGCTGAGGTCGCCGACGGTGAACCAGGTGTAGAGGTGTTCGGACACGAAAACTGCGCCGTCCGCCGTGCGCTCGACCTCGGCCGCCTCCTCCGACGACGCTAGTCCGGGGAACGCATCGGCGAACAGCGGCGCGCTATTGGTCGCGGCGACCAAGCAGCTCAGCAACAGCGCGGCGCAGGCGATCGCCCCGATCAAGTTCCTCCCCAGGCGCCCTCCGGCCACCGCCAGCAGGACACCGATGGCCAGCGGGGCGGCGATCATCGTCCACATGGGCATCATGAGGGGCGCTCCAAGGTCAGCCTCTCAGCATGTCGAGGCCGTCGGCGTCGAGGCTCGACGCGCAGCGGTAGATCTGCAGGATGAGCGCCAGCCCCACCGCGACCTCGGCGGCGGCCATGGCCATGATGAAGATGACGAACACCTGCCCGTCGGGTTGTTCCCAACGGGCGCCGGCGCCGACGAAGGCGAGCGCTGCCCCGTTGAGCATCACCTCGAGCGACAGCAGCATGAACAGCAGGTTGCGCCGCAGCAGGATGCCGAAGGTGCCGATACACACCAGCATCGCCGCCACGATGAGCACGTGGCCCGTCGGTACGGCGGCCATCACTCACCTGCTCCGAGGTAATAGGCGCCGACCAGCCCGGCGAGGAGAAGAATCGAGGTCAGCTCGACGCCGATCAGGTAGGTGGTAAAGAGCGCCGCGCCGACCTCGCGAGGACCGATGGTGGTGGCATCGACGGCCTGGCCGCCCGCTGCCGAGAGGGCGAAGATGGTGAGCCCGGCGAGCGCGGCGGCGAGCAACGAGGGTACCACCCAGGTGCGTGGCGGCAGCCAAAGACGTTCTTGGTCCGCTGCAGCCGCTCCGCCCACCATCATCATGACGAACAGGATCACCACGACGATGGCGCCGGCATAAACGACGACCTCCAGCGCGGCGATGAAGGGGGCGCCGAGCACCAGGAAGTCGATGGCCAGCGCAAACAACGCCAGCACCAGGTAGAGGACCGCGTGCAGCGCGTTGCTGCGGGTCACCGCCAGCAAGGCGGCCACCACGGCAAGCGCGGATGCGATGTAGAAGACCTGGGTCATGGCAGCAGGTCCCGGATGTCGACGGGGGTCTTTTCGTCGATCGCTTCACCCTTGTCTTTGCCGTCGATCGTGACCCCGGCGTGGCGGTAGAAGCTGTATTCGTGCCGCTTGCCGGGCCCGTCGATGAGCAGATCTTCCTTCTCATAGACCAAGTGCCCGCGCTTGTATTCCCCCATCTCGTAGTCCGGTGTCAGCTGGATGGCGTAGGTGGGGCACGCTTCTTCACAAAAGCCGCAGTAGATGCAGCGCGAGAAGTTGATCTGGAACCACTCGGGGTAGCGGCGGCCGTGTTCGTCTTCGGTGGCTTGCAAGGCGATGCAGTCCACCGGACAGACCACGGCGCACAGGTAGCAGCCGACGCAACGTTCTTCGCCGTCGGGGTCCCTGGTGAGCACGATGCGGCCGCGATTTCGGGGCGCCACCGGGGCTCTCTCTTCCGGGTACTGGATGGTGACGGGACGGCGGAACTGCATCTTGAAGATGATCCAGGCGCCGCGGGCCAGCCCCCTGATCGTCGCCAGCCGCGAATCGTTCCATTGCACGCGCATAGTCAGCTCCCCGCTGCCCGGGCGACGACGATAGCGCCGGTCACCATCAGGTTGAGCAGAGCTACCGGCAGCAGGAACTTCCAGCCGAAGGACATCAGGTGGTCATAGCGGAACCGTGGCAGGGTGGCACGCGCCCAGATGAAGAGGTAGATGAACAGCGCCATCTTGATGGCGAACCAGATCGGCGCTGGCAACCAGGGCCCGTTGCCTCCACCCAGAAAAGTGGTTGCAGCGATGGCGGCCACCAGCATCATGCCGAGGTACTCGCCCAGGAAGAACAGCGCGAACTTCATGCTGCTGTACTCGGTATGGAAGCCGGCGACGAGCTCGTTTTCCGCCTCCGGCAGGTCGAAGGGGGCGCGCTTGAGCTCGGCGAGCCCGGCGACGACGAACACCAGGAAGGCGACCGGCTGCAGCACCACGAAGGGAAGGCCCGCTTGGGCGCTGACGATGTCGCGCAGGTTGAAGGAGCCGGCGAGCAGCACGACGCTCGCCAGCGACAATGCCATCGCCAGTTCGTAGCTGATCATCTGCGCCGCCGCCCGCATGGCGCCGAGCAGGGCGTACTTGCTGTTCGATGCCACCCCGGCGAGCATGACGCTGTAGATGCCGACCGACGACATCGCCAGGAAGAAAAGCAGGCCGATGTCGAGATCGACGATGGCGCCGGCGTCGGTGAAGGGGACCACCGCGAAGGCGCCGAGCACAGTAATCGCCAGGATCATCGGTGCCAGCACGTAGGGAACCGGGTCGGCGAAGGGCGGCACCCAATCCTCCTTGGTGAACAGCTTGATGGCGTCGGCGACGGTCTGCAGGAGGCCGAACGGGCCGACGCGGTTGGGGCCTAGCCGTCGCTGGAAGCGCCCCAGCAGGCGGCGCTCGACCCACACCAGCAGCGGGCCGACCAGCAGCAGCACGCCGAGCGTGATCGCCATGCGCGAGAGAATTGCGCCGGTCGGGCTCATGAGATGCTCTCGCCAGCTTCGATCTTCATCCACAGCGGACGTTGCCACCACCGCGTCGCCGGATATCCGGCCGGCACCGCCGCGATGTGTGACGGGAGGGTTGCATCGAGCACGATTTCTGCCTCCAGTCTCACCTCGATGCCGTCGCCGGCGAGTTTCAGCGCGCGGACCTCGCCGTGCGCCACCCCGAGTGCGGCGGCGCGCTCGGGGTGCACCCTCAAGTAGTTGTCCGGAGCGAGCTCGGCGATCGCCGGGGCGCGCTGCGACATCGCCTCGGAGCCGAAGATTTCGGCGGTAGCACAGACCAGGAGTCGACCGTCATCGGTGGCGGAGGCCGGGGCCGCGGTGTCAGCATAGTTGTGGTCGCCGGCTGTTGTTTGCAGGGCGCCCTGGTGATTCGTTGCGTCCTCCGCCACGAAGATTCGCCGCCCCGGATCGCCCCCCTGCAGCGGCCCGCCGACCTCGATCTGGAGATGGTTGACGGCTTCGTTGGAATTCCAGCCCGGCGCCCAGACTTGCGGCTGCAGGGCTGGCGGCACTCCGTCGCTGCAGGCGTCCATCGAGAACGCCAAGGGGGTCTCAGGATCTTCGGAGCGCCGCGCCACTACCGGCAGCTCGCCCTCGGGTGGCGGCGTCGGGCGGGCATCGAAGTCGTCAAGGGCGTCGCGCGTGTTGGTGGCGTTGCGACCCGAGTAGCGGCTCGGCATGCGTGGGATGCGCTGCTTCTGCCGGCGATAGGCCGCCGGGGGAGCTACTTGGGTGGCGCCGACGAATACCTCGAGGGCAGCTTCGAGAGCCGCGGTGACATCCTCGAAGTGCTGCCAGTCGTTGCCTGGCGACACCGCGGCGTCGCCGATCAGGTCGCGCGCTACGCTCCACGTCGGTACGATGCCCGCGACCGGCCGCAACACCTGATAGAAGCGCTGCATGCGCCCCTCGTTGTTGACCAGCGTGCCGCTCGATTCAGGCACGGTGCAGACCGGCAAGGCGTGCGTGGCCAGCGCCACGCTCGGCGTCACCATGTGGTCGAGTACCACGAGCGTGTCGAGCCCGCGGAGGGCGGCGGCCAGGCGAGGGTGATCCTCGAAGCGAGCGAACAGGTCATTTTCGCCGACCACCAGGGCGGTGACGCGACCGTCTTCCATGGCCTGCACCAGCGCCGGCACGTTGGGGCCGATGCCGTTGTCGAGCAACGCAAGGCCGAGGGTATTGGCCTCGGGGAGCGCCAGGGCGAACGAAGCGGAGGCACTGGTGCCGAGAGCGGCGACCACGTCCAAGGAGGCCTGCAGAATCCTGTGATCACGATGTTGCGTACCGGATATCACCAGTGGCCGCTGTGCACCGGCGAGCGCGGCAACCAGCGGATCGTCATGCTGGCCCCGGCCCCCGGCCAAAGCCGCAGCGATCGCCGCGCCCCGGCGGGCGCAGCCGTGCATGTCGGTGTGCTCGACGGCGGTGGCGAACTCGCCCGGGCGGCCGGCGTTCAGCCCCACGACGTAGATCGCCGCGCCGTTGTCACGGGCGCGATAGAGGGCGAGATCGAGCAGCGGCGCCTCGTTGGTGAGATCGGCGCCGAGCACCAGCACGGCATCGGCCCGTTCTACCTCCTGCAGCGACGGTACATAGAACACTCCACGGCGTGCGGCGTCGGCGTAACGCTCTACCAGCTGGCGCTCGGGTTCCGCGATGCCGGCGCAGAAGCGCTCGGGTGAGGACAGCGAGCGCAGGGCGAAGTTGGACTCCAGGCTGGCGCGCGGTGAGCCCACCGCCGCAAGCGTGCCGGCAGCGGAGGCCGTCGCCACGCCCCGCGAAGCTTGTTTCCAGATGACCTCCGAGGTTGCGGTCATGTCGCCGGACCCGCTGCCCGGCATCTGTGGGTGCAGCAGGCGATCCTCGGCGTTCAGGTATTCGTAGCCGAAGCGTCCGCGATCACACAGCCAGTAGCCGTTGACCTCGCCGTTGAAGCGGTTGGTGACGCGCCGCACGCTGCCGTAACGCGCACCCATCAGCGTGTTGCACCCGAGGCCGCAGTGGGTACACAGGGAGGGGGCCGATTGCAGGTCCCACTTGCGCGTGTAGTGCCGGCGCAGCGTCTTGTCGGTGAACACGCCGGTGGGGCAGACCTCGACGAGATTGCCGGCGAACGGGGACTCCAGCACGCCGTCCTCGACGCGCCCGAAGTACAAGCGGTCGCGCGATGCGAACACCCCGAGGTCGGCGCCACCAGTGTGATCGCAATAGAAGCGCACACATCGGTAGCATTGAATGCAGCGGTTCATCTCGTGATGGATCAACGGCCCCAGATACTGGTTGCGATAGGTGCGCTTCTTGCCGCGGTAACGGCGGTGCGCGTGCCCGGTCATGACCGTCATGTCCTGTAGGTGGCACTCGCCACCTTCGTCGCATACGGGACAGTCGTGCGGGTGGTTGATCATCAACCACTCCACCACCGAGCGGCGGAACTGCGCCGCCTCCGGCTCATGGATGGCGACGCGGGTACCGTCGGTGGCGGGCGTCATGCAACCCATCACCAGGCGACCGTGCTCATCGTTCTCGTCCCGATAGTGCTTCACGGCGCACAGCCGACAGGCGCCCACCGATCCCATTGCCGGGTGCCAGCAGAAGTACGGCAGGTCGAGCTTGTTGTCGAGCGCCGCCTGCAACACGTTGCGGCCCTCGCCGACCTCGTACTCCTTGCCGTCGATGAAGATCGTGGGCATGGTCAGCTTCCCGCCTTGGCGAAGTTGCCATCCGGGTCTGCGGTGGTCGCCGAGTTGGCGGTGGAACTCCTGCGGCGGACGAAGGCCTCGAACTCTTCAGGGAACTTCTGTAGCGCCGAGAGCAGGGGACCCTCGGCGCCCAGGGCGAGCGCGCAGAACGAATTAGGGCCGATGAGGCGCATCTCGCGGCCTAGCAGGTGCGGATCACCCGGCTGGCCTCGTCCTTCGACCAGGTCACGCAACATGTCCTCGATCCATGGCAGGCCCTCGCGACACGGTGTGCACCAGCCGCAAGACTCCTGCGCGAAGAAGTGCATCAGGTTCAGCGTCATGCCGACGATACTGGTGTCCTCGTCGGCGACGATGACACCCGCCGTGCCGAGGCGGTTGTCAGCCTTCTCCAGGTTGGTGAAGTCCAGCGGCGTGTCGAGCTCATCGGCGGTCATGAACATGGTCGAGGCGCCGCCGGGGATGGCGGCCTTGAAGTTGCGGCCGTCACGCATGCCGCCGCAGTGCTCGAAGATGAGCTCGCGGAGCGTCACACCGATGGGAAGCTCGTAGTTCCCGGGTCGCTCGACCATGCCGGAGACGCAATAGAGCTTGGTGCCGGCGTCCTCGGTAAGGCCGAGTTGGCGAAACCACTCGGCGCCGCGGGCGACGATGTGTGGCAGGCAGGCCAAGGTCTCGATGTTTTGCACGATCGTGGGCTTGCCCCAGAGGCCGGCGATGGCGGGGTAGGGGGGACGCGAACGGGGGTTCGGTCGCCGCCCCTCGAGCGCGTTCATCAACGCCGTTTCTTCGCCGCAGATGTAGCGCCCGGCGCTGGTGTGGGTGTGTAGCTCGAAGGACCAGCCGCTGCCCAAGATGTTGTCGCCCAGCAAACCGGCGGCGTTGGCCTCGTCGACAGCGTCCGATAGGAGCCGGGCGCCCGCTTCGTATTCGGGCCGCAGGAAGAAGTAGCCGATATCGGCCTGAAGTCCCCAAGCGGCGATGACCATCGCCTCGACGAGCTGGTGCGGGTTTCCGTGGATCAGTAGGCGGTCCTTGAAGGTGCCGGGCTCCATCTCGTCGCCGTTGGCGATGAGGTACTTAGGACTCGGCGAGTCTTCTCCTTGGGGCACGAACCCCCACTTGACGCCGGTGGGGAACCCGGCGCCGCCACGCCCGCGCAGGTTCGCTTCTGTGACCATGGCGCGCAGTCGCTCGGGTGCCATGCTCTCGATGGCTTGGCGCATCGAGTCGTAGCCCCCGACTCTCTCATAGCCGGCGAGGTCGAGCGGCGGCTGCCCCGCGGTGATGTGGCGCGTCAAGACCGGGGTGATCTCAGCCACCGTCACCTCCGTTGCCGCGTGCCGCCTCGATCACTGCATCCACCGACTCCGGCGTGACACGATCGTACAGGTCCTCGTTGATCATCAACGTCGGTGCGTTGTCGCAGTTACCCAGGCACACCGACGGCAGCAGGGTGAACTCCCCGTCTGCGGTGGTTTCGCCGAAGTCGATTCCGAGTCTATCGCGCAGCCGATCACGCAGGTTCTCGTAGCCGCGCATCCAGCAGGATACGCTGTCGCAAACCTTGATCACGTGGCGGCCGACGGGCTTGCGGAAGAGAAGGTTGTAGAAGGTGGCCAGCCCTTCGAGGTCGGCAGCAGGAAGCCCGAGGTAGGCCGCCGCATCGTGCAGCGCCGCGTCGGAGATGTAGCCGTCGCGGCGCTGAACCCACTTCATGACGCTCACCGAGGCGGCGCGCGCGTCGGGGTAATGGCTGCGGATCTCGTCCAATCCGGAGATGTCGTCGGTGCCGAAGCTCATCGATCGATATCCGCGAGCACGTAGTCGAGGCTGCCGAGGATGGCCAGTAAGTCGGCGATCAAGCGGCCTCGGGAGAGCAAGGGAAGCACCTGCATGTGGGCAAAGGACGGGGTGCGAATGCGCACCCGGTACGGTGTGGTGCCGCCATCGGCAACGATGTAGTAGCCGTTGTTGCCCTTGGGCGCCTCGATGCCGGCGTGGGCCTCACCTGCCGGGATGGCGAAGCCCCAGGAGACCCCGACGAAGTGGTGAATCAGGGTTTCGATGTTGACCATCGTCTCCAGCTTATTGGGTGGCATTGCGGTATGGTCGTCGGCGATGTACTCGCCCTCGGGCATGTTGTCGGCTGCCTGCTCGATAATGCGCAGGCTCTGACGGATCTCCTCGAAGCGCACCAGGGTACGGGCGAAACAGTCGCCTCCGTCCGCGGTGGGCACTTCGAAATCGAACTGCTCGTAGCCCGAGTAGGGGCGCATCTTGCGGAAGTCCCACTCCATACCGCAGGCGCGCAGGTTGGGCCCGGTCACCCCCCATTCGATGGCTTCATCGAGGCTCATGCCGCCGACCCCGCGGGTGCGGGCACGGAAGATAGGGTTGCCCACCAAGAGGTCTTCGTACTCCTTGAGGCGCTTGTCGAAGCCGCGGGTGAAGTCGTCGAGGAGCGGCTTCCAGCCGTTCGGCAGATCCATTGCCACGCCACCGATGCGGAACCACGCGGGGTGCATGCGCCCGCCGGTGATGGCCTCCACGACATCGAAGATCTTCTCGCGGTCGGTGAAGGTGAAGAACACCGGCGTGATGGCTCCGACGTCGTGGGCGAAGGTGCCGATCCACACCAAGTGCGAGGCGATGCGAAACAACTCGCACAGCATGACGCGGATGACCTGGGCGCGCTGTGGCACGGTCGTCGAGGCGAGCTTCTCGACCGCCAGCAGGTAGGCGAGGTTGTTGTTCACCCCGGCGAGGTAATCGATGCGATCGGTATACGGGATGTAGGTGTGGAAGGTCTGGCGCTCACCCATCTTTTCGGCGCCGCGGTGGTGGAAGCCGACATCGGGGATGATGTCGACGATTCGTTCGCCGTCGAGCTTGAGCATCAGGCGCAAGATGCCGTGCGTGCCGGGATGGTTGGGGCCGAGGTTGAGGAACAGATAGTCTTCGTTGTCGCCGGCGGATGCGTTGTTGCCGTCGCGCCCATCGGTAGAGACCCAGTCTCCCTCGGAGAGGCCCCATTCGTGCGGCTGGAACCGCAGGGCTTCCTCGTGCGCCGCGAACTCATCTTCCGGCAGCCGGTAGGGGTCCATCTCGGTGGCCCGCGAAGGATGCTCCTTGCGTAGCGGATGGCCCTCCCAATCGGGCGGCATGAGGATACGGCGCAGGCACTTATGCCCCTCGAAGCGGATACCGAACATGTCGAACACCTCACGCTCGTACCAATCTGCCGCCGGCCACAGGTCGCTCACTGTCGGCAGGCTGGGGTACTCCCCCATGAGCGGGACCTTGAGGCGGATGTCAGCGTTGGCGTCGTACGACAACAGGTGGTAAACGAGGGTGAAGTCGCTGCGCCGGGCCGCGGCCTCACGGCTGCGTTCGTCGATGGCCGTGAGGTCGTACAGGACGCGATAACGTCCTGCGCTGGTGCCGGACAGCCAGGCGAGGGCCTCGTGTGCCTTGTCCGGGGCGACCCAGACGGTGGGGATTTCGTCCATCGTCGGCTGTTCGCTGACGGTGTCGTCGCCAAGGTGCGCCGCGAGCGCATCCACAACGGTTGCGGTGGCGGCCATGCTCAGCGCACCTCGTCGGGCGGTCGCAGGATTCCTTCGGCACGACGTTGGGCGCGCTTGAGGTCGCGGCGCACCGGCAGATCGGCGGCCGGAACGAAGCCGTGCTCGTCGATGACCCACGAGAGTGGCCGCTTTTCGGTGCCGATGCGATCTCGCAGCATCAGCAATCCCTCGAGAAACGACTCGGGCCGCGGCGGACATCCCGGCACGTAGACGTCGACGGGCAGAAACGCATCGACACCCTGCACGACGCTGTAGATGTCGTACATGCCCCCGGAGTTGGCGCACGCGCCCATGGAGATCACCCAGCGTGGTTCCAGCATCTGGTCATAGAGCCGCTTGATGACCGGCGCGACCTTCTTGAATACCGTTCCGGCGATGACGATGACGTCGGCCTGGCGGGGCGAGCCGCGCAGCACCTCGGCGCCGAAGCGCGCGGTGTCGTATTCGGAAGTGAACGAGGTCATCATCTCGACGTAGCAACAGGAGAGGCCGAAGTTGAACGGCCAGATCGAGTTCTTGCGCCCCCAGGCGACCAGGTCGTCGACGCGAGACATGGCGACGGCCTGCTGCATGGCGGCGGCAAACGTGCCACTGGCGCCGCGCGCCGCGGCCTCGTCGAGGTCGGGCGAACGGTCGCGCGCCACCGCTTCCAGGAACTGTTCGCGCGTTGCTCGGGGCTCACTCACTTTCCAGCCCCCAGTCGAAAGCGCGCTTGGCCCACAGGTACACCAGCCCGGAGAAGAGGACGATCGAAAACACCAGGGCCTCGAAGTAGCCGAGCCAGCCGACATCGCGGGCCGCGACCGCCCAGGCGAAGAGAATCGCCGCCTCGATGTCGAACACCAGGAATGCCAGCGCAATGAGGTAGAAGTGTACCGGGAAGCGCAGGGGTGGTTGCGGGGTGGCCGCGATGCCCGATTCATAGGGGAGATCACGACGCCGGGAGCGGCTGCGCGGTCCGATGAACGTCGACAGACCGATCACCGTGGCCATCAACAAGGTGACCACGCCGAGCCACAGGGCGAGCGGCCAGAGAGCCGGTTCTGCGTTCGCGACAGGAGGCATGATTTCGCTGGTTTCCCCTTTACGCGTGAGTACTTAGAGAACTTGTGAAAATATTCACAATATCAGGTCCAAAAAAAACGCGTTCCTTTGCCTAACAGATCGTCAGGATTCCCCGACTCCGGGGCTCAGGAGGTAGCGAGAGGAGCATTCCACCCGAGCTCGCGCTCGCCACAACTATGCCGCGAAGGGCCCTCAACGTCAACGGACCAACAGCCAGCTCGGACTTCTCGGGTGGCGCGGCGCGCCAGTGCGAGGGTGGTGGCAGGTTTCAAAAAATCCTCGCTACGCCACAGTGGTGGCAAGCTCTGGGTAGTCGGAGTCGGAGTCGCGTTCGGGGGGGCAGACCTCGAAGCCGACACGGAAGCCCTCGTCGGGGCCCGGCTGCACCTCGCGCACGATGCCGGGCACGCGCCACGGCTTGCCGCCGACTCCGGCGTTGCTCAGCTCCACGACGACGCTGGCGCCGAGCGGTGGATACACCGACAGAATCGTCGAGATTCCGACCACGCTGACATCGATGAACGGCCGTTCCGTTTCCACGATGCGTCGGTCCCCATCGAGGTACTCGACGGAAATGCGAGTATCGGCACTGATTCGGGGCAGAATGCGTCGGTCGTCGGGATCGTCCACTTCGCCGCCGGGCAGCAGCACCACACCGCACTCCTCATTGGCACAGTGCACTGGGCCGGTGAGGCTGGCGCAGTACGATGGCTGATTGCACTCGGGACAGATAAGACGGTTCACCTTGTTTCCCCCTCCCAAGAAAATACCAGCGTTGCCGTGGCCTCGGGAGTTTTCCTGCACTCTGCTCAGGGCAGCGTAGGTTTAGCGCCACCGTGCGGTCAACACCTTTCGTGTTCGAGGCGCCCCGGGCTTCACGTTTGCTTGCCCCGACGACGTATAGAGAATAGCCTGCGAGCATGAGCGATAGAGGCGCAGCATTCGACCTTGATGTGGTCCAAGAAGCCATCCGCGACGCCGGTGTCGATACCCTACAGGTCATAGCATCGCCAGCGAGATCCACGGCAGCGGAGCCAACCTCGATGAGGTCACCGGCCGCAAGCAGCAGAAGATGATCCTGCTGCTCGGTGACGATCCTCAGTACCGCTGACCGGAACTTGCGGCGGATAATGGTTGCCGGGCTGATGGTCGCGGGCGCAGCGCTTCTGGCCTTGGTATTGGCGCGGTTGGCCGAGAACAGCATGATCTTCTTTCCGGCCCCCTACCCGGCCGGCGAGTGGGAACCGGAGCGCCTGGGGGTGCAGGCCGAAGACTTCTCGTTCCGCGCCGCGGACGGACCCCTATTGCACGGCTGGTGGTTTCCGGCGCTCGGCGCGGCCACGGAGCAGGATGCTGATCGGGAGCCCCCTGTTCTCCTGTGGGCGCACGGCAACGGCGGCAACCTGACCAGCCGGGCGGTGCACGCTGGTGCCCTCGCTCAGCAGGGTCTCGAGGTCTTCATTTTCGATTACCGTGGCTACGGTAAGAGCGAGGGGAGTCCCGACGAGCAGGGCATCTATCGCGACGCCGAGGCGGCGTATGCATTTCTCACCGTCGATCGCGGTGTATCACCCGAGCGCATCGTACTGCTCGGCAGGTCGCTGGGTAGTGCACCGGCGGCGCGCCTGGCGACGCGCGTGCCGCACGCCGGTATCGTGCTGGTGTCGCCGTTGCCCTCCGCGAAGCGCATGGCCCGCCGCATGTTCGGCGGGCTCCCCGTCGATTTCCTCATTCGCTCGAGGTTCCCGGTCATCGACTGGGTGACGCGGCGCGATACGCCGTTGCTGGTAATGCACGGCGATCGTGACCAGGTCATCCCGATTTCTTTCGGGCGCGAGGTGTTCGAGGCTGCCGCCGATCCCAAGGAGTTCGTCCTGCTGCCCGGGGCCGGACACAACGACATCCTGAAGGTCAGCGGGCACCGGTATCTCGATCCGCTCGCCATGTTCGCCAAGGCTGCCGTCGCCGCCGCGCGCCATCGCGCTGACGCAGCCGTGACCCGTTGAGATATCCGGGTTAGAATCCCGGTTCCCGTTGGCGCGGCACACAAGACACGGATTTCGTGGAGGGAAGCGGTGGCGATCCAGGCTGTTCAGCTTCGCAAGGGAATGATCATCGAAATGGACGGCCAACTGTTGCGCGTCCACGATTTCCAGCACACTACCCCGGGCAAGGGGCAGGCGATCGTGCAGACCCGGTTGCGCAATCTGCGCAGCGGCGCCATGGTCGACAGGCGCTTTCGCTCGCGGGAATCGGTCGAGCGGGTGCAGCTCGAATCGAAGGAGATGGAGTACCTGTATCAAGAGGGTGACGCCTACGTGTTCATGGATTCTGAAACCTATGAACAAACACACCTGCAGGCGAGCGCCATCGAAGACGCGCTGCCGTACATGATTCCGAACCTTTCCTTGAAGGTCGACTTCTACGAGGGTGCGCCGGTGAGCATTGAGATGCCGACCACCGTCGATCTTGAAGTGGTGGATACCGAGCCCGGTTTGAAGGGGGCCACGGCGAGCGCCAGCTCCAAGCCGGCGACCCTGGACACCGGCCTCGTCGTCGGCGTGCCGCAGTTCGTCGACATCGGCGACAAGGTGCGCGTTGACACGGCCACGGGCGAGTATCTGACCCGCGTGTAGCAGGTTAGCAGCAGCTCATCGCGGGCCGTTGTCGCTCGCCAGGAGAGACGACCACGTCCGACAGCGCCAGTAGGGGCATCGATCGCGGCCGCTTCTCGAGGCGGATCGCAGCGGACCTCGGCCACTCTGTGTTCGCGGCGGCGGTGGCGCTGCTCCTGCTCCGCTATCTACATGTCGAGTGGCAGCCGGGCTGGGCGCTGGGCGGCGGGGTGATCGCCGGTACTGTCATTCGCCGGTCGGTTGAGCCTACGTACCGTTCTTTCCCCGCATTTCTACGGCGCCCGCTGGATATCGCCATCGTTGTGGCGGGCACTATCGTGGTCTCGTGGGCCACGTTGATGGCGCCGGGTTACGGTGTTGCGTACCTCGTTGCGCACTGGCAGGAAGCTCTGACTCTGCTGGTGGTGGCGATCTCTTTGGGTCTCAGTGCCGCCGGCGTTATCTATTCGCACACTCGCTTGCAGCGGGAAGTCGAGCAGCGCGAGCGGCTGCAAGAAGACCTCCGGCTGGCGCGCGGCATTCAGCAGAGTCTTCTCAGTAACGAGTTTCCGCGCATTTCGTGGGTCGATTGCTGGGCATTCAATATTCCCTCGCGCGACGTCGGCGGCGATTACTATGAGCTCTTCGACGACGAAGAGACCGGCGACCTGGAGTTTGCCATTGGTGACGTTTCCGGCAAGGGAGTTCCGGCGGCATTGCTCATGTCGACGTTGCAGTCCTCGTTCCTGGGTGTGTCCAGTGGCGACCAGAACCTCGCCCGGGTGTGTGGCCGCGTGAATCGGTTCCTCGTCGAGCGCACCAGTCCGGAGCGCTACGCGACGTTTTTCGTGGGCCGCCTGACAGAGGATGGGCATCTCGAGTACGTCAACGCCGGCCACAACCCTCCGTATGTGTTGCGCCCGGGAGAGCAGCATCGCCTCATGGGCGGCGGGATGCCGCTGGGACTGTTCGCCGAGGCCGGCTATGAGCTGCAGAAGATTCGACTGTCCCCTGGAGACCTGGTTCTTTGTTACACGGATGGCGTTACCGAAGCCATGAGTCCGGACGACGAGGAGTTCGGTGAGGAGCGCCTGCTGCAGGTTGCCACGGCGCATATCGGCAAGCCGGCTGCGGATGTCATCGATGCCGTGAGGGCCGCGGTCGAGGCGCACACGCGCGGTGCTCCCCAGCACGACGACATCACCCTGCTGGTACTGAGTTTGCGATGAGAGCCCGTGGACTTGTCAGAGAGCTTTGGTTTGCCCTCGGTAGCGCGGTCGTGGCGCTCTTTCTGCTGCGCTACCTGCATGACGAGTGGCTCATCGCTTGGGCTCTGAGCTGCGGCGTTGTGGCCGGGGTGCTTCTGCGTCGCGCCATCGAACCCACCTACGCAACCTTCCCCAACTTCTTGCGGCGGCCGCTGAATCTGGCGATGGTTCTGTTGGGGACCATCGTTGCCGTTTGGGGGACGTTGGCGACCCCCCGGTACAGCTCAGTTGCCTATTGGGCGGCGCACGGGTTC
>SMVA01411045.1_pt1 | contig 25765 bp, 25 predicted proteins | sample 2456451 | NCBI WGS metagenome assembly SMVA01 (sample SAMN11095933, study PRJNA526329) | marine sediment metagenome | biome: Marine sediment; feature: Surficial sediment; material: Deep marine sediment; isolation source: Hadal surficial sediment | place: Pacific Ocean | collected 2014-05 | depth... | reverse complement strand
TATTTCGGTCATCTGCAATCCGGGTGACGGCAGCTTTAAATCCCAGTTTAAAAGAGCAGACAGAAGTGGTGCGCAACTGGCTTTTGTAATCGGCGAAGATGAAGTAGCTGAATCCTCGGTCACCATAAAAAAACTACGGGATGACGGTCCACAGGAAAAAATTGAAATGACTGCTTTGGTTGCCTGGCTTCAGGATTGGCAATCCGGGAATGGTGATCCGGGCCACTGCAATTGAACTTTGATATTAACGAACAGCGAAAGAAAACAGGATAAACGAGAAATCAAATGGTTGAAATTCACGACACACATGAACAAGGTGAGATTGTAAAAGTATGGTTAAGGGAAAACGGTGGTGCCATCGTCCTTGGCCTGGTATTGGCATTCGGAACGCTTTTTGGGCTCAAGCAATGGCAGCGCTGGGAAAGCAGTCAACAACAACGTGCCTCAGCTGAATACGCGGTGATGACCGCCTTACTGACACAAAGAAATCTGGATGCGGCTGTTGCAAATTATGAGACCTTAAAAACTGATTTTCCACGCTCAGCCTATACGCCACTGGCCTCTTTACATATGGCCAAAGCACGGCTTGAAGCAGGCCAAACCGATCTTGCTGCGCAGTTACTTCAGCATGCGATGGAAAATGCACGCCCGGTTGAAGTTCAAATCATTGCGCGTGAACGCCTTGCGCGGGTGCGACTGGACCAGGGCGATTTTGAGGCGGCACTGACATTGGTCAACGGCGCTGATTCAGAGTTGGGATTTGAGGCCCAATTTGCCGAAATTCGGGGTGATATTCACCGCGCTAAAGGCGAATTATCTGCGGCTGCACGTTTTTATAACCAAGCATTGAATACACTGGAAAGTGGTACAGGCAACCGGGAATTCCTCGAAATCAAACTTGAAGCCAGTGGCGGCAGTGTCGAAAACAACGGTGATTCATCATGACATTTCGGCTTTTACTGGTACTGGTTTTCATCACTTCCCTGCAAAACTGCAGTTGGATCAAAAGCTGGGGAGAGGATGGAATAGAGCCTGGTGACCCGGTTCCATTGGTTGAATTTACACCAAGCTTGAGCACACACAAGAAATGGTCAGTCAAAATTGGTGCTGGGGTAGGGCGCAAGCGCACACAGCTTAGGCCGGTTATTTCCGATGGAAAAATTTTTGCTGCGGACTATAAAGGGCTGCTGGTGTCGCTGGATGCTGATTCAGGCCGTAAACATTGGGAAATAAAAACCAAACTACCTTTTTCAGGCGGCCCGGGTATTGCAGGCTCGACGGTTTACGTTGGCACCGAAAATGGAACCGTTCATGCATTTGATGCAGGCACGGGTGCTGCGAAGTGGGTTGCGGAAGTAAGTTCAGAAGTTCTTGCCGCACCTAAAGCACAGGATGGAATAGTGGTCGTCAGGAGCATTGACGGCAGAATTTTCGGATTGAATGAAGCTACCGGCGCCAGGCTTTGGATCTACGATCACAGTGTACCTTTGCTGACCCTGCGCGGAAATTCAGAGCCACTGCTCAGGGCGGGCATCATTTACATCGGTTACGACGGCGGTGAAGTGGTTGCGTTGAACCTCAGTGACGGCTCTTTGATTTGGGAGCAAGCGGTAATATCCCCGGAGGGCAGGTCTGAACTGGAGCGTCTTGCCGACATCGATGGCCAATTGGTATACGTGGCATCTGACCTGTTGGTCTCAAGCTATAAAACCCGCCTGGCTTCTTTGGCGGCAGATTCCGGCAGATTACTTTGGTTCAAGGACATTGCTTCGGCAACAGGCGTAGTGGTAGAAAGAATAAACCTGGCCATTAGTGACCGCGATGATAACGTCTGGTTACTGGACAGACGCAATGGAACAACCAGTTGGAAACAGGATCAATTGAGCCACCGTGCTTTAACCAGGCCGGTATTTTTCGGCAGTTTCGTTGTAGTAGGTGATTTCGAGGGATATCTACACTGGTTGAATGTTTCAGATGGAACGTTTGCAGCCCGTACCAAGGTGGGTGGTAAAGGGTTTGTGTCTGCACCGCTGGTGTCGGGTAACACCTTGTACACGCTCTCAAGCAGCGGGCAATTGAGCGCTTTTGGTGCCGGTGGCGAATTGTAAAACCATGGCCACGATGGCCTGAAAATCATGCTACCTGTAGTCGCCATTGTCGGCCGGCCAAATGTAGGCAAGTCGACCCTCTTTAATGCATTGACCCGGACCCGGGACGCACTGGTTGCAGATATACCAGGGGTTACCCGCGACCGGCAATACGGAATCTCACGGGTAGGAAATCATGCGTGTGTGCTGGTGGATACCGGCGGTCTTGTCAGCAAAGCTGAGGGTATTGACTACCTGACCGCCCAGCAGGTGCACCAGGCAATCGAAGAAGCCAGCCTGGTGGTGTTGCTGGTCAGCGCCAGGGACGGACTCATGTCCGAAGACCAGGAAATAGTCAAAGTCCTGCGCCAGAAAGGCAGCCGGATTCTGTTGGTCGCAAACAAGACAGATGGTCTTGAAACAGCGCTTGCGCTGGCGGATTTTACGTCTTTGGGTCTGGGAGAAATCATCGGCGTATCAGCAACTCACCGCCAGGGTATGGAAACACTGATGAGCAGTATTTCCGGCCTTTTGCCTGTTTCTGAGGAGCAGCCGGAAGAACATGAAGATTCCCTCAGGCTGGCGATTATCGGACGGCCCAATGTCGGTAAATCGACCCTCGTCAATCGCCTTCTGGGCGAAGAAAGAATGATGGCATATGATTTGCCAGGTACCACTCGCGATTCCATCAGCATGAAGATGGAAAGAGATGGTACGCATTACGAACTGATTGACACTGCCGGTGTACGGCGCAGGTCAAAAGTGTCAAGTGTTTTGGAAAAATTCAGTGTCATAAAAGCGTTGCAGGCAATTGAACGGTCGCACATCGTGGTTCTGATGCTCGATGCAACTGAGGGTCTTACCGACCAGGACACGACCCTACTCGGGCATATCCTTGAGCAGGGGAAAGGCCTGGTTCTTGCACTTAACAAGTGGGACGGCCTTGATCAGGATCACCGCGAACATGTGCTATCGGAAATGGAGCGCAAACTTAAATTCGTTCCCTGGGCACGGACCATTCGCTTGTCTGCTCTGCACGGTTCCGGCATTCAACACCTGATGGATGCGGTCATGGAGGCATGGAAGAATGCCACCCGTGAGTTCTCAACCAACGAGTTAACCACCGTTTTGCGCAGAGCTTTTGAAGGCCATCAGCCGCCGATGAGCAAAGGCAGGACCGCGCGCTTACGATATGCACATTCAGGTGGAAGGCTGCCGCCGAGGATTATCATCCACGGTAACAGGACGGATACAATTCCGGATTCTTACCGGCGTTACCTTGAAAACACCTTTATCAAGCACTTTAAACTGAAGGGGACGCCGCTGGTGATCCACTTCCGTGGTGGTGATAATCCTTTCAAGGATCGTAAAAACGTCCTGACGGCACGCCAGAAAGCCAAGCGCCGGCGGCTTAAAAAATTTACCAAGAAATCTAAAAACAGGTAAGCGAAAATTCAGCGATCCTCTGATTTATTCTGAGATTCCCTAGAATATCCAGGACTGCAGGTTTTTCTCAATTTCATGGGTAATTTTCGGATCATCGGGCTGTACATCGGAAGGCCAGAAGGCCAGTAAATCGCCCTGGCGTCCAAACAGATATTTCCAGAAATTCCACTTTGGACTCACGTCTTCGCCAATTTCCTCGCGCAAAGCGATAAATAAAGGATGCGCACTCCGGCCTATAACATGTTGCTTATTGGTCATTGGAAATGAGACGCTGTAATTAGTGGTACAGAAATCGTCAATCGTTTCCTCATCCCCGGGTTCTTGCTCTCCGAAATCATTGCTGGGAATACCCACAACCACCAGGCCGCTTTGCTGGTAATCTTGCCAGATTAGCTGCAGTTTCTGATACTGCGGCGTATAGCCGCACTCTGAAGCGGTATTAACGATTAATATGGGCTGGCCCCTGTAATTTGATAAAGGCAGGCTTGCACCTCGAAGCGAGGTAAAGAAATACTCATGAATATTCATAATTCCTCTGAATACTAAACTTTTTTCACCAAGCACAAGGTTAGCCTAGTTTTACAATGTCCTGCAATCGGACAATTCGTTACAATATGGCGTTCCAGCCCTTGTTTCGTCAGAAACCGTTTACCAATTTTAATACCAGGAGAATTTAATGCCCGCTGAAATCATCGATGGCAAAGCCATTGCGGCCACAATTCGTGCTGAAATTGCCTTGGAGGTTGAAGCTTTAAAAGCCAGAACCGGACAGGTGCCAGGTCTGGCCACGGTGTTAGTCGGGGCTCGGAAGGACTCCCAGGCTTATGTGCGAATGAAAAAAAAGGCCTGTGCCGAAGTAGGAATGCGTTCTTTCAGTCATGATTTACCCGCGGATGTTTCCCAGCAGGAATTACTGGATGTCGTGAAAGACCTTAATGCCACTTCTGAAGTTCATGGCATTCTTGTTCAACTGCCTCTGCCAGCGCATATTGATGATGAAGAAATCCTCGGCGCGGTCAGTTTGGAAAAAGATGTGGATGGGTTTCATCCATTGAATATAGGCCGTCTTTCAATGAAACGCCGGGATCCGTTATTCGTGCCATGCACACCCAAAGGCTGTATAGAATTACTGGATCGAACCGGTGTTCAGATTGAAGGCAGCCATGCAGTGGTTGTTGGCAGAAGCAATATAGTAGGCCTGCCGGTATCGATGTTGCTGTTGCACCGCAATGCCACGCTCACAATTTGTCATTCACGTACACAAAACCTTGCAGATGTTGTACGCAGTGCGGATATTCTCATTGCTGCGGTAGGGCGGCCTGAAATGGTTCGTGGAGACTGGATTAAACCAGGTGCCGTGGTGATAGATGTTGGTATTAATGCCGTTGATGATGCCAGTGTTGAAAAAGGCTATCGCCTGGTCGGTGATGTTGCCTTTGACGAGGCATTGGAAACCGCATCTGCCATTACCCCTGTACCGGGGGGTGTCGGCCCCATGACAATTGCCATGTTATTACGCAATACGATGGACAGTGCACAACGATCACTGGGTTCATAAATCCTTGATCTGATTTTCCAGTCGTTCTGAAATTACCTTCATTTCTGCGTCGTCTTCTACATCAGGTTGAGGGTATTCCAATGGCAGGTCACTCATGGCCTGGTGAATAATTTCCGCTACCTGGTGGCGCATATAAGGCTTGTTATCTGCCGGAATGACGAACCAGGGTGCCCAGGGGCGTGAAGTTTCATTCAGCATTTTTATTATGGCTTGGTCGTATTTTTCCCTGAACCGTGCTTCAAGCACGTCACGTGATGAAAATTTCCAGCGTTTGTGCTCCTCGTTGATACGATCGCGGAATCGTTGCGCCTGTTCTTTGGCAGAAACATGTAACCAGAATTTCAGTATCAGTGTGTTGGCAGTTGCCAGGTGACGTTCATGCTCCCTGATAGCCTGGTAGCGTGCCGGCCACAATTTTTCGCTATCAGGTGCTCCGCCCGGATACTGGGTATTGAGGTATTGTGGGTGAACCCGCACCGTGAGCACTTCTTCATAGTAACTACGGTTAAAAATTCCGATTATTCCGCGGCGCGGCAGTTGCCGGCTCGTTCGCCACAGAAAATCATGTCCTGACTCAAGTGAAGTTGGTCGCTTGAAAGCAGATACGCGTACTCCGGTGGGGTCCAGACCTGAAAACACTTCCCGGATCGTACCATCCTTGCCAGCGGCATCCATGGCCTGGAAAATACACAGGACCGAGTATTGCTTACCTGCGAACAGGACTTGCTGCAGTGGTTCGAGTTGTTTACGTGCTTTTTTCAGCCTGGCGCTACTGCCCAGGTTTTTCCTGCCGGACACGCTTTTCAGGTTCTGCATCTCCAAACTGCCGTCGAATGGTACTGCCCACTGGTTGTCCGTCCTTACGCTGCGTGGTGCAAACCCTTCAAAAAGGCTCATTCACCACTCTCCATAATCGCAGCAACTCCCATGCCACCGGCAGTGCAAACAGAAATAAGTCCGCGTGCAGGGCCGCTATGTTCAGCGAGAAGCTGGCCAAGGGTCGCTACGATCCTTGCTCCGGTAGCAGCAAAAGGATGGCCGACTGCAAGGCTGCTGCCTTTGACATTGAGCTTGTCACGGTCAATTGAACCCATTGCGGCTTCAAGGCCGAGCCGGTCCTGACAATAACTTTCAGATTCCCATGCAGCCAGGGTGCAAAGCACCTGGGCTGCAAATGCCTCATGAATTTCGTAGTAGTCAAAGTCCTGCAAACTGTATCCGGTGCGGTTTAACAGTTCGGAAACCGCAACTGTGGGCGCCATCAACAATCCCTCATCATTAACAAAATCCACCGCCGCTGATTGACCGGCAGTCAGGTAAGCCTGAACCGGCAGACCACGCAGTGCGGCCCATTCCTCGCTGGCCAGCAAAACTGCCGCTGCACCATCGGTAAATGGGGTGCTGTTGCCGGCGGTCAGGGTTGCGTCAGGTCCCTTGCTGAAAACTGTTCTCAATGAGCCAAGTTTTTCAGTACTGGTGTCGGGCCGAAGGTTATTGTCTCTGGCAACGCCACCCCAGGGTTGAATCAGATCGTCAAAGAAACCATCGTTGTATGCTGCCGCTGCGCGGTGGTGGCTGGTCGCAGAAAGCTCATCCTGAGACTCGCGACTGATTTGCCACTCGCGCGCCATTCGCTCGCAGTGCTGACCCATGGACATGAGTGTCCGTGGCTCTCCATTGGCCGGTGGCTGCGGGCTAAGTTCAGAAAAACTAAAGTGTTTCAAAGCCTGTATTTTTTGTGCAAATGAACGTGCCTGGCCCAGCCTCACGAGCCTGCGGGCAAATTTCCGGGTGAAAACGATGGGCGCATCAGAAGTGGTGTCTGATCCTGCTGCGATACCACATTCAATTTGTCCACTGGCAATTTTTGCTGTAATTCCCAGCGCAGCCTGGAGGCTGGTGCCGCAAGCCTGCTGCAGCGTAATTCCAGGTGTGAATGGGCTCAGGCTGGTTGATAACACTGCCTCCCTGGCGAGGTTCAAATCCCTTGAATGTGTCACCACTGCCCCGGCAACCACTTCATCGATCTGCTCACCGTCAAGGCCGAAGCGGTCAACCAGTCCCTGGATTGCCGCAGAGAGCATATCCATATTGGTCTTTTCAGCGTACATGCTATTGGAACGGCAAAATGGCAAACGGCTTCCGCCAATGACTGCCACCCGTCGTAGTTGGTTACTCATTGCCGCTCTCCTGTGATGCGGTGATTTCCTTCTGCTGTCTCAGGTAGTACAAAGGTCCTCCCCGGAAAGGGGCAAAACCGGTTCCAAAAATCATCCCGGCATCAAGAACATCTGAATTTTCCACAATCTGGTCGCCGAGACAGGCGTGACACTCATCAAAATAAGCCTGCAGGAGTTCGGCTCCAATTGCTTCCAGGTCATGTCCTTCTATGTTGCTGTTATTTTTTTGTGGCTTGCCTTTTTTCCAGGTATAAAATCCCTGGCCGGACTTTTTACCCAATTTGCCCGCATCCACGAGCTTACTGAGTTCCTTACGCTCATTTTCAGCAGTCTCGTTAGCCAGTAAGCCCATGACGCTCAGGCCAATATCCAGGCCAACTACGTCGGCCAGCTCTACCGGACCCATAGGCATACCAAAATCTGTTGCTGCCTTGTCAATGGCCTCTGCCGGGATGTCCTGTTGCATATTTAACTGGAAAGCCTTGAGCATATAAGGTGCCAATACCCGGTTCACGAGAAATCCGGGACTGCTTTTAACCGGCAGGGGAAAGCGGTTGATCTGGTTGCAAAAAGCGGTGCCTTTCTGAACCTGGGTTGCAGCAGTATCGGGACTGTAGACGACTTCAACCAGGGGCATTTTTGCCACTGGATTGAAAAAATGCAATCCGATCAGACGGGATGGATTTTTCAGAAAATCGGATAATTCCTCCAGCGGTATAGCGGAAGTATTGGTGGCCAACACCGCATGGGATTGCAGCTTTGGCTCCAGTTGAGCAAACAGTGCCTGTTTAGCCTCGGCATTTTCAAAAATTGCTTCGATAACGACATCCGCCCGCGAAACACCATTTCCCTCCACATCTGCGGTTAAACGCGACATAGCACCGGCAACCTTGTCCGCTGTCTTCAATCGCTTCACGAATAATTTCTTTGCACGCTTCAGGGCTGGTTCAATGTATTTCAATTCCCGGTCCTGCAAGGTCACCTCAAGACCCTGGAGCACACACCAGGCAGCAATGTCACCACCCATTACGCCCGCGCCAATCACGTGTACACGTTTGGCCTGGAACGTACTTTGCTTGCCGTAAGCCTTCAGGGTTTCAGTCAGGGCAAAAACATGCCGCAGACTGCGCGAAGTATTGGTGGTGATGAGTCGGCCAACGCCCCGGGCTTCAGCTGCCATCAGCTGTTTCGAATCACCCCCATAAGTCTCCCAGGCATCGATCAGTTCGAATGGGGCAGGGTAATGTTCCGGGTTAGCCCTGGCCGCGGTTTGCTTACGCATTTGGCTGGCAAGAAATTTTCTGACCGGCGCAATGTTTTGCAATCCTGCCAAACGGCCGGCTCGGCGTGATTTGAATCCTTTCAATACTGCTCTTCTCGCTGCCCACCTCAATTCGCCATGCAGGCCGACAACTTCATCGATCAGGCCAGCGGCTTTTGCAGCACGCGGCCTTAACATTCTCGCTGACAACATGATCTGCATTGCTTTGAGGGGGCCACACTGCCTGATACTGCGTGCAGTTCCTCCAAAGCCTGGAAATATCCCTAATTTAATCTCCGGAAAACCCAACCGGGTTCCTTCCGTATCCTTTGCAATTCGATAGTTGAATGCCAATGCCAGTTCCAGTCCACCACCCAGGCAATATCCTTCAATAATGGTTGCTGTCGGGAATGGAAATGACTCGATCCGGTTAAAAATCCGGTGAACTTCGCGAATGGAATCGGCTGCAGCTTTTGGGTCTGTCTGAGCTTCAAACTCCCTGATATCAGCACCTACGATGAAACTGCCGGGCTTGCCTGACTGCAAAACCAGGCCCTTGGGATGATGTTCTTCCAGCTTGCTGACAATTTGCTCCAATTCATCCAGAACATCACGTGACAGGCTGTTATTACGCTCGTCGGCGCGATCAAAAGTCAGCCAGCAGACCTTGTCAATATCGTAATCCAGGCGCCAGTGCCTGAAAATTGCATCATTCATTCAATTACTCCGAAACAGGTACTCCTGCCTGCAATTATAGCAATGCCGGTGACTTGGTGATTGAAGTATCGTTCACCGGCAGGGACATGAAACAGAAATGAAATTCATCACGAAAATCGTGACACTTCAATCGTTTGTAGTGTAAAATTGCGCGCTTTCGCTGGTCGGGGTTTTATCAGGCTGGCACTTTCCAAATGGGACATTTGATTCATGTCACTGGAATTTCCAGACTGGGTTAATCCATGGAAGGCTGCGGAAGGTAATCGTATTTATCGCGGGACCATCCGAATGGTTAAATTGACCAGGCTTGTGCCTTTACTGGCAAAGGTAACGGGTGAAGTGGCTTTTGAGGCAAGTTTTGCAAATGACGGCCTGGGATTCGCAACCATCGACCTTAAGGTCAATGCGGATCTGCAGCTGGTTTGTCAGGCCAGTCTTGAGTCTTTCGTATTGCCCGTAGAGCGAAACAGTTTGCTTGCAGTGATCGATGATATCGACCAGCAGGAACTTGTGCCCGGGCACTACGAGACAGTTTGGGTAGAGTCGAAACGACTGGAGTTTTTAGAACTTGTGCAGGACGAGTTAATCCTGGAAGTTCCCCAGGTGCCGCGCAAGCCCGGTATTGAAGATGTAATATATTCGACTGACCCGGATGGTGACCTGGAAATCGCCCGGGCAGATCAGAACAAACCGTTCGCTGCGCTTAAAGGACTTTTGCATGGCGAACACCAGGATAGTCAAAAAGATCAGGATTAGGAGTTGCCATTATGGCTGTACAAAAGAGTCGTAAGACACCATCAACACGTGGAATGCGCCGGTCACATGATTCATTAAAAGCACCAACGCTTTCAATAGATCCAACAACCGGGGAAACACACCTTCGCCACAATGTAACCCCCGAGGGTTATTACAAGGGCCGCAAGGTTATTGATACGCCTGTAGTTGAGTTCGAAGACGAAGAATAGGGCTCCATGGCTAAGGAAGCTCTGATTTATTCATGAACCCGTATCTTGTGCCTAAAATATCCAGCTTCTGCTTTGCAAATCTTCGCAATAGCGGTGCTATTAAGTGCGATTCGCGCCTTGAATCTGAATATTTTGCATCACAAGATACGGGTTCATGAATAAATCAGAGCTTCCCTGATGTGTGATTGATAGCCGCCGGCACAACGCCGACGGTTTCGGTTTTCACCCACTGGCAATTAGAACATGAAAATAGCGAAGCCTATTAAGCTGGCGCTCGATACCGACGGCGGTGATTTTGGGCCTGATGTTACGATCGCCGCAGCATGTGATGCTGTCATGGCACGTGACGATCTTGAGATTATCCTTGTTGCTCAACAGGATATTCAGTCAGGGTATTTGTCAAAACTGACTGCGTCTCAAAGAGCCCGAATCCACCTGGAGTCTGCAGCGCAAGTCCTGGAAAGTGGGGTTGGGCCGGTGGCGGCGATTCGACATGGAAATCAAAGCACCATGGGAAGGGCGCTGGAGCTAGTGGCGAATGGCGACGCAAGTGCCTGTGTAAGTGCAGGTAGTACCACCGCCCTGATAGCCCTGGGTATTCGAATGATCGGAATGCTCCAGGGCTTGAAAAGACCGGCATTGATGGGAAGAATTCCGTCTGCATCGGGATTTACCAGTCTGCTGGACCTTGGCGCAAATCTGAATGCTGACGCATCCCGACTGGTTCAATTTGCAATTATGGGTGCGGTAGTCAAAGGCAACGGTGATCACCTGGCCGCCAGCGTGGGCCTTTTGAACGTTGGTCATGAAGACAATAAAGGCCATGCGATTGTAAAGGAAGCGCATGAGCGCCTTAAGCAATTGCCCCTTAATTACCGTGGCTTTATTGAAGGTAACGATATTTTCTCCGGACGGGTTGATGTCGCAGTTTGTGACGGTTTTTCAGGAAACCTGGTGCTCAAATCAGCTGAAGGGCTGGCACGAATGTTATTGGATGAGATCAGCAACGGTCTCAAGACCAGCCTGGGTTCAAGAATCGGTGCAAAACTCGCTGGGCCGGCATTAAGATCTGCGCTGGCACGATTCGAGCCCGCACAGCATAATGGTGCGCCATTGTTAGGTTTGAATGGTGTTGTGATAAAAAGTCATGGTGCAGCGAATCGACAAGCTACGCTGCAAGCCATTTTTGAAGGTGTAGATGAGGCCGGTAAACAGGTGCCGGGTCAGATAGAATCGCTGATAGCAGAATATGAGGCAGAGACTCAATCGTGAAATATTCAAAAATAACTGGAACCGGAAGTTATCTGCCTGAAAAGGTACTCACAAATTTTGACCTGGAGAAATTCGTTGATACCACTGACGAATGGATCCAGGCGCGTACTGGTATCAAGCAAAGACATGTAGCACGCGATGATGAGACTACCGGTGACATGGCATTTATTGCCGCACAGCGGGCAATGGAAGCAGCCGGGGTTGAACCTGGAGAGATCGATTTTCTGGCCCTGGGAACCACCACGCCGGATGTTGTTTTACCCAGCACCGCAACCCTTTTGCAAAAACGGCTGGGTTTAAAAGAATGCGGTGCAATGGATATCAATGCGGCTTGCACAGGATTTATTTATGCCCTGAGTGTTGCCGATAAATTCATCAAGCTCGGTGACGCCAAAAAAGCGCTGGTTATTGGCTCGGAAACCCTGACCCGTCTGGTGGACTGGAACGACCGGGGTACCTGCGTTCTGTTCGCTGACGGCGCTGGCGCCGTGGTCATTGAAGCTCGTGATGAACCGGGAATTTTATCGACCCACATCAGTTCCAATGGCGAGTACGCCCCGCTACTTTGCACGTCTGCGGGTGTTTCAGCGGGTTTTGATATGGACGCTCCACGCGGCGGAATCACCATCAAAATGAAAGGCAACGAGGTGTTCAAAGTTGCGGTTCGAACCCTGGGCCGGATTGTTGATGAAACCCTCGAAGCCAACAACATGGATAGAAGCGATATTGACTGGTTAATCCCGCACCAGGCCAATTTGCGAATTATCAATGCGACAGCAAAAAAACTTGGAATGGACGACGGCAGAGTTATCATCACCGTAGACCGACATGGAAATACCTCTGCTGCTTCAGTCCCGCTTGCACTGGATGAAGCCGTTCGGGCCGGCAAGATTAAACGCGGTGAGATGCTTTTGCTGGAAGCGTTTGGCGGTGGATTTACATGGGGAACAGCCCTGATTCGTTATTGAATTTCGGAATACAATGACTAAAACGGCATTTATTTTTCCAGGCCAGGGCTCGCAGTTTGTTGGCATGCTTGCCACCCTGGCTGATGACTACAAGGTGGTCGCAGAAACTTTTGTTCAGGCGTCCAGTGTGCTGGGCTACGACCTTTGGGCTGTCTGCCAGAATGGTCCGGAAGGGCGGCTTAACAGCACACAGACCACCCAGCCTGCCATGCTGGCGGCTGGGATTGCGACATGGCGCTGCTGGAAGCAGGAGGGTGGTCAGAGCCCTGACTTAATGGCAGGCCACAGCCTGGGAGAATACAGTGCCCTGGTGGCAACGGGTGTGATGGGCTTTGAGGATGCTATTTCCACCGTCGCGCTGCGCGGAAGACTCATGCAGGAAGCAACACCTGAAGGTGTTGGTGCAATGGCTGCAATTCTCGGTCTTGACGACCAAGTGCTGGTAGGCATCTGCGCTGAATATGCGGGCAATGAAGTCGTTTCCTGTGCCAATTTCAACTCGCCTGGCCAGGTCGTTATTTCCGGCCACCACAAGGCGGTAGAGCAGGTTTGTGAAATCGCTGGCGCGGCGGGCGCACGGAGGACAATTATGTTGCCGGTAAGCGTCCCTTCACACTGCGCCCTGATGAAACCTGCAGCCGAATTGCTTAAAACCGCAATCTCAGAGTTGTCCCTGGGAAGTTCTGAAATTCCGGTGATACAAAATGCGGATGTTCAGGCATTTTCATCTTCGCCAGATGTGATTGCCGCGCTGGCACGCCAACTCTGGCAGCCGGTAAAATGGACAGATACGATTTTGAAGCTGAAAGAAGCAGGTATTGAACGATTTATTGAGTGCGGACCGGGCAAGGTGCTGGCAGGCCTCAATCGCAGAATTAGCCGTGAGTCGGAGACCATAGCCTTGATCGACGCCACGTCAATGGATAAGGCGCTGGGAAGGACTGAGTCATGAGTCAATTATTTGAAGGGCAGGTTGCACTGGTCACCGGAGCAAGCAGGGGCATCGGTGCTGCCATAGCAGATACGCTGGCAGGCCGGGGTGCCCGGGTCTTTGGCACTGCTACATCACAAGCTGGTGCAGATGCTATCTCGACCCGGCTGGCAGGAATTAACGGAGGTTCTGAAGGCAGGGTACTGGATGTGAATGATCCTGAAGCTGTTACAGGCTTGCTTGCAGACATTACCTCAATATCATCGGCACCAACGATTCTGGTGAATAATGCAGGCGTTACACGTGATCAATTGCTAATGCGCATGAAAGAAGAGGATTGGGATACCGTTATAGCGACCAATCTGCGATCTGTATACCGAATGAGCAAGGCCTGTTTACGCGGCATGATGAAGGCCCGTCATGGAAGAATTATCAGTATTGCCTCTGTTGTCGGCTCAACGGGTAACCCGGGGCAAACCAATTATGCAGCAGCAAAAGCCGGCATGATGGGTTTTAGCCGTTCGCTGGCTAAAGAGGTAGGGTCCAGGGGAATTACGGTGAATGTCGTGGCTCCGGGGTTCATTGACACGGATATGACCCGCGCATTAAACGAAAATCAGCGCGCGGTGCTGTTAGGTGGAATACCACTTGCCAGGCTGGGCGAAGCCCAGGATATTGCCGAGGCAGTATCATTTCTCGCACAGCACGAAGCAGCATATATTACCGGCCAGACACTGCATGTGAATGGTGGTATGTTCATGTCCTGACAAGGGTTTGAGTGTACAGGTATGGGGCCACCTCAAGTGCTCTGACATGTTCGCCAGCGGGGTACATACTATGGCGAATGATTTTTTACTGGAACAAGGCGCGCAGATTCACTAAAATTGCGTCCCTCTTTCCTCAGTAACGGAATTTATAAAATATGAGCAGCATTGAAGAACGCGTCCAGAAGATCGTAGTTGAGCAACTGGGTGTCAAAGAAGACGAAGTAACCCTAAACGCATCTTTCGTTGATGACCTTGGGGCGGACTCACTTGATACCGTTGAATTGGTTATGGCACTCGAAGAGGAATTCGAATGTGAAATCCCTGACGAGGATGCTGAAAAGATCACCAATGTTAAACAGGCGATTGATTACGTCAATGCCAATAACGGTTAATGTGATTCAAGCTTGAAATTCACGCGGCCGGCATATTGTCGGCCGTAATTCGTTAAGCAAACTGCAATTCATCAGTGCTTGACATTGCAGCGGTACCAGAGAGGAACAGTCATTGTCTAAACGACGGGTTGTGGTGACCGGAATGGGTATTATTTCCCCGGTTGGTAATTCAATCAAAACCGCCTGGGACTCAGTATGTAATGGCCGCAGTGGAATTGGCCCGGTTACCGAATTTGATTCCGAAGGGTTCAAAACCAGGGTAGCCGGCGAAATCAGAAATTTTGCCATCGAGGAATACATTCCACGCAAGGCTGCACGTAAATTAGATAAATTTATCCACTATGGATTGGCGGCATCTATCCAGGCACTGCGTGATGCGGGTCTGGAAGAACACGAACATGGTGTGAACCCGGAACGCATCGGTTGTGCACTTGGTGCGGGAATTGGCGGGATAGCCACTATTGAAAACACCACTGAAACATATCTCGCCAGCGGGCCGCGAAAAGTCAGCCCGTTTTTTATTCCCGGAACCATCGCCAATATGATCGCCGGAAACCTTTCCATCATGTATGGATTCAAAGGGCCAAATATCGCGATCGTCACTGCATGTTCAACCGCGACCCATAATATCGGTTCAGCCATGCGCATGATTCAATACGGAGAGGCCGATGTGATGGTTGCCGGCGGCGCAGAATATTCGACTTCGCCGACTGCAATGGCCGGTTTTATTTCCGCCCGCGCCATGACAACCCGCAACGATGAGCCGGAACTGGCCAGCAGGCCGTGGGATGCTGAACGCGATGGGTTTGTGCTGTCAAATGGCGCCGGCGTCGTGGTTCTTGAGGAACTGGAACACGCAAAGGCAAGGGCTGCGAATATTTACGGCGAAGTGACCGGCTTTGGTATGAGCGGTGATGCACATCATATAACTGCGCCACCAGCAGATGGAGAAGGCGCGGCCCGTTGCATGAAAATCGCCATCGCGGATGCAGGTTTAAATCCTTCAGATATTGAATACATTAATGCCCACGGGACATCGACGCTTCTGGGTGACCGGGCCGAGTCAGATGCGATCAAGACCGCATTCGGGAATCACGCCTACGATGTCATTGTGAGTTCGACCAAGTCCATGACCGGGCATTTACTGGGGGCTGCCGGTGGCGTAGAAGCAATATTCAGTCTGCTGTCAATCCGCGATAATGTCATCCCGCCTACCATCAACCTTGATCAACCGGGTGAAGGCTGTGATCTGGATTACACGCCCAATACTGCGCGGGAAGCAGTTCTGAAAAATGCAATCTCCAATTCCTTTGGTTTTGGTGGCACCAATGGGACACTGGTATTTGAACGTTTGGATAATTAAGGAGCCTCTGATCTACTCATGAACTCGTATCTTACAGCCAAAATGTCCAGTTTCTGTGTTGCAAATCTTCGCAATAGCCAGCTATTACGTGCGATCTGCGCCTTGAACCTGAATATTTTGAATTGTCATCTTCTTCGTCCAGAATAAATCAGAGGTTCCTTAAGGATTTCAGTGTCAGAAACGCCTGGTTTGCAACTTGATTTTGTCCCTGAGTTGACGGATATCGCTGCAGCTTATCCCTCGCGATATCCATTTCTTCTTGATTCTGCAGCCAGCGGCCCGCTGGGCCGGCATAGCCTGCTGTTGCGTGCCGAAGAGGAGTGTCTAAGTCTTTCTGCTGATGGTGATTTGCAGGGCCCGGGAACGGGAAGTGAGTTTCTGGGCCGACTCAAACAGTGGTTTGATAGCGAATCCATTGCCATTGCATCGAATGCGCGCTGGCCCTTTTGTGGTGGCTGGTTTGTCTACCTTGGCTATGAACTGGCCGGGGAGATTGAACCGGTACTGAAATTACCTCATCCCACCAGGGCGTTGCCTACTGCGTTCGCGGTACGCTGTAAGGGTGCCATTATCATTAAGCACGGCGATACAGACTCAGCACATATTATCGCTGAAGATGCTGTAACACTCGCTAAAATACAACATGAGATAAGTGATTTACCTGCGGTTTCCCGGCAAACATCTTCCAGTGTAAGCCGGCTGGAAAGTGATCCGGAGCAGGAATTTATCAATTCGGTCAACAGAATTCATCGCTACCTTGAACAAGGGGATATATTCCAGGTCAATCTGTCCCGTGCCTGGTCCGGTTTTTTTGATAGTCCGGTCAATGAATTTGATTTGTACCGAAAATTGCGTAAAGGCAATCCCGCACCATTTGCCGGACTAATGCGCTGGAATGATTCGGTTTTGATGAGTTCTTCGCCAGAACGATTGGTTGAAGTGCGTGAAAGGACGGTTCAGACAAGACCCATTGCCGGCACCTACCCACGTGGTCATGATCAGGCTTCGGACAATGCATTGTCACGCGATATGCTTCAACATCCCAAGGAGCGCGCCGAGCATATTATGTTGATTGACCTGGAAAGGAATGACCTGGGTCGCGTGTGCCGGAACGGGTCGGTTGAGGTGAGCGAATTCATGGTGCTTGAGTCATATGCCCACGTCCATCACATTGTTTCAAACGTCAAAGGGACGCTGAAAGAGGGGGTTACACCACCGGATGTCATCCGGGCTGTTTTTCCCGGCGGTACCATTACCGGGTGTCCAAAAGTAAGATGCATGGAAATAATCGCTGAACTTGAAAAAACAGGCCGGGGTTTTTACACCGGATCAATGGGGTATATCAGCCTGGATGGACAAATGGATTTGAATATTTTGATTCGCAGCATGTTATTGACCAACGGCCAGGTCAGTTTGCGCACCGGGGCTGGAATCGTTGCCGATTCTGTCGCCCAGCGGGAACTTGCGGAAACAGTTGCAAAGGCCAAGGGCGTATTACAGGCCCTGGAGCAAACAGATGCATGAATGCCTGGTAAATGGTGAAATTCTTGATTGCCTGCCCATATCAGACCGTGGCTTCAATTATGGCGATGGATTGTTCGAAACCATTGCGGTTATACACGGACAACCCCGCTGGTGGCAGGACCATATGGACAGGCTTGCCGCTGGCTGTGAACGACTGGCGATAAAAACGCCACCACAGGCGGTACTGTTGCGGGAAGTACAAACAGTGAGTGCTGGCCTGTCGAGATGCGTTGTGAAGATTGTTTTAAGCAGGGCCGGGCAACAGCGTGGATACCAACCCTCAATTGACGCTGAACCTCTGCGGGTTGTTTCATCACACTCCTGGGCAGTCGGGACCGGCAAGCAGGCAGAGCAGGGCGTTAGTGCCCGCACTTGTGAATTACGACTGTCCATTCAACCTGCACTTGGGGGCATGAAACATCTCAACCGGCTTGAACAGGTTCTGGCGAGTCGCGAAATGCAGGGCCAGGGCGAACAGGAAGGAATTTTGCTGGATACCGAAGGCCACGTAATCAGCGCAATTTCCGCCAACCTTTTCCTGGTATTTCGCGGGCAACTGGTGACACCAAGACTGGACCGTTCCGGGGTGAAGGGTGTACTGCGTGCCCGGATCCTGAAATTCTTTAAAGCCCGTTGCGAGCTACGGCGTATATCACCGGAAATGCTCGAGGATGCCAGCGAGGTTTTCCTGTGTAGCGCGGTGCGGGGCATCATTCCGGTTACCTGCATTGACGGGCGCGACTATGAGATCGGACCTGTCACCCGCGAATTTCAGCAGTGGCTAACTGATTCGCAGGGTGTCAATTGAAACACGCCCGGAGCATGTTTCTACTGAGCCTGGGCATTTTAGCCATCATCGCTGGCCTTATCTGGCAGCAGTATCGATCATTTTTGTCAGCACCGCTTACTATTGCCTCCGAAGGATTTATTTTGCAGGTTGCCAGGGGTGCGACCGTCCGTTCGGTGATAACGGATCTGGCACAGCAGGGCTATACCGTATCTGACTGGCGATGGCGGATTCTCAACCGTCTACAGTCCACCACAATCAGGGCAGGGGAATATGCGCTGCAGTCCGGTATTACGCCTCCAGGATTACTTGATCTGCTTTCGAGCGGGGCCGTAATCCACTATCGCTTTACCATTATTGAAGGCTGGACATTTTCCCAGTTGAAAGAGGCACTGGCACAAAATCCGGTGTTGAACCAACAGCTCGCTGATCTGGACGGTGATACCTCCATCATGGCTGCAATCAATGCCGATATTGATCACCCGGAGGGTTGGTTCCTGCCGGAAACCTACCAGTATGTCCGTGGCGACAGTGACCTTGATATTCTGCATCGATCGCACCGGGCCATGCAGGCGGAACTTGAGTTGGCATGGGCAGCTAAAAATCCGGACTTGCCGCTTGCATCAGCTTTCGAACTGTTGACCCTGGCTTCAATCGTTGAAAAAGAGTCCGGGCTCGAATCTGAACGAGCTGAAATTGCAGGTGTGTTTGTCCGCAGGCTGAAAAACAACTGGCGCCTGGAAACAGATCCAACCGTGATCTACGGACTGGGCAAGTCATACGATGGAGATATTCGCAGGCGTGATCTGGATACCGACACACCGTATAACACCTATACAAGATACGGCCTGCCGCCAACGCCCATTGCCCTGCCAGGCAAGTCGGCACTGGCAGCTGTCGCCGCGCCAGCGGAAGGTACAGCCATGTTTTTTGTTGCCAGTGGTTCAGGTGGTCATGTGTTTTCCGATACACTCAATGAACACAATTTGGCGGTGCGGAAAATGCTGAGAAAGCAACCATGACAGCAAGTTTTATCAGCCTTGAGGGCGGCGAAGGTGCGGGCAAAAGCTCCCAGATGCGACGTATCAGGGACTGGCTTACAGATCGGGGCCACACGGTTATTGAGACACGCGAGCCCGGCGGAACACCACTTGCAGAATTAATCCGTGAAGTGGTATTACACGGTGATCACCCGGAGATGTCAGCTTACACAGAGTTATTATTAATTTTTGCTGCACGCGCACAGCATGTTGAAGAATTAATCCTGCCTGCTCTGAAAAGTGGGAGCACGGTTCTGTGTGACCGCTTTACAGACGCCAGTTTTGCTTACCAGGGCGGTGGAAGAGGATTGCCGCATCAGGATATCGAGCGATTGGAAAACATGGTGATGTCGGAGCTTAGGCCGGATTTGACGCTGTTACTGGATTTGCCGGTGGAAACGGGTCTGACCCGGGCCACCGGGCGTGGTTCAGAGGACCGTTTTGAGAGAGAGACCATTGAATTCCTGGAACGAGCCCGCGAGGCTTACCTGCAAAGAGCCAGTGAATACCCTGAGCGATTTGTGGTAATAGACGCCACAAGGTCTGCCGAGCATGTCTGGAACGAAATCGAACAGTGCCTGGAGTTGAGGTTCACGTGAATATGTACCCCTGGCTGGATGCGGCGTGGTCGGTATTTCAGCGCCGTATCAATTCCAACAAGCTGGCCCATGCAATGTTGATTCACGGACCTGCTGGCACTGGCAAGAGACAACTGGCGAAATTAATGCTTGCCAGGCTCGTGTGTACGCAACCCAATGAGTTTGCTTGTGGTGAATGCCGTTCATGCACGCTTTTCAAGACTGGTGCACACCCCGACTCGTTCCGGTTAGAGCCGGAAGAGGGCAAGCATCAAATAGTGATTGACCAGGTCAGGGCAACGATTAGCGCGCTGACTTTAACCGCCAGTTTCAGTCCTTACAAAGTGGCCTTGATTTATCCGGCTGAGGCGATGAACGCGAGTTCAGCTAACGCCTTACTCAAAAGCCTTGAAGAACCGCCGGGCGATACAGTTATCTTGCTGGTCTCACACGATGCGTCACAGTTGCCGGTAACGATCAGAAGCCGGTGTCAATCGATTGTGGTGGCACTGCCGCAACAGGACCAGGCACTATCCTGGTTGCTGGAATCTGCCGGTATGGACGAGACCGTCGCAGTTGACGCCTTGCGTGTTGGGGGTGGCAGTCCCTTACGGGCGGTAGATCTGGCCGGCTCAGGCCAGCTGGAGTTACACCGCAACTTATTTCAGCAGTTATCTCTCCTTATTGGCAGACCGGGTATGGTTTCGCGGGTCGCCAGTGAGATATCCGACATTGAGGACAATGAGTTGTGGTCGTGGCTTTCCCACGGGAGCGCTGAACTGCTTCGTTCGGTGCTTGCAGGGCATGCACCGGAATGGTTGCAGCAAACACCAGCAGGAATTAACCAAAAATCAGTAGCCATATTGCAGCAAAGTGCTGACCGGAACCGTCAATTGGGCAAAACTCCGGTAAGGCAGGACTTACTTTTGCAGGATTGGCTGATAAAATGGTCGCAACTCACTGCTTAGCTTGTGGCACCATAAACAAATAATCAGGATCCAGATATGGCACAACAAGGGATACTTTCACTTTCCATCAAAGACAAGCTGGGGCTTTATACCGCCTATATGCCATTTGTGCAGGGCGGTGGCCTGTTTGTACAAAGCACCAAGAACTTTATTCTGGGTGACGAGGTGTTTTTACTGCTGACTTTGATGGAACTTGAAGAACGATTGCCGATACCCGGCAAAGTCGTATGGATTACACCACTAGGTTCACAGGGCAACCGCAAGGCCGGAATTGGCGTCCAGTTTGCTGATACCGCGGATGGGGCACATGCCAGAACAATTATTGAGTCACACCTGGCTAACCTTTTAAGTAGCGAGAAAAGAACGCATACAATGTAGTAATTACAAATAGATAGAGATCTTATATAATCTAGAATATTACTTCATAAGCAATCATTGAGTGCATTGAGCAGTGGGTCCAATCGCCTGCCAGCCTGGTAAAAATGGGGTGATAAACGTAAAGCTGAGCCCCTGACCGCGACATAGACCTTCAATTTGGCAAGAGCCCGTTTTAATTCATCCGGATTGATGCCGTCTACGGTAAAACTGACAATCCCGGAGCGTCTTGAAAGTTCCACCGGGCTTTGAAAATTAATGGCTGCACGGTCACCCAGCAGGGAAATGAGTTTGCCGGTATTTTCCAGAACTTTTTGTTCCACATTTTCCAATCCGACATCACACAGCAGCCCAAGCGACGCATAAAGTGCAGCCTGGCCCATGGTGTTCGGCGTTCCGGTTTCATAGCGCCTGGCCGAACTGGATGCCTCGTGAGCGGAGCGTTCAAACCGATAGGGCGCATCCATCATCCTCCAGCCCAACTGGCTCAGTTTCAAACGCTGACGCAGTTCTTCTGCGCAATAAAACAAGGCAATTCCTTCAGGCCCCATTTGCCATTTATGCGCACCGGCGGCCAAGGCATCAATATGACAGGCGGTAACATCGATTCGCAGGGCACCAAATTGCTGGATGGCATCAACAAAAAACAGTGCGTTTGAGCCTTTACAGGCCTGGCCCAGTTTTTTCAGGTTAAGTCGAAGTCCACTGTCCCACTGGACAGAACTGATGCTCAGTACCCTTGTTCGGTCATCCATTGCGTTCAGCAGCGCGGATTCCGGATCATCAGTATTGAAAATCGAAACCTTGCGAATTTCTACGCCGTGAATTGAAAGCGCTTCCCAGGCCAGTTGATTGCTCAAAAATTCACTTTCAGGCGTAACCAGGTTGTCACCTTCGCGCCAGTCGATTCCGTTGGCGACTGTGCAAATACCCTCGGTGGTATTTTTGAGCAGGGCAATATCATCGCCACCGGATGCATTGAGCATTTTTGCAATCCGCTCTCTCAAGCGTGATTCGCGCAATAGCCATTGGGCGTAATGCAGTGACCCGGAGTCAGCGTTTTCCCTGGCAAAAGACACTACTGCATCTGTGGTTACCACCGGCCATGGCGATATGGCCGCGTGGTTGGCGTAAAGCATATTTTCCAGGCTGGGAAATTGCTGTTCAATCAGTTCGTCAATGCGTCTGTCATTCATATAGATATAATGCAGCCTTGACCGCACCAACAGCAACCGGCGGATATTGTTTCCTTGAGCTTAAGATCAATTCTTCACGTGGATATGGATGCTTTCTATGCTTCAGTAGAGGTACTTGATCAACCCGAATTGCTGGGTAAGCCGGTGATCGTTGGTGGACTCGGGTCTCGTGGCGTTGTTGCCGCTGCTTCGTATGCAGCCCGAAAATACGGTGTGTTTTCCGCAATGCCAATCCAAAGAGCACGGTCACTGTGCCCCGGTGGTGTTTATGTTCGGCCGCGCATGAGTCGCTACCGGGCAGTCTCCGATGAAATATTTGCCCTGTTCCGGAAATTCACACCGCTGGTTGAAGGCTTGTCCCTGGATGAAGCATTTCTTGATGTGACCAGTAGCCTCAAAGCGCTTGGTGATATTGAGTCAATCGGGCGGGCCGTGCAGAAAGGGATAATGGAGAGCACAGGTCTGCAGGCGTCCATCGGCATGGCGCATAACAAATTTCTCGCCAAGCTGGCTTCCGATTTCAGGAAACCAGCTGGTTTCTACCATGTTGATGCAGACCGGGTCAGTGCGTTTCTTGATCCCCTGCCGATAGGAAGCTTGTGGGGGATCGGCAAAAAAACCGAGCCCCGTCTCAGGAAAATAGGTGTGCTGACAATCGGCCAGCTAAGAAAATGCGAGCAACAGATGTTGCGTGGCGTACTTGGCAACAGAACCAGTCATTTTCAACGATTGGCCCGCGGTGAGGATGACCGGGAGCTTTCACCCGCAAAGGAAGATCGCTCAATCAGCCATGAAATTACCTTTGATACTGACCTGCTCGAGCACAGGCAACTGTTTTCTGAATTACAGCGCCTGTCAGAAGCGGTCATGCGCCGTGTTCGTCGCCAGCACCTGCTTGCAAAAACGATTAGCATCAAGGTCCGTGACCATCGCTTTCGCACCTCGTCACGAAGTAAGAGTTTGCGTATGCCCACCAGCTCAACCAGTGGCTGCTATGAACTCGCAAGGAGTCTTCTCAGGACCTGGCTGCAAAGTAACGCGAATACGCCGGTACGTCTGCTGGGGGTTGCTGTCTCCGGGTTGCTGGAATCAACTGAAGAGCCCGGCCAGATCGACCAGACACTGGACCGGATCAGTGAACGTTATGGAGACGATGCCATAACACGTGGTTTAGCGCTGGAAAGAAAAATCAGGGCTTAGGATACTGCGCGTAAGTTTTTGCGCAGAATCTTGCCGACGTTGCTTTTGGGCAGATCATCAAAAAATTCAATGTGTTTCGGTCGCTTGTAGCCGGTCAGGTTTTGTTTTGCGAATTCTTCTAATTCCTCTGCCGTGAGGCTCTGATCACGTTTAACCACGCAAATCTTGACCACTTCGCCGGACTTTTCGTCTGCAACGCCAATTGCTGCAACTTCCATAACTTTCGGATGCATGGCAATCACATCTTCAATTTCATTCGGATAGACATTGAACCCCGATACCAGGATCATGTCTTTCTTGCGGTCGACAATCTTAAAATAACCATCGCTGGTCATCACTGCAATATCGCCCGTTTTCAACCATCCGTCTTGCGAAAGCACCTCGGCAGTTGCCGCCGGCCTTTGCCAGTAACCTTTCATCACCTGCGGGCCGCGAATGCACAGTTCGCCGGCCTCCCCGATCGGCAAGGTCCGGTCGTTGTCGTCAATTATCTTGCACTCGGTTGAAGAAATTGGCAGACCGATAAAGCCGTTGTATTCTTGTAGATCAACAGGGTTGATACAGGCGGCCGGGGAAGTTTCTGTCAGCCCGTACGCCTCGACCAGGGTAACTCCCGTGACCTGCTTCCACTCATCGGCAACTGAACGCTGCACCGCCATTCCGCCTCCCAAAGTCATCTTGAGCTGGCTGAAATCCAGATTCTTGAACCCTTCAGTGTTTAACAAATTATTAAACAAGGTGTTGACCCCGGTTATCGAGGTAAAGGAATAACGGGACAGTTCCTTCACAAATCCTTTCATATCCCTTGGGTTGGGAATCAGGAGGTTGGCAGCACCCAGGCTCATAAAGGTCAGGCAATTCGCTGTTAATGCGAAGATATGATAAAGCGGCAGGGCAGTAACAATCAGTTCCTCACCGATCTCCATGTGTCCAAACCAGGCTTGTGACTGCAGCATATTGGCCACCAGGTTCCGGTGCGTCAGCATGGCCCCCTTGGCAACACCGGTTGTTCCCCCTGTGTACTGCAAAAAGGCAAGGTCTTCAAACCCAATGCTGACATCCTGGAGTGGTAATTTCTTACCCCCGGCCAAAGCATCTGAAAATGTTGTTGCACCCGGCAGGTGGAATTTGGGGGTTTTCTTGCGCACATATTTCAGAACAAAATTAACAATTTGCCCTTTGGGGAAATCCAGCATGTCACCAACCCGGGTGGTAAAAACATGCTGAATCGGAACTTCGTCCATCACCTCTTCCAGCACCGGAGCAAAGTTTTCGACAATCACAATAGCTCTTGCACCTGAATCCACTAACTGATGACGCAGTTCACGCGGCGTATATAAAGGATTGACATTCACCACACAAAGCCCTGCCCGTAAAATGCCAAAAAGGGCAATCGGGTATTGCAGGATATTGGGCAGCATCACCGCAACCCTGTCCCCGGGCTTCAGGCCTTTGGACTGTAAAATTGCCGCAAAACATCGACTCAGGTGATTCAGTTCAGCAAAACTGATATCGCTACCCATGCAAATAAATGCCTGTTTATCGCGGAATTGTTCGACACACTGCTCAAAAACATCCACGATCGAGGAATACAGGGACAAATCGACCTGTTCGGGTACGCCCTCGGGATAACTGCCAAGCCAGGGTTTATTGGGCATGCAAACTTACCTTATAAACGGATGGTGGAAACTGCCGCATCATTGCAGCACAGCCTCCGCTTTGTGACAAGCACATGGTCGAGGGCGATGATATGAAGCAGGATTTTTTGCCATTGCCATTGCTGCAGTGCAGGTCACTGTTTATGATCAACTTGTAAACACGGCAGAGACGGAACAGATGGGCGAACAAAACGTAAAACAAAACAGCGATGAGGCCACACGCCAGGCATTTATGAAATCCCTGCTTAATGAGGTCCAGGCACTGGAGGGCATGCTTGAGAAAGGCATGATTGAGTCCGGTGAACGCCGTATTGGTGCAGAACAGGAAATGTTCATCATCAATCACGCACACCAACCTGCACTCAAAGCACTGGATATACTGGAAACGATTGCGGATGATCGATTCACCCATGAGATAGGCCTGTTCAACCTTGAGGCAAACCTGTCTGTTCAGTCCATGCGTGGTGACTCGCTGCGCCGAATGGAGGATGAGGCACAGGAAATTTATCGCATTGCCCGTGCCGCTGCTGCT
>SMVA01403812.1_pt1 | contig 25769 bp, 24 predicted proteins | sample 2456451 | NCBI WGS metagenome assembly SMVA01 (sample SAMN11095933, study PRJNA526329) | marine sediment metagenome | biome: Marine sediment; feature: Surficial sediment; material: Deep marine sediment; isolation source: Hadal surficial sediment | place: Pacific Ocean | collected 2014-05 | depth... | reverse complement strand
CTAAATAATTTTCAGTGACAATATAAACGGTATCCACACCCGAAACCCCTCTATTCACTACACTGATCTCCTTTAGCAATTGTTTCAACTGGTTTTGGTCGCTATCAACCTTGTATAGCAGGCCAATGTTCAGCAAGGTGATCACCCCTAAACTGCTGGCTACCAGAAGACTTTTCCAACGCGAATACCATGGCAGAGGAGCCAGCATATCCAGACGAACCTCCAAAGCTTTCCATGCATCCTCCCTATACGGAGGTGTTAGTGATTCCAGCTTATTTTTTACAATATCATCAAACTGCCTGTCATCCATAATTACTGCTGCCTTCTTGATTGGCGTGGCTTATCATTTTCCTTAATCTTACTCTGGCTTTGGATAAGTTTGATTTACTGGTCCCTTCGCTGATTCCAATTTTTTCAGAAATTTCCCGATGATTATATCCTTCTATCACATATAGATTAAATATCAATCTATATGCCGGCGGTAACTGACTTACCATCACCTGGATATCTTCAGCAGCCAGACGATCAAGTACATCCGGCTTGATATGTCCCGTTTCAACCGTTTCAATTTCCAGCGAATGATAATGTTTTTCGTTTTTCCGATAATGGTCAATAGCGGTGTTTATGAAAATTCTTCTAGCCCAGGCTTTAAAAGATCGATTGGGGTTATGCTGATCAATTTTAGAGAATATCTTTAAAAATCCGTCATTCAATACCTCCATGGCTTCATCCTCGTCATGTGCATAACGTAAACAGATGCTCATACTATAGGGGTAAAGGAGCTTAAAAAGCCTCTTTTGCGCCCGTCGATCCCCCCTTCGGCACTTTTTAAGTATAGGATCAATTACCTGCTTGTTGTCAAGATCCAAGTAGACCGTTTTTTCACTTATATGACGCATCTAACAAGGGTTTTGGTTGCCTGATCTTCATCTTTATATATACAGTGGTTAGAAGATTGGTAACCACAAAAATCATGCTCGAAATTACAGGCAACCACAGTACTGCCCTATTGCGTCATGTGGAGGAATTGAGGCGGACGGATGCTAACTCTATGAAGAAACTACTTTGGACACTTTTTGTTTTTATAATTCTTCTCACACTCATCGGACTTACTTCGTGTATTCAAACAGGTGATGAAGAACGACCCGGGTTGAGGGTTAGTGCCGATCTAATACTCACCAAAGTCTGGAAAGTTACCCTTTTTGAGGACGACGGACAAAATAAGACCTCCTTGTTCCAGGATGTATTCCTGGAGTTTCGCCCCAATTTAATTTTCAAGATTACTAAGCAATGCGAGATCGTTGAAGGCGAGTGGATCCTGTCATCCGATAGCACCTTGCTGGTAATTCGGATCCCTGATAGCCAGGAACCTTTGAGACAGTTAGATGATGAATGGGTAATCACCTGGCTCACAGATTCTGAGATGCATATTATAGAACAAGACGATAAAGGTGATGAAGAATTTCACCTGCAAGTGGTCTCACTTCACTCGCTCAGCTGTCAATCCTGTGACAACTTTATAAATATCCTGACCGATAGTATTTGGTCAATTACTATGTTATCCGGAGGTGCCAATGATGTTGCCGAAGAAACCAGGGGATCATACCTGGTTTTTGAAGAAAATGGGGAAGTAGTCCTGCATATTGAAGATGAGGAAATAACCGGGTCGTGGGCAATTACAGATAACTGCCAAACACTGGTAATCCAATGGTTAAATGATCAAATACTTCCGGAACAATATCGCCGACTGGAAAACACCTGGTTCATTCAGCAAAATGATCATCAGTTTATGGCCTTTGAAAATGAGGCCTCAGATGGAAGATTACAAATTACTAAGGGACACCTACCTCTTTGTGAGGATTTACTAACCAATATGCTGAATACCTCTTGGTTCATCGATTATATGGTTATAAATGATGATGATGTAAGTGACAACTTCATTGGAACAGGGCTTACCTTCTTGGAGAACAATCAATTGGCCACAGAGGTAGTTGTAGGTCCCGCAGTACTTGGTGAGTGGATGCTCACAGGAAACTGTGACCAGTTGAAACTAGATATTCAAGCCGGTCAGCTTACTGAATTGAGTAGAGAATGGATCATAACCGATTTCAAGGATGAAAAGATCATCCTGGTCTATGAACAGGGGACCCTTCGTATGGAACTGCACCTGAATAAAGGAAAGCCACAATTGACCGCCAAATGCATTGAACTGATTGAATATATAGTACAGGGAGAATGGTCTGTAAAGAATTATTCAGAAAATGAGCAGGGCGATGATCCACTTTTTGATGGATACTATTTTAAATTCAAGGAAGACGGTGAACTGATTATCTGGAACTCAGATAAAAAAATAGCTGGGATATGGTACCCTATCAGGGATTGTGGATACATCGTCATTGAAATAGATAGAAACAGCGTAATGAGGCGCATGGCAGGCGAATGGAAAATCGAAAACTACCGCGATAACGGCATAACTATGGTGTATGATAAGATGAGTACGAAGAGGAAGGTAGAGTTGATTCGTAACTGAGTAAACCCAAGAATCTTTGCCCGTTTATTTTTTAAGTTTTGGTTGAAGCGGCTTTCAGAAATGGAAGCCGCTAATTTTATTGAGTTCCGGGAACCTGGTTCGGCATATAACCCGGGTTCAACTTAAACCAATGCTCAATAACCTCTTCTGACTTTTTACCATATGGAACAAAACGTCTGTCCTCCTCACTCCTATGCTCCATGTTGGTTGGCCATTTCCACCAAATAATCCCATCGATCACCTGAGATTTTGCCAGAACTTCAAAAACAGCTGCGTATGCTTTAGCCTGATCGCCCTCCGAGAAATTCTTATCACCTGCTTCTTCATGTGGAATTATCCACGGTGCTTCCACACTGCGGAAACCAATTTCTGTGATCAACAATGGCTTATTATACCTGGACTTAACCTTATCTGCTTTATTCAGAACTCTCTCAAATCCCTGCTGCAATTCATTTTGGTTTGCCTGGTTTTTATTTGAAAGAGGATAGTAACAGTTCAGTCCTATTAAGTCCAATTGGTCCCAGAATGTCACATTTTCAAATTCATCACCCCAATTTGCGGCGTAGGTTAGATTCCCGCTATAAATATTCCGAAGCTTAGTAATAAGACCCCTCCAGTGGCTCTCCTGTTCCAAGGTTGCGCTGGCAAATTCTACCCCAATGCATAAAGCATCAACATCATACATCTCAGCCATCAAAGCGTAGTGACTGATCCATTGATAATAGTTTTCAAAAAATAAATCCCAGTCCTGGTCTGTGGTCATTTCCACCTCGCCAGGCCAACTGTTGGATACCCAAACATGAGGTTTAAGCATGGTAAATAAGCCATATTGCTTAGCCTGAATAATTGTATGGATCACGCTCTCGTCATTTTCACTACCGGCCCTTTGGCTAAATCGTAGCTTTGTAGGCACTCGGGGGTTACCCATCCAGCTGTATGGAACTATGGCAACAACATTGGATCCCAGTTCACGAACACGTTCCAGAGACTTTGCAGCCATCTTCGAACCATAACCATTGAATATTTGATACCCTTCATGGGTGAAATTGAAACCTTGTAAGTAAGGTAATTTCCTCTTGGCAACAGGGTTATAAACAATATGCTTATTCTTCATGGTCGACCACCAGGAATCGGTAATTTGTTTCATCTCATCGTTACCAGGTTGCCAGTTTGCATATTTGTTTAAGAACTGGTCTCTTCCCCATGTGTCTAATAGGAATTGCACCAGGCTACCGGAAAGTGCCTCCCTGATCAGACGGGAAGAATTCTTAAACTGCACAGGATTTAGTAGTTGTTCCACCGTCATTGAATTTCCTCCTTCAATCAGATGCTTGGCCCAATACTGATACCCTTGCTTTTCCCATTGAGCGCTAAAATAAATAGACAGACCTATCTCCAGAGCCTCATGGGAAGCTTCTCCCAGTAGTTCTCTTAGAATGAGTTGATTTTCTTTTCCAATGTATCGTTCTGAAAAATGATCATCAAAAGCGGTGTGCACTTCTGCACTTCCAAAATTGCAGTGACTTTGCTCAGTAGAACCTGTCATCAGTCCTTTAACCTCGGTAGAAGGATACAGGTAATAATTGATTTGTCCCTTGAAGCTTGAACCGGTAAATTGCTGAATACGATCCAATTGGTCTTCACACAACTTAACCAGCGACTGAATGGATTCCTGGTTGAGGTTACCGCGATAACTGTTAAACGTATAATGTCCGGATGTCCATTGCTTTACAACAACCGATGGCAATTCAATTATTTGGTTCGGATCAATTTCCCATCTAGTGTCCGGCCGCTGGGACAAATTTCCCAGCAAAACTCTTTGGTTTGCTTTAAGTACTTCATAATTCCAGCCACCCCGAAGAAAGCTGGTTATCCTATCATTTACCAATTCCCAGATTAAAGACTCATTGTCAGATGTAAACACTCCTATGGGCATTTTTACGTTAAGAGGATTTGGGTAGTAAGAAAGAACCACTGCATGACTATTGGAATCAAAGGTATGATCAACAATGTTTATGTTACCTTCATTCACTTCAAAGGGCAACTCCTCCATGAACTCAGCAATCCAGGCATTTTGATCAGGAGTTCCAATGAGCATTATTGGGATGGATGACAGTTCCTCAGCAGAAACTTCCCGATGATCTTTGACAGTAAGCTCCAGGTTTTCCGAGTGAAATTCCTTTACTAAACTCCTGACTTTGCTTTGAAACTCGCTCTGCTCCCACCCATCTACCAAAAGTATTCTTTGTTGTGAACGGGCAGCCCTGTAGAGGTCCCTTCGGGTTACATCCTTTTTTTCAGGATTTGAAGGTTCTTTACCCTGTACCTGGCAACCGGTTGAGGCCAGTAAACCAGCCAATAAAAAATAACAAATAGGATTTAACACACCTTGCACTTTTTAAGGTAATTTAACTACAGGAATGAATTAACTATAGGTATGAAACTAATAAATTTGAATATTGTTCCATAGGTATTAACCAATGAACTACTTATGAAAAACGTATTAATAATCTTGATGTTACTATTTCTGAGTATTTCGAGTTACGCTCAAAATGGAAAACCGCCAACTTCTTTAACTCAATCAAGTATGGCTCTTGATGATAAGATAGTAAAAACAGAGGCCGAGTGGAAAAAAATACTTGACACCGAGCAATATTATGTGTTACGTGAGCAAGGTACCGAACCAGCCTTTACCGGAAAATATTATAATTACAAGGGTAAGGGTATCTATACTTGCGCAGCCTGCGGCAATGAATTATTCAATTCAAACGCCAAATACAGATCAGTTACCGGATGGCCAAGTTTCTGGCAACCGGTTACCGAAACAAACGTCGATACCAGACCAGAACCAACCTACGGTTTCGGGACTCTGGAAGTTCATTGTGCCCGATGCGACGGTCACCTGGGTCATATATTCAAAGATGGCCCACAGCCTACGGGATTACGGTATTGTATTAACTCTGTGTCGCTAGGTTTTGAAGGACTGAAGGAGTGAGGGACTGATGGATTGAAGGAGTGATTAACTATGGATAAATTTTTGGAGGCTGCTATTGAGCAGGCTGTAAAAAGTCTTAATGAAGGAGGTATACCCATTGGTTCTGTACTGGTCAAAGATGGCTATATCGTTGCGCGGGGTCACAACAAACGGGTTCAGGAACAAAACCCTATTCTTCACGGGGAAATGGACTGCTTGCATAATGCCGGGCGTTTGGGGACCTATAAAGACACCGTGATCTATTCTACCCTAATGCCATGTTACATGTGTGCCGGCACTATTGTGCAATTCAAAATCCCCAAAGTGGTAGTAGGCGAATCAGTTACCTTTGCCGGAGCCAGGGATTTTATGGAGCAACATGGAGTGGAAGTGGTCGATTTACAGCATGATCAGTGTATTAAGATGATGCAAAACTTTATTATGGAAAATCCTGAACTGTGGAGTGAAGACATAGGGGAATTATAAATGATAAATTATTAGTTACGAGCTCTTTCGCGGATTGCACGTTCTACTAGACCTTGCGTTATACCACATGCCCAACCTAACACTAAAAAGTAAACAACAAAGATTTAAGAAATGAATTGCTTCATCACCATGTACACGATCAGTACAGTGGCCAGCATGACCTGTATGATCTCCTTCTCATTACGCATTACAAAGGATTGAATATCCCTGAGGTTGGCTCTTTTCTTCATTGCCCTGTTAGATATTTTTATATAAAAATCTGAATTACAAGCCAGTAAGTTTAATTGCTTAGATGTTTAATATAACTGTTTTTTCTGAAATTTAGTATTTCCCAGTAGATAAATTAATTGAGACAATCATAAGAGAAGAGGTAATTGGTGTATAAATTATGCGATAACCTGGCTTAATTTGGAGCAATAATCATCGACAAATTCATCCAATCTTTTCAGTCGATATTGCATAACCCAACGTGGATGAGGCAAAGGAATTACCTGCTCAAACAATTGATATTTGTCATTTAAGTATTGGAGGTATTTATAGTTCTTACCCTGTCCCAGACTAAAGGCCTTGGGGCATGCGCCCATTCCGATCTGCTTTCTTAGACAATTCACCATGAACATTTCCCACACATCCTGTAGCTCCCTAAGGTCGTAGTAGTTAAGATTCTTACCAGAACGTGTAAATCCCAACGGAGAAACTGATGTAAAGTAGCAGTTTTGATAAAACTTGAAGACCCCTCCATAAGCTTCAATCATGTGATAAATGAATTTGGATGAAAGTTCCGGGTTGGGCTTGAAGTTATTATCAATACCACAAACTTCTTTTAAGCGAATAGGATCTGTGAATGGTATTCCTGTAGTTCCTGCACCTAATCTGCCTGGATTGATACCAATAAGGAACACACGAGGGCCATGATCATGGTAGTACTTCAAATAAAACTGATTCATTACTTCCCAGGCCGCAGGATTATGATGTGGGTACAAAACCTCAACATCCTGAGGGACCTGAGGACCACTGCCCAGGTTCCGATAGAAGGCCAATACTTGCTCACCGAATGTTTTCAAAAAAGATCAATCGAAAGCTGTAAAGTAAAAAAACCGCTGTGATAAAACAGCAGTTTAGGTCCATATTTTTATTAGTGCACTCTTACTAAATATACAGGTTGCTTTTTCAAAGACCGATGGTATTTTTCATAGGCAACCAGGCGATCACCTTCAAAAAGCCAAACATCATCATCATCATCATCGTCATCCAGTATCAGAGCACCTCGTGAATTAACATACCAATGTGCATACTCAACTTCTCGTTCTCCAAATACTTCAATCAAAATTTTCAATCTGTGGTCAGGCTGAAATTCAAACTGTATGTCAATCTCATCCAAAATATTAAAGACAAAACCAGTAACTGATTTAGCCACCATCCTTCCGAACCAAGGTACTTCTTCTTTTTCCAGTTCTTCCTCGATATAGTCTTCATCAAAGTCAAAAACCATTTTCCAATGGCCTTTTAGGTCTCTTTCTTTTACTTTTGACTGTGATTGAGCATTAAATCCAATAACCAAAACCAACAGTAAACTGAGTGTAATAGATTTCATATTTTCAGTATTTTGTATTACAAGGTACTAATCAATATATATTACTCAATTTCTGAACAAAGGTTACAACAATTAACAATTTTCTTTCTGAAAGTGCATAACCATCTTTTCGGCAAAGACAGGTTCGCCGGTACGGACTCGGCAGTCTGAATGTCCCAATTGGGACATTCATATAATGAGCTATATTTGCCATACCAGCTATACTGATTATTTAAAATCAAAATAAAATGATAAATAATTTTCTGGTAATAATAATGACAAATCTGGTTATATCTTCCTGTCAAAATAAAATGGAACAGGATATTGTAGTTATAGGAGGCGGGTTGATGGGTAGTTCTACGGCATGGGAACTTTCCTTGAACGGGGAAAACGTATTACTCATAGAACAACAGGACTCTGTATATAATTTTGGATCAAGTTTCGGTGAAGCCCGTGTATCACGAAGTTTGGGGCCCAAGAACGATATTTTCTCTTACATACAACAGACTTCGATAGCCGAAACTAAAAAACTAATAAGTTACTTAAATGAAGTTAGTAAAGGTAAGCTCCATAAGATGGAAGACATCTATTCTTCCACACCGGTCACCTACATTTATGATAAATCTCAGCAACATGAAGTAAACGTGCTTTTGGATGGGCAGAATGACCGATATGAATATGCTCCAGGCCCGCAAAAAGCATTGGAAATGTTTGATATGATAATTCCGGATTCCTCAATGGTAATCAGAGAATACAAAGAATTTTCAGGAACTCTAAACCCAAAAGTTTTAATCTCAAAGCTTCATCAGGGCATTAAGGCTTCCGGGAACAAAATCCTCTTCAATGAAAAAGTTACCAACCTGCAAAAAAAGAACAGCCACTATGAAATTGAAATAACAAATACCAAAACGGATGAAACTCGAGTCATACTAGCTAAGAAAGTCGTTTCTGCAGCCGGCCCCTATACCGGAACATTGGTTAAGGATATTGCTCCATACGTTAGTCAATTGATCACCCCGAAAAGATTATTCCTGGCATTTTTTAAAATGGACAAAACCACCTATACCGGCTTTTCGGACCAGCAGAAAAAGCGGCTTCATGAATATTATCCAATAATTGCGGAAGACGATCCTGATATGTTTTATTCAATGATAGAAAAATATGATGAAGATGGTATTCCTATTTTAAAGATAGGTGGACATTTTTTGCGCACCAATGTTGAAAACCTGGATATGGTCTGGCAAAAAGAGCTTTCCAAAAATGAAATAGAGTGGAGTAAAAAGAAAACGCTTAATTATTTTAACCTGCTGAACATGCCCATAGACCCAACATCCTTAATATTCTATAAAGGGTATTCATGTGTTTATTCCGTTACGGAAACTGGAATTCCTTATGTGACAAATGTTTTGGACAACAAAGATAATATGGATCCGAATTTTGTCATAGTTGGAGGAATGTCCGGCATTGGAGCGAAAGGATCTTTGGCCTATGGATTATTGGCCACACATCTCCTGTTAAACAAAGAAGATACCACATCGATCTACCTAATAACCAAGAGCGCTTTGGGTTTTGATAGATTGTTGGAAGACAAGCACCGGATTGATAAAATAAACTAAATATAGATTGCCTGATATTCACTTTGTATGGGTATGGCATAGGAAGTTTCATGAGCAGGCCCCGGAACCACATCCCCAGGGGCACTTTCTGTAGGGTGTTTCATGAGAAAGTACCACGAAACCAGGCTACACCTTTTGAAGTAAAAGTCTAATCAGAGTGAAATATAATCCATCCAAAAACAGCTGTCATTATCAACACATAGCCAGCAACCATATAAATCCATCTCCTGGAAAGTTTAGGAATTCGGATTGAAGATAAATTCAAGACAGATAAAGCCAGTACTAGTAAATATAGTAGGATTGAAAAAGAGGTGTGACTTAAAAAACCTTCAAACAAAAACAGAAAAGGCAGGATTAACCCATTGCTATCTATCGACAACCCAAGGTATGATTTGTTATCAATAAGTCCATAAACATTAAAATAACTCAGTCGTATAACACCACTAGCAATAATAATAAATGCACCTGGCATGAGCCAGAAGCTATAATTCCCATAATTTAAGAGTAGAATTGCAGGAAGTACACCGAAACTCACAATATCAATCATGGAGTCCAATTGAGCTCCAAAAGCTCCTTGCTCTTTTGTTCTACCTTTCATTTTACGGGCTATAGTGCCGTCGAACCAATCAAACAAAACAGCCCATAGAAGGCCAATTACAGCGGCCAGAAAATTGCCCTCGATTGCGAAGTATATACCGAATACCGCACACAACAAGCCAAGTAAAGAACAAATGTTCGGTAAGTCCCTCACAAAACTTATCATACTTGGTCGATCTGAAACAAGTATTTTTTCTACTTTTTCCAATCCATTGCTTTTCCCAACACTGTCTTTTAAATTTATTACCAAAGAATCTTACGAGGCTTCCAAAATAACATTGCCAGCAATGCTTGTATCATAAAAGTCTGTAGGAAATAATTTCACAGCCTCTGTCAGGTCCGCTATGGTATCTATTTCGTACCACGGCTTATTATCGAAAGAAACAGCTTCTAATGAGAGGCTGCCCTCTTCCACCATTTCAGCGAGTACAGTTTCATAATAGCAATTCACCTTGCCAGTCGAGATGTAACAATTAAGTTTCTCTACAATAGCAGACCATGAGGATTGGGAAAAACTGTATATGTTGACAGTCTTATATCTGGTCTCATTCAGATGCGATAGTGTATTGTCTTTAAATTCATTAACCCGTAGAGAAGAATCAATGCTAACTGTCGTTCCGTTCATCCAGGGTTGAATACCAGCCACAGCTATCCTGTCGGGAATGACCATGTTGTCAAGTAATGAAATATCAAATACCAGATCACTTTCGAGTAGCGTAAACGGCTCGTTTATTATTTTTCGAGCCATCCAAAGTGAGTATATATTATTGGTTGTTTTGTACAGCGGATTATGAATATACTCGATAGTCATGTTGCCTGATTTTGTTCCCAAAAAATCTCCTATACAATTTTGTTGATGCCCGGTGACAATGACCAGTCGTTTGAAGCCTTGCCTCTTTAAGCAAATGACGAGTCGTTCAAGAATGGACATCTCATTGACCAGGGTCATACATTTAGGAGAATATTGAGTCAAAGGTAATAGTCTACTTCCAGAACCGGCGGCAAGAAGCAGTGCGGTAGTAATACGGGGATGGCCATAATAATAGCCTGCATTTAAATCCATTAGTTAGAAATAATGTGAAACAAAACTGATAGATAGCATCCGGTTGCAACACTATATACACTATATGATTAGTGCTCAGTTATAGGACTGGTTACTTATAACCCAACGAAAAGAGAATGAATTGCTGACTTAATGGGGTTATCCAATAATAGGCTATCAACAATCATGACAAAGTTTAATTGGAAATCAAAAGATATATAATCCTGCTACTAAGATACACAAAATATTCATCTTATTTGCAGTATTTCGAATTGCACAGGCAGATGAATTGCACACACAGATTGCACAGGCAGATAAAGCTATGATTTATAAGCTAATTTCTTACTGATCTGTATTTGCCCATGTGCACAATTGTGTGCATAAATTGTGCATAAGTTTATGCAAATAAATTTTGCATTTCTAAGGTGAAATAATATATTTAATATACCAAGTGAGAGATACAGGGCTGGCTTTAATTAGCCGGGCAAATTCAGGAAAGATCTCAGAAATTATTAATTCTCACGGGAGTTAAAATGGGAAGAGGTCGGAAATGAAGGAGTCAGAAAAGGAAGGAAGAGGATCTTCGGAGAATCATCCGGAAAAGGAAGCCATATAACAACAGCTTGGCATGTTGTAAGTTCTACGGAGTTTACATTATGAAGCGGGAAATCAATTCGTCAGAAAGGATGTCCCGCTTTTTGTTTTTAAACCCCTCTGCCGCCGTTCATAGTCCAGTCCATGAGAAGATCCATGCGATCAGCCTTCACCATGGAATCTTTAGGTAGTATTTAGACTTTGTCAGGCCAATTCATAAATATTCCTAATTCCTAATTCCTAATTTAATAAACCGGTAGTAGCGGCTAAATATTGCCTCAATTAATTCGTACTCAGTGGCCGAGTATATAAACTCATCTGTTAAGTTACAATATCGCAAGAATTCATCCAGCCGGACACCAGTGAGGCCAGTAGCTTCTGCTACTACTTGCTCATTAAATTTAGAATCTATGAAGTCTTTGTAGGCCGCCTGGGCTTCTCTTTTTTGGCGCGCTTCCAAATAAGCAGCAATGCGTTTTTGCTGTTGAGCTCTTTTATTGAATATATTGGCAAGTCCGGTTAAGACCCCTTCTAACGCTGCCCCTCCCTCCGGCTTTGTTGAGGTACCTAAGGACACAGTATGCTTACGACCTGCGGGGGTAGTAATTGGCTCGGACTGTGGCTTATTGCGGTGAATATTGGGCGGATGGTCTGCCTTTCGCTTGCGGTTTAGGTTGTCCAGATACCTCCTAACTGCAGCGGGGTTAAGGTGTCCCTTTACTACCACTTCCCTTAACTCGATTGTCCGAAAGACCATGGGTATCTCAATAAAGGGGCGACCTTTTTTCAATGAATCAGGTAATAAATAGAATTTTGACCGATAATTAACGGCGGAAAAAACCAGGGTATCAGTGGTCTTGATCCGAATTGAGAAAAAACCATTCTCATTGGAGATGGCCCCTGTATTGGATACACCTCCTGCTTGCTGATCGGGCACGTATATAAAAACCGAAGCAATAGGTGTCAGACTATCAGCATCAATAACTTTCCCCGAAACATCAATCCAAGAAGCAGTTTGACCGAGGGTTTGTGTCCAGACAATTACGGATATCAGTATACTAACAATTCTTAGCAAATGTCGATAATAGCTTATTTGATACAATTCGAGCCCATTCTTCTAAATTAATTCCGACGTTAATCCGGGTTTAACCAAGGTATTTGGCCGAACATGCTGATCCTATGATACCAGCATGGTTCCGTAATTTAGCAGGAACCAGTTCGGCCCGGCATTTTAAATACGGGAAAAATTCCTCATGATACTTACTCACACCCCCGCCAAGAATAATCAGGTCAGGATAGAGTATCGATTCAATATAGTTAAGATATTGGTTTAGTCGCTTTCCCCATTGTTCCCAACTCAGGTTGTTTCTCTCTCGTGCGGAGTTTGCAGCATACTTTTCGGCGATGTCTCCATGCATGATCACGTGTCCTAGTTCGGTATTGGGCAACTGATGACCATCCACAAATAAAGAAGAGCCTATACCGGTACCCAGTGCCAGGATCAAAACCACTCCCTTTACATCTTTACCTGCACCAAAATTTATTTCGGCCCATCCGGCAGCATCAACATCATTGGAAACATGAGTGAGACAACCTGTCTTGGATGAAATCATTTCTGCTACATTTACCCCAATCCAGGATTTATCAATATTTGCGGCTGTAAGGGCCACTTCATTTTTGACCACAGCTGGAAAACCACAACCGGTTATTCCTTTCCAGGAAAAAAAATTTACAATGTCGGATACCGTAGTGGTTACTGCATCGGGGGTAGCCGGCTGAGGTGTTGGTATTCGATGCCGGTCCGTTATCATATCCCCTGTTTTCACATTGACGATGGCGCCCTTGATTCCTGACCCGCCAATATCAATACCTAATATTTCCATTTTATTGATCCATTGTTATGGCTCTAAAACTATAACATAACCTTTGAAGTTTGAACAAAGACGCTCCCTTTTTCGGCTAATTTTTTATAGATTTGACGTTTCGTCAGATTATTATGACTATGATTCTCAGGCTTTCAGGACTTTTGATTGGCGCTTGTTTGTTCACCCAGCTTCAAGCTCAGGACACTCAATATATTGTTAAATTGAATAGAGATACCATCAGGGGTAAACTACAAATAAACCCTATTCGTGATAATAGTACTTCAATGTTTTTCAAGGGAGAAGATGGATCCAAAGAATATATCCGTCCTCTAAGGGTCACGTTTGTGTATCATAGTGAAGATTATCAATTTCGTTCAGTTGCATTTTATAACCAACGGCTCTTTATGCAAATCATTAAGGAAGATGAGCATATTAGCTATTACAATTATATACATAAGAGAGATAATTCAATAATGACCACCAAAGTAGTAGCAAAACCAAATGGAGAAACTATTGAATTAAGTGGTTTGACCTTTAGAAAACAAGTAACTGAATTCCTGGAAGATTGCCCGGAGATTATAGCTAAGTTGGAGGCTAAGCAATATCGATATAAAGATTACGAACAACTCTTTGCTGATTATAATGAGTGTCTCCAACAACCTTCAGTAAAGCCTTTCATCCCAACTACCGTCAGGGCCAAAGCCGCGGTAATAGCCTTAAATACCTCAGCTGTCGAAACCACATTGATTCCCATTGATGATACCATGAAAGAGCGGCTCACCAAGATCGACGAGTTTCGTAAATATGTAACCACACTGCAAAATTTCACATACACCAACGACGTATTAGAGTGGTTGTCGGATGTTGAACAACGAATTAGCCAAAACCGTGAGATTCCTAACTACTTATGGAATTCTTTAAATGCAATGGCGGAAGAACGCCCTGAACTCCAGGGAAAAGCAATGGAGCTTAAAAAGGGCCTTGAAAACTAGTGTTGAGTTTTCCGAACCTCATGAAAGGGCGATTTGTTGTTGACATTATAATTGGGAAACACAGTTGAAACCGGGTTAAAATTATTTTGATTCATCTAGCATATCAGTTTGGAGTGTACGCCATATCCTAAACAACCAGAACACACCTATGGTTGCTATCAGTGTTAAAGTCGCGGCCCATGAGTATTTGCCGTAAATCCAGTAACCAGTAGCAAACAAAGTACCAAATATCGTAAAACACCCCACAACCGCTGCCAGCAACTCCAACGGTACTCTCCAGGCACTCTGGTCTTTCACTGGGCCTTCTTTACTTGGGTCCATTTGGTCAACCACATGTTTCCAACCAGGGCCTCCCGGTTTAATCAACCGGCAAAAGTTCATCAATGTATTGGTATCTGTTTTGGGAGTAAAGTAAGTAGCTATTATCCAAACTGCTGTAGTCAGTATTGCACCCAATACGGTCTTTTGCCAAGCCAGTAGGGGAAGAAAATCCACTTGATCATGCACGAAAGTTAGATAAACAGCTATGATCAATGAGGAAATCATTGCAATAATTTCTGTATATGCATTGATGCGCCACCAGAACCAACGGAGAATATAGATCAGGCCGGTACCCGCCCCCAGTAAGAGAAGCAAGTTGAAAGCCTGACTTGCGTCTGTTAGCAATAACCCGAGTGCAGTACCCAGTACCATGGTTAGCACCGTAAAAACCCGGCCAGCCCATACCAGTTTCTTATCCGAAGCTTCAGGAGCAATGAAACGCTGGTAAAAATCATTGACCAAATAGGAAGCACCCAAGTTCAGCTGCGTTGAAATGGTAGACATATAGGCCGCAATCAAAGAAGCGGCCACTAAACCCAGCAGTCCGCTGGGCAAATAGGTAAGCATGGCGGGATAGGCCACATCATGTCCAAGCTTATCTGCCGGTAAATCAGGAAAAGCTTTTTGTAGGTCCGAAATTTCTGGAAATACCACCAAAGAAGCCAGTGCAATGAGGATCCAGGGCCATGGCCTCAGTGCATAGTGGGCAATATTGAAAAGCAAGGTGGCTCCCACTGCATTTTTTTCGTCCTTCGCCGAAAACATGCGCTGTGCTATATAACCCCCTCCACCGGGTTCGGCCCCAGGATAGTAAGAAGCCCACCATTGAACTGCCAATGGAACAAACAACATAGGTCCCCAGATCTGAGGGTCGGTAAGATCAGGCAATATTGAAAGTTTTGTGCGGACAAGTTCATTCTGCAGGAGGCTGGTTATTCCCCCTACTTCGTCGAGGTTCACTATATAGATACAGGCCAGGACCGAGCCTATTATTGCCAACATAAATTGCACAAAATCTGTGATGATAACTGCCTTAATTCCACCCAATGCGCTGTATATAAGAGTAACAGAACCAGCAATCAACAAAGTTTGCCAACCGCGCAAGTCCAAAATTATTTCACCAAATTTGATGGCTGCCAAAGACACAGTCCCCATAACCAGCACATTAAATATCAATCCTAAGTACAGGGCACGGAACCCTCTTAAAAATGCCGCTGCTTTTCCACTGTAACGCAGTTCATAAAATTCAACATCTGTCATCACTTTAGACCTTCTCCAAAGCTTAGCATAAACGAAAACCGTTAACATTCCCGTCAACAAGAATGCCCACCATGCCCAGTTGCCGGACACGCCATTTTCCCTCACAAGATTGGTCACCAGGTTGGGAGTATCTGCTGAGAAAGTAGTAGCAACCATGGACACTCCCAGCAGCCACCATGGCATGTTTCTGCCTGATAAAAAAAATTCTGTAGTACTAGAACCGGCCCGTTTGGAAACTACTAAACCGATAAGCAGTGATACTAAAAAGAAGGCCCCGATTAAGGCCCAATCCAAGTTTGATAATACCATTGGTAAACGTTTTTAAATTCTTCAATTGTCTTATATTGCGGCTAAATTGAAAACCGAATATAGCTAAATTTATTTATGAAGCCTACATTACTGATTTTGGCGGCAGGTATGGGTAATCGATACGGTGGTCTTAAGCAAATAGACCCCATGGGCCCTTCAGGAGAAACTTTGATGGAGTATGGGGTTTATGATGCTATCAATGCCGGCTTCAAGAAAGTGGTATTTCTCTTTAGGGATAATATTGTTTCCGCATTTGAGGACAATTATAAGAAGCTTGTTGATCATATAGAGGTTAAATATGCTTTTCAGGATATCAACCCTGATGTTATCCTTGGGACAGAAAAACTTAATTATACGCCGCGTAAGAAACCTTGGGGCACAGCTCATGCAATATTAAGTGCTGCAACTGCTATAGATGAACCTTTTGCAGTGATCAATGCTGATGATTTCTATGGGCCAAGTGCCTATTGGGAAATGAGTCAATTCCTTCAACAAATTGATATAGGTGAACAACAGTACGCAGTGGTAGGATACCCCATTGAAGGTACCTTATCCCCACATGGAACAGTTTCACGAGCAGTGTTAGAATTAAATGGACACCATAACCTGAACAAAGTGGTGGAGCGCACACAAATAGCAGTATCTGATAATAAAATACAGTATTACCAAAATGACGCCTCAGTCACCATACCTGGCGAAACCCTGGTATCAACTAATTTCTGGGGTTTTACACCTGCAATCTTCAATGAGTTACAACAACAATTTTCTGAATTTGTAGCAACGCAGGGAGACAATCCAAAATCCGAGTTTTTTATTCCTTATGCCGTAAACAACCTGGTTGAATCTGATACAGCTTCTGTAAATGTACTTACCTGTCAGGATAATTGGATGGGTGTTACATACAAAGAAGATAAGGCCATGGTAATGAACGAAATCAACTCCTTTATTGACCAGGGTATCTATCCAAAAAGTCTATGGAAGTAAATCATGGGGGAAGATTTTGCGTTTCTGGGTCATGCGTTTGAGTTTCCAGGGCCAGTACAAAATATTTCCTCATTGGGGTCAGGTCATATTCACGACACCTACCTAGTTACCTGTTCTGACGCCCTTTCCTCAAAATTCGTCTTACAAAAATTCAACCAGAAGGTGTTTAAAAACCCACAAGAGGTGATGAGCAACATTGCTCAGGTTTTGGACCATTTGAATAAGGCCAACATGGACGATACACTGCAGTCTTTGTATATTATCAAATCACGAAACGGTGAATTAATATATCAGAATCAGTCCGGCAGCTTTTGGAGGGTTTACAACTTTATCGATCAGTCCGACTCGTTCGATAAGGTTACACACCCAAATCAGGCCCTGGGGGCGGCCAAAGCTTTCGGCCGGTTCTTTAGACTGGTAAGTGGTTTGAACCCAGAGAATCTATTTACCACCATTCCTGACTTTCACCACCTGACAATCCGCTTCCAACAACTAAAACAGGGTGTAGATAAGGACGCAGTAGGAAAAGTCAACTCTTATAAGAATGAAATAGAATTTGCTTTAAGTCGAGGACAACAAGTAGCGGAATATTCAAAACTGATAGATAACAATCTGATACCAACCCGGGTAACCCATAATGACACCAAGATCAACAACGTTTTGTTCAAACGGGGAACCACCCAGAGCATATGTGTGGTGGACCTGGATACCATCATGCCGGGACTGTTATTATATGACTTTGGGGACATGGGTCGTACTTTTTGTAACAGTGTGCTGGAAGAAGGCAAAGCTGAGGACGCTATTTTCAGGATCGATATTTTTCAGTCATTGTGCGAAGGTTTTTTTAGTACCATTGGCATTCCGTTAACTAAGGCAGAGGTAGAAAGCCTTAAAGTCGGGCCCTGGTGGATGACCTATATTATGGGGATCAGGTTCCTTACGGATTTTTTGTCTGGTGATGTTTATTACAAAATCGGATATGACCGTCAAAATCTGGACCGTGCGCGCAACCAGTTCCATTTGGTGGCGGATATCGAAAAAAAACAGCAAGAAATAGGGGAAATTTTAGACGCCAGCATTAAAAAATACGCTCATTCATAGAGGTCTCTATTATCCAGTGACTCCAATTGAATAAAGAACTTAGCGATTTCCCTGGCAGATTCTTCCAGGTATCGCTTACCCTTTTCTGCAGTAGCTTGTGACGGATTACCTACACCGGTGTCTTCGGTAACCTGGGTCCATGCCCTTTGGGCGGTAACCCATCCCTTTCTTAGCCCTTCCATTCGAAATTGTTTAGCTGCACCGCTGCCGGCTTCTGAAAGGTCTAACACCCAGTCAGGGGCAATATGTAAGATACAACTGGTTTCCATTTCACCGGCATGGTCACCTGGTTCATGAAATATTGTACTTTGATCTGAGGCCTGATACCAATTGGCGCTACAAATAAACACTTCTGGGTAATGCACCGACAATTCCCGGATCATTGCCTTAAAATTGTTTCCGCCATGTCCATTCAATATCACTAATTTACCAATATCATGTGTGGTCAAAACCTGGACCAGATCCATTAACAAGGCCAACTGCGTAGTCGGATTCATGTTCAAACATAATGGAATATCCACCTGACCAGTATTTACACCAAAAGGGACAGTGGGCAAAACAATAACCTTGGCCCCTCCCTCCCATGCTATCTCAGCTGACCTTGCGGCGATATAATCACACTGTATATTGTCAGTGGCATAAGGTAAGTGGTAGTTATGTGCTTCTGTAGCACCCCAGGGAAGTACTGCCAATTTGTACTTTTGAGATTTAACTTGTTTCCAATTGGTTTCTGCCAGAATATATGGACGTCCAGGCATATCTTAATTTGAAATTATGAATTATCAGTTGAAACTAAAAACTAATAATAAACCACTTCACATTGAGGCACTGCTTTCTTAAAGTTTTCCACTTCTCGAGGGTTGACTTTGGTATTATAACATTTTAAGGATCGTAATCCTCGCAGTCCCTCAATGGGCTTTAGTGATTTCACACCAGTATTATTAATAGCCAATGTTCTTAAATAGGTCATCTCCTTAAGAGGTTTAAGGTCCTTAACCGGAGTGCCTGATAAAACAAGGTCCGATAGTCCGATTAAACTTATTAATGGCTCCAGGTCATCAACTAAGGTACCCTCGAAAATAAGAATTTTTAACTTTCGTAATTTGCTGATAGGCTCTAAACTGGCAATCGGGCTGTGTGAACATCTTAATGATTCCAAAGTACCAATACTTCGTAATGGTTCCAGGCTGCTAATCATGGTTCCGTTAAAGTCCAACTCTTTAAGTTTAATGAATTTTATAACAGGCTCTAATGTATTGACGGGGGCATCAAAATGAAGTTGCTCCAAATAAATAAAGGTGTGTAACAGTTCACTATCACTCATGCTACCCCGGTCAACCTTTGACATCAATATAGCCCGCCAGTCTTTCGAAAGAGATCCATACCACTTTAAAAGTTCCTCTGTCTTGAACATAAGCAAGCATTCAGGATGATTGGTTATAAACCGTTTGATTTCCTGTGGACGTATTAGAGTATTATCGATTTTCAGCCTATTTAGTTTAGGATGTTTTTCCAAACTATATAATTCGTTAACACCAGTATTGCTGGCATCTACAAACTCCAATTCCAATAATCCTCTTAACGGGGATATACTACTAACACCAGTGGATGCGAATTTTATTTCCTTAAGATTCTTCAGGATCTTTATCGGCTCCAGGCTCACTATGTCCTCAATTCCGGATATATCAATCTTGATAATATTTGCAACCCTGGCCATTTCTTCCCTACTGGGATTAGTTCTTGTTATATCCGCTTCCTTCATTAGTACTATTTTCCAGGGTTTGCTTAGACCATTCCACCAACCCCTTAAACTTTCGGTACCATAGATCACCAGTATCTGTGGGTGTTGCGTGATGAACTCCTTGGCATCGCTACTCACCATTAATGTATTGTCACTATAAACGGTCTCCAGGTTAGGTAAAACCCCAAGTGGCATTAGAGAAGTAATAAGTGTATTGTTACATGATAGTACCCGGAGATTGTCTAATTCTCTCAATGGGCTCAGGCTGGTGACCAATGTATTGTCAATTTGTAAATAACTGAGATTCTTTAAATCCTTAATTGGCTCAAGGCTTTTAATATGATTATCAGAACACAACAGCACTTCCAGCTTATTCATAGACTCTAATCCTGTCAGACTTCGAATACGGGTCTTCGACAGGTTGAGCTTTTTAATATTTTTCAGTCCAGACAAAGCCTCTAATGAGCTAATGTAGGTGTAGGAAGCGCTAAATTGTTGTAAATTTTCCATACTAATCAGCGCAGAAATTTCACTGATTTTAGTACTGTCAATTCTCAATGCCTTTAGGCTCAGGGCGTATTTTAGTGGATCTAAATTTGTGACCTCTGTATTGCTACAGTCCAAAATCTCCAACCTGGTGAGGTTTTTTAAGGGAATGATATCACTGATCTGGGTCCCTGATATATCCACTCTTTTCAAGTTTGTCATTTTGGCCACCGGTTCAAGATTCCGTAGTCTCGGATATACAGACAGATCCAGTTTTTCCAAGTTCATCAATTTGCGCAAGCTTGCCACATCCATGCTGTCGACTGCTCCAAGCTGGTTGTAGCATATATCGGTCCAGGGATAGGGTAGATTTTGCCACCAATTCATCAATTCTTCCGCTTCGCTTAACCGGTTGGAGTAAATACTGACAATTTTAAGGTCCCGTTCCTTTTCATTAAAATTTACTTCCAAATAACGGATCATCATGGAATTTACGCTGTCATTTTCAATGGTAACCCCCTTTAGATTTCGGGTCATTGACACCACAAAATAAATATCTCCATTATCATTGGTATAATGACTAATGTCATCAATATCGAACCTGAATTCCACATGTTTGAAGAAAAAATCGATATCGCTTAAATAAGCCTGGATATCCTTCCGGGTGATCATATCCCGATTTTCATTCAGGTCATCTTCTATTTGAACCTTTGAGTCTTCAAATATTTTCAAGTAACTCTGGTTTATGATGATGTTCTTATCGCGGGTTGGTGTGTTGCTGCTACCAATTGTGTTGAGGGCAAACTCCAAAAACTCCACCAGGTCCCTGACTCTGGATTTGTAAGATTCCACCTCCGCCATAGGGGTCATATCAACCAGATTTTGTGCCTGACAGGGTGAAACCACAAAAAGACACATAGCGATAAAAGCACAGAAAAGTTTACATCCCTTCATAATATATAAACTTCCTTAATAGATCCTTTTGCTGCACATTGACATTTATTAAATTGGAAATAAGCCAGCCGGTATTTGACCCGCGACGATTGAATTCTGAAAGTTCAATGTACCAGTTCTCCAACTGGAAAAAATGGAACTTAACCTGGTTAACGGTTTTGAACTTTAGATTGGTTTGTTTTATCTCATAAAGAACCAACGACAGGTAATCCGGCTGGAAGTTTTGGTCTGTATATGCCACAGCTATCTCAGGATCATCAAAAATTTTTCTCAGATTCATAAAGTCTAGCTCATGACTCATTGGATGAATAAACTTATTTTTGGACGCAGTATCTACCACAAAATACTCTTTGAATGGATCAAAATATGCCTTAAAGATCACCCATTTACTACCCACAGCTTCCTCCTGAAGGCGAAGAAAGAGCAGTAATTTTTCATCTCTCCCTTTATATGTAAACTTGGCAGAAACTTCGGCAAACCAGCTTCCTCCATGCAATTCAAGATATTGGGGACGGTCAGAGTCAATAACCTCTGCTAAGAATTGTTTCTTGGATTCAAGACTGATATTTTTTTGCTTATTATCAAAAAGTGCTTTAATGTATTTGCTTCTCAGGACCGGATCTCGATAATTTGAATCCTGCATGTAGTACCGGGTGCCTAACAAGTCCTCCTCACCATTGAAACGCCGAAAAAATTGATTGACTTGCTTGGTAGCGGCATAAAACGCCTTTTCGTCACCCAGATATTCCCCCACCTGTCCGTAGCATGGTCCTGTAAGTAAAAAAATAATGACACACAAAAAATTGATCCTCATGTACTGGTTTCGGTAACTCTGATATCCCCTAGCATTACGTCCCAAAATCCAATTAACCTACCTCCAATTTGTGTTTGCTTACGTTCCACATACACAGTAATGTCCTTTTTGGTGGTGTCCATATATCTGAGGCCATCCTTGGTAACTCCTTCGAATCGTTGATATATAGTAATTACCCCCACATATCGACCGTCGGGTTGCAGTTCCAGATCACTGATGTATTGTATGTTGAACCATTTGATGGTTACCCTGTCATAATTCAAGGCCATCAGGCGCTTAAAATACTCCTTTACTACATAGTAGTTTATATCAGACCGGTTGATTGAACTTACCCCGATCTCACTGGCATCGGCAAATAATTCCTCAGCCCTGTCAATAACCCTGTTTGCCTCCGAAAATGGTGTATCCTTGTTACCGATGATGCTGATATACCGACTGAGGTCCCTCACTTTCTCAAGCGCTAAAGAATCGATTGCCTGTTTTCTTTCAGGGCTTATGATATCCTGGCCTTTTAAAATAGACAGGTAACACAAGGCCACAATTGTAAAAATATACTTTCGCATAATGTGTTTTATAAAATTACCGATTGGACTTCTTTATCAATTCCAACTCATTTATCTTCCCGACGTCATCCTTTACCAGGTTATGGACCAGATTAGGTGATGTTTGTTGGTCTTTTAAGTAATTAAGATATCGTAAAATGGTAGTAGGTTCATCATAGTCCTTAAGATTACCCGATTTACTAATAATGATCAGTACAGGTACTTGTGGAGAACTAAACATTGTTAGTCCTTCCTCTATCATGTTATTAGCTGCGGTAGTATTTCCTGCAGCAGCAATTTTACCAAACAAATTGCTTAGTGTATCTTCCAGTGCGGGGTCAGGTCTTGGTGGTGGCTCCTGAGCTAATCTCTGGGCTTCGCGCTCTCTATCGAGCATCTTTTCTACCTGGGATATCAAATATTGAACTTCGGAATCGTCCGAATTAAGCGCCCGGGCCTGCCTTAATTTCTTTTCTTTTTCGGCAAGTGTCATCTGACCGTCATCATTGAGTATCGAATTTAGTATGGCCTTTGCCTGAGCGGCATTTTCTGTCTTAACTTTATCCGCTTCTTCTGCAATTTTCTGTTGGTTTTTACAGCCTGTGCTGCCGATTATGAGGATTAAATAAAAAATCAACCAAACGCGCTTGTTCATAGTAATACTATCCATATTTTACTGCTGCTTATAATAATACAAATCTAAGTTCCCCGCAATTAATAATTGATTATACCTGTCTAAAAATCATACCAAGATTGGCAAGAGCGTAAGAATCCCTAAAAATCAACGTCAAATAAATCTCAAAAAGTATTGATTATCAATTTGATAAGTATTTTTTTTTAAATAACCAAAATTCAATATTAGACAGGATTCATTCTGCCCATGTTAAGCTGATTAACCCGGTAATTTGTAAATTTATCTAATATTCAATTAACACAAAATGATCTCTTGCCACTGTTTGGTCAGTTTGTATTTATCCCTGGCTCTATTGGGAGGTTCCTTTCACGCCCAGAGCCAAATCCAACCACAGGTTTACTCTTCGAAGTATCGCGAAGCGAATCGGTTGGTTGAACTAGCCAAGGAAAGCATGGATAAGCAAAACTATGCTCAATCAATAGTTTTGTTGAACCAGGCCCTTCAGTTCCAGACTGATCATATTGATGCTTATTTCAACCGAGCGCTGTCTAAGGAAAAAATATCAGACCCACAAGGGGCATTGACCGATTACCAAATTGTACTTTTAATAGACAGTACTTATCGGGAGGCTGCCTTCAACCGGGCTAAGTTGAGGTATCAGTTAAAACAGTATCAGCGATCCTTAACAGATTTCAAGAAAGTCCTGACCATGAGCAGTGGAGAGACACGTATGTTGTATTTTAAAGGAACCTCCACAAATGGAAATGGGGAAGTTCTAGTTCAGAGTATGGCCACTACTTATACCATGGAGGCCGATATTTTCAATTACATTGGGCTATGCTACTATGCTATGGAAAATTTTGAGGCTTCCGTTAATGCCTTTAATGATGCCCTCTCACTAAATCCCCATGATGCAAATTACTACGTCAATCGCGGGCTAAGTGAAGCATCACAAGGCTATAGCGAAAAAGCATTAGCAGATTTCAGGGCGGCATTGTCCCTGGATCCGGAACATCCCATCGCTCAATTCAACCTCACCCGGGAGTTGGAAAGTACCGGTAAACAGGAGTTGGCAGCATATGATGAAATCATAGAGAATAACCCGGATTTCGCCTCTGCTTATGTGAACAGGGCATTAGTGAAAATAAACGCAGGCAATATAACGGGAGCACTAAAAGATTACCATCAGGCAATTGTGTTGGACCCAAATAATCCTTTGATCTATGTAAATAGGGCATTAGCCCAAGAGAAGATTAAGAACTTCCGATTTGCTCTTGCAGACTACAATATGGCCCTCCGGTTGGACCCTAGTGCTGCAATAGCATATAAAGGCCGCGGCAGGGCGTTGTTTGAATTGGGGGAGTTTCAGTTGGCCCTGGAGGACCTGGATGAAGCTATAAGACTGGATCCCGGACATGGAGGTTCTTTTTTTAACCGTGCCCTGGTACATCGACAGATTGGCAATCTGGACCAATCCTGTGCAGACCTTGAAAAAGCAAAAACAATGGGTGTAAAAATGGCGCCAAAGGCCATACAGTCCTATTGTAATAGCGCTAATTAAACCCGGATTATGCACTAGAAATCTATTCCGATCCTTTATCAATCCAACCGCTGGACCGCTTCACTGCCTTTTTCCACCCGGCATACAAAGACGCTCTAAGTGACTCATCCATGGCTGGATTGAATATTTTATCAATTCGCCGGTGAGCAGAAACATCTTCGGGGGTCCACATGCCAATTTGTATGCCCGCCAGATATGCAGCTCCCATGGCAGTGGTCTCTATCACTTCCGGGCGTTCAACTGACACTCCCAAAATATCCGCCTGAAACTGCATCAGGTAATTATTTGCCACCGCACCACCATCAACTTTCAAATTCTCAAGTTTAAGTGCAGAATCTTGTTCCATGGCTTGCAGCACGTCTCTGGTTTGATATGCCAGCGACTCCAGGGTTGCTTTAACAATATGCTCCCTTGAAGTGTCCCTGGTTAGTCCAAATATGGCGCCCCGGGCATACATGTCCCAATATGGCGCTCCTAAACCCGCGAAAGCAGGGACAAAATACACGTCATGGGCATCCCTAACGGATCCGGCCATTGCCTCTGATTCGGCAGCGGATTCAATGATTTGCAACCCATCCCTAAGCCATTGAATGGCCGCGCCGGCAATAAATATACTACCTTCCAGCGCATATTGAGGTCTTTCATTGAATGTACAGGCCATGGTAGTAAGTAGTCCGTTCTTAGAATGCGATAAGCGGTCTCCGGTATGTAGTAACATAAAACATCCCGTTCCGTAAGTATTTTTAGCCATTCCCGGGGCAAAGCAAGCCTGCCCAAAAAGTGCAGCTTGCTG
>SMVA01309949.1_pt1 | contig 25808 bp, 24 predicted proteins | sample 2456451 | NCBI WGS metagenome assembly SMVA01 (sample SAMN11095933, study PRJNA526329) | marine sediment metagenome | biome: Marine sediment; feature: Surficial sediment; material: Deep marine sediment; isolation source: Hadal surficial sediment | place: Pacific Ocean | collected 2014-05 | depth... | reverse complement strand
GAAATACCTAGCTGGATTGCTTGCCAGTTTTAGGAACGAACATCCTACATGCGCCCCCAGAATGTGGCGCGGCGCCGAGATTTCCAGGCTATCTGGAACGGCATGCAAAGCCGCCAGCCGGGTGCCCGGGCCGAGATCCTCAGTAAGGTTCTGGAGCGCAGCAACCACCGCGACATTTCACTAGCGGTAATCGAGGGCATGCTGCTCAATATGGCCTACTACATTATCCTGGCCGCACTCGCCTGGTCAGGCTATGCCCTTGAGGCCTTCTTCATCTGGTGGTTACCGCGCCACATCGGTATGGCCTATCTAACCACTTGCCTGGGGTGGGCAGCCCATTTCCCCTACGAGAAGATCGGCCGTTATCGCGACACCAGGGCGTGGAAGTCACCGGTAGGCACCATCCTCTCAATGGGCATGGAGTACCACCAGATCCACCACTTGTATCCGCGGATTCCGCTGTTCCAGACCGGCCCTGCCTATTGGGAAATGCGCGCATTGCTAGCGAGGCGCGGTGTGCCGGATGACCCCCCGGATGCGCTGGCGGTTGGGTAAGATCCCCGCAGTATCGATCGACGAGAACAGAGATACCAATTAGCAATTTAATTTGAGCTATAATTAGGTTCGTTCACTCCAATTGATAACCGGCCCGACCACAGGCAAAACGGAGTCATAGGATGCACGATTCGGATTTCAATATTGAAACAGTCGAGGTGCTCAACCCCGCCGGCACTCTTGTACGCCCCCTATCTGATTCGCTCAATGGCCGTGATCAACTAATCGACCTCTACCACAATATGGTGCTGACCCGCGTATTCGACCATGCCGCGATTAAGCTGCAGCGCACCGGAGCGATGGGAACCTATCCCTCCTGCGAAGGCCAGGAGGCGATTGGGGCCGGTGTCGGTTTCGCGATGCAGGAAAACGACGTACTGGTCCCCTATTACCGCGATATCGGCACGCAAATTCAACGCGGCACCCTACTCGAAGAAATTCTGCTTTACTGGGGCGGCGATGAACGCGGCAGTTGTTTCAAGCACCAAGCCCAGGATTTCCCGATCTGCGTGCCGATTGCCAGCCAGTGCTGCCACGCGGTTGGGGTCGCCTATGCAATGAAGTACCGCGGGGAGAATCGAGCGGTAGTGAGCACCTGCGGCGATGGAGCAACTTCGAAGGGTGATTTTTACGAGTCGATTAATGTCGCGGGTGCGATGAAACTGCCGGTGGTGTTCGTGGTGAATAACAATCGCTGGGCGATCTCGGTACCGCTGAACAAGCAAACCGCGGCGCGAACCATTGCCCAAAAAGCCTTCGCGGCAGGTATAGAGGGTGTTCGGGTCGATGGTAACGACCCGCTTGCGATATACCAGGTGATGAGCGAAGCGCTCGACAATGCGCGCCATCGATTTCAACCGAGCGTCGTTGAAGCCCTAAGTTACCGGCTCTGCGACCATACCACGGCCGACGACGCCAGCCGCTATCGCGACCAAAAGGAATTCGACGAGGCACGCAAACTCGAACCGCTGATTCGGTTCAAGGCCTTTTTACAATCCGAATACCAATGGAGCGACCTCGAGGACAAAGCGCTGTACCTCGACTGCAACACCCAGGTGAACAAATCCATCGAAGCCTACCGGGCAACTCCGGATCAAGCCCCCGGTGAATTTTTCGACTACGTTTTCGTAAAACCCACTGCCGATCTGAAAAAACAAAAGAAAGAATGGCTTGCCGAGGTGAAGCGTCATGGCTGAGCGGACGATGCTGGAAGCGGTCAATCAAGCGTTTGCCTGGGAAATGCGCAACGATGAAAATGTGGTGATCCTGGGCGAAGATGTGGGTGTTAATGGCGGTGTGTTTCGAGCTACGGTTGGTTTACAGGAGGCCTTTGGCGCCGATCGTGTGATCGATACCCCCCTGGCCGAATCGGTTATCGTCGGCATGGCCATCGGGATGGCGGCACAGGGGTTAAAACCCATCGCCGAATTGCAATTTATGGGTTTTATCTACCCGGCGGTCGACCAGATTATCAACCACGCGGCGCGATTGCGTAACCGTACCCGTGGGCGCATTACCTGCCCGATGGTCATTCGGGCACCGTTCGGCGGAGGCATCCACGCTCCCGAACATCATTCCGAGAGCACCGAGGCAATTTTTGCGCATATGCCCGGTATACGCGTGGTCATTCCGTCCTCTCCGGCGCGCGCCTATGGCTTGCTGCTCGCCGCGATTCGGAACCCCGATCCGGTGGTGTTTCTCGAACCCAAGCGGGTGTATCGTCTCGGCAAACAGGAGGTCGAGGATACGGGTGAGGCCTTACCGCTGGACTGTTGTTTCGTCTTGCGCAATGGCATCGATATCACGCTGGTGAGTTGGGGTGCTTCGATTAAGGAAACCCTTGAGGCCGCCGCCGAACTCGCGCAATTGGGTATCGATGCCGAGGTAATCGATGTCGCCACGATCTCGCCACTGGATATGGATACGATACTCGATTCGATAGCGCGCACGGGGCGTTGCGTCATCGTGCACGAGGCGGCTCGCAGCTTTGGCGCTGGTGCCGAAATTGCGGCACGACTCGCCGACGAAGGTATCACCTCGTTGCTCGCGCCGGTAAAGCGGGTAACCGGCTTCGACACCGTGATGCCACTTTATCGCCACGAAGCGCAGTACATGCCAGGTGTTAATCGAATCATCGATGCGGTGAAAGAAAGTATGAAGTTCCGATGAAAATTTTTAATCTGCCAGATCTCGGCGAGGGCCTACCCGATGCAGAAATCGTTGAATGGCATGTCAAGCCGGGCGACGAGGTGAGCGAAGGCCAGACCCTTGTTACCGTGGAAACCGCCAAGGCTATGATCGATATCCCGTCCCCACAGGCAGGGCGGATAAGCCGGCTCTACGGCAAGGAAAACGACGTCATCGAAACGGGGAAGCCACTGCTAGCCTTTGCTGAGGCGGGAGCGCAAACGGGGACAGGAGCGGCAACCGAATCCCGGGACGAAGACAGCGGTACCGTCGTTGGCGAAATGGAATCTACCGAAGCGACAATAGCCGAAGAAGCCATCGGATTACACCATAGCGCCGTTACGGTGACAGCGACCCCCGCAGTACGTGCACTTGCCCATCGGATGGAAGTTGAATTGTCGATGGTGACTCCGAGCGGGCGCGATGGCTTGATTCTATCCGATGACGTACGCCGGGTGGCTCGTATTTTGGTTGAACAAGGGCCGCTGCAGCCGCTGCGCGGAGTGCGCCGCGCAATGGCGCGCAATATGGCGCAGGCGCATGCAGAAGTCGCCCCGGCAACGCTGGTCGATGACGCCGATATTACCGACATCAATGCAACTGCGGATATTACACCGCGTTTAATCCGCGCATTAATTGCCGGGTGTAAAGCTGAACCCTCCCTCAATGCCTGGTATGACAGTCACGCCAACGGACGTCGAGTGCTAGCACGCATTCACTTGGGGCTCGCGGTGGATGCACCGCAGGGCTTGTTCGTCGCCGTGCTGCCAGACCTACAAGACAATGATGATGACGCCATCGTGGAGCGCCTGGCCAAGCTGAAGGACAAGATAAAAAATCGCACGATTAAACCCGCCGAGTTACGGGGCTACAGCATTACCCTCTCAAACTATGGGGCGATCGCCGGGCGTTACGCTTCGCCGATCGTACTACCACCCACCGTGGCAATCCTCGGCGCGGGAAAATCACGCGATGAAGTCGTGCCAAGGCAGGGTGAAATGGTCATTCGTCATATCCTGCCACTTGCACTCACCTTCGATCACCGCGCGGTCACCGGCGGTGAAGCAGCGCGTTTCCTGAGAGCCGTGATTAGCGATTTGCAGGGTGCAGAATAGTCCGCAATTCATAGTTAATTATGCCTTGTCCTTTTATCTCTTGCGGCGCGTTGAACATTCGAGGGGTACAGCCACCATGAGACGACGGCCAGTATTGCGACTTATTGGCGGCTTGCTCAGCGTATCGATAGCCCGGCTACTCGGGTGGGCGAGTTCCGTGTTGGGTGAAAAGCCTGGCACCGCGATCAAACCCCCAGTTCCACGGGCGCTCTACCCGACGCCTGCAATCATTGGAGACGATGTCATGCGTCATCGTATAACAACATGCTTTCTTTGTGGCGATGTGATGACCGGGCGCGGTATCGACCAGATCATGCCACAGCCCAATCAGCCAGCCATTTATGAAGACTATATGCGTAGCGCCAAAAGCTATGTTGAATTGGCCGAACAAGCCAGTGGCGCGATTGAACAGCCCGTCGACTATGCCTATATCTGGGGCGATGCATTGAACATACTCCAGCAGGAAGCCCCCCAGGTGAGGCTTGTTAATCTGGAGACCGCTGTTACCACCAGCGACGATTACTGGGGCGGCAAAGGCATCCACTATCGTATGCACCCGGATAACATCCCCTGTCTCAATGCAGCCGGCATCCACTGTTGTTCGCTGGCCAATAACCATGTACTGGATTGGGGCTATGGGGGTCTTAGCGAAACCCTGGCGACTTTAAGGCAGGCAGGGATCCGCAGTGCCGGGGCCGGAGCAACGTTATCCGCAGCACAACAAGCCATTGCCATAAACACCGCGCCAGGCAACAGATTGATCGTATTCGGCTGCGGCACGCCAAGCAGCGGTATCCCAATGGACTGGGCCGCCATGGCCGACAAACCGGGGGTCAATATGCTCGATGAGTTTTCCGCGCAAGGTTTCGCAGCATTCGCCGCCCAAGTGCGTGCGGTTAAGCGTCCTGGCGACGTCGTGGTGTGCTCGATACATTGGGGCGGCAACTGGGGTTATGACATTCCTGCAGCGAGGCAACGTTTCGCTCATCAACTGATTGACGAAGCGGCCGTGGATATTGTCCACGGTCACTCCTCTCACCATCCCCTGGGCATCGAAGTGTACCGCGATAAATTGGTGCTCTATGGCTGCGGAGATTTCATTAATGACTATGAAGGTATTGGCAGTTATGAGGACTATCGCGGAGAACTATCTCTGATGTATTTCGTTGCGGTTGATCCAATCAGCGGTAAACTAGCCCAGTTAAAACTGGTGCCCCTACAGATAAAACAGTTGCAACTGCACTCTGCCACGGCCCAGGATGCACTTTGGCTGCATGATACCTTGAACCGTGAAGGACAACGCCTGGGTACTCGAGTTCAACTGAGCGAGGACAAAACGATGTTACTGCGGTGGGACAGTGCTGCGTAAGGCCAAGCCATGCCTGGCCCCTATCCCCGTTGCATTTAAGGTGCGCAATAATCATCCCGCGCCGCCTTGCCACGGCGTTCATCGACGGTGGCCAACATGACCAGACCGGCAATGAAAAAGGCCAGTGTGGACAGCAGTGCGAGGCGGTGATTGCCATCGCTCAAGCGGGCGATGATGCCGTAGCTCAGGGGCCCCAAAATGGCTGCGGCCTTGCTCGCCAACCCCCACAGGCCGAAGAATTCGGCGCTGCGCGCCACCGGCGTCAGCTGGCCAATCAGGGCCCGTCCGCCCGCCTGGGTGGCGCCCAGCGCCAGGCCCATCAGGTTGCCAGCGAGCCATAAATCAGCGGCGTCTTCGGCCAAGTAGGTCACCCCCACTGCCGCCACCCAGACCAACAAACCCACCGCCAGGGTGGGCACGGAGCCATATCGGTCCTGGGCAAAGCCAGAGGCGAACGCACCAATCGCCGCGGTCAGATTCACCACCATTATCAGTATTATCAGCTGCTGGCTGTCAAAGCCCATCACTTCCTGGGCGTAAATCGCCGCGATCACCACCACTGTCGCCACCCCCGACTGAAACACCGTCAGGCAGGCCAAAAATCGGAACAGATCGCGATATTGCGCCGCGCTGACCATGGTTTGGCGCACTTGGCCGAAGCCAGCCCTTACATAGGACAAGCCGGCCGCCAACGGCCGCGGTGTGGCGCGCTCGCGCAACCAGAGAAACGTCGGCAGGGCGGCCAGGGCGAAGATGACGGCGGTAATCAGCAGGGTCACGGGCACATAGTCAGCTGGTTGCTGCCCGCGTTCGCTGGCCCAGGTGATATAGGCCAGGCAGCTGCCCAGAGTCAGCAGTCCACCGAAATAACCCAGGCTCCAGCCGTAACCCGAGATGCGCCCCATTTTGTCGGGGGGCGCAATTTCCGGCAGGAAGGCGGCGATCAGATTTTCACCGGCGGCAAACGAGATGGCGGAGAGAATCAGAAAAGTCATCCCCAGCACCAGTTGTCCGGGACCCGCCAGGCTCAGTAGAGCGGTAAACGTCACGCAACCAATGGTCGTGAACAGCAAAAACTGTTTTTTCGTCGCTCGGTAATCGGCAATGGCGCCGACGATGGGCGCGCTGAGCAAAACGCTAAAATTGGCAATGGCCACCGCGACGGTCCATAGCAACGTGGCCGTGCCCGGTGACAAATTGGCCACAGTGCCGGCCACCACCGCAACAAAGTAGGTGCTGTAGATGGTAGTGAGAACGACCGTGGTATAACCGGAGTTGGCAAAATCATACAGCGCCCAGGCCAGCACTTCGCGTCGCCCGGCGGTGCTGACATTGCGCATAGCTGGGTTCATTATAGGACTAACACTTCCATCGAGATGGCGTTATTATTTGCGCTGGCGTCGGGTCCAGGGGCATCGAAATGCGCGAGTGGCTACAAAAAGCGGCGATGAAAGCCACCGACTGGCTTATGGCAGGCATTCCACGGGCGGTGCCAAACCAGCTGGCCTTGCGTAACTGCAAAATCATCTCCCACCGTGGCGAACACGACAATATTTCGATAATAGAAAATACCCTGCCTGCCTTCGAAAAAGCAAGGGCCAATGGTTTATGGGGTATAGAGTGCGACATTCGCTGGACCGCAGACCTGGTGCCGGTCATCAGCCACGACCCCTGCGGCAAGCGTTTGTTTGGCAACCCCACCCGGCTCGGAGCTATGTCCTTGGCAGAAGTCCGGGCGCAACTGCCTCAGATTCCATCGCTGGCAGAACTGGTGGCCGAATTTGGCGGCAATATTCACCTGATGTTGGAGCTTAAGGCAGAGCGTATCGTGCAACCGGCACGCCAAAAACGCATCCTGCAGGAGCAGCTTTCAACCTTGGTGGCGGGGCATGATTACCATTTTTTGGCGCTGGATCCGGAGCTGTTTGAGCAGGTGGATTTCGTGCCCCGAAAATGCTGCTTGCCGGTGTCCGAGCTCAATGCGTCCCGGATGAGTAGAGCCAGTCTCGAATTGAAATTTGGCGGCCTGACCGGGCATTATTTACTGCTCACCAACGGGCTGAAGCAGCGCCATAGCCTGGCCGGCCAGCGCATCGGAACCGGCTTTATCAGCTCAAAGAATTGCCTGTTCAGGGAGTTGAACCGGGGCATCGAATGGATCTTCAGCAATGACGCGGTCAAGATCCAGAAAATCCGGGATGGCCACCTGGACCCGCTACCGCCCAATTCAGAGCAACACAGCGGTTAAGAGCTATACTCTTGATTGAGCCAGGGTAATGGCTCTCCCCTATAACGGACTGGAGCTACCCCATGCCAAACGAGCAATTACCAGAGAGTTTTCAACGCCTCGGCCAGCGGCATAAGGCCTTGCTGGATGCTGTGGATTCACTGGGACAGGCGGCCAAACAGGCGGGGCCGGTCGATGAGAAAACCGCCCAGCTAATTCAGCTTGCGGCTGCCGCCGCTATTCGTTCCGAAGGGGCGGTGCATAGCCACGTCAGACGGGCGCTACAGGCCGGGTCCAACGTTGAGGAAATCGAACATGCCATTGTATTACTGACCAGTACCATTGGCTTTCCAAGTGTCGCGGCGGCCCTGAGTTGGGTCGGCGATATTGTCAGCCCTGATTCGTAGTGTGAGTGGGTACTATCACCGCGGCTAATTCCCAAAGCCGGATTCACCCACAAGGCCGTAAGGAGCTGACCTCGGTGCAAAAGTGGCGAATAGGATACAAGCAAGTTTCGAGCTGCTGCATTTGCTGTGGCCGTAACTCCCCCCACAGCGGTCAGCTTCCTCGCTAAAATTCTGCAGCACTTGTTACAACCAGGTGCTATTTCCCCTGGAATAGGAATTACCTCCGTATCAGCATTTCCCGGTCGTGGTATACCCTGCAAAGGCGTGGGGTCCAACTGAGCAGGGTATACCACGACTGGGAAATGCGGGATGAACCCCCTATCCCAGAGCTAATGCTGCCCTTTGCTTCACAATAAGCTCGGCGATACCGTCGCTTGCCAGGTCCAACAGGCTGTTCAGTTCATCGCGGTTAAAGGGTTTGCCCTCAGCAGTGCCCTGCACTTCAATAAAGTCGCCATTTTCGCCCATGACGACATTCATGTCGGTATCGGCGGCGGAATCTTCCGGGTAGTCCAGGTCCAGCACGGACACGCCCTGGTAAATACCCACCGATACCGAGGCTATCATGTGGCGCAGTGGGTCTGTGGTAATCAGTTTTTCACGTTGCAGGTGATTGATGGCGTCCACCATGGCGACACAGGCGCCGGTGATGGCTGCGGTACGGGTGCCGCCGTCTGCCTGTATGACATCACAGTCGATGGTGATGGTGTTCTCGCCCAGTTTGGATAAGTCCAGCGCTGCGCGCAGTGAGCGGCCTATCAAGCGTTGAATTTCCACGGTGCGCCCACCCTGCTTGCCGCGGCTGGCTTCACGGCCCATGCGAGTACCGGTGGAACGGGGCAGCATGCCGTATTCAGCGGTTACCCAACCTCTGCCCTGGCCCCGCATAAAGCGCGGTACGCCGGCTTCCGCCGAGGCGGTGCAGATAACCTTGGTGTTGCCGAAACACACCAGTACCGAGCCCTCCGCATGGCAGGTGAAGTTGCGTGTTATGCTGATATCGCGCAGTTGGTCCGGTAGGCGGCCGCTGGGTCGTTGCATGGGGTACTCCTGAGGGTGCAAAAGCTGCGTAGTATACGTCAGTGACCGCCATTTTAATCTATAGGCCATAAACCCGCTGCGCCGCTAGCAATCTGATACACTGCGCGAACCCAATTTTATCAATAATTACCGACCAAACATGGCCATTCGCAGCATGACAGCCTTCGCACGGGAAACATTATCCAACGGGCAGGGCGACTTAACCATAGAGCTACGCTCCGTCAATCACCGTTATCTCGATTGCTCTTTTAAACTGCCGGAAGCCCTGCGGCAATTAGAGCCGCGTTTACGTGAACGCGCGGGCAAGGCCCTGGCCAGGGGTAAACTCGATTGCATGTTCAGGTTGCAGCTCAATGACTCAACCGGTACATCGCTGGATATCGACCAGGACTTGCTGGACGCACTGCTGGCAGCCAGCGCCGCTGTGTCTCAGCGTCTGCCGGAATCACGGGCTTTGAGCGCGCTGGAGGTTCTACAGTTTCCCGGTATCTGCAAAAATGAGGGTGTCTCCTTTGATGCGTTTCTGACAGGTGCAATGAGCGTATTCGAAGATGCGCTTCGCTCGTTGTCTGATAGTCGCGAACGGGAGGGCGAAAAACTGGCCGAAATGATATCGCACAGGCTGGATGCCATCGAGGCCGAGCTGGCGACGGTACGAGAAATACTGCCCCGGCTGATGAAACAACAGCGCGATAAGGTAATCTCTCGCATTGGGGAGCTGAATATTGAAGTAGACGGCAACCGGCTGGAACAGGAGCTTGTCCACCTGGCGCAAAAGGCCGATGTGGAAGAGGAACTGGACCGTCTGGATGCCCATATCTCCGAGGTCAGGCGGGTCCTGAAAAAGGGCGGCCCCTGCGGGCGCAGGCTGGATTTTCTCATGCAGGAGCTCAACCGCGAGGCCAATACCCTGTCCTCCAAGTCCCAGTCCAGCAATACCACCCTGGCCGCCGTGGAGCTCAAAGTGCTTATCGAGCAAATGCGCGAGCAAATACAAAATATCGAGTAATTGAATATGAGCCGTACGGGAACACTCTTCACCGTGTCAGCGCCCAGTGGTGCGGGAAAAACCAGCCTGGTCAGCGCCCTGGTGGACAGCTGTAAGGCCTTGAAAGTCTCGGTATCGCACACCACCAGGCCCCAGCGCCCCGGCGAAGTGGACGGCAGTAACTACCACTTTATCAGCGAGGCCGCGTTTCTCGACATGCTGGATCGCACCGAATTTCTGGAACATGCCAAGGTGTTCGGCAACCTCTACGGCACCTCCCAGGTGTGGGTGGAGCAGCAATTGGATGCCGGTATCGATGTCATCCTGGAAATAGACTGGCAGGGGGCGCAACAGGTAAAACATTTGCTGCCCGCCAGCTGCTCTATTTTTATATTGCCCCCCTCCAGAGAGGCTCTGCAGCAGCGCCTGACCAGCCGCGGCCAGGATGATGCCGAGATAATCGATGGGCGCATGGCCCAGGCCATCCAGGAAATGTCCCATTACGGCGAATCAGACTATCTGGTGGTTAATGATGTGTTTGAGGACGCACACCAGAACCTGCAGGGCATCATCGCCAGCCAGCGCCTGCGAACCATCAACCAGGTGAAGGCCCGGGCCAGCTTGTTACAGGCTCTGCTGAACTAAGCCCGCCCCGGGGTTGGTGCTGGGAGGGGAATATTTACGCTGGACTACAGGGGGGGCAATGGGGGTATAATTGCCGGTTCGATAGACACCATCGATTGGCCGATGCCGGCCACTCTACAGATTCACTCACCAAAGGAAATACGAAGAGATGGCACGCGTAACTGTTGAAGATTGCCTGGAAAATGTTGCTAACCGCTTTGAACTGGTCATGGTCGCCAGCAAGCGCGCCAGGCAAATAGCCACGGGTGGCAAAGAGCCCCTGGTAGAAGTAGAATCTGACAAGCCCACGGTCATCGCCCTGCGCGAAATCGCCGAAGGGCTGGTCACGGCTGACATTCTTATTCGCCAAGACGAAATCGAAGCGGAAGAAGAGCTGGCCGAAGTCATGGAGGCCAGCGAGGCACCCTAGCATCCACACCGCCGCTGAAGGGGCGTCTTTGGCCACAATTTAGGAATCTAAGCTGCCTAATTGAATACTATGCAAACCATCGATGCCCTGGAACCCACCCTGCGGAGCTATCTCAGCCCCGAACAGTCCAACCACGTAAAACGCGCCTATTACTTTGCCGAGCAGGCCCACTATGGTCAGCGACGGCGCAGTGGCGAGCCCTACGTCACCCACCCCCTGGCCGTCGCCGGTATCCTGGCGGATATGCACATGGACCACCAGAGCCTGATGGCCGCCATGCTGCACGATGTCATTGAAGACACCAGTATAGAAAAATCAGCCATTGGCGTTCAATTCGGTGCCACCGTGGCGGAGTTGGTCGACGGAGTGAGCAAGCTCACCCAAATGGAATTTGGCTCCTTCGAAGAAAAACAAGCCGAGAACTTCCAGAAGATGGCCCTGGCCATGGCCAGGGATATTAGAGTTATCCTGGTCAAGTTGGCGGACCGTCTGCACAACATGCGCACCCTGGGTGTACTGCGGCCGGAAAAAGCGCGTCGCATAGCCCGGGAAACACTGGAAATTTACGCCCCTATTGCGATGCGCCTGGGTATGAACAAAGTTCGGATGGAGTTTGAGGACCTGGGGTTTGCCGCTCTGTACCCCATGCGCTCAAGTCGCATAGACGCCGCCCTGCGCAAAGCCAGAGGCCACCGCAAGGAACTGGTGAAAAAAATAGGCCATCAGATCGAAACGACCCTGGCCCAGGAGGGCCATCGGGCTGAAGTCGTGGGCCGAGAGAAGCACTTGTATAGCATTTATATGAAAATGAAATCCAAGAGGAAGTCCTTCTCGGAAATCATGGACATCTACGCCTTCAGAATCATTGTCGACTCGGTAGATACTTGTTACCGGGTGCTGGGCAGTATCCACAGTTTGTACAAGCCCATTCCAGGGGAGTTTGAAGACTATATCGCCATACCCAAGGCCAATGGCTATCAATCCCTGCACACGGTATTAATCGGCATGCACGGCGTGCCCATTGAAATCCAGATTCGCACCACCGACATGGAAGACATGGCCAACAATGGGATTGCCGCACACTGGTTATACAAAAGTGATGGCCAGTCCTCCAACGGTAGTCACGCCCGGGCGCGCCAATGGGTGCAGGGGCTGCTGGAGATGCAGGAGCGCGCGGGCAACTCGCTGGAATTTATCGAGAGCGTCAAAATCGACCTGTTCCCCGATGAAATCTATGTATTTACCCCCAAGGGCCACATTCTGGAGCTCCCCAAGGGGGCGACGGCTGTCGACTTCGCCTACTCTGTGCACACTGACGTGGGCAACAGCTGTGTTGCCTGTCGGATCAACCGCCGGCTGGCGCCTCTGTCCGAGCCGCTGCAAAGCGGCCAGACAGTAGAGATATTGACCGCACCGGCGGCCAGGCCCAACCCCTCCTGGTTCAACTATGCGGTAACCGCCAAGGCCAGAACCAATATTCGCCACTTCTTGAAACACCAGACCCGGGAGGACTCCATCACCCTGGGTAGACAGCTACTGGAAAAAGCCCTGTTGAGTTTCGAGCTTTCGCTGGAGCAGATCGCGCCCGCGCGGCTGCGAGACTACCTGGACCAGTATCACTATGAACAACTCGATGACCTGCTGGCCGATATCGCCAGGGGCAACAGATTGCCGGCCATCACCGCCCACGAGCTAAGCGGTAACAAGGCTTTGCCCGGCGGGGAAGAGGCGGAGCCGGTGGCCATACGCGGGACCGAGGGCTTTATGGTCAGTTTTGCCAACTGCTGCCACCCCATTCCCGGGGACCCCATTGACGGTTATCTCAGCTCAGAGAAAGGCCTGGTGGTGCACCGCGAAACCTGTAACAACCTGCACGACCTGAAGGACAATCGGGAGCGCCTGGTTGCCCTGCGCTGGGACGATGACGTGGAGGGGGAGTACGCTGTGGATTTACGTGTAGAGGTGGAAAACCGGCGCGGTATGATTGCCACCCTGGCGACCCGCATCAACAGCATGGACGTCAATATTGAAAAAATTTCCAGTGAAAACAAAGATTATCAGTTTACCTATGTCGACCTGCAAGTGTTGGTCAAAAACCGCGTCCATCTGGCCCGAATTGTGAAACGTCTGCGCACCATCAACGCGGTACACCGGGTGCAGCGCGTTAAGAACTAGTCATGTATAGGAGAGCTAAATGAGTAACCGAGCCGTCATCACTTCCACAGATGCCCCCCAGGCGCTGGGGCCCTATTCGCAAGCGGTAAAGGTGGGCAATACTATCTGGCTGTCCGGGCAGGTGCCGCTGGTGGCCGAAACCATGGAGCTGGTCAGTGGCGACATCAGCGCCCAGGCCACCCAGGTGTTTGAAAATCTGGCCGCTGTGGCCACTGCCGCGGGCTGTACACTGAACGATGCCGTTAAAATAAACATCTCGCTCACCGACATGAACGACTTTGCCGCCGTCAATGAGGTCATGAGTCATTTCCTGCAGCAGCCATATCCCGCCAGGGCCTGTGTGCAGGTGGCGGCATTGCCCAAGGGCGCTGCCATCGAGGTAGAGGCCATTCTGGCGAGTTAAGGTGACAGGCATAGCCGCCATCTCGGTCCGCGAGCTGCGTGGGGTGGGCCCGAAACTGGCGGCAAAGCTCGCCGCTTACGGCATACGTGAAATTGAGGACCTGCTTTTTCACCTGCCGCTGCGTTATCAGGACAGAACCCGGGTAACCCCCATCGCCGCCGCCCGGGAGGGCATGGACGTGGTGGTGGAGGGGGAAGTCAAATTGGCGGATATTGTCTACGGCAGACGGCGCTCTCTGGTGGCCAGAATCCAGGATGGCAGCGGCACCCTGACCCTGCGTTTTTTCCACTTCTCAGCGGCGCAAAAGAATAATTTTCGTCCCGGTACTGCACTGCGCTGTTTCGGCCAGGTTCGCCGGGGGGGTAGCGGCTTGGAAATGTACCATCCCGAGTACCGCCAAATTGAGCCGGGCAACCAGACGCTGGATGAAACACTGACACCGGTTTACCCCACCACCGAAGGCTTGGGCCAGAACCAATGGCGCAGCCTGTGCAGCCAGGCCATAGGCTACTTAAAACGCGATCGGCCCCGCGAACTCTTACCGGCAAACAAGCGCCGCCGCATGGGGCTTTCCGCTGCCCTGATCTACCTTCACTCACCCCCGCCTGAAGCACCTCTGGAATTGTTACGGGCGGGGACTCATCCCGCTCAACAACAACTTGCGCTGGAGGAACTGATTGCCCACAACCTGTCCCTGCACCAACTGCGCCAGCGGCACCGGAAAGAGGGCGCCCCACCACTGCCCCCGGCAGCACAGGCCCTGGGGGCATTTCTGGCGACTCTGGGTTTTACCCTGACGGCTGCCCAGCAAAGGGTTTCCACGGAGATCACCGCGGACCTGTCCAGGCCCTGGCCCATGTTGCGCCTGTTGCAGGGAGATGTGGGCTCGGGCAAAACAGTCATTGCCGCCTGCGCCGCGCTGCAAGCCATTGCCAACGGCTACCAGGTAGCCATCATGGCACCCACTGAAATACTGGCCGAACAGCACATGCGTAGTTTTAGCAACTGGTTCCAGCCACTGGGCATAAAAGTTGATTCGCTGACTGGCCGCCTCAAGGGTAAAAAACGCGAACAGACATGCGCCCGCATAGCGACGGGAGAAACCGCCCTGACAGTGGGAACCCACGCCCTGTTTCAGAATGATGTGGTGTTCGACAGGCTGGGCCTGGTCATCGTGGATGAGCAGCACCGCTTCGGCGTACATCAGCGCCTGGCACTCACCGAAAAAGCAACACCGGCGCTGGGCCGGGCGCACCAATTGGTCATGACCGCAACGCCCATTCCCCGCACCTTGTCCATGGTCGCTTACGCGGATCTCGATTGTTCCATCATCGACGAGCTGCCACCGGGCAGGACCCCGGTGACAACCGTTTTGATAGACGACGGCCGCAGGGAGCAGGTGGTGGAGCGGGTCGCCAAAGCCTGCCGCGACGGGCGTCAAGCCTACTGGGTGTGCACCCTGGTCGAAGAGAGCGACGTGTTACAGGCCCAGGCCGCCGAGGAGGTTGCGGCCCAGCTGCGTGAACAACTTCCGGAGCTCAATATAGGGCTGATTCACGGCCGCCTCAAGCCCCGGGAAAAGGAGGCGGCCATGGCGGCATTCAAGGGAGGGGACACAGCCCTGCTGGTGGCTACCACGGTTATTGAAGTGGGCGTTGATATCCCCAATGCCAGCCTGATGATCATCGAAAACCCCGAGCGCCTAGGCCTGGCGCAGCTGCACCAGTTGCGCGGCCGAGTGGGCAGGGGCAGCGAGGCCAGTCACTGCGTCCTGCTGTATAAGTCGCCCCTGTCCGTCAATGGCAAGGCCCGGCTAACGGTATTGCGGGAGAGCTCCGATGGTTTTGTGATTGCCGAAAAAGACCTGGAGCTGCGCGGCCCGGGGGAGGTTCTGGGCACCCGGCAGACCGGCTTGATGGAGTTTCGAGTGGCCCAGTTGCCGGCCCACGCGCACCTGCTTGATGAGGTACAGGCTGTGGCCAGTTCCATCATTGATCGGCATCCCGAGTTGGTGGAGCCGCTGATACAACGCTGGATCGGCTCGAGTTCAGAATTCGCCAAGGTGTAGTTATATCTACCCCGCTTTTCTGCCTTGGGTAAGCCCTCTCTCAGTTGGAAGCCCACGCCTTTGAGTGGGCTTACCCAAGGCAGAAAAGCTACTATCGGCGTAACTACAATGCCGAATCTCACCTCGAAAATAGCTGTGCGGTGTGGGTGGGCCTGCTCCCGGGCGTGGGGTTCCAACCAAGAGTAGGCCCACCCACACGGCACAGCGCGATTTACTCACTGATTTTGCATGCCGTTATCGGCCAAATAAGCGCTGCCAACGCGCCTCGAGTTCGCCAACACCAATCTTCTCCAGTGTCCGGATATTATCTCCCGGGATGTTCTCTGGGTTTGGAAAGTCCCGCAGCACCCGCTCCATCATATCTTCGCGCAACAGATGAATAATGGGGTAGGGCGCGCGGTTACTGAAATGGCTGGCGGCGCCGGACTCTTCGCCGTCAAATTCATAGTGGGGGTGAAAGCTGGCCAGCTGAACCAGGCCTTCCAGTCCCGCCTCAGCCACTAATTCCTGGGCGTCAGCGAAGAAGTCCAGGTAGTCCTCAAACGATTGCAGCGCGCCAGGGAATACCAACAGGGTAGTGGCTATGTTCTTCTCGGAGCTGGATTGCAGCGTATCCAGTTCCTGCAGAAATGCTCGGTGCAGGGCTTCCGGGCTGTTGTCACTACAGATTGCGATACGCAGCGCATCTGGGGATTTCGGGTCTGGTGACACAAAAGGGCGGGCGAAGGGGCATAAATTCAACCCCACCACAAAGGCTTCAAGCCAGGCCCGAACGTGTTGTTCAACGCGCTCGGGCCCCACCATCATGGCATGATGGCGGGCAGCAACTTCTGCAGTGCCATCTTCTCTTTGGTGGCATCGCCGGTCAGGGCGAAGCCCAGCAAGTTGCCGCTGGCATCGCGGTACTCGCCCTTCACATTGCGGCCGTCGACCGTCATTTGCCACTCACCCTGGGCGCCAATAGCCGGGGGTGCTACCACCACCGGGCAGGCCGGCGTTTTTATGGTCACTGGCATGGCCGGGTAACTGACTGGCGTGGGCTCTCCCGCCAGGGTCTTGGCCAGCGCCCTGGCGGCGGCCATCAGCGGTGCGACGTACACAAGTACGTGACCATTTACTTCGGCACAATCGCCCATGGCATAGACATTCTTGACACTGGTTTCGAGCAGGGCATTGGTCACAATACCGCGGTTGGTCTCCACCCCGGAGGCCTTTGCCAGCCCCAGTTGCGGGCGCACGCCCACCGCAGAGAGCACCAGGTCGGCGGCAATGGTCTGGCCATTGTTAAGGCTGACCACAACGCCCTGCTCTGCCTTGTTGACCGCGGTAACCAATGGCCCGAAATGGAACGTGGCACCCTTTTCTTCCAGTGCCGCCTGCACCGCTTTGCCGGCCGCTTCGGGTAACAGGGTGGGCAGACAATAGGCCAGAGGGTCTACAGTCTCGATTTCAAAACCGCCGTTGAGCAGATCGTTAGTAAACTCACAGCCAATAAGGCCGCCGCCAATAATACAAATCTTCTTCACGCCGTTCTTCTCAATTGCCGTGCGAAAATCCGCGTAGTCCAATAAGTCGTTGACGGTGTAAACCAGCTCCTGTCCATCGCCCTCTATGGGCGGACGAATAACATCTGCCCCCAACGCCAACACCAGCTTGCCGTAGTGAATAGCGGTTTGATCATCGCCCAAATGTATCATTTGCTGGGCGGTATCAATTTCGTTAACCCGGGTCATAGTCCAGACACTGGCTTTGAGTTGTTCCCCCATGCTGCCCGCATCCATTTGGGCCAGCGCTTCAGCGGAGAGGTCCTTGGTATAACCGGTAGAGAGCATGGGTTTGGAGTAGGCACGGCCATCGTCCGAAGTTATCAGAATAAGCGGAGTATCGCTGTCGTGTTTGCGAAACTCCCGGGCCAGGCCATAGCCCGCCAGCCCCGTGCCTATGATGACAAGCGGCGCATTAGCCTTGTCGGCCACGGGCTCTTCATGGTGGGGCGTATCATCGACGGGAGCCTCCTCAATCAGCTCAAAGTCTTCCTTGCCCACACCGCAATCGGGGCACAGCCAGTCTTCTGGTACATCTTCCCACCGGGTGCCCGGCGCAATGCCATCATCGGGCCAGCCCAATTTTTCGTCGTAAACAAGTCCACATACAATACATTCCCACTTGCTCATGCTTTTCGCTCACTTTAAAGTAGTTCGTTTTTGAGACGCATCACTATAGAACTGTGCGAAAATTGTGCAAGGATTTTATCACGCCGCCGGTTTAGCCTACAATACAAGGGAATCCAATCATCGCCCCGCAAACACCTCTGACTGTCGAATTTCTCACCTCCGCGAGTGATATCACTGCCCGGGAGTGGAATGCTATCACCGGACGTGACTACCCCTTTGTGCGCCACGAGTTTCTGTGGGGATTGGAGCAAACCGGTTGCACCAATGCCAAAACCGGCTGGCAGCCCTGCCATGCGCTGGTGCGCGAGGGGGAAGCGGGCACTGCCATCGCCCTGTTACCCCTGTATCTGAAAAGCCATTCCTATGGCGAATACGTTTTTGACTGGGCCTGGGCCGACGCCTGGCAGCGCAGTGGCCTGGCTTACTACCCCAAGTTGGTGAGTGCTATTCCCTTCACACCCGCCACCGGACCCAGATTATGCCTGGCACCCGGCTATACCAAAGAGGACGTCTGGCCCACGGTGGTGGCGGCCATTGCCAACTTCGCCGAAGAGAAGCAGCTTTCAGGTTGGCACCTGCTGTTCCCCGAGGGCGAGGAAGCCACCTTATTGGAGCGAGCTGGCCTGCACTTGCGCACTGCGACCCAGTTTCACTGGTTCAACCAGGACTTCGGCTGCTTCGATGACTTTCTGGCAACCTTCAGCAGCCGCAAGCGCAAAAACCTGAGGCGGGAGAGAAGCCGCGTACGCCAGCAGGGCATCACCCTGCAGACCCTGTGCGGTGCAGAAATTGGCGAGCAGCACTGGCAGCAGTTTTATCGCTTCTATCGGGCCACCTACGCCAAGCGCAGCGGCCATGGAGGCTATCTGAGCAGGGAGTTTTTTACCCAAACCGCCGCCAGCATGGGCGATCAGGTCATCATGGTGCTCGCCCAACTGAACGAGTTGACCGTGGCCGGCGCCCTATTTTTTCGATCCCAGGACACACTTTACGGGCGCTATTGGGGTTGTGAACGCGAATACGACTGCCTGCATTTTGAGGCCTGCTACTACCAGGGCATCGAGTACTGCATCGCCAACGGGCTAAAAAAGTTTGACCCGGGGGCCCAGGGCGAACACAAAATCCAGCGCGGCTTCAGGCCGGTCAAAACATTTTCCAACCACTGGATTGCAGACCCCCGGTTTTCGCAGGCCATCGCCGACTTTACCCGGCAGGAGAGGGCTCATATCGAACAGTATATGGCGCATACCACGGCCATGCTGCCCTTTAAGGCGGACAATAACTGATGGTTCAGCCACGCATATCGAAATCCGTGAAATCCGGGGCGCGCATATGCCACCAGTAGGCAACCGTTGAGCGCGGCCAGTTGTTGACCACCTTGCCCGCCTCATTTTTGTACCAACTGTCGCAACTGGCCACCCAGACGGTTTTGGCCAACTCGCCCTGCATGCGGTCGTTATAGGCACGCATCACCGCTTTGTTGACATCCAGGCTGCGCAGCTTATGGCTGCGGATCTTGTCTATGCAGCGCACGATGTAATTGGCCTGACGCTCCACCATAAAGATAATGGAATTGCTGCCCAGGTTGGTATTGGGGCCATACAACATATAGAAATTGGGAAAACCCGCCACGCTCACCCCCCGATAGGCCTCCGCACCCTGTGCCCAGGCCTGGTTTAACGACACGCCGTCGGCACCGACAATGTGGACGCTGGACAAAAATTCGGTGGCATTGAAGCCCGTACCATAGATGATCACGTCAACGTCTCTATCTACCCTATCCTCGCTGACCACCCCAGTGGGCGAAATTGAGGTGATGGGGGAGGTAACCAACGCCACATTGGGACGATTAAATGCCTGGAAAAAATCGTCAGATATCAAAATACGCTTGCAGCCCACTGGGTAGTCCGGGGTCAGTTTTCGCTGCAGTTCCGGGTCGGAAACATGCTCCTGCAGGTACTGCGTCGCCCCCTTGGCGAAAAAAGAGCGAAGCCAGCTCTTCGCTCTCATTAGAGGATAGAACAACGCCTCCCCGCGCAGGTATATTGTCAGGCGGTGAAGCTTCTGCAGCAGAGGGTAGCGCCTGAAGCGGCGTTTTTCAGTCGCGCTGTAAGCACGATCACCCCGCCTGACCACATAATTGGCGCTGCGTTGATACACTGTCAGCTGCGCGACCCGCGCCGCCACCGGGGGAATAAATTGCAGGGCACTGGCGGCGCTGCCAATAACCGCCACCCGTTTACCGCTCAGGTCGATATCGTGGCGCCACCGGGCAGAGTGAAATTGTTCCCCGGCAAATGACTCAGCGCCGTCAAACTCTGGAATATTGGGCCTGTTAAGTTGTCCCAAGCCGCTGACCAGGCACTTGGCAAGCAACTGCTCCCCGCCCTGCAGTTGTACCGCCCAAAGTCCCCGCGCCTCGTCGTAGTGGGCGCTCTCAACCGCGGTTTCCAGACGGATTCGCCGGCGCAACTGATACTTGTCGACACAGTGGGAAAAGTACGCTTGTATCTCATCGTGCGGAGAATACTTGCGGGACCAGTCGGGATTGGGCTCAAAAGAATAACTGTAGAGTACGGAAGCTACATCACAACAGGCTCCGGGATAGCTGTTGTCGTACCAGGTGCCCCCCACATCGGGCGATTTTTCAATGATAAGGAAATCGCTTATGCCGCGCTGCTGCAGCTTAATACCCATGCAAATGCCGGACATGCCGGCACCAATAATGACAACGGCTAGAATTTTTTCCTCAGTCACATTACACCTTTTATTTTTTTACTGAAGGCGGTACATCGCGGGTAAACACCAACTCGCGCGCTGTGGACTCCGCCTTGTTATACCGGTACCCGGTGCGCTTGAATTTACGCAGGCCAGCGGGGTCTTCAATTTCATTTTCAATAATATATCGGGCCATTTCACCGCGGGCCTTCTTGGCATAAAAGCTGATTACTTTGTATTTCCCCGATTTTAAGTCCTTGAACACCGGCGTGATAATATCCGCATTCAGGTTCTTTGGCCGAACCGCTTTAAAATACTCGTTTGAAGCGAGATTGACCAATACAGACTGCTTGAGCTTTTTCAATTGCGCATTCAGGCCCTTGCTTATCTCGTCTCCCCAGAATTGGTAGAGATTGGCCCCACCGCGGTTGACAAATTTAAGCCCCATCTCCAGGCGGTAGGGCTGCATCAAATCCAGGGGGCGCAGCAGTCCGTAGAGCCCGGACAAAATACGCAGGTGCTTCTGGGCGTAATTGAGCTGCACCGCCGTCAATGTCTGCGCGTCCAGAGCGGTATACACATCCCCTTTGAAGGCATAGATGGCCTGCTTGGCATTGTCCAGACTGAAGGGGGCGGACCAGTTCATGAACCGGGCGTGGTTCAGTTCCGCGATGTTTTCACTCACACCCATCAGGGCGCGTATGTCGTCCGGGCTCATCTGTTGAGCATCTTCCACCAATTGTGCAGAGCGCCGTAACAGCTCGGGCTGGGTATTCTTACGCGACGGTGGCGGTGTTTCAAAGTCCAGGGTTTTGGCTGGGGAAATTACAGTTATCATTAGTACGCTTCCAGTTTTAGGGAGCCGACACGCGCTTTACGCCGGTGCCAGCCCTCGCTTTTTATACATGACAGTGAGACAGCTATGATACTCTCCCGGTAAATAATCAAAAAGACCTGTTTGCCATGCCCGTGCTGCGTGCCATCGTGCGCTACATTGATACTTTTACCGATTACAGTGGCCGCGTGCTGGCGTGGCTGGGTATTGCGATGGCGACACTGACGGCCCTGATCGTCTTTTTACGATACGGTTTCAATTACGGTTCGATAGCCGCCCAGGAAGCCGTGACCTATATGCACGCCTGTCTGTTTATGCTGGGAGCTGCCTACACCCTCAAAGTGGGGGGGCACGTCAGGGTCGATATCTTCTATCAGAATTTTGGCCCCCGCGGCCAGGCCTGGGTAAATGCCCTGGGGGGAATTATCTTTCTACTGCCCTTCTGTGCTTTTATCCTGGGCGTTAGCTGGCACTATGTCGCGGCATCCTGGGCCATCATGGAGAGCTCGCCGGAGCCGGGGGGAATCCCCGCTGTCTTTCTGCTCAAAACCCTCATTCCATTGATGGCGGTAAACCTGTTCTGCCAGGGGCTTGCAGAAGTTTTACGCAATACACTGGTTTTGGTAGAGCACGACGCCTGATGGCGGCCTATATACCCCTGTTTCTGTTCGCCGCTGTTTGCCTGCTGCTTATGTTTGGCTATCCGGTTGCCTTTACGCTGGCGGGAACCGCCCTGGCCTTTGCCGTCGGCGGCATTTTGCTGGGCAACTTCGACGCCGATTTTCTGTTGGCATTTCCCGGGCGGTTATTCGGGACGATTAACAACGCCACCCTGATTGCCGTACCCCTGTTTATATTAATGGGCGTGATTTTGGAAAAATCCAAAGTCGCTGAAGAGCTGCTGGGCGCCATGGCCAAGGTTTTCGGTGGACTGAAAGGCGGGCTGGGAATTTCCGTGGTGGTTGTGGGAATGTTGCTGGCAGCCAGCACCGGCATAGTCGGTGCCACGGTTGTGACCATGGGCCTGTTGTCCTTACCCAGCATGCTGCGCAGCGGCTACAGCCCCTCGCTGGCAGCGGGAACCATTTGTGCAACCGGTACTCTGGGGCAGATTATTCCCCCCTCTATCGCACTGGTGCTACTGGGGGATGTCCTGTCCAATGCCTACCAGCAGGCGCAACTGAGCATGAATATTTACAACCCCAAGACGGTGTCAGTTGGGGATCTGTTTATGGGTGCACTGCTGCCTGGATTGCTGTTGGTGTTTTTGTATATCAGCTACTTGTTGATCTATGCTGTGCTAAAGCCTGAGTCGGCACCGGTGGCGAGCAGCCAGCGTATTACCATTCATGAAGTGGTAAAAAGCCTGCTGCCACCTCTGCTGCTCATTTCCGTGGTGCTGGGATCGATACTGGCGGGTGCCGCGACGCCTACAGAGGCCGCCGGTGTCGGTGCCATAGGCGCACTGATACTCGCGCTGTTCAAGGGGCAGATGAGTTTTCCCCTGCTCTCCCGGGCCGTTATGGACACCATGAAAGTCACCGGCATGGTGTTTATGATTCTTATAGGCGCCGCCATTTTCTCCCTGGTTTTCAGGGGCTTTGGCGGAGAAGAGCTAATTCATGGGGTGTTTACCAATATGCCCGGAGGGGTCATGGGGGCGACCTTTGTGGTCATGCTGGCCATCTTCCTCCTCGGGTTTATTCTGGACTTTATCGAAATTACTTTTGTGGTGGTGCCAATCGTTGGCCCTATTTTACTGGCCATGGGGCTGGACCCCATCTGGCTGGGCATTATGATTGCCCTCAACCTGCAGACCTCCTTTCTCACCCCACCTTTTGGTTTTGCGCTGTTCTACCTGCGCGGCGTGGCACCCGATTCGCTGCCAACCAGTGCTATCTACCGCGGTGTGATTCCCTTTATAATGATACAGCTACTGGTGCTGGCTGCCTTGTGGATATGGCCGGCACTGGCAACCTGGCTACCGGGGGTAGTCAGGGGCTGACAACCCGGCGCAAAATAAAACACTTTCAGGTCACTTCCCATGCAAGATATTAATTTAGCACCCGTGCCCCAGGGCGAACTGGCAATCCAGACACTGGCAATGCCCAAGGATACCAATGCCAACGGCGATATTTTTGGGGGCTGGCTGTTATCCCAGATGGATATTGCCGGCGCAATTACAGCGGGGGAGCTGGCCAACGGCAGAGTCGCCACGGTCGCCATAGACGGCATGGTCTTTCTTACCCCTGTTCATATGGGTGCGGTTGTCAGCTGCTACGCGGACATACTGGACATAGGCCGTAGTTCGGTTCGAATAATGATCGAAGTATGGATAAATTCCCAGCACGATGGTGAGCCCATCAAGGTAACCGAGGGAGAGTTTGTGTACGTGGCAATTGATATAGATGGACGAACGCGGGAAATTCGTTCATAGCGTGTTTAAAACCAGCGCTAGTTTTCATTCTCAAAGGCTAAATCCCGAGCATTGATATAGGCCTGTTCCGAAATATGGTGGTAGTCTCGCACACCATCGTAGAACGCTTTAAAAGATGCATAAACCTTCGCCGACATGGGGTCGTTTGCCGTGAGCTTTAGCAGGGCCTCATCCGTTGCCCGGGCCAGCGCCCGTAAAACGTCATCGGGCAGACGGCGCAGTTTGACACCGTGCTCGTCAACCAACTGGCGCAGGGCCGTGTGATTTCTGGCGGTAAACTCATCCAGCATTTGCTGATTGGCAGCCTGGGTGGCCACTGTCACGATGGCCTGCAGGTCTGCAGGCAGCGCATCGAAGGAGTCTTTGTTGATAATAAATTCGAGCATGGCACCGGGTTCGTGCCAGCCGGGGTAATAGTAGTACTCCGCCACTTCATACAGGCCAAAGGCGAGGTCGTTGTAGGGGCCCACCCATTCCGCCGCATCGATAACCCCCGTCTGTAAGGATGTATACAGTTCACCGCCGGGAATCCGCACCGCGATACCGCCTACCGCTGCAAAAACTTCACCGGCCAGGCCGGGAATGCGCATTTTCAACCCTTTGAAGTCCTCTATTGAGTTGATCTCCCGGTTAAACCAGCCAGCCATCTGGGTGCCGGTGCTACCCCCCACCATGGGAATGAGGTTAAAAGGCGCGTAGGCCTCTTGCCACAACTCAAGTCCGCCACCTACACTCAACCAGCCGTTCATCTCCTGCGCGTTCATGCCGAAGGGCACCGCGGTAAAAAAAACGGAAGAGGGTATCTTGCCCTTCCAGTAATAAGCGGCACCGTGCCCGGCGTCGGCTACACCCTGGGATACGGCGTCAAACACCTCAAAGGCGGGTACAATTTCACCGGCGCCATAGACCTTTGCGGTCAGGCGGCCATCGCTCATCTGGTCAACCATCTGGGCGAAATTTTCAGCGGCGGCACCCAGCCCGGGGAAATTTTTTGGCCAGGTAGTGACTATTTTCCAATGGAAGGTTTTATGGTTAACCGCCTTTCCCGCAACACGCTCCATGTTGTCGTCGGCCACCCGGGCCCGATCCGTCGCCCACATGCCCAGCACCACGACCAGGGCAGCCACCAGGGCCAAAATGATCAGCGGCGTATAGGCGTATTTCTGTGTGTTCGACGTCATGAGTTGATCCCGCTCTTATAAAAGTTGTAACTTGGCATATTGCACCACCAGCCACTTGCTGCCTTCGCTGTCGAAATTGACTTCTACCCGGGCGTTACTGCCACGCCCTTCAAAATTCAATACCACACCCTCCCCAAATATCTGGTGATACACCCGCTGCCCCAAATGTATTCCCGTATCGGGAATCTCAACCTGGGCCAGGGCGCTCACCGGGCGCGACACCGCCTTGTGCAAACGGACCTCCTGTAGCAATTCTGCGGGAATTTCCCGTATAAAACGCGACGGCGCATTGAAGTTTTCGCTGCCGTGCATGCGCCGGGTCTCGGCGTAGCTAATCACCAATTTTTTCATGGCGCGGGTAATACCAACGTAACAGAGCCGACGCTCTTCTTCCAGCCGGCCGGGTTCCTCCAGTGACATGCGATGGGGAAACAGGTTTTCCTCCATGCCCGCCAGAAATACCAGCGGAAACTCCAGGCCTTTGGCGGAGTGCAAGGTCATCATTTGCACGGCGTCTTCATGCTCGTCGGCTTGGCCATCACCGGCATCCAGTGCCGCATTATCTAAAAACTGCTGCAGCGGAGAGAGCTCATCATCCTGGGCTACAAACTGCTTGCCGGCCACTACCAACTCCTCCAGATTTTCTACGCGCGCCTGCCCCTTCTCACCTTTTTCTTTTTCAAAAAATGCGATCAACCCCGCCTGGTGAACAACGTGCTCTATCAAATCATCCAATGACAGCTCATCGGTACCGGAGTCGAGCTCGTTGACCAATACGGTAAAGCCCTCCAGCGCCTTGAGCGCTCGCGGTGGCAGCATTTTTTCCCGGGTGACCTCCTCTATAGCCTGCCACAGGCAAATGTCTTTGCTGCGG
>SMVA01168157.1_pt1 | contig 25808 bp, 18 predicted proteins | sample 2456451 | NCBI WGS metagenome assembly SMVA01 (sample SAMN11095933, study PRJNA526329) | marine sediment metagenome | biome: Marine sediment; feature: Surficial sediment; material: Deep marine sediment; isolation source: Hadal surficial sediment | place: Pacific Ocean | collected 2014-05 | depth... | reverse complement strand
TCAAGGTGCACTTTCCGTTATTGGTCGCCAGTGGCTACAGTGGCGCCATAGTCAGTATGCAGGGGTTGTCGGCCTCCATACCATTAACGTTGAACACGCCCGGTCATTTTCTCGAAGATGTAACCGGAATGATTGGCCTGGAGCAAACCATATTCTCAGTGTGGAGCATGTCGATTGTCGCTGCCATCCTGATCGTCCTGCCGCTGGTGATGTCGAGGATGGCACCAGAGGATGATGAGATAATAGAGATACAAGACTCAGGCCATATGTCGGTCGTTGAGCCGGTAGCCGCAGTCAGCAAGACGGCGACGCCCGCGGAGAAAGTCGAAAATGCACGCTGGGTGACGCTGCTGTTGGCAATTTTCGCCGGCATTTACGTTGTACGTTTCTTCCTTAATGATGGACAGTTACAACTCGACAGCATCAACATGATCTTTGTCGTATTGGGCCTGGCATTTGCGGATTCTCCGCGTCACTACATAAAGTTGCTCAGCGACGCTGCGAAGATTGCGGGACCATTTCTTATTCAGTATCCGCTTTATGCAGCGCTGATGGGTTTAATCGCCGACTCGGGACTTGGTGCTTTGTTCGTTGGCGGATTTGTCTCAGTCGCGAATGCCGACACGCTGTCAATCTGGACATTCTTTAGCGCGGCCCTGCTCAATTTGTTTATTCCTTCGGCTGGTGGGCAATGGGCGGTGCAGGGTCCCATCGTTGTTGATGCAGCAATGCAATTGGGCGCAGATATTCCACGGATCGCGATGTCGGTAACGATTGGGGAGGTCTGGACCAACGCGATACAACCTTTATACATGGTGCCGGTTCTCGCCATTGCCGGGCTGCATATTCGTGACATCATGGGCTATTGCGTGATCGCTTTGCTGGCGATTGGTTTAATCGATCTCGCGGCCATTATCCTGTTTTGATCTCGATCGTCGGATATCACCACACAATGGAGGCATTAATGAACACTGTTAATAATCTCTTCTGGAATATTCCCGGCGGTTACCGCGCATGAAAAAAACGAACTGGAAAGACATTGCAGAACTAATTGGCATCCTGGCCATAGTCGTATCTTTGGTTTCTGTTGCTTTCCAGTTGCGCCAGGCGCAGCTGGCCCTGCTCGCCGCCACGGTATCAGGCCAGGGCGTTCGATACGATTGCGGAGGGCCAATACGTTGCTGATAGCGAATACTTATTGCCAATTCTCGTCAAAACAGACCACGGCAGGAATTTCGATGCGGTGACCAACCTGAGTGAAGAAGACCGGGTCAGGCTGTTTCATTTTCTTCGGACACGAATGCTCGATTGGGATAATGAGCACTACCAGTATCAATCCGGATTCCTTGATGCAGACTTCTTCGAAGTTACAACAAAAGCACATATCAGAATTTGGGCGCCGCGATAGCGTGCCATAGGATTGACGGAAGGCCGTCAGGACTTTAAAGATTTTGTCGACAGTGTCCTTGAAGAACAGAGTCCTGATCAATAATTGCCAACTGATTTTTTATTCGAAGCCGGACCGCATCCGATCGTTGGGAATTGCTCCCTCAAAATCATCAAAAAATTCCGGTTTTATTTCCTGCGGTTCAAGCAAGCTATAACGATATTTCAAATATTGTATTCGCCTGAGAACGTTCCTGGCTTCCTTGCTCTTTTCGGTACCGGAATACAGGTCGGCGATCGCTTGCAGGGTTTCGATCTGCTCGAAATTATGCGGTCCCAGGTTGACATGGCTGATGTGGACTGCGCGATTCCACGCATCTCGCGCATAGTCTCCATTGCCCGCCTGTAGTTGCGCGGCGCCCATCGCTTTCAGCGGACTGATCAGGTCTATGCTCAAACGGCTGTCCATGGTTTCAACGATATCGATTGCTGCTGCAAAATTTTGTATCGCCGCAATATTTTCGTGATTGGATGTTTGCAGAGTCGCAAGGCTGGTCAGTGCGCGCGCCGTGTCCTTGCTGTTACGTCCAAAAGACAGGATAGATCTCTCGACAATTTGTTTCGCAAGTATGTCGGCCTCCTGCATCATGCCGGAGGCGCGTGCATCCATATAAAGACTGAACAGTCGTTGAATGTCTTCATCTGCCGAATCGTTCGGCTCGTAATTCGTTGCGCCGATAAAATAAGCGGTGGAGTAGCGGGCAATATCGAGTGCTGGTGCACTCTCATCATCCGCCGCTGCGCGCTGCGCAGTCAAAAGCGGAATCAGTAGTATAAGGTTGAGGCTGACAGTTCGAACGCCTGGCATTTTTTATGCTCTTTTTTGTTTCATTGTAGCAACTTGGTGACAGCGCCGAGTTCACATAATCACGGAGACCGCACGCCCTTGATGCGCGGGCGGATTTCACTGTTCTAACGGTGAAAATTGATAATAAATAGTAATTTCAATGGGTTAAACACATCTAATAGGACAGTGTTTTCTCATGGCGGGTGCAGGCTGTCGGCAAACACAGATTTTCACCAACCTGCTAGTCTTGAGAAAAAAATAATCGGAGAGAGATAATGAGCGTAAGCAAGGCTTCACCCTGTATTCGCGGCGTTCTTGTCGGCGTTGCGGCTGCTCTTGTTTGTATTGGTACCTTGGCGCAGGGTCTGTCTGCGAGTGACGTTAGCGTAGTGACAGAGGCCGTTAACGATTATCGGCGCGTGCGAGAGAAGGCCATCCTCAACGATTTTGTCGACTTGCTCTCCATTCCCAATGTCGCGGTCAACGTCGCGGATATGGAACGTAATGCGGATCACATAACCGGCCTGCTCGAATCGCGTGGCTTTACGACTCAACGACTGAACGCGGGGGGCTCTCCGTATATTTATGCTGAGCTCAACAACCCGGGCGCGGCCGAGACTGTGCTCATCTATGCACACTTTGACGGGCAGCCGGTGCTGGAGGAGAACTGGGCATCGCCACCGTTTTCTCCGACGTTGCTGGATGCGCCGCTGCAGGAGGGCGGTCAGCCGGTCGACCTTGATCAGGTTGAAGGTAGCTTCGATCCGGAGTGGCGGCTGTATGGGCGCTCAGCCGGCGATGACAAGATGCCCATCATTGCACTCGTGCATGCGCTCGATGCGTTGGCTGCCAATAATATTGATCTGACCGTTAACCTGAAACTTCTGCTCGATGGTGAAGAGGAACAAGGTTCGCCAACAATCGGTCGATTGATTGATCAGCACCGCGATCTTTTCGACGCGGATCTGCTGCTGTTTTGTGACGGTCCAATGCATCAATCACGCAAGATGCAACTGGTCTTTGGTGTTCGCGGCAGCAAGACCCTGGACATCACAACCTATGGCGCCAGCAGGCCATTGCATTCCGGTCACTATGGCAACTGGGCGCCGAACCCTATCATGCGGCTCGCTCACCTCCTGACCAGCATGCGTGATGAATCCGGACGCATTCTTATCGATGGCTACTATGACGACGTAATCCCGTTAAGCGAACTGGAGCGTGCGGCGATCAGGGCGATGCCGGATATAACCCGGGCCTTGCAGGATGAGCTTGCCATCAATACGCCCGAAGGCGATGGCATGCGACTTGAAGAGTTGATCACGCTGCCTGCGCTGAATACTCGCGGTATGGTCGCCGGCGGTGTCGGCGCGAAGGGCCGTAATATCATTCTGTCGAGTGCCACTGTGTCACTGAATCTCAGGCTCGTTCCAGGTCAACAGCCAGCACGTGTGCGCGAATTGATTGAAGCGCATGTGACCGGGCAGGGATTTCATATCGTCTACGAGGATCCGTCTGTAGAAATTCTGCGCGACTACGAAAAAGTGGCGAAGCTTGATTGGCGCGGTGCAGGGTATCCTGCGTTGCGCACCGCACTCGATGATCCCGCCGCATTGCGACTAATCCGACTAATGCGGTTGATCACGCCCGACCTGATCGTGACGCCGACCATGGGCGGCAGCTTGCCGTTGCATGAATTCGGCAGCCGCCTGTCCGCCCCGATCATCATTCTGCCGCTCGCCAATCACGATAATAATCAACACGCTGAAAACGAAAATATCCGCTTGCAGAACATTTGGGATGCGATGGCAGTTTATGGTGTGGTCTTGGCAACCTTCGGGCAATTGTAGCTACCGAGCTTTTGGTGTGACAAGGCATTGAATAATAAAGAGGTATTCAATATTTACGATCATCCGACCCTGAAAGATGGTTGTGTGTAAAATCGGGTGTTCTGCACACTGCCGTAACAACAAAAATAACGAGGGAATGATGTGCCAGAGTAAAAAGCCGAATCGGCTGACATGAGATGACCCGACGTTACGTCTATATTCTTGCGGCCCTGCTGACATTGATCAGTGCAGCAACCTTTGTCTATAAGTGGCAGGTGCTCGGTTTTCCATTGACACCGAATCAGGAGACACCCGTCTGGACGATAGAAACGTCCATCCGGTTCGATGCCGGTCCCAGGTCTATCAAAGTTAATTTGCAAATTCCGACGCTGACGCCAGGGTACCGCACGCTACGTGAATTTAATGTTTCAAAAGGCTATGGCTTCAATCTCAATTATGTGAGTGGTGGGCGCGAAGCGCAGTGGGCCGTACGGCGAACCAGTGGCCGGCAAACCATTTACTACCGCCGGGTGGTGTATGAAGATCCGGGGAGTGAGCAAGCGGATACCACGCCGCCGTTTCCGCCGCCACCGGTAATCAACGAGCCGCTGAAAACTGCGGTGGAGGTCATTGTCGCTGATGTGCGTGACCGGTCGGCCGATACCGCAACATTTACTACAGAGCTATTACGCCTGATTAGCAATCCGTCAGCTGATGCCAATATAGAGCTGTTGATGGCTGACGTAGGCACGCCTGCAGAGTTCGTCGAAAGGATTACGACGGTCCTGGCTGCCGCACGGATTCCGGCGCGTATGATTCGCGGTATCGTTCTGCAGGACCGGCAAAGACGGACGGAACCGCGACCGTGGCTGGAAGTTCATGATGGCGATCGCTGGCGCTACTTTGATCCCAATTCCGGCGCGGAGGGACTACCTGATCGTTTTCTGGTGTGGTGGCGCGGCAACGAACCGCTGGTTCGGGTTGAAGGTGGCAGCAACGTTGAAGTCCATTTTGCCGTGCAGCAGAATTTTCTGGATGCGATGGCGATTGCGGAACAACGTGCTGAAGTTGAAGGATCGGTGCTGGTCGATTTTTCGCTTTTCAGTTTGCCGATCCGGACGCAGGCGGTTTACAGCGTGTTGTTGATGATTCCGATCGGTGCACTGGTAATGGTTTTCATGCGCAACATGATTGGTATCGATGCGTTCGGCACGTTTATGCCGGTGTTGATCGCATTGTCATTTCGCGAAACGCAACTCCTCTGGGGCGCGATTCTGTTTTCGCTCCTGGTTGCACTTGGTTTGAGCATCAGGTTTCTGCTTGAACGATTGCGGCTATTACTCGTGCCGCGCCTGAGCGCTGTGCTCATCGTCGTTGTCATTTTGATGTTGATCGTGAGCGTCGTGTCTCACAAGTTAGGTCTGGAAACGGGCCTGTCAGTCGCATTGTTTCCGATGGTAATCATTGCCATGACGATCGAGCGCATGTCGATCGTCTGGGAGGAACGTGGCCCCACAGACGCAATTCGGGGTGGCATTGGCAGTCTCGTCGTTGCCATGTTCGCTTATCTCGCGATGGGTATGAAGTGGCTTGAGCACCTCATCTTCGTCTTTCCGGAATTACTCCTTGTTGCGCTCGCAATCGTCATCTTGATGGGTCGTTACACCGGCTACCGGCTCACCGAGATAACCCGATTCAAGGCGCTGTCAGGGCAATAACATGTTTGCTACCGCAAAACGATTGCGTGCTGCCGGAGTGCTGGGGCTAAACAAGCGCAATACCGACTACATCATGCGCCTCAATCCCCGGCATTTGTTTCCGCGTGTCGACGACAAGGTAGTAACCAAGAAACTGGCCCTCGACGCTGGCATGGCAGTGCCTGAAATGTACGGTGTCATCAGCCATCAGTCCGAAGTGCGTAACCTGGCCACAATCGTTTCGGCACATGACAGCTTTGTCATCAAGCCGGCGCATGGCAGCGGTGGAAACGGCATTGTCGTTATCGTAAGCCGCAGCAAGCGCAAACGGGATTGCTATCGGACCGCGAGCGGCATCCTCATGTTGGAGGAAGAACTGCAGCACCATATTTCAAATATCGTCAGCGGTAGTTATAGCCTGGGTGGCTATCCCGACGTCGCATTGATCGAGTATTGCGTGAAATTCGATCCCATGTTCGCTGAAGTCAGCTACCAGGGTGTTCCCGATATTCGCGTAATTGTGTATCGCGGCTATCCCATCATGGCGATGGTGCGCCTGCCAACGCGAACCTCCGGTGGCAAAGCCAATTTACACCAGGGTGCCGTCGGTGCGGGGATCGATATAAGTTCCGGGGAGACCCTCACCGGAGTTCTCAACGACGAAATCGTCGAGGATCACCCGGACACTGGCGCATTGATTGCAGGCCTTTATATCCCGCGTTGGGGTTTCATTTTGCAATCGGCGGCACGCGCCATGGAAGTCACAGGTTTGGGTTACCTCGGCGTCGATATCGTAATCGATCGTGATCGTGGCCCGCTGATACTGGAAATGAACGCGCGGCCCGGGCTCAATATACAAATCGCGAACCGCACCGGCCTGTGTGAACGGATTAATCGCGTTGACGAAATACATGATCCCGACGCAGATCCGGCAACCAGGGCGAAAATCTGTCGTACCGAATTTCCTGCGGATCGGCAGACGGCTTTGCCATTAAACGGGGTCGGATAAAGACTTTTCCAGAGCCAACAAGATCAGGGGAGCGACGTGAACATCAGGTAACTGGTAACAACGTGCGGGTTTACCCTTCTGTGTGCAACGTTGGTTCTGCCCGCGTGCCAACTGCAGGAACCGGCCGTGTTGGGGACTTAGTGATCCGTTATTGCCGAAATGAAATTACTTCTTGCAACACTTGGCGTTGTATTCCTGATCACGTTTATCGCGATGCCAACGATGGGCGCGGGCTGGTTCTGGGATGCGGGTAACGGGCTGGGCTTTGCAGCGTTCGCTGGATTACTTTACCTGACGATCACCAGTAGCCGCCGTTTGGACGTACGTGCACACCAGGTACTTGGTTATGCAGTGTTATTCCTGGCGCTGTTGCACGCATTCTGGTTCCTGCTTGGTGATGCGGCTGCGGTTGAGTTTTTAAAACCTGGCGCACCCGATTATATGTGGCTCGGCATTATCGGCCTGCTGTTGCTGGGTATCCTGATAACCGTCGCATTGGTCCCCGATCGAATGCGCGTGCACAAGGATTACGCGGCGTTTAAGTACTGGCACCGTGTTATCGCCATTGTGACGATTGCCTGCATCACGTATCACATTGTCGCCAGCGCTTTTTATCTTGCTACCTGGTATCAGGCTGTATCGTTCGTGATACTGGCGGTCGTGGTTTCATTTGGGCGTATGTACTGGATCAAACTTGGTCAGCTGCCGATTGCCACTGTGTCCGCGTATCTTTTACTCAGCATCCTATTGACCGCCGCTTTCGCTGCTGCCCGGAACTTGCCGCTGTGAAGGCAGTATTCGCTTTCAGCGTGTTATTGATGGCACTGATTGTTGCCTTCGGTTCGCCCTTTGCGGGTGAAAAACCTGTGCGGAATCACTATTTTGAAAGTCCGGAGCCAATACTACCGATGACGTTCGCGCATATTGACCATGCCACAGTGAACTGCATCGATTGTCATCATAATTACATCGATGCTACGGGCGGTGGTCTTTGCATGAATTGCCACATGACCAATGCGGACGTGTGGCCGTTACTGGAGAACCAGTTTCACGATCTTTGTCGAAGTTGCCATGCTGAGAAAGCAGCGTTAGGTGAGGATGGTGGGCCACCGCGGCGATGTATTGCCTGTCATTTGGGCGATGAATTGCCTTAGCGTCAACCGGCATCGCCCGCTGGGCGGGCTCTACAGGTGCTAATAAGAATTGTAGGAGCCCGCCCAGCGGGCGAAATTACGACGCCCAGCGGGCGATTTCCTGGCCCTGGCACCTGGCTAATTATTCTTTGCCAATTCCGATGCCAGCCAGCGATTCATGCGCGTCTCCAGGATTTGCATTGGCAGCGCACCACCTCCCAGTAATTCGTCATGAAACGCTTTAATGTCGAAGTCCTCGCCGAGAGCCTGCTCGGCGTCATGTCGTAATTCCAGCATCTTGAGTTGACCAATCTTGTACGCGAGCGCCTGGCCCGGCCAGGAAATGTAGCGGTCGATTTCGTTCACGATATCAGTCTCTGTCTTGGCTGCGTTGTCTTTGAAAAAATCGATCGCCTGTTGTCGAGTCCAGCCCTTGTAGTGCATGCCAGTATCGACGACGAGGCGTACCGCTCGCCACATATCATAAGTCAGTGCGCCGAATTTCGAGTACGGATCCTTATAGAGACCTAACTCGTAGCCCAGGCTCTCACTGTAAAGACCCCAGCCTTCCGTGAATGCGGTAAAGCCCGAGTACTTGCGAAAGTCCGGCATGTCCTCGAGTTCCATCTGCAACGATATTTGCAAGTGATGCCCCGGCACCGCTTCGTGTACCGACAGGACTTCCATTTCATATTTAGGCCGGACATCTGGCCGATAGAGATTTACATAGTAATAACCCGGGCGACTGCCATCCGCAGCGGGCCGGTTGTAGTAGGCCGTCGTGGTATCTGGTGCTATGTTGTCCGGGATCGGCCTCAACCCATATGGCATTCGCGGCAGTTTGCCAAAAAGCTTAACCAGTTGCGGGTCGATACGTTTTGCAACGGCTAGGTAACCATCGAACAATTCTTCCGGCGTGTCGTAATAGAACTGTGAATCTGTGCGCAGGAAGTTCAGAAAATCGGCAAAGTCGCCATCGTATTCCAGTTCGTCGATGATCAGCTGCATCTCATCCCTGATGCGTTTCACCTCGGTCAGTCCAAGACGGTGAACCTCATCAGGTGTCATCTGCGTCGTTGTAAATGAGCGCACCCGATACTCGTAAAACGCTTCGCCGTCGGGGAGTAAAGATGCGCCGATACTATCGCGACTGGCCGGCAAATAGGTTTCATCGAAGTATCGACTGAAGCGCCGGTAGGCCGGCACGATGGATTCGTCAATAATATCTTTCGCCGTTTGCCGGATGCGTGCCTGGTCTTCTACACCAATCGAATCCGGCATTTCTGCGAACGCAATGTAGTACGGGCTGTTTTCAGCGTCCTCGGTAAGTTGCGAGCTAATTTGATCGGGAATTCGTTCCATCAGGATCTTCGGTGGCATGTAGCCTGTTTTGCGGCCTTCTTCCTGCAGCTCCATGGTTTGTTCGATTACCTTCGCAACGCCAGACATCCTGACCAGCCAGTCTTCATAGTCCCCGACCGTTGCCAGTCGAACCGTCTCCGCCATTGACTCGAGCGATTGCACGCCACCGCGCTGGCTAATTGGCATCAGGTAATTCTTGTACTGGTAGCTGTCGAGGTCGTTTTCCAGTTCGCGCCGGAAAAGCTCGTAATTCAGTTGGTCGGCCGCTGATAACTGCGCTGAATCGATAACGCGCAGGCGTCTTAAGAAAGCACTTTGGTCTGCGTGGCGTTGCTTGTATGCCGCAAGACTGATATCGGTCCACTGGTCATTGTTGCGGCGATCACCCAGGCGCGAGGCGAATTCCGGGTATTGGATCATTTGCCAGTCCCAGGCTTCGGCCAGCAAGGTATTGAAATCTTCACTCGGGCCGGCTTGAGCCGAAACGCCCACAACAAGTAGCAAAATGCTGGTGACGGCTCTGATTCTTTGCATTGCGGGTCTCCTTAAGTGTGGGCGCATTGTTGCCTCCCGGCAAGCTGCTGGCAACCTCAGGGCGACTTGGCTATCATTGCGCGCACTAATCAATAGCGTTAGCAGAAGAGACCTCTTGTAAAGGGGCGCCGAAGGCGCAACACGCTCGGAAACGCTCAGGCAAACGGACTGCTAACGCTGATTGGCTCTGGAGAGCGGCTGAAAAGGCCCACCGAAGGGGTATGCGGCAAGGAACAATTGCCGGCGATCTCTCAGGTATCAGGACAGAGGGGCGATCGGGGCAGCTTCGATGAGGCTGCTCTGATCGCCCTTTTTTTGTCAGTCAGATTGAGATCGACCGGAGGAAGCGAATGGGCAAGCAGACACCACTTTATGCGCAACACGTCGAGGCGGGTGCGCGCATTGTTGATTTTGGCGGCTGGGATATGCCGCTGCACTACGGTTCACAGATGGAAGAGCATCATGCGGTGCGCAAGCACGCCGGCATGTTTGACGTGTCCCATATGACCGTCGTCGATCTGAGCGGATCGGACACGGCGAATTTTCTGCACAAGCTTCTCGCCAACAACATCGACAAACTGAAAGAGCCGGGCAAGGCATTGTATAGCTGCATGCTTGATGCCGAAGGCGGTGTGATTGACGATCTTATTACTTATTATCTTGCAGCGGATCGCTATCGCCTGATCGTCAATGCGGCGACCCGCGAAAATGATCTTGCCTGGATCAACGCGCAGGCAAAAGGCTATGCCGTGGAAGTGCTTGAACGACCCGAACTCGCGATGATTGCAGTGCAGGGCCCGGACGCTCGCGAAATCGCCGCGGCAATTATTGACAGCGAATGGCGCGATGCGGCGCTGGCTTTAAAACCATTTCATGCGCTGGAAGCGGGTGAGAAATTTATTGCACGTACTGGCTATACCGGGGAGGACGGCTGGGAGATCGTAATGCCGGCGGCAGACGCCACGGACTTCTGGCAGCAATGCATCGATGCCGGTGTTCAACCCTGCGGACTCGGCGCACGCGACACGCTGCGGCTGGAAGCCGGCATGAATTTGTACGGCACCGATATGGATACGTCGGTGTCGCCGCTGGAGGCCGGCCTCGGCTGGACGATTGGCTGGAACCCCGAAGAGCGTGACTTTAACGGTCGTCAGCCGCTTGCTGAGATGCGTGCGAACAAGGGAAAGCGAAAATTCGCGGGCCTGTTGCTGGAGAGCAAAGGTGTATTGCGCAACCACCAGCGAGTGGTGATTGACGGGCTGGAAGACGGTGAAATCACCAGTGGCGGGTTTTCCCCAACTTTGGGACGTTCCATCGCAATGGCGCGCATACCCGGCGGTGATTATGAGCACGCGCAGGTCGAGGTTCGCGGACGATTACTTGATGTACGTGTCGTGAAGTTGCCGTTTGTGCGTAACGGGAAAATTCTTATCGACGTGTAAATCTGCAAAGTCTATGCAGACATTATTCGATTGAATACGAAATTAAACTTGTACAGTGGAGAGAAATAATGAATGAATTGCCAGGCGATCTCAAATATACGAAAGAACATGAGTGGCTGCGCCAGGAAGAAGACGGCAGCGTCACGATTGGTATTACAGATCACGCGCAAGGTGCGCTGGGCGATCTCGTGTATGTCGAGTTGCCGGAAGTGGGGCAGGATGTCGAGAGCGGCGGTGAAATGGCCGTGGTCGAATCAGTCAAGGCTGCGTCGGACGTTTACGCGCCTATATCGGGGGAGATACTCGCGGTCAACGAGGCGTTGTCCGACGATCCTGAAAAGATCAATGCTGACCCGTATGGCGATGGCTGGATAGTCCGCCTGCAACCAGCAGATGATGCCGGTGAAACATTGGACCCGGATGCTTACCAGGTGTTTCTGGACGAGCTTGGCGAATAATAATTTTTCCTTAAAAAACAGATAATTACCATGCCATTTATTCCGCATACGGAAGACGAAGTCGAGGCTATGCTGGGGACCATCGGTGCCCCGAGTATCGATGACCTGTTCGATGAAATTCCTCGCGACTTGCTCATTAAAGAACTGGACGGCGTTCCCGAGGCGCTCAGTGAAATGGAAATTTCACGTTTGATGCGCGGACGCGCCAGCGAAGATCGTGGCGCGCTGTGTTTTATCGGTGCCGGTGCGTACGAGCATCATATTCCTACCGCGGTCTGGGATATTGCGACACGCGGTGAGTTTTACAGCGCCTATACGCCCTACCAGGCTGAGGCCAGCCAGGGCACCTTGCAGGTCATCTATGAATATCAGTCGATGATTGCGAGCCTGACAGGACTTGATGTCAGCAATGCGTCGCTTTATGACGGTGCATCCGGACTTGCCGAAGCATCGCTGATGGCGGTACGGGCCAATCGTAAATCGAAGTCAAAACGTATTTTGCTGGCGTCGGGCGTTAACAAGACCTATCAAAAAGTTGCACAGACCATTGCAGGCAGCCAGGGATTGACATTCGATCGCTTGCCACTGGATATTGCGACCGGATCGACTGACCTCAGTGCGCTTGCTGATCAGGATGAAGCGCCGGTTGCAATTGTCATTCAGCAACCGTCTTTTTTGGGTACGTTCGAGCAAGTTGACGCATTAACTGACTGGGCGCACGAGCAGGGCGCACTGGTAATTGCAGTTATCAATCCAACATCGCTTGCGGTGCTCGAGGCGCCGGGAAACTGGGGCAGCGACGGGGCCGACATCGCCTGTGGGGAAGGGCAACCACTGGGCGTGCCAATGTCATCTGGTGGACCTTACTTCGGCATCATGGCGTGCAAGGAAAAAATTGTACGGCAGATGCCGGGCCGTATTGTTGGCCGGACCACTGACCTCGATGGCAAACCCGGCTATACGCTGACGTTACAGGCGCGAGAGCAGCATATCCGCCGCTCCAAGGCGACTTCAAATATCTGTACAAATCAAGGGCTTATGGTCACTGCGGCAACCATTTACATGTCCTTGCTGGGAGCTGAGGGTCTGGCCCGCGTGGCGCTCGCCTCACAGGAGCAAACCGGCAAGCTGGCAAATCTGTTGAGCGAAATTGATGGCGTAGAACGAGTATTTTCGGCACCCCACTTTCATGAAGTCGCTTTGCGCCTGGACCGGCCTGCAGGTCCCGTCCTGGCAGCGCTGGCCGCCCGCAACGTGCTCGGTGGTTTTGACCTTTCTGTCGAGTACCCGGAACTTGGCAACGCACTGTTGGTTTGCGCTACGGAAACCAAGACAGAAGAAGATTTGCAAACCTATGCCAGGGAACTGGCAGACGTTATGAGCGCTACATAAACGGCGACGGCACAACAAGGAAATTGCTACCGATGCATCAGATCACTTATGACGGTAAGAGTTATCGTACCTACGGCGAGCTGCCATCAATTGGCAGCCGGGCACCCGATGTGTCGCTTGTCAATACGGAATTGCAGGATGTGTCGCTGGCAAATTTCATGGGCAAGCGCAAGGTGTTCAATATATTTCCGAGTATTGATACGCCAGTGTGCGCGAAGTCAGTCATCGTGTTTAACAGGATCGCTGCAGATCACGATGACGTCACGATGTTGATGGTGTCCTACGACTTGCCCTTCGCCCATGCTCGTTTTCACGAACAACATTCGCTGACACACGTAGTTGGCTTGTCTGCGATCCGACATGCCGGTTTTGGCGAGAATTACGGTGTGCAGATTGTGGAAGGACCACTGTCCGGCATGTTTTCCAGGGCGGTCGTGGTCCTCGACGAAAATAATACCGTCGTATATCGGCAACAAATTGCAGATATCGGTGATGAACCGGATTACATCGCCGCCTATAAGGCACTTGGCATCGATGTTGATCCGAAAGAAATTGAAGACTGAGCGCAATGCGCTTCTAAAGGAATCTCCATGGGCGAACAACTAATTTTCGAAAAATCACGCAGTGGCCGGCGCGCATTCGCGCAGGCACCGCTGGCCGCATCGGCGGGCGAAATACCGGACAGCCTGCGTCGTGACAGCGCACCCTTGCTGCCACAGGTTTCCGAGTTACAGGTCGTGCGCCATTACACTCGCCTGTCGCAGCAGAATTTTTCGATTGATACGCAGTTCTACCCGCTCGGTTCCTGCACGATGAAATACAATCCACGTGCGTGCAATGCGCTGGCATTGCTACCGGGGCTTGCCGGGCGGCATCCACTGGGACCTGTGAGTCATGGCCAGGGTTTTATGGCCTGTATGTATGAATTGCAAGAGATGCTCAAGGCGGTAACCGGTATGCAAGCGGTGTCGTTGACGCCGATGGCCGGTGCTCAGGGCGAACTGGCTGGCGTCGCAATGATTCGTGCCTACCATGTCGCGCGCGGTGATCATGAACGTGACGAAATCATCTGTCCGGATGCGGCACATGGCACGAATCCGGCGACGGCGACGATGTGCGGCTGCAAAGTCAGGGAGATACCGACCCAGGTTGACGGCGACCTGGATGTCGAGGCGCTTAAAGCAGCAGTCGGCCCGAAGACTGCCGGGATCATGCTGACGAACCCGTCAACGCTGGGTGTTTTCGAACGCAAAATAATGGAAATCCAGAAGATCGTTCACGATGCCGGCGGACTGCTGTACTACGACGGTGCCAACCTGAACGCTATTCTTGGCAAAGTACGACCTGGCGATATGGGTTTTGATGTCATCCACCTGAATCTGCACAAGACGTTTTCGACGCCGCACGGTGGTGGTGGACCGGGCTCCGGCGCAGTAGGGGTTGGCGAGCGATTACTGCCGTTTATCCCGATTCCGATCGTCGGCAAGCAGGAGAAAGACGGCGCGGCTTACTACGACTGGCTTGACGAGAAAGACTTGCCGCAAACGATCGGCCGCCTGTCCGCATTCATGGGCAATGCCGGTGTGTTATTACGCGCCTATGTCTACATGCGCATGGTGGGTCGGGACGGCATGAAACGTGTTGCAGAATTTGCCACGCTCAACGCCAATTACCTGCTCGCACGCCTGCGAGATGCCGGCTTCGAGCTTGCGTTTCCTGATCGCCGGGCGAGTCATGAATTTATTGTTACGTTAAAAAACGAAGCGAAGGAATTACACATAAACACAATGGACTTTGCGAAAGCGCTACTGGACAAGGACTTTCACGCGCCAACCACATACTTTCCATTGCTGGTTCCCGAATGTCTGCTGATCGAACCGACAGAGACGGAGACCAAAGAGACCCTGGATCGTTTTGTCACGGCTATGGTCGAGATCGTAGCGGCAGCGAAGGCCAATCCAGAGCACACAAAAGGTGCGCCGTACAGCACGCCGGTACGAAGACTTGATGACGTCAAGGCCGCCCGCCATCCCGATCTGGCATGGAGACCCGCGCCCTGAATCTGTGCGCGGATCTGGCCTCTAGATCAGATTTGTGGACTCCGGCGGCGAAACACGACGCTGAAATCCGGCATAATCACTGACGTCTCGCAACTATCTGGTTGAAATGTGCCTGGCGGTGGGAACCGCGAGGCGATCTGTCGGTCCGATTTGCGGACACAAGAGTATTGGTTTCAAATCTAACTTTTCGTCTGAAAGCAGGAATTAAAATTGAAAATACAGCAACTTGTACTACTTGTTGGCTTTACCCTGGCGTCGTTTGCACAGGCGGAGGAGCCTGAATGGGCCGGAACACTGGAAAGGATTTCCACCGGCGTCGTATCGATACGCATCGACAGCACGCGGGCCTTCGATACTGAGTGGAATGCCTCCAGCCAGGCGACGGGTTTCGTGGTCGATGCAGAACGCGGACTGATCCTGACCAATCGACATGTTGTTACCCCGGGACCGGTCGTTGCCGAAGCTATTTTCCTGAACAATGAAGAGGTTCGGCTGAAACCGATTTATCGCGACCCCGTGCATGACTTCGGTTTTTTCAGCTACAACCCGGACGACCTCGTGTACATGGAACCCGCAGAGTTACTGTTGGTACCCGATGGCGCAGGTATCGGTCGCGAAATTCGTGTGGTAGGCAATGATGCCGGCGAAAAGTTGTCGATCCTGGCGGGCACGATTGCGCGCCTGGATCGAAAGGCACCCGCATACGGCCGGGGCAAGTACAACGATTTCAACACTTTTTACTTCCAGGCGGCATCCGGCACGTCAGGGGGTTCTTCCGGTTCTCCTGTCGTCAACATCAACGGAGAAGTCATCGCATTGAACGCCGGTGGTCATAACACTGCTGCGAGCAGTTTTTACCTGCCGTTGTATCGGGTTGAACGGGCCTTGCATCTGCTGCAAAAGGGCGAGCCGGTTACACGCGGCACGCTGGAAACCATCTTCGAGCGTAAAGCGTATGACGAATTGCGGCGCCTTGGACTGACCGACGAAACAGAAAAAGTAATGCGCTCCAGGTTTCCTGGGCAAACCGGAATGCTGACTGTGCAGCAGGTGATTCCTGACTCTCCGGCGGATGGAAAACTTGAGTCTGGCGACATACTGGTGAGCGTCAATGGTACCCTGATGACCGAATTTGTACCGCTGTCAAGCATTCTCGATAACGCAGTTGGCGAGAACGTCACGGTGGTGGTCGAGCGCGGTGGTCGCAGTATTATCGAAGAAATACCGGTGACTGATCTGCACGAGATTTCTCCCGATGAGTTCCTGGAGTTCGGCGATTCGATCGTCAACAATTTGTCTTATCAGCAGGCCCGTCATTACAACCGCGCGATAAGCGGTGTGTATGTTGCGAATCCGGGTTACATGCTGGGCCGATCGGCGATTCCACGCGGCGCTGTCATCTCTGAAGTTGGTGGTGCACCGGTGGCGGATATCGCAGACCTGGCAGAACAGCTGGCTAAACTGGCCGACGGTGATCGCACAACCTTCCGCTACAAGACGATCGAAGATCCACGTAACAGCATCATCCGCTCCGTTGAAATGGATCGTACCTGGTTCCCTGCGCGTCATTGCTGGCGCGACGATGAGGCCGGTATCTGGCCGTGTGAGGATCTTGATGCCGGGCCGGAACCATCAGCGCCAGAGTCAGGCAGCACACAATTTACCCGCAATGGCGATCCGCGAGTCAACAAGATAGCGCCATCTCTGGTCATGGTGACTTTTGACCTGCCCTATACGGTGTCGGGCGTTTCGGAACGCAATTACTACGGCACGGGCCTGATCGTTGATACGGAACTTGGCCTGATCGTCGTTGACCGGAATACCGTGCCCGTTGCCATGGGCGACGTCAGCATTACCTTTGCGGGATCGTTGCAAATACGCGGCAGCGTTGCCTACGTCCATCCATTGCACAACCTGACCATGATTTCCTATGACCCGGCATTGATCGGCGATACGCCTGTGAAAGCGGCGACGTTCTCAAACGACGAATTGAAGCCGGGCGATAATGTCTGGGTCATCGGCCTGAAAGGCGATCACCAACTGGTGCACCAGGAAAGTACGGTTGCATCGGTTGACCCGATGACGTTGCCGCTGTCACGAACGCTGCGTTTCCGCGATACGAACCTGGAAGCGATTTCACTGGTTAACGCACCCGGCGACATAGACGGCGTTATCGTAAACAAGCGTGGTGAAGTAATGGCCAAGTGGGCCAGTTTCGCGTTTCAGAGTGGCGGTGAATCCGGACAATTCAATCGGGGCTTGTCCAGCGAGCTGGTGAGTGAATTCGTTGACATCGTCCGTTCAGGTCGTCCGATCTACTCGCTGGAGGCGGAGCTTGGTTACACACCGTTGTTTTCCGCACGCAAACTTGGTCTGGACGAGAATTGGCTGGAGCGCCTGGAGAAGCACAACCCGGCGGGGCGTCGTGCATTGAGCGTTTCGCGGCTCGTCGCAGGCACACCGGCAGCCGAACTACTGAGAAATGGTGACATGATCCTCGCTGTTGACGGGCAGATAGTGACGACGTTTCGCGAAATGGAACGAGCCGTGCAAAAATCCGAGGTCAGTTTGACCGTATGGCGGGATGGTGCAGAACTGAATCTTGAAACCGGAACCGTCGCACTGGACGGGGAAGGGATTACATGGGCAATATCGTGGGCAGGTGCGCTGCTGCAGGACCCACACCGGGCGATGGCAGCACAACGCGGCATCGAACGTACAGGCGTGTACGTAGCGTTCTTTAGTTACGGTTCGCCGGCAACACGTTATGGCCTGTGGGCCGGGAGACGCATTGTCGCCGTCGATGACACGGCAACGCCAGATCTGCAATCGTTTGTGGACGCTGTGCGTGGCAAGGAGGATCAGACATCGGTTCGCCTCAAGACAGTTACCTGGAATGGTGCGGTGCAAGTGATTACGTTGAAACTGGACAACCAGTATTGGCCAGCTTATGAAATACGACGCACAAAAGACGGCTGGCAGCGTACCTCGATCGGCTAGCCAAATCGCCAGTCGGAATTATCGCTCGAAATCAGCTGCGCCCGGTCGCGCGAGCTTAGTCAGTTCGCTGCTACTGCTGGCCCTTAGCGGCATCGTGCTGGCGCAGTCCATGTATAAGTACCAGGATGCCGATGGCACCTGGATATACACGGACCGCCAGCCAGCGGATCAGCGCCAGGCAGAGATACTCGATTTACCGACAGGCACAAAAGACCCGTCCGTTTCGGTGACGACCAGCCTGGTAGGGCGCGAGATTCGATTTACGGGCCACAACGATTTCGATGCGCCGGTGGAGATCATTGTTGCACTGGACGGCCTGCACAACGTCGAGTTGCCAATGCCCGATCAGAGCATGCATTGGGTACTGGCGCCACACAGTCGTTTAATTCTTTTAGAGCTGTCGGCCCTCGAAGACAACATTGCCCCACAAGTAGATTATCGTTACATCTGGCTGCACGGTGACCCGGCCAGTCAACACAATCCGCCAGGGCCGTACCGGGCACCATTTGCTGTCGCCAGCGATTATCTGATTTCGCAGGCTTTTCCACTGGGCACAACACATGACACCGTGGACAGCCGCTACGCGGTAGACATCGCGATGCCAATCGGCACCGACGTTTACGCAGCGCGAGCGGGTACCGTTTTTGAGGTTGCCAGCACGAACTTTCGTGGCGGCGTCGACGAGAAACTTGATGCCGAGTCAGCAAACATTATTCGAATTCTGCATGACGATGGTACGCATGCGCTTTATGCGCATCTTAACTGGAACGGAATCAGGGTCCGACCAGGTGACCAGGTGGAACGGGGCGAATACATCGCAGAATCGGGGAATACCGGATTTTCCAGTGGTCCGCATCTGCATTTTGCCGTCATGCAAAATCTTGGCATGCGGCTTGAATCTGTGCCGATCGTATTCGAAGGAGCCAACGGAATCGAAGTCACACCAGCCTCGGGTGACGCATTGCACGCCTACTAATGCGTGTTAATTGACCGGGCATCACTCAGGAAGTTCACACGGCGTGCTTATGCAAAATATAATTACCGCCTGCGCCGATATAACTAAAAAATAGTTTCGGTGTGTAACAAACTTTTTATCTAAACATTTATTCAAATGTTGAGTTACTTGTAGTTTATTGTCTCTTTAGGGTCTAACTCGAAAGTGCGACAAAAAATTATTGCAACCATATTACGATTTGTTGCATCAAAATACTAAACGGAAATGAACTTAATTCAATTCAGGTAGGTCACTTCCATATGAGAGGTTGGCATCTCCTAAAAGTGAATCGTAAATTCGCTTGTCTAAAATATTGAGGAAGAGAACCATGAAAGAGTCGAAAGTTCTAAAAGGTTTAGTAACTGCAATCGCAGTTTTTGCCATTAGCGCACCGGCCATCGCATCTAGCGGTGCAGACAATGGGCTGAAAGGTCAGTCGGTCAAGGTATCCTATGCCGATCTGAATCTGCAAAAAGAAGCTGGCGCCAAAGTTTTGTATCGCCGCCTGCAACAGGCATCAAAGAAAGCCTGCGGCGTGGAATCGTACAAGAATGCCGGCTCGCTCAGGGAATTCACTGAAATGCGACGCTGCTACGAGACCTCGCTGACGTCATCAGTTGCGAAAGTCAACAGCACTTTGCTAACAAAAATTCACGAAAGTTAATTCAACCTTCCGGGCATCGTAAGACGGGTGTCGGTGAGCTGCAGAATTCAGCTCGTTGGCACCCGCATTTTTCGCTCGCGGCTAAGCAAACAGTTTCTTGTAGACCTGCACGAAATATCTCATCTCATCCGGCTTGGCCATACTGATCCTTGCCCATTTCGTATAGGGTGAAAATGCGCGACCGGTCATGATGCCGTGCTCCAGCATCTTCGCTTGCACAATCTCATTTTCGATACCGGTTTCAATGAAGGTAAAATTGGCCTCGGACCTGATATAGCGAATACCGAGTTCCTCACACATTGCATTGACAATCGCCAGCGATTCTTTCGTCTTGCGTATCGTGAAGTCCTGAAATTCCTGATCCTGGTAGCTGGCGTATGCGGCTTTCAATCCCATAATATTCAGTCGCCCGGTTCTACGCTGGATCATCTGCCGGGCCAGGTCGGGGTGGGCAAAGCCGAAGCCGATCCGCAGTCCGGCCAGCCCGTGGATTTTTGATGAAGTCCGCGAGACGATAAGGTTTTTCTGCCCTTGTCCGATCAGGTCCATCATCGAGGAATAGTCAGAACTCGATACGAACTCGTGGTAGGCCTCATCAACAAATACCAGTCGCTTTTCGGATACTTCAAGAACAAATTCACGCAGCGCGTTTTTTTCGATTACTGACGGCACAGGATTGTTGGGGTTGACGAGGTAAACAAGCTTGGTGTCTTTCTTGATCGCTCGTTTCATCGCATTGAGATCCGTCCCCAGGTTCTCGTCGACCGGGACCCGAATGATGCTCGCGCCCGCATTCTCTGCATAGCGGACCAGCGCTTGATACGTAGGATTGGCACACACGACCGATCCCCTGGCCATACCGGCGAGCAGACCGGCCACATTCAGCACTTCACTGGAACCCGAGCCCACCATGATATTGTCGGGTTGCACGTCGTTCAGTTGCGCCAATAATTCGACGAGATCGGTTGGGTCATCCATATACAGGTTGGCAAGATCGATAGATTCGACTATCGCTTGAATTGCAACCCGGGAGGGCCCGTAGGGGTTTTCGTTCGAATGTGCCCGGATGATATGATCCGGTGGCGATATTTCAGCGCCCAGCGCGCTGCGCATCAGTTTCATTGATGATGTAAATGGTGTTGCCGGTATCGCTGAAATCAAACCGGCGCCCACAAGGGCGCTACCGCCCAGCAGGAGCCGTCGTCGAGTTATGCTGCTCATCATCTGTCCCCCATTAATTTTTACGGCGTCGGTTCGTAAGGGTTGCTCACCTCGTCCGCTATCTCGGTACACCCGCATTTTGGTTTCTTGACTCGTACATTAATGAGATCGACGTTTTCACCAATGAAATAGTCTTGCCGGCTTTCCAGTGATTGGTCGTCCTCACGCTGCCACGTCTCGTCAAAACTCATGGTTTGCGATTCGTTGTTTTCATCCCGGTCCCAGGAGCTAATGAAGCCATCGAATATCTCTTTACCTGCCCGATAGACAGTATACGTTGCATCCGGGCCTGGCGTCAGCGATGCTTGAGATAGAACAACAATTTGACTGGGGGAGTGATAATTATGCAAAGATTGACCGCGGTCCTGTTTTTCGTATTCGGTACTGCACTTGCAGCGGACGATGTCGATAACAGCGTCTTTCTGAATACCGATATATTCGAGCTTGAAGTTGCGACTGACCCGCAGATTTCACCGGATGGCTCGCAAATTGCTTATGTTCGTCTCGCGATGGATATCATGACGGACAAACCCAGATCGAACGTCTGGGTTGTCGGCAACTCAGGAACAGAGCACAGGCCGCTGTTGTCCGGTGCGGACTCCTTCACCAGCCCACGCTGGTCGCCTGCGGGTGATCGTCTGGCCTATGTATCGAGTGCCGAGGGGCGCGGAGCTGAGTTGTATGTCCGCTGGATGGATACTGGCCAGACGGCATTGCTGAGCAACCTGCCTGCAACGCCCAGCGCTATCTCCTGGTCACCTGATGGCAGGCAGATCGCGTTTTCGGCTTTCGTCAAAGGAGAACCGACAACCCTGGCGAAACCACCCAAAACGCCGGAAGGAGCCGAATGGGCGCCACCTGTAATAGTCATTGATGCGCTGCAGTATCGCGCTGATGGTCGCGGCTACCTTGAGCAGGGTTTCAATCAAATATTTGTTATCCCGGCAGAGGGTGGCACACCGCGGCAGATCTCCTCGGGTGATTTCAATCACAACGGCCCATTAACCTGGTCGCCGGATGGCAGCACGATTGTCCTGTCGGCCAATCGCCTTGATGACTGGGAATACCAGCCGCTGCAATCCGAACTATGGTCGATCAACGTGAACACGGGTGACATGCAACAGCTAACGGATCGGCTGGGGCCCGATGCTGCGCCGGTGTATTCGCCGGACGGTTCGAAGATCGCTTACCTGGGCTTTGACGATCGCAAGATGGGTTATCACAACAGCATCGTCCATGTAATGGATACGGATGACGGATCGACACAGGCTTTGACCGATGATTTCGATCGCTCCGTCGCCGGCGTGCGTTGGGCGGGCAGTTCGACCCGGCTCTACATCCAGTACGATGATCGGGGCAAGCGCTACCTGGCGACACTGGGGCTCAATGGCAAGATTGAACCCTTTGCCGATGACCTGGGAAGTACCAGCCTGGGACGCCCGTATACCAGTGGTGGTTTCTCGGTGGCAGACAATGGTGCCTATGCCTATTCGATGGGCAGTGTGGATCGACCGGCAGACATCGCGAGCGGCAAGCGCGGGCGCGCCGCGATTCGACTGACAAACCTGAATGACGATCTCTTCTCGCACAAGACGCTGGGCAACGTTGAGGAGATCACCTGGCTGTCGTCGGTTGGAGATCACGAAATCCAGGGTTGGATCGTCACGCCGCCGAATTTCGATGCTGACAAAAAATATCCGTTCATACTTGAGATTCACGGCGGGCCATTCGCGGCATACGGGCCGCATTTTTCTGCCGAGATACAACTCTATGCAGCGGCAGGCTATGTTGTTCTGTATACCAACCCACGCGGTTCAACCAGCTACGGTGATGAGTTCGCCAATGAAATTCATCACAACTACCCGGGGCAGGATTACGACGACCTGATGTCAGGTGTGGATGCTGTCATCGCGAAAGGCTACATCGATGATCAACAGTTGTTCGTGACCGGTGGTTCCGGTGGCGGCATACTGAGCGCGTGGATTGTTGGTAAAACGGATCGCTTTGCCGCTGCAGCCGTGGCCAAACCGGTGATCAACTGGACCAGTACGGTGCTGACAACCGACATATCGGCATTTATGCCGATGTACTGGTTCGCCAAACCACCATGGGAAGACCAGGAAAGTTATTGGCGGCGCTCACCGTTATCTCTGGTCGGCAATGTTTCAACGCCGACAATGCTGTTAACCGGCGAGAACGATCATCGCACGCCTATTCCGGAGTCCGAGCAGTTTTACCAGGCTCTCAAACTCAGGAAAGTCGATACGGTGATGGTGCGCGTACCGGAAGCATCGCATGGCATAGCTGGCCGGCCATCACACCTGATTGCGAAGGTCGACAATATACTTGCGTGGTTTGCCAAATACCGCAAGGAATAGATTTCCGGCGCAATTCCCAAGGGGAAACCGACATGAAGAAAACAGCATCGTATGGCTGCCTGTTTCTGGCAACCTGTCTGGCTGCGTGCAGCGCGGAAGCGCCGGATGCCAGCAACACTCAAATTGACTATCCGGAATCAATTATGGTCGAACACGTCGATAACTATCACGGCACCGAAGTTGCCGATCCATACCGGTGGCTGGAGGACGACGTGCGTGAAAGCGATGCCGTCAAGAAATGGGTGGATGCACAAAATGAAGTGACGTTCGCCTATCTGGCCACGATTCCGGAACGCGAGTTTATAAGAAAACGCATGACGCAGCTGTGGGACTACGAACGCTACGGATTACCGACCAAGGCAGGAGATCGTTATTTTTATTCCTATAACGACGGATTGCAAAATCAGAACGTGATTTATACACAGACGAGTCTCGATGCAGAGCCGCAATTGCTGGTCGATCCCAATGACTGGTCAGACGATGGCACGGTTGCACTCGCAGCGTATTTCCCGAGCCCGGACGGCCGCTTGTTCGCCTACCTAGTGCAGGATGGCGGTTCGGACTGGCGCGAGGCAAAAGTGCTGGATGTAGAAACTGGCGAAGTCCTTGACGATCACCTGGAATGGATGAAGTTCACTAATCTCTCATGGGCTGGTGATGGTTCCGGTTTCTACTACGCAAGATTCCCGGCGACAACCGAAGAAGAAAAGTTTCAGTCGCTGAACAAGAATCAGGCTGTCTACTTCCACCGACTCGGTAACCTCCAGGAAGAAGATGAAATAGTCTATGCACGACCTGATCACCCGGACTGGCTTTTTGGCAATGAAGTGACGGACGACGGAGAACACCTCATCATCGTGGTTGCAGTTGGCACGGATGACCGCTATCAGATTATCCATCAGGACCTGACCGACCCCGACGCAAAACCGGAAATGATCATCGAGGGATTTGATTTCGATTACCACCTGATTGGCAACATTGGCAATGAGCTTTATTTCCGCACCAATAACAATGCGTCGCGGAATCGCCTGATCACTATACATATGGACAACCCGGAACCTGAGCACTGGCGTGAAGTTATCGCTGAAGCAGACGATGTACTCGACGACGTAAGCCTTGTCGGCGGCAGGATTGTTGCAGAGTACATGCAGGATGCCTGGTCGGTGATAAAAATCTTTGATCTGCAGGGCAAAGTAGTTGGCAACGTGGATTTGCCAGGTATCGGTACTGCATCCGGTTTCAAAGGCAAGGCAGATGATCCCGAGACCTTCTTCAGTTACTCCAGCTTCAATGCGCCGGGAATAATCTCGAGGCTTGACGTCTCGACGGGTGAGGTCAACGTATTCAAAGCGCCGGAGGTTGCTTTTGATCCAAATAATTATGTTGTTGAGCAGGTATTTTATAAATCGAAAGACGGTACGCGCGTACCCATGTTCATATCACATCACAAAGACGTTGTGCCGGACGGTGTGCGGCCGACGATGTTATACGGCTACGGCGGTTTCAACATTTCGCTGCAACCATCTTTTTCAACAACCCGCCTTGCATGGATGGAGATGGGCGGAATTTACGCGGTAGCCAACATGCGTGGCGGCGGCGAGTATGGTGAGGAATGGCATAAAGCCGGTACCAAACTACAAAAACAAAATGTCTTTGACGATTTTATTGCGGCAGCTGAGTACCTGATCGCCGAGGGTTACACCAGCCCGGAAAAGCTCGCAATTTTTGGCGGCAGCAATGGTGGTTTGCTGGTGGGTGCGGTTACCAATCAGCGGCCTGAACTGTTCGGCGCTGCAATACCCGCCGTCGGCGTCATGGACATGTTGCGCTTTCAAAATTTCACCGCCGGCAGATTCTGGGTTGATGACTATGGCTCATCGGAGGACCCGGAGGAATTCGCAGCATTGCTCGCTTATTCGCCATATCACAACGTCAAAGATGGAACAAAGTACCCGGCAATTCTGATCACCACCGCGGATACGGATGATCGTGTTGTTCCCGGGCATAGTTTCAAATATGCAGCAGCGATGCAGAAGGCACAGGGTGGTGATGCGCCGGTACTGATCCGGATTGAAACACGGGCCGGGCATGGTGCGGGCGTACCGACAGACAAGGTAATTGAAGAATATGCAGACCGTTGGGCGTTCCTGGTTAGAAATCTGGATATGCAATTGCCGGAGGGTTACGCGGAATAGTTTGCATCGCCGGCTCCCGGAAAGACTGGTAACTCATTGATTATCATTTGATTAATGGGAATTTCGTGGGTATAATACCAGTATTCATAAACACAGTATCCGTTCACTAGACAGGGACGTGCCATGCTAACCACCCATTCCCCGGCCAATGGTCATCCGGCCATCGACGAACTCGATCGGGCCATCGTCAAGCTCGCCACCCACATCAAT
>SMVA01186947.1_pt1 | contig 25821 bp, 28 predicted proteins | sample 2456451 | NCBI WGS metagenome assembly SMVA01 (sample SAMN11095933, study PRJNA526329) | marine sediment metagenome | biome: Marine sediment; feature: Surficial sediment; material: Deep marine sediment; isolation source: Hadal surficial sediment | place: Pacific Ocean | collected 2014-05 | depth... | reverse complement strand
TCGACATTGCATCGGAACCAACCGAGGATCTCGTCGATGACATCCTGGCGATCGAAGGCGTGATCAATGTTCATATTTTTGATTGAACCGCTTTGTTTGAATGGGCAATGCTGTGTTCGACAACTGAGTTCTAATTACCGGGAAGACCGCAAGAAAAGAAGCTCACAGGTTTTCCTTTCTTCAGGCAAACCATCCCTGGTACGGCCGCACCCGATACGTCGGGCCGCCCGCCACAGCTTTTAGCCTTTTGAAAGAAAAACCTGTGAGCTTCTTCCCTGGCTGATCAGATTTCATGGATACTTTTCAGACAACTGAATTTTAATAACGAAGACCGCCATTCAAACAAAGCGGTTCAATCAAAAATATGAACATTGATCACGCCTTCAATCGCCAGGATGTCATCGACGAGATCCTCGGTTGGTTCCGATGCAATGTCGACAATATTGTAGGCGATATCTTCCCGGCTCTTATTGAGCATGTCGATGACGTTGATATTGCGATCTGCAAGGATCGAGAGGACTGAGCCCAGAATCCTTGGGACGTTCCTGTTCGAGAAAGCAAGTCGGTATCCTGATTCACTTCGTTCCAATACGAGGTTGGGAAAGTTGACAGAATTTTGGATATTGCCATTTTCCAGGAAATCGATGATCTGGTCTGCCACCATCATTGCGCAGTTTTCCTCTGCCTCAGCGGTACTTGCTCCGAGATGTGGAGTTGAGAAAACCCCGGGCTTGCCAATCAACCCCGGGGTTGGAAAATCAGAAATGTATTGCGACAGCCTGCCACTATCAAGCGCGGTGGCGACGGCATTAGTATCAACCAGTTCACCACGGGCGAAATTCAGCAGAATCGCTCCTTCCTTAAAGTACGGGAGGGTCTCACCATTTATCATGCCGCTGGTTGCCTCGATAGCGGGAACATGCAGCGAGATAATGTCGGAGCGTGAGAACAATGCCTGCATATTTTCCATCTTCTTTACATTACGGGACAAGCGCCAGGCGGCATCAACTGAAAGCGCCGGATCATATCCCAACACCTGCATTTCCATCTGCAGCGCCATTTCTGCGACCATAGATCCGATTGACCCAAGACCAAGTACACCGAGTGTCTTACCCTTTAATTCACTTCCCTTGTAATGTTTTTTGCTGGCTTCAACAAGTTTGTTCAACTCCGCCTTGTCCGTGTAATCTTTCAGGCTATCCACGTATTCAATGCCCTGGACAATTCCCCTGCATGATAACAACAACCCCGCCATAACCAGTTCCTTAACGGCATTGGCATTGGCACCTGGCGTATTGAACACGACAACGCCTTTGTCAGTGTAGTCAGCGACGGGAATGTTATTCACCCCGGCACCGGCGCGTCCCACGGCACGAAGAGATGGGGTTGCATCTTCCAGCGCCAGTTGGTGGCTACGGACGAGAATAGCGTCCGGATCAGATATTTCCGAACTGAGCTCATAGTTCTCATGGGAAAACTTATCCAATCCTCTGGAAGAGATATTATTAAGCGTCCGAATTTTGTACATCTTTGGTTCCCTTGGTCTTGTTAGGCAGGCTTTTCAGGCAGAAATTCTAAATATAGAATGCATGGAGAAAAAAGGCGCTAATTTTACACGGTGACTAAAAATTATTTTACCTTTATTCTCAAGTTTCCTATTAACCTAGCTCATACATGGCAGGCCCGGTCCAAATTATGCCTCGAATCGATAATCTTCGCGTCTTTTCAGAAGTCATCACCACCAGGAACTTCACCCTTGCAGCCAAACGACTGGGCTTGACGCCTTCGGCTGTCAGCAAACAAATTAGGCAGTTGGAGACAAGACTGGGTGTCCGTCTATTGAATCGAACAACAAGAAATGTCAGCCCCACTGAAGCCGGTCAACTCTATGCAGAACGCGCCCAGAGAATACTCGATGATCTCGATGAGGCAGAGAGCCTCATTGCCGATATGGATACGACCCCAAGGGGGACGTTGAAAATCGCAGCAGAGCCGATATTTGGCAGAGCCATGCTCGCCCGAATACTCGGTGATTATGGACAACAGTTCCCGCAGGTCGATGCGGAATTATTTCTCACAGATCATTGCCTGGAACTGGTCAAGCAAGGTTTTGATGCTGGAATCCATCTGGGAAACCTGAATGACCCTGCCCTGTCAATTATCACATTTGCTAACCACTCGGTCATTCTTTGCGCATCGAGTGATTACCTTGAGAATCACGGAATTCCTATGCATCTGGCAGATCTTGCCGGACACCAACTCATCAAGATATCCAGTATGGAGTTCCATCAACCAGGGCAACTGGATGACTATTTCACGAATATGGGTTTCGTTGATCAATTCAGGTTAACGGTCAACGATACTGACATGGCTTACCACGCAGTAATGAGTGGCATAGGAATTGCCCCGCTACCCAATTATCTGGTTATGCCACAAATTCAACGCGGTAGGCTCACTCATGTGCTGCCCAATGTCACCACCGAGGCTCATCCTGTACAACTGGTCTATCCAGCCAGCAGATATGTATCTTCGAAAACAAAAAGTTTCATCAACTTCCTGACACAATACTTTTCACCCAGGGAACCTACATGAATATTTTTGTCAGGACGGTTCCTAGACAATAATCCCTATGCCACCACGTCTGCTATCGCCGCATGCCCGAATATTACCCCTGGACACTTCCACTGTATGTACACCACCAAAAAACAGGTTTTGATCTTTCCATTTAACCAGCGTTTGATTCGCAACAGATAAACCGCTCACCACAAAATCATCAAACCCTGCTTCCAAATTCAACTCGCCCTTCTCGAGGTGAATTCGAGGGCTGGCGATGGCGCTATCCAGATCCATGTCAAAGTCGATGAGGTTGCTCACTACCTGCAGTATGGCACTCCGAATTCGGTTTGAGCCCCCCGACCCAAGAACATATCTGGAATCACCCCTGGTCAATACGGAAGGAGCCATCATCGAGGCCATCCTCTGATTCGGTTGCCAATGACCAACACCACCCGGATTGATGTCTTCCTCACCAAGCATATTGTTTAACATGAACCCGGTACCGGGAACCATAGCGCCGCAACCTTCACCATTCGACAGCGACATGGCGGCAAGGTTACCCTGATCGTCAGCGATACTAATATGGGTCGTTCCCCTGGCTGTGCCAAATCGACCAAGAATTTCTTGACGATACGAATCCATTAATATCGGGTCGAGCAGTTTATCGCCATCCATAACACCTCCACTCAACGCTTCGATTCTTGCTCTGTGCGTATATTCCATCACCTGGGCAAGGAGGCAAATATGTTCACCAGAACCAAATTTTTCAACCGAACAAGTGTCCAGGAGCCCAAGTGCGAAGGCAATTAAAATGCCGCCAAATGTCGGTGGTGGATTGGTCAGTAATAGCGATGACCTGTAGTTCACGGACAATGGGCTGTGCCGCAAAACCTGGTAACTTTCAAGGTCATCGCGGGTCAGAAAACCACTTGCCTGGCAGGCCTTTGCAATATTAGACGCAATTTCACCGGCGTAAAACAAGGCTTCGCCTTCACGTGCAAGCGAATCCAGCGTGTCCGCAAGCTCTGGCCGTTTGAACAAATCATCTTCAAGAGGTAATTTTCCAGAACTACTGACGAATGCCTTTCTGGCTGATTCCGTCGCCGTATAGATGGGTGCAACCACCTCGAGTACATAAGCCTGCATAGGAGTAACAAGAACCCCGTTTCGGGCCTGGAGGATTGCAGGCTCCATGAGTTCAATGAGCGGCAGAGAACAAAGATCCTCATAAATGGCCATGGCGCCCTTGACCATCCCCGGGGTGGCTGCGCTGCCGAGACCAATATGAAATTCCTGGGTCACATCACCGAAGTCTGCGAGCACAGGATAGAAATCAGGACTCTGAACCTGCCTGGACCTGGGAGTCTGTACAAAGAAATCGTAGATGATCGGTGATTTTGTATCCGGACAAGCGAGCAAATATCCACCACCACCCAGTGAGGTCAGGACGGGTTCCACCACACAGGCGGAAAACTGGGCCGCGACAATAGCGTCGAAAGCATTGCCACCTTTCTTAAAAATTATCTCAGCTGCAAGCGCGACTTCCGGGTGTCCACAGGCAATCCCGCCACGATGTTGTGTACTCATTACTTTCCTAGAACAAGCTGGCTCCACCGCTAATCATGACATGCAACCAGTAAACACAAGCGTAGAGTACTAACCCGATCACTACCGCAAGCCGTTTATATCACCTGAGCTCAATCGGGTCTTGCCAGAAATTAACGTGGTGAAGGTGCTTACCACTTTTCATCGTAGTTTAATCTCTTTCAGGCATCTATGGCCACCATGCCAAATGAACACACCAGAACCAGCGTAACAAACAATAAGATTGAAGCTTCGCTATCACTGTGAGCGACGACGCCATCGGTATGAATCATGGCACTGAGAGAGGCGGGTACCAGCAGGGCAGATAAGGCGAGGTAGCCATTTTTTCCAGGCACATCCTTGGGCCATGCCGCGAAGTGAAGTGCTGGATAGGTCGAGGTGAAATATCTGAGCGTAGCCCAGGCGAAAACAATGGAAGACATGTGGCTCTACCTCAGCATCGTCCTCATCAGTCTCTTTCTGAGTCTGGTATATTCCGTTGTGGAGATCACGCCACTCTGGTGTGCATCGATAAGGTCAGTGAGCTGCTGACCAAAGGTTGGCAAATTGTTGCTGCTCCGGACGCAGCCTGTAACGGAAAAGGCCAGCAGCAAAATCAGAATACTATATTTCATCGCCCCTACCTCTCAACCAGATTGCACCGGCAAGAAATACAACGCCAACCACTACACCCGTCAAAGCGTCAACAGTTAAGATATAGTGAAACAAATCTGTGACATCATGTAGATGTCCATTTTGAAATACATTCACCGGTTTGGCGTGACTAAACCACCAGCCAACCAAATCATTGTTGCTGGTGAATATTATTTCGATGATATAGATTGCAATTGGAATACCCACAATCCAGGCAAGCGGTACACTGGTGGCAAATGCTGAAACCAGGATCACCCATCCGTAGAAAGGCAAACTCCAGAGCGCATCTATGACGATAAAGCCGATCATCCTGAACCACCTGCCAATCATATCTGAGGGAACCAGGAGATGGTCCCATATGGCCACATCGTGACCAGTAGCCGCCAGGACCGCGACCAGCAGAAGCACCAACTGAACCAGAGAAAGGCAGACAAGGTAGACCACCGGTACGGCGATCAGGGCGGTGAACATTTTGACTCCGACGGTCGAAAAATCAGAAACCGGCATGGACTTCCAGAATAAAATACTCCTGTCCCTGCGATCTGCGTAGAGTGAGTCAACCAGATAGAAAAACACGACCAGCGATAAAACGAGGTAGAAAGGTGCTGCCAGGCCCAGGAACACCCTATCCAGGCTATTTGCACGCTCTGTTTCTGACATGTGCGGTAGCTTGGAATACATGATGCCAATGGCATCGTCCATCGAAAAATTATCAGAGTTGAATTCGTATACCTCGCTGTCGATATCAGTGTCGAGCGAAACATGAGCCTTTAAGCCACCCACATCTACGGCAACGAACATGCTTACCATCACAAAAACCATGAACCCGGAAACAATGGCTGGTAGTACCAGAAAGGTATTACTGTGTTCCCAGAATTCCCTTTTTACCAAAATTAGAAACTGATTCATGTTCAAGCCCTCCGCATCTTGGCAACGAACAGGTCGGCAACACTAGGAGTATGAACTTCCCCCAGAGTTTTTAGTGTTTCAGAAGACAAATCTTCAAATATCATGCTTCTTTTTCCTAACAACTCCCTTGAGTGAATGGGTGAATACTCCTCGGCTCTCTCAATATTTTCCGGAGCAACTAAGACTTCAGCGTATTTTTTCGGCAGATCATCCATTGACGTAGAAAGAACTATCCTTCCCTCATCAATGAAGATCAGGTGAGTAAGCAACGACTCAATTTCTTCAACCTGATGAGTACTGATGATGATGCTGGTATTGTGATCAAAATAATCATTTACCAGACGTTCATAAAAAGCCTTCCGGTAAAGAATATCGAGACCCAGTGTCGGCTCATCGAGGACCAGCAGTTCAACGTCAATTGCCATCACCAGTGCGAGATGAAGTTGAGTCACCATGCCTTTTGATAATTGTTTCACTTTTTGCTTTGGTGAGATCTTTGTTTCTGCAAGCAGTGCTTCGGCCTTGATTCGATCGAATCCAGGGTGCACGCCTTCAATGTAATCAATCGCTTGAGAGACCTTCAACCAACGGGGTAACACGCCAACATCAGCAATGAAGCAGACTCGTTTCATAATCTCGTGACGACCACGGCGTGGATCCATACCGAGCACCTCGAGATCACCAGAAAATTGTGTCAGGCCAAGTAGTGCTTTGAGGGCTGTGGTTTTCCCCGCGCCATTGGGGCCAATCAACCCGACGATGGAGCCCGCTTCGATACTGAAGTCCACATGTCGCAGAGCTTCAAATTTACCATATTGCTTTGACAGTCCACGAGCTTGAACCACGGCATTCATTTGCTTTCCCCTTCATTCAAAAGCTCCTGGACGGACAGCCCAAGTCTCTTAATCTTCTCAAGTATTCGAGGCCACTCTTCAGTGAAGAAGTAAGCCTTTTCATCTTCTGTTAGTTTTTCCCTGGCGCCGGTCATGACATACATACCAAGACCCCTTTTCTTTTCAACAACTCCATCCTCCACCAGCAGCTGGAAGGCTTTTGAAACCGTGATCGGATTGATTCTGTGATCGGCTGATATCCGGCGAACAGAGGGTAGCGCATCGCCATTGCGGTAGACCCCTTCCAGTATCATCTCCACCAACCGATCATGAAGTTGTCGATAGATAGGATCCTTTTCGTTCCAGCTAATTTCCATTAGTCTCTGCCATGTAAGTTCTTTGTCATGTGAGTTCTCTGCCAGATCAGCACTGTGTTAGTGTGCTGGTAAATTGGTGTTATACATAACTATAACACTAAAGAAGCAAGAAAGTTGAGATATTTTCCAGATTCTTTGCCATAAGGATTTACTGAACCGGATCCAGGGGATCCTCTTAACCAGGCGCCCCCTGGCTAGTGCAATCGGTAGTCCAATGGGGGTTGCCGATCCCCCAGCAGCGCTTTGTACCGGAAATTCTCACCACGTCTCTCGTTGAACTCCTTCACGGCGGTGGCAATTAACTCTTCCCGTGTCATCAGGTCCATAACAGTTAAAGCCAGCGTCTGGGCGGCAACCTGCATTCCCTTAGCACCAATGCTCGTGCCGCCTGCTGCAATGGCTTGCCAGCTGTGAGCTGAAGTGCCAGGAACCCATGTCGCGGTCCGTAATCCAGTGGTCGGCACCACCCAGCTTACATCGCCGACATCGGTTGACCCTTTACTGCTTGTCATCTTTAACGGCAGCACCCTGGACTCAAGCCCAAGCTGACTCTGATCCAGGCCCAGTGATTGATCTATCGAATCGGCAAATCTCTGCTCTTCTTCGTTGTAGGTATAACCACCCACCCGGACCAGATTGTCGTGCATTACATTAGCCAACGAGGCATTGGGGAGCAATGAATGGTTTCCGTGCATGACCTCGACCTCGACGGTGGTCCCGGTTCCGAGTGCAGCGCCATCTGCAACCTTTATGACCCGCTCCCAGATACCTTTCAATACTTTTGCTTCCGGGTGTCGAACATAATAGTAAACTTCAGCATGATCAGGCACGACGTTGGGCGCTTTGCCACCTTTAGTGATCACATAGTGAATCCTGGTTTCCATGGGCACATGCTCCCGCATCATATTGACCATCAGGTTCATGGCCTCAACACCATCAAGTGCAGACCGACCACGTTCAGGGGCAGCCGATGCGTGCGAAGATATTCCATTGAATTTGAAACGTGCAGATTTATTCGCCAGGCTGGTTGAAGGATCAGCAGCATTTCGATCGGATGGGTGCCAGTGCAGCACGGTGTCAACATCATCAAAAAGTCCAGCCCTGACCATATAAACTTTTCCTGAACCACCTTCTTCTGCCGGGGTACCGAACAGTTTGACCGTTCCCTTGATATTATTATTTTCCATCCAATGCCTGACGGCGATGGCTGCCGCTACAGAACCAGTCCCGAACAGGTGGTGCCCGCATGCATGGCCATCGGGTTTGTCTTTCAAAATCTGTCTCGTAGACGATGCTGCCTGGGAAATGCCTGGCAGGGCATCAAATTCGGCGAGAATGCCAATGACCGGTTCCCCTTCACCGTAACTTGCAACGAACGCGGTGGGGATCCCGGCAACACCAACAACAATCTCAAACCCGGCGCCAGTCAGCTTTGATCGGAGCAATTCTGAACTCTTTGTTTCCAGGTAACCGAGTTCTGCATGATTCCAGATCTGGTTCGCGATGTCAGCATATTCGGCTGCATTTCGGTTCAGGTAATCTATAACGTCATCTTTTTCATCCGCACTCGCGAGACCCACTAACAAATTGAACAAAGCCAGGGCGACTATTGCAAACCATCTACTCATCTCATTTCTCCTTCAACTGTCTTTTTTATCAGGTCAACAATTACTGTTGTGCTGTCCTGAACATCAAACTCCTCGAGTCTGTCGATAATTTTTTTGCGGTTGTCAAATACGTCCTCGATTTCCCTAATAAACAGTTCATCATTCAAGGCGTCCTCCTCAATCACCCGGGAATAACCAGCCTCCGCAAAGGTTTTCGCATTGACCAGCTGATCACCACGGCTAACGGCTGCGGACAGCGGGATCAGTATATGAGGTTTACGGGTAAGAAGGAGTTCGTAAATGGAGTTTGCACCGGCTCTGGCAATCACCAGATCCGCGGCAGCCAGTACATCACCGAACTCATTTGCCAGGAAGTCAATCTGTAGATAATCCGACCGACCGTTAAGCGCTTTATCTTCATTACCGGCACCTGTCACGTGTACCAACACAAAATTTTCAGTCAATTGTGTAAGTACACGACGTACCTGTTCATTTATCGCTTTTGCCCCAAGGCTGCCACCAAAAACAAGGAGCACCGGTTTATCACTGGTGATCCCCAGGAATTGCCTACCTCTAAGTGCGTTACCATCGACAATAGAATTTCTAACCGGTGTACCTGTGACGATGGCTTTACCAGCCGGCAAGTACTGCCTGGTCTGTTCAAAATTGACACAGATATACCGGCTAAACGGAAAACAAATCTTGTTCGCCAGCCCAGGGGTCACATCTGATTCGTGACATATGACGGGTATTCGACACAACCAGGCCGCAAAAACAATGGGAACGGTGACAAATCCTCCCTTTGAGAAGACAACATCAGGCTGATGTCGCCGGCAGATAAAGAGGCTTTGAATTATTCCATAGAGAATAAAGAAGGGATCAACAAAATTCTGCCAGTCAAAGTAGCGCCGAAGTTTTCCCGAGGCAATAGCGTGATAAGGAATATCTAACGATTTTACTATATCCTTTTCAATACCTGTTCGCGATCCTACATACAGGCATTCCCAGCCTTCTTGCTGAGCTCGTTCAATGAGTGCGATATTCGGTGTGACATGACCGGCACTACCACCTCCGGTAAACAATAGTTTCATTCAGACTCTATCCGGTCGGTTTCGACTGGCAATTAATTTTTATGCCTGCATTAAGATACTGCCCAACTGTCTACAGCTGAAGCGTTTTCTTAACGAATGGGATGGTCAATTTTCTTTGCCATCTCAGGGTTTCCACCTCCAGTTTCGTCAGAAGATCAACCAGGTGATTCATATCTCGTGGAGCCCGATCCAGTATAAACTTCGCTACTTCATCGTTAAGGGTAAAACCCCTGCGACTCGCCCTGACCTTCAATACTTCAAGTTTTTGAGCATCACTCAGGGAATCTGTCTCGACGGCAACTGCCGCCCGGAGTCTCGATGCAAGGTCAGGCAACTTGAAATCAAAGGCAGTAGCCGGAACCCCGGAAGAAATCACTAGCCGCGAGCCACCATCCTTGATGGAATTGATGAGATGAAACAGCGCAACTTCCCACGACTCATCACCTATTGAAGACTCAATATCATCGAGACATACCAGCGAAAAGGAATCGAGTGAACTCAGGATGTCAGGCGAATATGAGCCTGGATCTTGCAGATATATCGAAGTGTCATCTGTCTGGTTGACGTGGTGACACAAAGCCTGAAGTAAATGGGATTTACCGGTGCCTTCGGAACCAAATACAAATACAACCCCATCTGCATGCTGAACCCGATCAGCAGCGCTGCCTACAAAGTTCCCAAATGTCGCATCATCCCGAAGGCGAATGTTAAGTGTCAGTTGTTTGTTCATAACATTTATCGATTTACAGCTCTTCATCCTTAGTAGCTTCAACAATAGTAGCTTCATCAATAGCAGCTTCATCTGCATAATATTCGCTGGCGATGTATCTGGCATGTAAATGACGGGCGAACACCATAAGTACAGCTGCTACCGGCAATGCCAACAAAATACCAACAAAACCAAATAGCTGGCCACCAGCAAGTACCGCGAATATGACGGCTACCGGGTGCAAACCAATTCGGTCGCCGACCAGCCATGGCGTCAGCACCATACCTTCGAGCAGCTGCCCGATTGCAAAAACAATTGCCACGTAGATCAGCGGCACAAAATCCTGAAACTGAAAAATGGCAGCAATTGATGCTGTGACAATCCCAACGAAAAAACCAAGGTAAGGGACAATGCTTGCCAGCCCGGCGAGTAGTCCAATGAGGATGGCAAGCTTCAAGCCAACAAATGTCAGCCCCAGGGCGTAGATACATCCTAACAGGATCATGATGAGCATCTGGCCACGGAGGAATGCACTCAGAACTTCGTCACATTCTCCGAGGATTTCAACAACCCCATCTACTGATTCTCTTGGGATCATTTCCTTGACTCGTTGTCCGATCTCATCCCAGTCCCGCAACATGTAGAAGGTAACCACCGGAGTCAGGGCTATGTTGGCAATGGTTGCCACCAGAACGTAACCAGAGGCAGTCAGTTCACTGAAGATGGTACCCATCAACCCGCCTGCCTTATCCCAGTTTTCACTGAGCCTTTCCTTCAACATGTCCAGGTTGACGTGAAAGGGGTCAATGCCGAATATCTCCAGCATAAAAGGTGAAGTCGTCCGTTGTAGCCAGGCAATCCCTGCAGGAATATCACCAACCAGGGAACCGATTTCACGTATTACAACCGGGATAATAACGAGAAAAGCCGCGGTGAAAATGACCAGCAACACGGCAAAAACCAGGAGTACACCACCGGTTCGTCCAAGGCCTGACTTCTGTAGACGATCAACCAGAGGGTCACCTAAATATGCCAGCCCTATCCCGACCAGAAAGGGCGTGAGAATCGGTTGCAACAGGTAAACGGCAAGCACCGCAGCAGCGACTATCAATAGTACGAACGTCTTATGAACGGTATTCATTCTGCTGGTTGAGTCATGTTCTTCCATCTTTGATCATGCGCTAGCTTGTTGGTCCATAACCACAGATAAACACTGCCATCCAGAATCGTGACCATAACCATCAGCCAGATAAAAAAATGCGTAAAGGCTGCCAGACCGGTAAATTCCGGCAGACACAGTGCGAGCATGATATATCCGATTAACAGAATCTGCAGAACCGTTGTCACCTTGCCCAATAGTATGGGCTGTATTCTGGGAAACGCCGCCAGTACGGTATAGACGAGTACACCTCCGATGATGGCAAGATCCTTGACTAACATCAAAACCAGCACCATGAACGGAAGGTGACCTAGAATTGCCAGCGTCGCGCTGGTTACCAGCAGCAACGATTTATCTGCCAGAGGATCGATAATTTTGCCGAAGGAACTCACCCAGCCAAACTTTCTTGCGAGATAACCATCTAAACCATCCGATGCTCCGGCGATGGCAAAGAGTGTGAAAGACAAAACATATTGCATTTCAATAATGGCAATGGCGATGGGTAAGACGAACAGCAATCTGAGCACTGAAATGGAGTTCGGCAGATGACGGAGAAGACCACGACGCTCATTCAGGCTGGCGTTTCGGCTGTCAATGTCGTTTGATCCCGTCATTGCATCCAACGATAGTGCAATACTTCCCTGCTTTCATCCGTATCAAGCAGTAGCATCTTCTCATCAAGCTCAATCACCTTCACCAGTTGTTCATTCTGTCCTTCGGTACTCAAGCGGAATTCAACGACATCTTCATGGACTTTAACGACAAAACTTGCAAGCACAGGAGCCAGTGATTCAAGGTATTGACTTAAGGCCGCATAATCTTCAACTGAATCAACCGATTCAATATTCAGAACCACCTGGGAGCGGGATGAATCAATCGCGTATTTCTCCGCTAACTGGTTCGCTAATTTATCTACCATCGTGCGGACCATTTCATCCACACTATAGGCAACTGAATCAATTTGATGCCAGTCACCCTCTATCCGATATGACCAACTGGCAGACCAGCGCCCAACTGTATCCTTTTGTATTCTACCAGTTAAAATACTATCCGGATTGTAGCGGCGGGACGCTTCATCAATCCTGCCCAGAAATACACCCCAGATTTCTGCTGTTGAAAGTGATGCTGTATCTTCCAGATCCAGGAGTGGAAACAGCAGAGGCAATCCTCTCAGCCTTGCCTGATCTAGCAGTGCGACGGTTATTTCACTGGTATCCGTTTCCGATATTATTCGGCGACCATCTGCATCACTCAGAGCAAGCCACAACAATACACCAGGTCTGTTGCTACCCCATACCGGGAACCCAGCTCGACGAAGTAGTTTTGCCACAGCATTCGGTTCAAAGTGAATCCGGAGAAGCTTTGCCGGTATTGTTTCGTCGCCAATTTGAAAGGACCGGCTCGTTGATTCATAGCTGTATTGATAATAATAGGCTTCAGGATTGCGCAGGTCGCGCGCAACCAGGATACTTTTTTCAACTTCCCTGGTTCCTGAAACCCTGACAAGTACCTGTAAAAGACCAGCCTGCGCACCTTTAGTCAGCTGGGTCTGGTTTTCCCCAACCACTAGAACTTCCGCCATGTACAGGTCATCAACCGGAAGACTGTAGGCAAATTCGGCAAGCAGGCAGAGAAAAAGGCCTGTGATAATGGAACTTCTTTTAATTGTGCGCATCCTTTTATATAAGAGAACAAAAGATTGTCATAGACTGCCAGTGGATTTACAAGATAAAACCAATTAAAAACAGCACTTTGAATCACGTCATCAGAACACTCAGTTTGTTACTTCTGGGTCTATCGGTTGTTCACTCAAGCTTAGCCGAGCCGACTCCTTTTCGTGCTGTCTACAAAGCGAACTACAAGGGACTACCCGTTAGTGCAGTCGGTATCCGGGAACTAAAGTTGTTAGAAAGCGGTGAATATCTGCTTTCTTCCTCCGCTAAGTCATTCCTGGTAACCGTAACAGAACAAAGTCTATTTCGATTCGAAGAAGCGCAGCTGGTACCTCTTGAGTATCAATACAAGCGCAGCGGAATTGGCAAAAACCGGAAAATACTGCTGACATTTGACTGGTCGGCAGGGAAAGTAGCCGATGCGGCCGATGGCTGGGAGATAGACATCACCGATGGGATTCTTGACAAGCTGTTATACCAGTTCAAAATGCGTGGGGACCTTGAGGAAGCTGCCCTCAAGAATGAGTCCTGGCCAGATATGTCATACCAGATAGCTGATAGCGGACGGTTAAAGACCTACGACTTCAAAGTGACTGATGAAGAAGAGATTCAGACTCCGGTTGGCAAGATCAAAACAGTGAAAGTGATACGGGTCCGCAGGAACGACGACCGAAGCACCACCTTCTGGCTGGCGCCAGCCTACGAGTTCATGCTGATTCGCTTGCAACAAACTGGAAAAAAGGGACGGGGATTCGAACTTCATCTGGAAGAAGCCGAATTTAACGGGAAACAGATCAGAGGCTCGTGAATGATGCTGACCCAAGTTATGCTTTAGGCAGGGTGACGCCAGTCTGCCCCTGGTATTTGCCGCCCCGATCTGCATACGAGGTTTCACACATTTCATCGGATTCAAAAAAAAGCATCTGGGCAATGCCTTCATTAGCATAAATCCTGGCAGGTAGACTTGTGGTGTTAGAAAATTCCAGGGTGACATGTCCTTCCCACTCAGGTTCCAACGGCGTCACGTTGACAATAATGCCGCATCTGGCGTAGGTGGATTTGCCAAGACATATCGTCAGAATACTTCTTGGTATTTTTAAATACTCGATCGTCCTGGCCAGTGCAAAAGAGTTTGGTGGGATGACACATATATCACTCTTTATGTCGACAAAACTCTTCTCATCAAACGCCTTTGGATCAACCGTTGCCGAATGAATATTGGTAAATACCTTGAATTCGTCAGAGCATCGCACGTCATATCCATAACTGGATGTACCATAGGAGATGACCCGTTCACCAGTGTCTGACTCTCGGACCTGGCCGGACTCAAAAGGTGAAATCATATCTTCCTGTTCCACCATTCTTCGAATCCAGCGGTCTGACTTAATTGACATAGTTTGTTCCTGTTAAATTGTCACAAAAATGGTTGCTGGCTAACCCATTGATACCAACAATTGTTGGCACATGTGTTTGTAGACAGAAACTAGTTAATCATCCACTATACTGATCACGGGTCCACTCGTATCCGACTCGGCGACGGCTTTTACAATTGTCTTTGCAATTTCCCTGAAGGTGTTACTGACATCGCCATCAGGATCCGCGATCACTGTAGGCTCCCCGCCATCTGCGTGCTGGCGAATCGACATCAACAGTGGAAGTTGGGCCATTAGCTGAGTGTCATATTCCTCTGCTATGTCAAGTCCTCCACCCGTACCAAAAATAGCTTCCTCATGTCCACATTTAGAGCACACATGGGTGCTCATATTTTCGATAATGCCAAGCACGGGAATTTCCACCTTGCGAAACATCTCGATTCCTTTTCGGGCATCCAGCAAAGCAATATCCTGTGGAGTCGTGACAATCACCGCTCCACTTAAGGGTACTCGCTGCGCCAGAGTCAGCTGAATATCGCCGGTCCCCGGTGGCATATCAACAATCAAAAATTCCACATCCTGCCAGGCCGTCTGGGTCAGCAACTGTTGTAACGCGCTGCTCGCCATAGGTCCGCGCCACACGGCCGGCGTCTTCTCGGAGGCTACAAAACTCATGGACATACATTGCAAACCATGGGCTATCACGGGCTGGAACATATCATTCCTGATTTCTGGCTGTTGACCAGCAGGAACACCCATCATGGTTCCCAGGCTCGGCCCATAAATATCAGCATCAAGCACTCCGGTTCGATGCCCTTCTGCCGCCAATGCCAGTGCCAGATTCACTGCAACCGTGGATTTACCAACGCCACCCTTGCCTGAGGCCACGGCCACCACATGTTTTACGCCGGGTAGCTGGAATTTTTCGATTGTTGAGTTGCTAATTTTCAGTCACCTTTGGTCTTATACATGATAGCTCTGTCGCCATTCTGCTGGAAGAGACTACCTGGATACAATCTCTTTTCATTAAATTATTATCAGTTACATGGGTGCTTAAGCAAAACGTGAAATCACTCGACCTGGAGGGCTCCATAGTTCGAATTCACCGAATGTTGAGGAAATTTGAATGAGCACCCTCGAAAATAGAGACATCGACAAGGTGCTCCCCTTCAGCAGCATCTTTGACAGGGACGTCAAAGAGCAGCGTACATGGAAGTATGGGGACGCCGAGTCTCACAGCGGTGCGGAAGGGGAGCACCTTGTTGATTTCTCGAACGACGAAGTAAATGACTCCAATCTATCCACCTATATGAATCCCAATTGACTTATGAATTAACAGATTGCAGGTGAAATTCCCGCCCTTCACCTATATTCTTAGCACCCTGAAAAAACCACCCAGAAGCAAAAATGCCAAAACGCAGAATCCTAGTCACCAGCGCCCTCCCCAACGCCAATGGTTCCATCCATCTTGGCCATCTCATGGAGCATATCCAGACAGATATCTGGGTGCGGTTTCAGCGTTTGATGGGAAACCAGTGCATTTATGTTTGTGCTGATGATACTCACGGGACAGCCACCATGTTGAAGGCTGAAGAACTTGAGATCACGCCAGAAGAATTTATTACCACCATCAAGGTTGAGCATGAACAAGATTTCCAGGATTTTCTTATCAGTCATGATAATTATTATTCGACGCATTCACCCGAAAGCCGCGACTATTCATCCCTTATCTACAATCGCCTTAAAGAAGCGGGTCAGATTACCGTGAAAACGGTGGACCAGCTCTATGACCCTGAAAAAGAACTATTCCTGGCAGATCGATTCATCATTGGTACCTGCCCAAAGTGCAAATCGGAAGGTCAGTATGGAGATAACTGTGAGGTCTGTGGTGCGACTTATGATGCGACGGATCTTATTGAGCCCTCGTCGAAAATTTCCGGCTCAACACCTGTTCTCAAAAAATCTACTCACTTCTTTTTTACCTTATCTAATTTTTCTGATTTCCTGAAGGAATGGACCAGAAGTGGGACTCTACAGCCGCAAGTCGCCAACAAATTATCGGAGTGGCTGGATGCTGGTTTACAAGACTGGGATATCAGTAGGGATGCGCCGTACTTTGGAATCGAAATTCCGGATGAGCCAGGCAAGTACTTTTATGTCTGGCTGGACGCGCCTATTGGTTACATGGCCAGCTTTAAGAATTATTGCGATGAACAGAAAGATCTGGATTTTGATGATTTCTGGAAAGCAGATTCAGAGTGTGAACTCCACCATTTCATTGGCAAGGACATTATCAATTTCCACGCGCTTTTCTGGCCTGCCATATTACACACTGCCGGGTTCAGGACACCCACAAGGGTCCGGGCTCACGGATTCGTGACGGTCAATGGTCTCAAGATGTCAAAATCCCGTGGAACCTTTATCAACGCGAGGACATACCTTGACCATCTAAACCCTGAGTACCTTCGCTATTACTTTGCCGCCAAGTTAAACAGTAGTGTGGATGATCTTGATATCAACCTTGATGACTTTATGCAGCGGGTCAACTCTGACCTGGTGGGCAAGGTTGTCAATATTGCGAGTCGATGTGCAGGATTTATCAACAAACAGTTTGACGGCAGGCTTGCCTCATCATCTTCAAATCCCCTGCTGGTGGAGGCTATTTCAAGAAAACAGGAGATAACCAATTACTATGAAGCTGGCGATTATGGTAAAGCGATTCGAGAGATTATGGCTATTGCAGACACGGCCAATCAATTCATTGCGGAACAGAAGCCATGGGAGCTGATAAAAGATGAATCAGAAAGAGAAACTGTTCAGCAGGTGTGCTCCGATGGTATTAACCTCTTCCGTATTATCATCACATATCTGAAACCAGTGACACCTGAACTCGCCGATAAAGCCGAATCCTTTCTAAATGTCGACGCACTGGACTGGGAAAGTGTAGAACGTAACCTGCTTGACCATCAAATTAGCAAATTCAAGCCGTTAATGATTCGAGTCGATCCAAAAGCTGTGGAAGCCATGGTTGAAGCCAGCCGGGAAGGACAGGAAACCATTTCTGTAGAAGAGGGTGTTGTGGAGGGTGTAGAAGAGAGTGCGGGAGAAGGCACAGCAGAGAATGCTGTAGACGGCGAGAAGGTAAAATTGACAAACGAAATCGAATTCGATGATTTTGCCAAGGTCGATTTACGAATCGTGAAGATCGCCAACGCAGAACTCGTGGATGGCGCGGACAAGCTACTCAAACTGACCCTCGATCTCGGGGATGAAACCCGAACCGTATTTGCGGGTATTAAAGCCGCGTACCAGCCAGAGCAGCTGATTGGCAAAATGACCGTCATGGTCGCGAACCTGAAAGCACGCAGGATGAAGTTTGGCATATCCGAGGGAATGGTTCTTGCGGCAGGACCCGGCGGAGAGGAACTCTACCTGCTTGAGCCGCACAAGGGTGCAAAGCCTGGAATGAAAGTGACTTAACGGACTTCTTGCCAGATAATACCAGGTGAATCAGTTCACTTAAAATTTTATGACCGACGCCCTAGTCATTCTTCTTGGCACCATATTCATCAACAATTTTGTGATGGTGCAGTTTCTTGGACTTTGCCCGTTTATGGGTGCAAGCCAAAAGTTTGATAGTGCAATCGGTATGGCTGCCGCTACCACCTTCGTTCTAACACTGGCTTCTGCGGCAAGCTTCCTGGTTGAGAACTACCTGCTCATCCCATTCGAGTTGCAGTACTTAAGAATTATCATTTTTATCGTCATCATCGCCGCATTGGTGCAGTTTTCAGAGATGATCATTCGGGCTACTCAACCCATGCTACATCAAATTCTAGGCATCTTTATCCCACTTATCACAACAAACTGCGCAGTGCTTGGCGTTGCACTGCTTAACATTCGCCATAGCAGGAGCTTTTTTGAATCCATCATATACGGGCTTGGTGCTGCACTAGGCTTCTCCCTGGTCCTGATTGTATTCGCGGCAATCAGAGTGAAGCAGGAACACCAGGACATCCCCCTGCCCTTCAGGGGGGCTGCAATCAATATGATTACAGCTGGATTTTTATCTCTCGCCTTCATGGGCTTTACGGGTATGAACTAGTGGACTGGTTTGAAATTTTTTCCGGCACTCTGGCTGTCTCCGGCGTCGGACTTGTTTGTGGCCTGGCCCTGTTATGGGGTCAGCGACTCTGGCCGGAATCAGTCGACGCAGCCGTCAACGAGATTAATGCCTTGTTACCACAAACCCAGTGCGCCCAGTGCGGTTATCCTGGTTGCAAACCGTACGCCGAGGCAATTGTATCCGGGGAAGCAATCAATCGATGCCCACCCGGTGGCGAATCGACTATTCATTCGCTTGCGAACCTGTTGGGAAGAGAAGCGACAACGCTGGATGATTCCTGTGGTTCCTATTCATCCCCTGCCCTTGCAAGAATTCGAGAGGCAGAATGCATCGGTTGTACGTTATGTATCCAGGCGTGCCCCGTCGACGCCATCATTGGTGCACAGCAGATGATGCATACAGTACTGACGAATGAATGTACCGGGTGTGAGCTGTGCATAGAGCCCTGCCCGGTTGACTGCATTGACATGTTAGATGACAACATTTCACCTACATCAGACTCACCTCCTATGTTGCCACCGGAAAACACTCCTGGGCCGTGCATCCATTGTGGTCTATGCCAGACAGAATGCCCGAAGGATCTGGCACCCCAGCAACTCTTCCTGCTGAAGAATGCTGTTCTGGCGACAGAACAGCTTGGCCTGCTCGATTGTATTGAGTGTCGAATTTGTGATGGTGTTTGCCCTGCAGACATTCCCCTTAACGATACCTTCCACCATCTGAAACATGAACTGCATCTGCTGTATGAAGAGCAGGCTATGGCGGATTATGCCGAATCCCGATTTTCCAGACGCGAAAACCGGCTCATCGCCAGCAGTTCATTGATCCGTAATCGACCCAGCAAGGCAGATAAAAGCTCCCTGCTATCCAATTTGAAAAATGAAAACTCATAACCTGATGGTCCAGGTTCTACTGGCACTTGTGCCAGGTACTGTAGCCCTGACTTATCTGTTCGGAAGCGGAATCATCATCAATGTGGGTGCCGCCATGCTGTTTGCGCTGTTGCTCGAACTCACTGTATTAGGGGTAAAACAAGTACCCGCTTCGACCATTCGTGACGGAAGTGCCTTGTTAACAGGTGCCCTTCTCGGTCTTGCACTGCCACCGGGGTTACCGCTCTGGATGACGTTGATCGGCTGCATTTTTGCAATCATTTTCGCCAAGCATTTCTATGGCGGGCTGGGCCAGAACCTTTTCAATCCAGCCATGGTCGGCTATGCCGTGCTGATTATTTCATTTCCGCTGGCGATGTCAGACTGGAGTTTCCCGACGAATTTAACTGTTTCCAGGGACGGCCTGGTTGACGGGATCAGTGCTGCCACTCCACTCGATGAATTCAAGTTTCGTGGTGTCCTTACAGTAGACGAGTACTGGCTTCGATTTGGAGAAGAAAACTGGTTTGCCTGGGTGATCATCAACACCGGCTTCCTTGCCGGTGGCCTCTACCTTCTGGCCATCCGGGCATGCACCTGGATGGCACCGGTTTCAATGCTGGCAACCCTGGCAATCCTATCAATACTGTTTTACGACAGTGGTAGCTCCAACAGTTTTGGATCTCCGCTTTTCCAACTATTCTCCGGTGCAACCATGATGGGTGCATTCTTTATTGTCACCGACCCAGTCACCTCACCAGATTCCGTTAGAGGTCAGTTCGTTTTTGGAACAGGCGTAGGTTTACTGACATTCATCATCCGAAACTTTGGCGCATATCCTGAAGGTCTGGCATTCGCTGTTCTTCTAATGAATGGGGCCAGCCCTCTGATCGATCATATCGAATTCAGGCTCGGACCTGAGAGAGCTGAGAGATGAAAAGTTTCGCGCTACTGTCTCTTATTTGCGGGCTACTCCTGGGTACCTTGCATTCGGTTACAAAATCGACAATTGTCGCTAACAGTCGACTCCACGCAACCAATCTACTCAGATCTGTGATTGATGATTCACCAGAAAAAATCACGGCGATAGGAGACAATCTCTACCTCCTTGAAACCGATGGAACGCACACGGGTTTCATCTTTGCGCAGACCACGAATGAAGGATATAACGGCACCATCAAACTATGGATTGCCATTGATAATAATTTAGGAGTTCGTGGGGTTCGTGTATTTGAACATCAGGAAACACCCGGGATTGGCGACAAGATTGAATTGTCGGTGTCTGACTGGATTCGGATATTTGATGGTAAATCCCTGATCGAGAACAACTGGGCATTGACAAGAACCGGCGGCGATTTCGATCATTTCAGCGGGGCAACCATTACATCAAAAGCCATGATTAGATCGGTCAGGTCTGGCCTCGAATCTGCCGGGGAAAATATCGACACCTGGATAAACCTGGTGGAGGGTTCAAATGAATAGTTTCAAATCCATTACGCTTGAGGGCCTTTGGAGTAACAACCCTGCCATGGTGCAACTTCTCGGTTTGTGCCCGCTGCTTGCAGTCTCCAATACCTTTGCCTCTGCACTGGGTCTTGGTATTGTGACGATGGGAGTGCTGACCTTCTCCAATATGTTCATCAGTCTGTTCCGGTCACACCTTCAGGACAGCATACGCCTACCCGCTCAAATCATGGTGATTGCGAGCTTCGTCACCATCGCCGACATCCTGCTACAGTACTGGTTCTTTGATCTTCACCAGCGAATCGGATTGTTTGTTGCCCTCATCGTAACCAACTGCACCCTTCTTGGCAGAGCGGAAAGCTTCGCTTCTCGAAACCCAGTCAGCTATGCCATCCTGGACGGGTTTATGATGGGCCTGGGATTCATGGCCGTGCTGCTGACAATGGGAACGATCAGGGAGATACTCGGGCAGGGTACCCTGTTCAGCAATATGCAGCTTCTGCTAGGTGATGCCGGGCAAAATCTGGAAATACGGCTCTGGGATTCGGGTTTTCTTCTTATGGTGTTGCCACCAGGTGCGTTCCTGACCCTGGGCTGCTTAATCGCCTTAAAAAATAAACTGTCCCTGATGTTACCAGATGCTACCGAACCCATGGCGGCAGGTAAATTATGAACAAGGAAAAACGGATACTGTTCCTGTCAAAGCTTCGCGACGAGAACCCCTCACCGACCACGGAACTACATTACAACACGACATTTGAATTGCTTATTTCTGTCATCCTGTCAGCACAGGCTACCGATGTCAGTGTCAACAAAGCCACCGCCAAATTATACCCAGTGGCCAATACACCAGAATTAATCTACGCACTCGGTTTAAGAAAACTCAAAACCTACATCAAGACCATTGGGCTCTACAACGGCAAGGCCAGCAACATTATCAAAACCTGCCAGATATTGATCGACGATCACAAATCAGAAGTTCCAAAAACCAGGCAAGCACTAGTCGCCTTACCAGGGGTCGGCCGTAAAACAGCCAATGTCGTGCTCAATACGGCATTTGGTGAACCGACCATGGCGGTCGACACGCATATCTTCCGAATTTCCAACAGGACAAGATTTGCGCCAGGTAAAAATGTACTGCAGGTAGAGAAAAAACTGATCAAAGTCATTCCGGACGAATTTATCCGGGATGCCCACCACTGGCTAATCCTCCATGGTCGTTACGTCTGCACTGCACGCAGCCCAAGATGTGGAGCATGCGTGGTTTATGACCTGTGCGAGTATAAGTCGAAGAAGAAAGACCTGGATTCCTGACTGGCTGACCAGGAGGCAGCTAGGAAAGCTTTCTCCCCTTTTTACTTGCAATTCTGAGCCGCAGTGCATTCAGCTTGATGAATCCTGCTGCATCAGCCTGATCATAGGCTCCTGCATCGTCCTCAAACGTCACCACATGGCTGTCATACAAACTATCTTTTACAGACTCTCTGCCGACAACAATAACATTGCCCTTGTAAAGCTTCAGGCGAACCGTCCCATTCACATAGGTTTGAGACTCATCAATCATCAATTGCATCGCCTTACGCTCGGGTGACCACCAATAACCATTGTAGATAAGGCTCGCGTAACGCGGCATCAGATCATCTTTCAGGTGGGCGAGCTCGCGATCGAGGGTGATTGACTCCATTGCCCTATGTCCCTTAAGCAACATGGTTCCACCAGGGGTTTCATAGCAACCCCTGGCTTTCATTCCCACATATCGATTCTCGACAATATCGAGCCTGCCGATACCATTTTCACCACCGACTCTGTTAAGGTGCGCAAGCACTTCGGCAGGCGATTTAGAGTCACCATCAATCGCCACAACATCACCACCAACATAAGTTAGTTCCATGTATGTCGGTTTGTCTGGCGCCGCTTCAGGTGATACAGACCAGAGCCACATTGACTCTTCAGGCTCAACATTCGGATCTTCCAGGATCCCGCCCTCATAAGAAATATGTAACAGATTGGCATCCATGGAATATGGGGATTTTTCACTTTCATGTTTTTGATCAACCTTAATCTGGTGCTGCTCACAAAATTTCATCAACGATTCACGAGAACTTAATTCCCACTCCCGCCATGGAGCGATGATGTGCACATCGGGCTTAAGCGCATAAGCACCCAACTCAAATCGAACCTGGTCATTACCTTTACCGGTCGCCCCATGGCTAATAGCCTGTGCCCCTGTATCATTGGCTATCTCCACCAGGCGCTTGGCAATGAGAGGTCGCGCAATACTGGTTCCCAGAAGGTACTCACCTTCATAAATCGTATTACAACGAAACATAGGGAAGACAAAATCCCGAACGAATTCTTCCCTGACATCATCAATGTAGATTTCCTTGACGCCCATGCTTGCGGCTTTCTCACGCGCTAATTCCAGTTCTCCACCCTGACCAAGATCCGCCGTGTAGGTTACAACCTCACAGTTGTAGGTCTCCTGCAACCATTTAAGGATGACCGATGTGTCGAGGCCGCCTGAATAGGCGAGAACTACCTTGTTGATATCACTCATGTTTGAATTGTCCCGAGCGCTAAAATGAAAGGGCGCTATAGTACATGTTTGGTTGGTTTCAGACCATATCACCCCTCTTTGATCTGTCGCCCGCAGAATGTTCAAATCAAACACCTGGAAACCTCTCAGAAACTACACAAATCACGGTTCCCACGTACGAGTTTGTAAAGCCAGTCAAATGGAGCCGAAACCCTCTATATATTCCTGATAGTGAATATACCCTTCCCACATCATCCCAAAGAGGCTGTTATAATCCCCATATGCGAACCCTGACAATCACCCGCCCCGACGACTGGCACGTGCACCTCCGGGATGGTGACTACCTCGCAAATACCGTCAAGGATATCAGCCGCTATTTTGGTCGCGCAATCATCATGCCTAACCTTGTGCCGCCTGTCGCTGAAGTAAGTCAGGCGCAAGCTTATCGGGACAGAATTATTTCGTTAGTACCTGAATTATCAAACTTCTCACCCTTGATGACCCTCTATCTCACCGACGAAACATCTGAAGAAACAGTGATTCAGGCCAAAGAGTCAGGCATCATCAATGCCTTCAAGCTGTATCCCGCAGGTGCCACAACCAATTCGGATGCCGGTGTAAACTCCATTCAAGACATGTTCCCCGTATTTGGCGCCATGCAGGAGCACGGTATACCACTTGCCGTTCATGGCGAGGTGGCAGACGAGCAAGTCGATATATTTGATCGTGAAACGGCTTTCATAGAGCAACAATTACAGCCGATCGTCGAGGCATTTCCAGAACTGAAAATCATTTTTGAACACATCACGACGACCAGGGCAGTTGAATTTGTAGAACAGGCCGGTGAGAACGTGGCAGCGACCATCACGGCACACCATCTACTATTCAATCGAAACGACCTGTTAAGTGGCGGAGTGAAACCTATTTACTACTGCCTCCCTATTTTAAAACGCAGCACCCACCAACAATCCCTATTGAATGCAGCAACCTCTGCTAGTCACAAATTTTTTCTGGGCACTGATTCTGCACCTCATCCGTTGAGCGCAAAGGAAAGTGCATGCGGCTGTGCTGCCGGATGTTACACCGCACACGCCGCACTGGAACTTTATGCAGAGGCTTTTGATGCGGTTGGGAAATTGTCACAACTGGAAGCATTCGCGAGTCACAATGGTCCAGACTTCTACGGCCTACCCAGAAACGAAGGTACTGTGACGCTGATTGAGCAGGAATGGGAAGTACCCGCTTCACTCGAATTTGGCGATGACAAACTCATCCCGATACGAACAGGAGATCAAATACTCTGGACAGTTAAGGAATCAGTTTGAACCAGGCCAAGGCGCCCATCGCTTCACGATTTCGTGGTTACCTTCCGGTCGTAGTTGACGTTGAAACTGGAGGTTTTAATAGCCAGACTGATGCACTGCTCGAATGTGCTGCTGTCATCATCACAATGAACGATGGTGGCATTCTCGAACCCGGTGAAAAGTTTTTCTACAATATCGACCCATTTGAAGGCGCTAACATCGAACAGGCTTCGCTGGAATTTACAGGAATTGATCCCACCAACCCATTGCGTATGGCAATCACCGAGTTGAAAGCCTTGAGTCATATTTTTAAGGCTGTTAGGGCCGAGATACGGCAGACAGGTTGTACTCGCGCCATCATGGTAGCCCACAACGCATCATTCGACCATGGTTTCATTAATGCGGCTGCACAGCGGAGTAATATCAAAAAGAATCCGTTCCACCCATTTTCATCATTTGATACAGCCACGCTCTGTGGTCTGGCTTTTGGGCAAACTGTGCTGGTGAGAGCCTGTGCCGTCGCCGGAATTGATTTCAATCCTGATGAAGCTCACTCCGCAGAATATGACTGTGATAAAACGGCTGAACTCTTTTGCCACATCGTCAACAAATGGAACTATCTTGGCGGCTACAACTTCAAGTCCTGATCCTACGCAGGGTGGCCCGGTCATCACCACACACAAAGCCAATGGACAAAAGTAGCCGCCGGTTACAATCCATATGCGAACTTCAAAAGGCTCAGCGGGTGGGTCGCCTTTGACCCATCAGCCATGCCGAGTTCCATATGCTTACCCGCCATAACGCAATCACTCATGTAGTGTGCTGCCTCACTCTGCTGTACCTTCTTTACTACGGGTTTAAGAATTTTTAGTGCCGATTCGTGCTTTTCTGACTTGAATGTATAGGTACCGTCATGGCCGGTGCATCTCTCTATTGGGATCACTTCTGTATCGGGAATCAACTGAAGGATGTCCCTTGTTTTTAATCCAATATT
>SMVA01112980.1_pt1 | contig 25829 bp, 22 predicted proteins | sample 2456451 | NCBI WGS metagenome assembly SMVA01 (sample SAMN11095933, study PRJNA526329) | marine sediment metagenome | biome: Marine sediment; feature: Surficial sediment; material: Deep marine sediment; isolation source: Hadal surficial sediment | place: Pacific Ocean | collected 2014-05 | depth... | reverse complement strand
CGGCGATCACTATCGCCATGAAAGCGATCGCCGACAAGGGTTCGCTCGAGGTCGGCCTGCCGGCCGGTACGCCCTTGTATCGTTTTGCCGATCACGACGAATGTAAGGCCGTGCTTGGCGGCATTGGCTTCACCAATACCACCTGCACCGACTTAACATTCACTTGGCGATTGCCACGGCCGGACATGCTGATGGAGACGTTTCAGCAGGCAACCGCACGAATGAGCGGGTTGTTGGGCGCGCAAGACCCCGAAGTGCTGCCCGACATCTCGGCGGCCATGGCCGAAGGGTGCGCGCCCTACGATCAAGGTAGCATCACGGTATTGCCAATGCCCGCCGTACTGACCGTCGGCACAAAGGGCTAAGGCTGTAGCGCTAGCATTGCGCATTCAGATTTGCTGATGTGTTGATAACTATCATCTTCTCTTGTGTCATGTCCGTCATGGTGTGGTGGATACCGCCTACGCCATAACCGGATGACCGGCGTCCGGCAAACGGCATCCAATCGACGCGGAAAGCTGAATGCTCATTGACCATGACGGCGCCAGCCTCGAGCCGGTTCGATAGGTCAAACGCCCGGTCGAGATTTTTTGTGTAAACCGCCGCTTGAAAAGCCAAGGGCAATCCGTTCGCCCGCGCCACCGCGTCGGCTACGTCGTCGAAGCCGTAGACGCAGCAAACCGGCCCAAATACTTCCAGGGTCGAAATGTTTGCGTCCGCCGGCGGTTCGAGGAGGATCGTCGGGTCATACACCCGCTCGGTGAGCCGTGTGCCACCGGCAAGGATTTGCGCGCCACCAGATACCGCTTCGTCTACCCAATTCGCCACGCGGCCGACTTCCCGAGGCAGAATCAGTGGCCCCACGTCTGTTTCGGCTGCCGTTGGATCACCGGTCACCAATTGTCCGACTTTATCGGCGAACGCGCTGCAGAATTCATCCCTGATGCGGTTTTCAACGAAGATCCGCTGAACCGAAACACAGACTTGGCCGGCATGATAGTAACCGCCTTTAACGAGTGATGGGATCGTTTGGTCCAGATCGGCGTCGTCGCAGACAAGGACTGGCGCCGCGCCGCCGTGCTCAAGTGCGCAGCGGGTTCCTGGAGCCAGTTTAGAGCGCAGATACCAACCGACACGCGACGAGCCGATAAAGCTGAAGAAGGCGACCCGGGGGTCAGTTACCAAACGCTCGGCGGTCGGAATATCGCAAACACAGACCTGACACCAAGCTTCTGGTAGTCCCGCTTGGTGGACCAGATCGACGAATTTCAAGCACGACAACGGCGTTGTGTCGGCTGGCTTAACAATGACCGGGCAGCCGGTGGCGATAGCAGGCGCCACCTGGTGAACGATCAGGTTGAGCGGGTGGTTGAAGGCGCTGACCGCCACCACCACGCCGATCGGCTCGCGCCGCGTGAACGCCACCCGGCCTTGGGAAGGCCCGTTGATGCCCATCGGGATCACCTCGCCCGATTCGCCGCGCATCATCTCGATGCAAACCTCGAGGCCGTCGATGGCGCGCTCGACCTCGATCAGGGAGTCCATATACGGCTTGCCGCCCTCGCGCGCCGCCTGAAGGGTCAAGGCTTCGGTGCGTTCGCGCATGATAGCGGCGGCGCGGCGAAAGATGTTGACGCGCCGCTCGATGGTCAGCCAGCCGTCGCGATCGTGGAACAGGCGCGTCGCGTCGGCCAGCGCGCCCTTCACCGCCGCCAGGTCGTCCAGTGGCAACTCCTCGATCAGGCTTCCATCATAGGCCGCGCCAACCGCCAGGCGCCCCGCGCCCGATGTCGCCGTGATTGCCGTCATCTGCTTGCCCCCGCCCAGTTGTCCCGGAACCATGAATAACACGAATATATAGCCTGGATCGTTGGCCCCGCCACGAAATACCCCGGCCATCGGCGCGCCGCGCGATCTTGAAATTTTTGCCCACTGTCGAATATGGCAATTACACCAGACGCCAAGAGTATGATTTACTGGCGGGCGATTCGAGCCACAACGACAATGATGTAGAGGGGGCACGACATGGCGATCAGAACCGACAATCTGGACCGCTTCATCGAAGGGGTGAGAAAGCGCAACCCGGGCGAGCCGGAATTCCACCAGGCGGTGTACGAGGTGGCCGCGAACATTATTCCCTACATCGCGGACAAGCCGATCTACCAGGAGATGCAGATACTGGAGCGCATGGCCGAGCCCGACCGCACGATCATCTTCCGGGTCTGTTGGGAAGACGACAAGGGCAATATCCGCGTCAATCGCGGCTACCGCATTCAGTTCAACAATTCGATCGGACCCTACAAGGGCGGCATCCGCTTTCATCCGTCGGTGACCATGAGCGTGCTCAAGTTCCTGGGCTTCGAACAGACCTTCAAGAACAGCCTCACCGGGCTGCCCATGGGCGGCGGCAAGGGCGGCGCCGACTTCAACCCCAAGGGCAAGTCGGACAACGAGGTGATGCGGTTCTGCCAGTCCTTCATGATCGAACTGCAACGCCATATCGGTGAGAACACCGACGTGCCGGCCGGCGATATCGGCGTCGGCGCGCGCGAGATCGGCTACATGTTCGGCCAGTACAAGCGCCTGACCAACAAATTCGTCGGCGTGCTGACCGGCAAGGGGCTGGAATTCGGCGGCAGCCTGATCCGTACCGAGGCCACCGGCTACGGCACGGTCTACATGATGCAGAACATGCTGGAGCGGGTCGGCGACAGCGTCGAGGGCAAGTCGGCGGTGATTTCCGGGTCGGGCAACGTCGCGACCTACGCGGCGGAAAAGATCCGTCAGCTCGGCGGCAAGGTGCTCACCATGTCGGATTCGTCCGGCTTCATTCACGACCCCGACGGCATCGACGAGGAAAAGCTGGCCTATATCGTCGACCTCAAGCAGGTCCGCCGCGGCCGCATTTCCGAATACGCCGAGAAATACGGCGTTGCGTTCAGCGAGGGTCGGCCGTGGGGCGTGTCCTGCGATCTGGCCTTCCCGTGCGCGACCCAGAACGAAGTCTCGGGCGAGGAAGCGGCGACGCTGATCAAGAACGGCTGCATGGGCGTGGCCGAGGGCGCCAACATGCCGACCGTGCAGGGGGGCATCGACGCCTACATCAAATCCAAGATCCTGTTCGCGCCCAGCAAGGCCGCCAATGCCGGCGGCGTCGCCGTGTCGGGCCTGGAAATGAGCCAGAACAGCGCGCGCATTTCGTGGAAGGAGGAAGAACTTCAGGACCTGCTTCGCGGCATCATGAAGGACATCCACGACCAGTGCGTCGAGTACGGCTCCGAGGGCGATTACGTGAACTACCTCAAGGGCGCCAACATCGCCGGCTTCCGCAAGGTGGCCGACGCCATGCTCGCCTACGGGGTGGTATAGCGGGAAGCGGGCGGGACGCGTCGTGGCGGCCCGCCCGCCGTTTGCCGTCGGCGGCCTCGATCACGTGGTGATCCGCGTCCGCGACATGGCGCGGCTGGTCACGTTCTGGCGCGACGTTTTGGGCTGCGAGGTGGAAAAGGTTCAGGACAAGCTCGGCTTGACCCAGATTCGCGCCGGCCGGTCCCTGGTCGATCTGGTCGATGTCGAGGGCAAGATCGGGCGCCAAGGCGGCGCGCCGCCGGGCGCGGAGGGCCGCAACATGGACCACTTCTGCCTGCGCGTCGATCCGTTCGACGGGGCGGCGATCCAGGCCCATCTCAAGGCCCATGGCGTGGAGGCGGGGCCGATCGAACAGCGCTACGGCGCCGAGGGCGACGGCCCGTCGCTCTATTTCACCGATCCGGAAGGCAACACCATCGAGCTCAAGGGCCCGCCGGACCCGTGAGCCGGCGCGTCTGACCGGCCCATGCGCGTGCCTCTCCCAGCCTGGGCCTTGGGACGCGCGGTGGCGAATTTCGCGGCCAACGACGGTGCCTATCGCGCCGGACATGTCGCCTTTACCGCGTTCCTGGCGTTCTTCCCGGCGATCATTTTCCTGTCCACCCTGGGCGGCCTGTTGGGCACGCCCCAGGCGGCGGCGCATTTTCTTTTTTTCGCCATGGACTACCTGCCGCCCGAAGTGATGGCGACCTTGCTGCCGGTGGTGCGCGAAGTGCTGGAAGTGCGGCCCGGCGTCATGACCTTGAGCCTGCTTGGCACCCTATGGGTCGCGGGGTCGGGCATCGAGGCGCTGCGCGGCGCGCTCGATCACGCCCATGGCGTCACCCGCCCGCGGCCGTTCTGGATGCGCCGGCTGCACGACACCGGCCTGGTGTTGGTCGGCGCGCTGGCCGTGCTCATGCTGATGGCCGCGGTGGTGTTCGGACCGCTCATCTGGCGCGGCATTACGTGGGCGGTTCCCGTTGCCGACGAACTGGAATGGTTGTGGACGGTGGCCCGTTACGGCGCGGGGGTACTGGTGCTGGTGGTCACGGCGACGGCGTTCTACCGGCTGTTGCCCAATACCCGGCTGCGTCTCAAGACCGTGCTGCCGGGCGCCGTGCTGGCTTCGGGCCTATGGCTGGCGATGGCGACCGGGTTTTCGATCTACCTCAACCAGTTGGGTTCCTACAGCGTGACCTATGGCAGCCTCGGCGGCGTCATCACCACCTTGATGTTCTTCTATATCTCCGCCGCCCTGTTCATTTTCGGCGCCGAGTTCAACGCCGCCCTTATCGCCGGCGCTAACCGGCCGCGCCGATCAGACGCGGGAACCACAGGATCAGGGACGGACTGAGCGCGGCGATCACCAGCACCACCAGATGGCTGGCCAGAAAGGGGAGCGATTCGCGGATCGCCGATTCGTAGGGAACTCCGGCGATCTTCGAGGCGGTCATCAAAGTCATGCCTACCGGTGGGGTGATGTTGCCGATATTGAGCGCCAGCAGCATCACCATGGCGAAATGCAGCGGGTCGAAACCGAGCTCGACCATGGCCGGGGTCAGCACCGGCGCGGCGATGACGATGGCCGGCAGCACGTCGACGATCATGCCGAGTACCAGCAACAACAAGGCGACGGCGAGAATCTGCACCACCGGGTCGGCGCTCACCGCGATAATCATCTCGGCCGCCTCGCGCGCGATGCCGGACCGGGTCACGTACCAGCCCAGCACGGTCGAGGCGCCAAGCAGCAGGAACACCACGCCGGAGAAGCTGACCGTCGCGCTCAGCGCCTCCCAGATGTCGCGCCAACCCAGGGTGCGGTAGGCCAGCGCGCCCAGCGCCAGGGTGTAGACGGCGCCCAGCGCCCCGGCCTCGGTCAGCGTGGTGGCGCCGCTCAAGATTCCGCCGACGATGATCACCGGTATCGCGAAGGCGGGCAGGGCGGCGATGCCGCTCAGCGCTATGTGCTTGAGCGAGACCGCCTGGTGGCGGCCGTAGCCGCGCCGCCACGACACCAGCCCGCTGGCGACCAGCAACGCCGCCGCCATCATCAACCCCGGCACCAGACCGGCGGCGAACAGGTTCAGCACCGAGACGTCGCGCAACGTGGTGGCGTAGACGATCATGATGATGCTGGGCGGAATGATCGGCCCGATGATCGACGAGCACGCGGTCACCGCGGCGCTGTAGGCGGCGCCGTAGCCTTCCTTCTTCATGGCCGGGATCAGGGTCTTGCCGATGGTCACGGTATCGGTCACGGCGGCGCCGGTGATGCCGGCGAAGAACACGCTGACCGCGATATTGACATGCGACAGCGCGCCCGGCACGCGGCCGAACAGGGAGTTGGCGAAGGCCACCAGGCGATCGGTCAACCCGGCGCGGTTCATCAGCTCGGCGGTGAAAATGAAATAGGGCACCGCGATGAGGACGAAACCGGACACGCCGGCGAAGAAGCGGTCGGCGACGATCGCCAGGAAATCGAACCCGCCGATCGTCACCGCGCCGCTCAGCCCGGCGGCGACCATCACCAGGCCGATGGGAAGGCCGATCAGGATCAGCGCGGCGAAGACGATCAGCGTGACGCTCACGGATCGGCCCCCGGCTCGCTCGGCGTCACCAGCGCCGTGCCGCTCAGCACATGGACGCACATCACCAGCCCGCTCACCGGCACGGCGGCGACGACCCATTTGTGCGGCACCTGAAGGAAGTCCGACACCATGAAAAGCTGGTTCGATGTCACAAAGAACTCGAAGCCGAACCACACCAGCGCGACGGCGAACAGGGCGACGAGACACAGGTTGACAATGCGCAACGCCCGCTGGACGACGGCGGGAAGGAAGCGCGTCGCCATGGCCATCGCGACATGCTCGCCGCGCTTGAACGCCACCGTGAGGCTGAGCATGGCGATCCACGGCAACAGCAAGCGCGCCAGCGAATAGGTCCAACTCAGCGGGTCGTTGAGCACGAACTGAAAGAAAATCCCGGTCAGCGAAATGCCCAGCATGGCCAGGACCAGCGCCACGGCGACAGCCAGCGCGGCCCGGTCGACCCGGTCGCTGAAGCGCGCCAGCGCGGCGGGGGAGATCATGTGCCGCGCCCTCGCCAACCCTTCACCCCGCAATGCCCGCTCCTCACCGTCACCCCGGAATGCCCGTCAGGGCATATCCGGGGTCCATCTCGCCGCCCGCAAGCATGGACCCCGGCTCGGCGCTTCGCGCCGTCCGGGGTGACGGGGGTATGGAACGGTCCAAGGGCGCGCTCGCTTTCAGCCGCCCGCCTACCGCAGATACAGATCCGCCCAGTGGGCCTTGAGTTCCACGTCGATGCGATCGACTTCGGCCCACAGCGCCTCGACCTCGGCCGCCGGGATGCCGAAATCCTCGGTGATCCACCTCTTGAAGGCGGGCCGCGCGATGTCGCGCATCTTGGCTTTCTCGGCGTCGGCCAGGATGTGGCATTCCTTGAATCTCTTGCACGCCACTTCCCATCCCGTCACGCTCATCTGCGCGGCGATGCCGTGCGCCATGGCCACCGCCTCGCGCGACGCGGCGATGATCACTCTCTGGTGTTCCTCGGACAGGCTCCGCAGCCACGCCTCGCTGACCAGCCAGGTGATGGTGTTGTACACATGGCCGCTCCAGGTGGTGTAGTCGTTGACTTCCCAAAGCTTGAACGAGCGGTTGACGCCGGGCGCGTTGAACTGGCCGTCGGCCAGCCCCGTGGCCAGCGCCGTCACCACCTCGCCCCACGGCAGCGGCGTGGCCGAGGCGCCGAGGGCGCGCATGGTCGCGACATGGGCGGGGTTCTCCTCGACCCGGATGTTGAGTCCCTTGAGGTCGTCCACGGTCTTGATCAGGCGCTTGTTGTTGGTGAAGGCGACGAAGCCGCCGCCGTCGTCCATGGTGCCCAGATAGCGCAGCCCGCTGGGCTCCAGCGCGCCGTGCATGAAGATGGCGAAGAAGTCGGAATCGAAAAACTCCCAGGCCGTCGTGTAGCTGGGAAACAGGAACGGCGTGGCGACGATCTGGTACTCCTTGTAGAACGACGACATGGCGCCGGACGACAGCAGCACCGACTGGATCAGCTTGCCGCCGCGCGCCTGCTTGCCGGTCTCGACTTCGGAACCGAGCGCGCCGGCGCCGAATATCTTGACCTCGATCTCGCCGCCGGTCGCCGTCTCGACAAGCTGCTTGAAGCGCGCCAGCGACGGCGCGACCTCGTTGTCGTCCAGGCTTTCGGGGTACAGATGGGCGATGGTCATGGTCTCGGCCCGCGCCGGCGCCCCGCTCATCATCAACGCAAGGGCCAACACCAGCGGCCCGCGCAAACGCAAGAACGTCATGGTCTTCCTCCCCTCCGATCAGTCGCCCTGTTCGGGCAATCTTCCCTCCGCGTAAGCGTGGCAGGCGACGGCGCCGCCGTCCACCTTTACCGGCTCCAGTTCGGGGCGCTCAGTGCGGCAGCGCTCGTTGGCGAAGGGACAGCGCGGGTGGAAACCGCAGCCCGTTGGCGGGTCGATGGGATTGGGCACCTCGCCGGCCACCGGGCGCCGCTCGCGCCCGCTCATGTCCCCGCTCATGTCAAGGTCCGGCACGGCTTCGAGCAGCAGGCGGGTATAGGGATGGCGCGGCCGCGCGAACAGGGCGTCGGTGTCGGCCACCTCGCACAGCCGTCCCAGATACATCACCCCGACCTGGTCGGCGACATGATAGACCACCGCCAGGTCGTGGCTGATGAACAGGTAGGTCAGGCCGAGGGCGCGTTGCAGGTCCTTCATCAGGTTTAGAATCTGCGCCTGCACGGAGACATCCAACGCCGAGGTCGGCTCGTCGCAGACCAGAAAGTCCGGCTTGGACGCCAGCGCGCGGGCGATGGAGATGCGCTGGCGCTGGCCGCCGGAAAACTGGTGCGGGTACTTGGTGGCGTCGCGCGGGTCCAGCCCGACCTGTTCGAGAAGTTCGCCGACGCGGTCGGCGATCGCCGCGCGACCGCCCGCCTGGCCACGGGCGCGGATCGGCTCGGCGACGATGGCGGCGACCCGCCAACGCGGATTGAGGCTGGCATAGGGGTCCTGGAAGATCATCTGGATGCGGTGGCGGAACCGCGCCAGATTGGCCTGGCCGTCCGGTCCCGTAATCGCGACGCCGTCGAACGACACCGTGCCCCGGGTCGGGCGGTACAAGCCCACCACGCAGCGCGCGACGGTCGACTTGCCGCAGCCCGATTCGCCGACCAGGGCAAACGTGCGCCCCTTGGGCACCGCGAAGCTGACGCCGTCCACCGCCTTCAGGCTGCGCCGCGGCTGGCCTTCCAGCAACCGGTTGAGCAGCGGCGGCGAGGCGTCGAAATGGTGCGCCAGGTCGCGCACGTCGAGCAGCGGCGTGGCGCTCTCAGCCATTGGCCCCGGCCTCGTGCAGCCAACACGCGGCTTGCGCGTTGTCCACCGGCTTCAACGTTGGCGCCTCGCGCCGGCACTTCTCGAGGGCGCGCGGACAGCGCGGATGGAAGGCGCAGCCCGCCGGCCGGGCGTCGATGCGCGGCATGGCGCCGTCGATCTGGGTCAGCCGGTCGAGCCGGCGGCCGATGGCGGGGATCGAGCCCATCAGGCCGACCGTGTAGGGATGGCGCGGGCGCTTGATCACGTGCGCGACGGGGCCGATCTCGACGATCTTGCCGGCATACATCACCGCCACCCGGTCGGCGGTCTCGGCGATCACGCCCATGTCGTGGGTGATCAGCATGACCGCGGCCCGATGTTCGCGGCACAGGCGCTTGAGCAGCGCGATGATCTGCGCCTGCACCGACACATCCAGCGCCGTGGTCGGCTCGTCGGCGATCACCAGGCGCGGTTTGGCGCACAGCGCCAGGGCGATCACCACCCGCTGGCGCATGCCGCCCGAGAACTGGTGCGGGTAGTCGTCGAAGCGCTGCGCGGCGGCGGGAATGCCGACGTCGTCGAGCAATTCGATGGCGCGCCGCCGCGCCGCGGCCGCGTCCATGTCCAGATGCGTGCGGATGGTCTCGGTCAACTGGCGGCCGATGGAATAGAGCGGGTTGAGGCTGGTCAGCGGGTCCTGAAAGATGGTGCCGATTTCGGCGCCGCGCACCCGGCGCATGGCCTCGTCGGACAGGGTGTCGAGGCGGCGCCCGTCGAGCCGGACCGCGCCGCCGGCGATGCGCCCCGGAGGATCCAGCAAGCCGATCACGGCGGAGGCGCACAGCGACTTGCCGGCGCCCGATTCGCCGACCATGCCCAGTATTTCGCCGGGGTCGATATGGAACGAAACGCCGTCCACGGCGACCAGCCGCCCGCGCCGGGTGACGAATTCGACCCGAAGATCGCTGACCTCCAACAGCGGTCGCGTCATTGGAGCTTCGGATTGAGCGCGTCGCGCAACCAGTCGCCGAGCAGGTTGACCGACAGCACCAGCAGGACCAGGGCGAGGCCGGGGAAGATGGTCATCCACCATTCGCCGGAGAACAGAAAATCGTTGCCCACCCGGATCAGCGTGCCGAGCGACGGCCGGGTCGGCGACACGCCGACGCCGAGAAACGACAACGTGGCCTCGGTAACGACGGCGACGGCCAAGTGGATGGTGGCGATCACCAGCACCGGCCCCATCACGTTGGGCAGCACGTGGCGCAGCATGATCAGCGGCGCCGATATTCCCACCAGCCGCGCCGCCTGCACGTATTCCTTGGATGCCTCGACCATGGTCGAGCCGCGCACGGTGCGCGCGTAGTTCACCCAACCGGCCAGACCGATGGCCAGGATCAGCACGGGAATGGCCAGTTCGTCGTGCGTTTCGCGCGGCAGCACGCCGCGCGCCACGCCGTCGATCAGCAGCGCCACAAGGATCGCTGGAAAGCTGAGCTGCACGTCGGCGACGCGCATGATCACGGCGTCGACGGCGCCGCCGACATAGCCGCTGATCAGGCCAAGCGTGACCCCGATCGACGCCGCCAACAGCACCGAGGAGAATCCCACCAGCAGTGAAATGCGCGATCCGTATAGGATCGCCGACAACACGTCGCGGCCCTGATCGTCGCTGCCCAGCAAAAAGCGGGTGCTGCCGTCCTCGTGCCAGGCCGGCGGCGTGAAGGCGTCGAACAGGTCGAGGGAGGCCAGGTCGAACGGGTTCTGTGGCGCGATCCAACCGGCGAAGGTGGCGCCCAAGATCATCACCAGGGTCACCGCCGCGGCCACCACCGTGACCGGCGAACGGCGGAAGCTGTAGGCCAGGTCGCTGTCGAAGGCGCGGCGCAACCAGCCCGCCCGTTCCGTGCTTACCTCAGCCGACATGGCCGGTGGGGCGCGCGATGCGCAGGCGCGGATCGACCGCGAAATAAAGCAGGTCGACGACCAGGTTGATGATCACGAAGAACAATCCGACCAGCATCAGGTAGGCCGACATGATCGGGATATCGACGAAATCGATGGCTTGCAGGAACAACAACCCCATGCCGGGCCACTGGAACACGGTCTCGGTGATGATCGCGAAGGCCAGGATCGAGCCCAGTTGCAGCCCGGTGATGGTGATCACCGGCACCAGGGTGTTCTTGAGCGCGTGGCCGAAATTGACCGCCCGGTTGGTCAGGCCGCGGGCGCGCGCGAACTTGATGTAGTCGGTGCGCAACACCTCCAGCATTTCGGCGCGCACCAGGCGCATGACCAGGGTCATCTGGAACAGGCCCAGCGTGATCGAGGGCATGATCAGCGCCTTCAGTCCGCTCACCGTGAGCAGCCCCGTGGTCCAGCCGCCGATCGCCACCACCTCGCCGCGCCCGAACGAGGGCAGCCAGCCGAGCGTGACCGAGAACAGCAGGATCAGCAAAATCCCGATCAGGAAGGTCGGCAGCGAGACGCCGATCAGCGAGATCACCAGGAAGGCGCGCGCCAGCCAGCCGTGCGGACGCAGCGCGGCGTAGACTCCCATCGGCACGCCCAGCAGCAACGCGAACAGCGCCGCCGCGATACTGAGCTCCAGGGTCGCGGGCAGGCGTTCGCGGATCAACTCGGCCACCGGGCGGCCGTGGCGGTAGGACAGGCCGAACTCGCCGCGCGCCGCGTTGAACACGAAGCGCGCGAACTGCAACGGCGCCGGATCGTTCAGGCCGAGATCCTCGCGCAGCTGCTCGCGGTCCTCCATCGAGGTGTCTTGGCCGACCATGTTGTTGATCGGATCGCCGACATAGCTGAACAAGGCAAACGCCACCAGCGCCACCGCCAACATGACGAAGACCGACTGCGCCACCCGGCGAAGCACGAACGCAAGCATGGCCCGACTATAGCGGGCGAAGTGGCGCGGGCCAGTCTCGCATGACGGAAATCGGTCGCCGTCGCGGCGGACTTCGCCCAAGCGCCCGCGACCGAGCCCCTCAATCCGCCACCCACTTTCCGTCATGGCCGGGCTCCGACCCGGCCATCCATGCACACGGACCGTCGTTTAGGTCCGCGCCGCGTCGATCACATGACGCCCCCGCCCACCGTGGTCATGGGTTCTCGGGTCAGGCCCGAGAACGACGGTATCGGGTAGTTGGTCGATATCGCGCCTTTCTCCACCGCCACCCCGATAATCTCCGCGTTGCACCGGAACGTCCGCCCCCACTTCCCGTCACCCCGGAATGCCCGTCAGGGCATATCCGGGGTCCATGCCCGCCGGGCGACAAATGGACCCCGGATCGGCGCTTCGCGCCGTCCGGGGTGACGGATGTAGGGAGCGGTTCGCTTCGCTGTTAGAGTACCCCGGTAGTTCGGTCGGCGAAGGGCACCGGCCACTAGCGTCGATCGGCTGAAGCACGCGGAAATACCGACATGGCAAAATCACTTGATCCCATCAAGCCGGGCGAAATCCTTATCGAGGAGTTCCTGAAGCCCTTGGGGCTCAGCCAAAACAAGCTGGCGCGCGATATCGATGTGCCGGTCGTCCGCATCAACGACATTGTCCACGGCCGGCGCGGGATTACCCCGGATACGGCGCTGAGGTTCGCGGCCTATTTCGGTGTTTCCGCCGAGTTTTGGCTAAATTTGCAGTCCCGCTACGACCTCAAGATCGCCAAACGCGACTTGTGGCCCACGATCGAGGGGCGAATCCGCCCGATCGACGACGGGCGGTCCGGCGGTTCGGCGGCGGCTACTCGATCTTGACGTAGCGCAGTTGGAACTGGTTGTCGGCGCGCTGCACCAGCGCGACGCTGTCCCTGACGCCCCAGGCGAGCGCCTGTTGGTGGAGGGGAATGTGGCCGAAGTCGTTCTTGTGCAGCGCGTAGGCTTCCGAGATCAGCGCCTGGCGCTTGGCCGGGTCCATTTCCGGGCCGATGCGGGCCGTCAGCGCGTCGAGGGCGGGGTTGGAATAGCGCCCGACATTGAACTTGCCCTGGCCCCGTTCGCCGCGCGTCGCCATCAGGTTATACAGCGGGTCGAGGGCGTCGCGGGTCACCGGGGTCCAGCCGAGCAGGTAGAAGCTGGTGTCGTCGCTCAAGATCTTGCCGAAGTACTTGCTTTTGGTCTGGGCCAGCAGGTCGATGTGGACGCCGATCTTGGCCAGGCCCACCGCCACCGCCTGACAGATCGCCTCGTCATTGACATAGCGGTCGTTGGGGCAGTCCATGCCGAGCCGGAAACCGTCCCCGTAGCCGGCCTCGGCGAGCAGCGCGCGCGCCGCCTCGGGGTCGTGCGGGAAGCGGGTGTTGAGCGCCTCGTCGAAGCCGTTGATGCCGGGCCCGATCATCAGCGCCGTCGGCGTCGCCGCGCCGCGCATGATCTTGCGGTGGATCGCCTTGATGTTGATGGCTTGGTAGAACGCCTTGCGGACGCGGATGTCCTTGAACGGATTGGCGCCCTTGACGCTGGAATACAACAGCTCGTCGCGCCATTGGTCCATGCCCAGGAAAATGGTGCGCAGTTCCGGCCCCTGGAGCACGCGCAGCCCGGCCGTGCGTTCGACGCGCTTGATGTCCTGCAGCGGCACCGGATAGGCGAGTTCGAGTTCGCCCGACAGCAGGGCCGCGACCCGCGTGGCGTCGGAGCCGATCGGCGTGAACACCGCCTCGGTGACATTGTGTTCGGCCTCGTCCCACCAGTTCGGATTGGGCACCAGCACGGTCTTGACGTCGGGTTCGCGCGATTTCAGCATGAACGGGCCGGTGCCGTTGGCGTGGCGGGTGGCGTAGTTTTCCACGCCCTGCCTGACATCGATCGGGTTCTCGGCGCCGTGCGCCTCGGCCCAGCTTTTGGACATGATGAAAACGATGTCGAGCTTGCGGTCGAGGATCGGGTCGGGGCCGTCGGTGACGATCTCGACCGTGAAATCGTCGATCTTGCGGACTTCCCTGACAGTCGCCACGGCCGAGGTGAAATCGGAGCCCGGCTTGCGTACCCGCTCGAAGGAAAACACCACGTCGTCGGCGGTGAACGGCGACCCGTCGTGGAAGGTCACGCCCCGGCGCAACGTGAAGCGCCACACCTCGGGGCTGGGGTTGGACCATTCGGTGGCCAGCGCCGGGCCAATGGACAAATCGCCGGCGCTGCGCACCAGGCCCTCGAAGATGTTGCTGTGGAAGCCGACCGTCAGCGTTTCGAACAGCCCGTAGGGGTCCATCATGGCGATGTCGCCCTGGAACGCCCAGCGGAAGGTCTTGGCCTGCGCCGGCGCCGCGATCAGCACCGCCAGCGCGAGGGCCAGCGCGAAGCGTCGCATGCGCTATTTCACCATGATGGTGATCTTGTTGGAGATCACCGCCGGGTCGTGCGGGATGTGGTTGAGGTCGCCCAGCAGCAGTTGAATGGTGTGTTCGCCGGGCGCGAGCTCGATCGCGGTCTCGGTCTGGCCGCCGCCGAAATGGCGGTGGTTGTCGTCCGCCGGCACCGCCTCGTCCATGTCGGGAAGCGGCGCGTCGACGATAAGATGGTGATGGCCGGTCTTGGCCTTTTCGGTGCCGGCCGGGGCCACCCCCATGCCGCGCAGGCCAAACACGATGGTGACCGGCGAGGACACCGTGGCGCCGTCCGCCGGCGCGATGATATAGGCCTCGGCCCCCGCCGGGGCCATCGTGCGGTCGCCCGCCGAGGCCATCGCTGAGCCCGCCGTAAAAGCGGCCAAGGCCGCCAACGAAGCCACCAAATTCCGCGTCATGAACACCTCCCACGTTTTCGTGACCGCCCTTGCGGCGGCCCTCCGATGGTCCCAATTATCGCCTGCCGTCCGGTTCTGGTCTAGCATGTCGGTGAACAAACGCGACGGAAGGCCCCGATGCATGAATTGATCCCGTGGATTTTGGTTGCCTCGGCCATTCTGCTCGGCGCGCCGGCGCTGAGCATCTGGGCCCTCGTCCGCGCCACGCGAACCCGCGACGAGGTGGCGGGTTTGCGGACCGAGTTCGCGGCCCTTCGCTCCGCCTTGTCGGCGAGGGACGCGGGACTCGCCCCATCGCCGCCGCCGCCGCCGCCGCCGCCGCTGCCTGAAACGGAAACCGCCGCGTCACCGCCGCCACCACCCCTTCCGCCGTCGCCCGAACCCAGCGTCCGACCGCCGACCCCATCGCTGGAGCAACGTTTCACCTCGCGCTGGATGGTCTGGTTCGGCGCGGCCACGGTGGCCCTGGGCGGGGCGTTCCTGGTCAAATACGCCATCGACATGGGCCTGTTGAGCCCGGTCGTGCGCTGCGTGCTGTGCTACGCATTGGGCGCCGCCTTAGTGGTGGGCGGCGAATGGTTGCGCCGCCAACCGTCGCAGCGCGCTTTCGCCTCGGTCGGCGCGGCGCAAATCCCGCCGGCGCTGACCGCCGCCGGCATCGCGCTGATGTTCGTCAGCGTCTACGCCGCCTTCGCGCTTTACGGGATCGTGCCGGCGCCGGTGGCCTTCGTCCTGATGGTGGCGGTGGCCCTGGCCGCCATCGCCTTGTCCCTATTGCATGGGCCGTCCATCGCCTTTCTCGGCATCCTCGGCGGTTTCCTGACGCCGGCCCTGGTGTCCACGCAAACGCCCTCGGCGCTGGCCCTGTTTTCCTATCTGCTTTTTCTCACCGTGGCCGGGCTGGGCGTGGTGCGCTACCGCGCCTGGTGGCCAATCGCCTGGCTGACCTTGTTCGGCGCCACGGCGTGGCCAATTCTGTGGTTCGCCGTGTCGTGGCATCCGGGCGATACGCCGATCCTCGCCATCTACCTACTGGCGACGGTCGCGTTGTTCGTCCTGGTTCGGCACGGTTTTACCGTGCCCCAAGGCGCGCCCGGCGACTCGTGGCTGACGCGATTCGGCGCGGTCCCGCACACCGACCGGCTGGTGTGGAGCGCCGCCGTGGCCGCCGCCGTCCTGACCTTCGTGCTGGTGCGCGTCGACGGCTACGGCGCGGTGTCGCTGATCGCGCTGGCGCTGCTCGGCGCCTTCATGCTGGTGGTGGCGCGGCGCGAGGCCAACCTGGACCTGCTGGCGCTGCCCGCGCTGGTCGCCACCTTGGGGCTGCTGCTGAGCTGGCACCTGCCGGAGATCGTCAATCAATACGGCTATGTGGCGGGGACCGCGGGCTGGCGCTATGAGCTTGGCCTGGGGCCGATCCTTCCCCCCACCCTGATCCCCTACGCCACCGTGTGCGCCGGTTTCGCAGCGTTGTTCGCGGCGGGCGGGTTTATCGGCCTGTGGGGCGCGCCGCGCCCGGCGCGCTGGGCCGCCGTCTCGGCGGTGGCGCCGGCGGCGGTCCTGGCCATCGCCTATGGGCGCATCGCGGCGTTCGAGATCGACTTCGCCTGGGCCGTGGTCGGCGTCGCGCTGGCCGCGCTCAACGTGGCGGCGGCCGAGCGCGTCGCGCGCCACCGCGCGGTGGCGGGAATGGACGGAGCGCTGGCGGCTTATGCGCTGGGCGCGTCCCTGGCGCTCGGCCTGGCCTCGACGATGGCGCTGGAGCAGGCCTGGCTGACCGTGGCCCTGGCCCTGCAACTGCCGGCGCTGGCGTGGATTCACGACAAGCTGCGCGTCGACGGCCTGCGCCGCGTCGCGCTGGCGGTGGCCGCCGTGGTCCTGGCGCGGCTGGTGCTGAATTACCGCGTTCTCGACTACCCCCTGGACGGCGTGCCCGGACTGGACTGGATGATCTACGGCTACGGCGTGCCGGCGCTGGCTTTCTGGAGCGCGGCGCGGCGCTTCCGGCGGCTGGCCGACGACTATGTGGTGACCGTGTTGGAGGCCGGCGCGCTGGCCTTCGGCGTTCTGCTAGTGACGTTGCAAATCCGCTACTGGGTCGCCGGCGACTTGACCGGGAGCTACGCGCTTCTGGAACAGAGCCTGCAAACCATTGCCTGGCTCGTGATCGCCTATGGCCTGTACCGGGGCCGGCAACGCAATCCGCGCCCGGTGGCGGACTGGGGCTGGCGCGCCCTCGCCAGCATGGCGGCCACGCAAATCGTCCTGTTACAGGTGCTCGCCGACAACCCGTTGTGGAGCGGCGAGGCGGTGGGTTCCTGGCCGGTGTTCAACCTGTTGGCCCTGGCCTACGGCGCGCCCGCGGTCCTTGGGTTTTTGTTCTTCCGCGCGGCGCGCCGCAACGGCCACGGCGTGCTCGCCATGATCTCCGGCGTCCTCGCGCTGGTCCTTATATTCGTCGAGCTGTCGCTCGAGGTGCGGCGCGCCTTCCACGGCTCCCTGCTCGACGTGGGCGCGACCGGCGACGGCGAGTGGTACGCCTATTCGGTGGCTTGGCTGGTCTATGCCGGCGCGCTGCTGGCGCTGGCCTTGTGGCGCGGCTTCGCGGCGCTGCGCTATGCATCCCTGGCCATCGTCACGCTGACCGTGGCCAAGGTCTTCCTGTTCGACATGTCGGAACTGACCGGGCTTTACCGCGCGCTGTCGTTCCTCGGCCTCGGGCTGTGCCTGATCGGGATCGGCTATCTCTATCAGCGCTACGTGTTCCCGCCAAAAACGCCAGCACCGGCGCTGCCTCTCAGCCCTCCGACAGGCACGACGCCATGACCTCGGCGACCGACTCCATCATCTGGAAATAGGCGTCGGGTCCGGGCGCGAACGTGCCGGCGAGGGGGTCGATGACGCTGGCTCGCGCGCCGGTGCCCTCGATCACGGTCCTCACCATCGCCGATTCGAATTGCGCCTCGCTGAACACGCAGCGCACGCCGAGGCGCCCGATGGCGGCGCGCAGGCGGCGCAGGCGGCGCGCGCTGGGCGGGTGCTCCGGGCTCACCGTGATCGCGCCGACCGCGTTCAGTCCGTAATGGTGCACGAAATAACGCGTCGAGTCGTGAAGCAGAATGAATGGCCGGTCCGCCACGGTTGCCAGTTTGGCGGCCAGGTCGCGGTCCAGCGCCGCGAGGCGCGCGGTCAGCGTCTCGGCGTTGGCCGCGTAGGTCGCGCCGTTGGCGGGATCGAGCGCGGCGAGTTGTTGCGCGACATGGCGCGCCATGTGGGCCGCGTTGGCCGGGCTGAGCCAGACATGGGGGTCGTCCGGGCCGTCGTCGTGGTCGTCGTCGTCGTCGCGCCATACGCCCACCGCGCGCGCGTCCAGCAACAGCATGTCGTCGATCGCCATCGCCTCGATCACTCGCGTGGTGGCGTCGAGACGGGCGAGGGGGCGTTTCAGAAATCCTTCCAGCGCGCCGCCGACCCACACCACCAAATCGGCCCTGTTCAACGCGGCGGCCTGGGATGGGCGCATCTGATAGCCGTGCGGCGAGGCCCTGCCGCGCACGATCAGTTGCGGCGTTCCCACGTCGCCCATCACGCCCGCCACCAGGGAATGGAGCGGCGCGATGCTGACCACCACCGACGGCGCGTCGTCGGCGGCGGCGGGCGCGACCGCCAGCCAGCCCAAGGCCGCGACGGCAAACCACGAGACGCGTGAAGGGGTCGGCATCCGCATGGGAAGGCGAAATCCTCGATTAAACAAGCGCATCGTAATGTTATAGTATAACATAACGTTCGGAACGCCCAACGTCGGATAGGGAGCCGTGATATCGCCATGGCCGGATATGTTCGGTCGTGGGTCATCGGACCGGCCGCCTGACGGCGGCTGCTCATCCTTCGACTAGCTCTGGATGAGGTGGTTCGGGTACTAACTTTGTACCTCATGCCGGGCAGGGCCGAAGGCCCGTGTCGAAGCATTCTCGCGAACGAAGCACGCGGTGGGAATCGATACGAAACGATGGCTTCAGGACAACATACAGCACCACCAAAAAGTGACGAACGGTCCGACGCCGGCGAGCGGCTGATCGAGGCGCGGGATTTGTGCCTGCGCTACGCGGCGCGGCACGTCCTCGACCATGTCGATATGGACGTGACGCGGGGCGAGATCGTCACCCTGGTGGGGCTCAACGGCTGCGGCAAGTCGACTCTGGCGCGCGTCCTGCTGGGTCTGGTGGCGCCGGACAGCGGGACCGTCTGGCGCGCGCCGGACCTTCGCGTCGGCTACACGCCCCAAGACCTGGCCATCGACCGCACCTTGCCGCTCACCGTGGCGCGGTTTCTCACCCTCGGCCGGTCGGTGCCGCGCGACCGCCTGATCGAAGCGCTCGGCGAAGTCGGCGCCGAAGGCGTGATCGACAATCAATTGTGGGAAATCTCGGGCGGCGAGTTGCACCGCGTGGCGCTGGCGCGGGCGTTGTTGCGCGAGCCCGACCTGTTGGTCCTCGACGAGCCCGTGGCCGGCGTCGACGTGTCCCGCCAGGCCGACCTCTACGACCTGATCGCGCGGATCCGCGACCGGCGCGGCTGCGGCGTGTTGCTGATCTCGCATGATCTCAACCTGGTGATGGCCGCCACCGACCGGGTGGTGTGCCTGAACCACCATGTGTGTTGCACCGGCCGTCCCATGGAAGTGGTCCGCGACCCCCAGTTCCAGGCGCTGTTCGGCGCTTCCATCGCGCAATCGCTGGCGGTCTACCGCCATGACCACGACCACGACCACGACGATTCGGGCCGCGTGGTGTCGGCGGAGGAGGAAACGCCGTGATCGACGACTTCTTCCTTCGCGCCATCCTCGGCGGTCTTGGCGTGGCGCTGATCGCCGGGCCGCTGGGATGTTTCATGGTGTGGCGGCGGATGGCTTATTTCGGCGCCGCGTTGTCCCATTCGGCGCTGCTCGGCGTGGCGTTGGGGCTCGCGCTGGGACTCAGCCCGACGGTCGGGATCACGCTGATGTGCCTGGGCGTCGCCTTGTTGATCGCGGCGCTCGAGCGCCAGCGCCGGTTGCCCAGCGACACCATCATGGGGATCGTCGCCCATGGCGCGCTGGCTTTCGGGTTGCTCGCCGTCGGCATGATGGAATCCTTGCGCGCCGACCTGATCGGCTTTCTGTTCGGCGACATATTGGCCATCGGCGAGATGGACCTGGTGCTGATCTACGGCGCGGCCATCGCGGTGGGGGTGGTGCTGCTGGCGATGTGGCGGCCGCTGCTTTCGGCCACCGTGCACGAGTCCCTGGCCGCGGTCGAGGGCGCGCCGGTGGGCCGGGTGCGGCTGCTCTACATGCTGTTGATCGCCCTGGTAGTGGGGGTCGGCATGAAAGTGGTCGGCCTGCTGCTGATCGTCTCGTTGTTCCTGATCCCCGCCGCCGCCGCGCGGCGCCTGTCGGCGACGCCGGAACAGATGGCCTGGGGCGCGTCGGCCATCGGCGCGGTGTCGGTGATCCTGGGGCTGCTCGCCTCGCTTTACCTGGACACGCCGTCGGGGCCTTCCATCGTGGTGGTCGCGACGATCATTTTCGCCGCCACCCTGGCCTGGCCCGGCCGCTCCGCGCGACGGTCCGCATGAGCGCGCGCGCGACCGCGACACGCGATCCGTTCGTCGACCGCGACCACGACCACGAACAATGCGTCAATGGCGCCATGGACGCCGCTGTCGCCTTGTGCGCGCGACGGGGCGCCCGGCTGACGCAACTGCGCAAGCGCGTCCTCGAACTGGTCTGGCATTGGCACCGGCCCATCGGCGCCTATGAGATCCTCGACCGTTTGCGCGAGGACGGCCGCGCGTCGGCGCCGCCCACCGTGTACCGGGCGCTGGCCTTTCTCAGCGACCATGGCCTGGTGCACCGCGTCGACTCGCTCAACGCCTATATCGGCTGTCCCTCACCGGACGCCTTCCACCGCGCCCATTTCCTGATCTGCCAGGATTGCGGACAGGCGGCCGAGATCGACGACAGGGACCTGCGCCGCGCGCTCCACCGGGGCGCCCGGCGGGCCGGATTCGAGGTGCGCGGGGAGACCGTCGAGATCACCGGCGTGTGCGGCCGCTGCCGGGATTGAACCGGTCCGTGAGACAGGCTGGTTTCGCCGCCCCGTTTCGGTTAGGTTGCGCCCCCGGAAAGGACCTCGGATGGCGCGATTTGTTGCGGTGGCGCTGCTCGTCTTGGCGGCGCTGGCCCCGATAGCCGGCCATGCCCAGGACGACGCGGACGCGACCAACCTCGAAAAATACCTGACGGCGGAGGTGCTGGAACTGGCGTTTCCGGACGCCGACCGTTACGGCGCGGTCGAGGGCGACCCGCCGGCGGCGCCGGTCTACCGCGGCGACGACCTGGTGGGCTACCTGTTCGAAACCTTCGATCTGGTTCGAAGCGTCGGCTTTTCGCGCAAGGAATTCAATCTGATCGTGGGCGTCGGTCTGGACGGCATCGTGCGCGGGGTGCGTCTGGTCCGGCACGCGGAACCGATCGCGATCCTGGGCCGTACCGACGATGATTTCCACGTCTACCTGACCCAGTTCCCCGGTCTCGACATCCGCAAGGGGGTCAGCGTGGTGATCGCCATGTCGGGCGGCATCCTGGAGGGCGAGAAGTTCGCCCAACGCACCACCGCCGGCAACGCCACCGACATCGTCCAGGTCGATGCCGTTTCGCGCACCACGACAAGCTCGGTTCTGTTCAGCGACGCCATCGTGCGCGGATCGCGGATGGTCGCGCGCAGCCGCGGCTTCCTCAAGTCCGCGGCAATAGGCGGGCGCGCCCTTGAACTGGAGGCCTTCGAGCCCGCCACCTGGCCGGCCATGGTGGCCGACGGTTCGATCGGACACCTGTCGCTGACCCACGGCGCCATCGCCACCGCGTTCGACGAACAGGGCGGCAAGCCGCCGCGCGACGTCAAATCGTGGAAGGAAGACGAAACCTTCGTTGATCTGTACATGGCAATGGTCACGCCGGCGGGGATCGGCGTGAATATCCTCGACCGCACCTGGCACGACCAGTACACGGCCGGGCGCGGGGTCGACGACCTGCTGCTGCTGATCGCGGTAAGTGGCGGCTATTCCGTGTTCGACGAGGAGGCCGAGGACGGCACCTTCACGCGCCTGCAACTGGTCCAGGGCGAAAAGACCATTGCCTTGCGCCAGTCCATGAAGAAGCGACTGCCGTTCCTCCACGCCAAGGAGCGGCCGAACCTGGACGAAATCGGCCTGTTCTTTCTGACCCAGGCGGACGGCCTCAACCCGGTCGAGCCGTGGCGCCTGGAATTGCTGATCGAGGGCGGCGAGGAGACGCCGAGTTTCGCCAGCTTCGCCATGCCCTACGAGCTGCCCGACAGGTTCATCAAGGAGGTGCCGGTCGAGGAGGTTGCCATGGACGAAACTGGCGACGCTTCGGGTATCGACTGGCGCCAGGTGTGGCGCGACCACCCGGTCAAGATCGCCTTGCTGGTGGCGACCTTGGCGGTGCTGACCATCATCCTGTCGGCGCAGGACGCGATTTCGCGCCGGCGGCGCCTGCATAAATGGGTGCGGATCGGCTTTCTGGCCTGGGTGCTGGTTTGGATGGGGTGGTACGCCGGCGCGCAACTGACCATCATCAACCTGCTGACCGTGGCCCGGTCCCTGGTCGACGGGTTCCGCTGGGACTTCTTCCTGATCGACCCGCTGATTTTCGTGCTCATGGCGTTTGTCACCGTGGGGCTGTTCCTGTGGGGACGGGCGATCTTTTGCGGTTGGCTGTGCCCCTTCGGCGCCTTCCAGGAACTTCTGAATAAAGCCGCGCAAGCTATTGGAATAAAACAGATTACTATTCCGGAAGCTCTTCAAGAGCGCCTGTTCGCGGTCAAATATCTGATCTTCATGGGTTTGCTGGGCGCCACGTTCTATTCCTTCGATCTGGCCATTGCCGGCACCGCCGTGGAACCGTTCAAGACCGCGATCACGTTCCGTTTCGACGCGCCGTGGCTCGCCGTGATCTATGCCGTGGCGCTGCTCGGCGCCGGGTTGTTCGTCGAGCGCTTCTATTGCCGCTTCGTCTGCCCGCTGGGCGCGGGCCTGTCGATCCTGGGCCGCGTGCGCATGTTCGACTGGCTGAAGCGCCGCCCCCAATGCGGCAGCCAATGCCACGTCTGCGAGAGCGTGTGCCCGGTGGGCGCGATCAAGCGGAGCGGTGAAATCGACATGAACGAATGTTTTTATTGCCTCGATTGCCAGGTCACCTATTACGATGACCACCAATGCCCGCCGCTGATCGCGCGGCGCAAGCGCGCCGACGGGCGCGCCCGAAAGCGCCCCGCCGCCGAGCCCGCGATCGTGGACGAGGCCATGCGCCAGTCGGCGGAATGAACCGAACCGGGAAGAGTCGCACCATGACCAGACCAAATATCGCTCCGAACAACGTCCGAACCCGCGGGGCCGTCACGCGCCGCCGCGCGCTGGCGCTGTTCGGCGCCGCCGCCGGCCTGCCGCTGACCGCCGCCGTGGCCGGGGCCCGCCCGCCCGCCGGCGCCTGTCTTTATAGGTGGCACGGAACCGCGTTGGGCGCGGTCGCCCAGATCACCCTGTGCCACGAAGACCGCGCCGAAGCCGAACGCATCGTCGGGCTGTGCGTGGACGAGATCGCGCGCCTGGAAAAGGTCTTCAGCCTGCACCGTCCGGACAGCGAACTGGTCCGCCTCAACCGCGACGGCCGGCTCGACGCGCCGTCGCACGACATGGTCAAGCTGCTGACCGAAAGCCAGAAGTTCGGCGCCCTGACCGAGGGCGCTTTCGACGTGACGGTGCAACCCCTGTGGCGGGTCTACGCCGACCATTTCGCGGCCAACCCGGACGACGACGCCGGCCCCGCCCCCGACGCCGTGGCGCGCGCGCTCGGCCGGGTTGATTACCGCGCCATGGATATTGCCGCCGGCGCGGTGGTCTTCACGCGCGACGGCATGGCGGTGACCTTGAACGGCATCGCCCAGGGCTACATCACCGACCGGGTCGCCGACTTGTTGCGCGCCAACGGCATCGGCACGGTGCTGCTGGAATTGGGCGAGACGCGGGCGCTGGACCGCCACCCGGAAGACCGGCCGTGGCGCATCGGCCTGACCGATCCGCGCGATCCGGCCAGGATTTGGCGCACGGTCGAGTTGGAAAATCGCGCGGTGGCCACGTCGGGCGGGTATGGCACCCGGTTCGACAGCCGTGGCCGCTATCATCACTTGTTCGACCCGCTCAGCGGCGCCAGCGCCGGCCAACAGATTTCGGTGTCGGTGATGGCGGCGCGCGCCACCGTGGCCGACGCGCTGTCGACGGCGCTTTACGTGATGGCGCCGGCGCGCCACGCCGCGCTGGTCGACTCGGTGCCCGACATCACCGCCTTCATCACCCCGGCCGACGGCGACACGCGGCGTCTGACGAGCTGATCGCAAAGCCATGCACGATCTGGTGATTCGCGGCGGCACCGTGGTCGACGGCACCGGCGCGCCGCGCCGTGTCGAGTGCCTTGGCATCGATGGCGGGACGATCGCCGCGATGGGCGGCGATGTTGGCGCGGGCCACCGCGAGATCGACGCGGACGGCTTGCTGGTGATGCCGGGCTGGGTCGATATCCACACCCATTACGACGGTCAGGTCTTGTGGGACCCGTATCTGACACCGTCGTCGTGGCACGGCGTGACGACCACCGTGTTCGGCAATTGCGGTGTCGGCTTCGCCCCGGTGCGTCCGGGCAGCGAGGGCTATCTGATCAACCTGATGGAAGGCGTCGAGGACATCCCCGCCGAGGTGCTGGCGGCGGGCATCGACTTTCGCTGGGAATCGTTTCCGGAATATCTCGACGTGCTGGCCGGCGCGCCCCGGGTCATGGATATCGGCGCGCAGGTGCCGCACGGGCCGCTGCGCTTCTACGTCATGGGCGAACGCGGCGCGGACCACGCCGAGACGCCCACGGACGACGAGATCGCGGCCATGGGGGCCTTGCTGGAGGAAGCGCTTGGCGCCGGCGCGCTGGGTTTCACCACGGCGCGAACCACCAAGCACCGCGCGGCCGATGGTCGGCCGACGCCGGGGCTGTCGGCGGGCGAGGCGGAACTGGCCGGCCTCGCGGCGGCCATGAAGCGCGCCGGCGCCGGCGTGATCGAATGCAATTCCGACCTCGGCGACGGCGAATTCGAGATTTTACGCGCCATGGCCGAACGGGCGGGGCGCCCGCTGTCGCTGTTGCTGTTGCAGATGGACCATGTGCCGGAGCGCTGGCGCCGCACCCTGGCGCAAATCCAACAAGCGAACCGGGATGGGGTGCGCGTCACCGGACAGGTCGGTTGCCGGCCCATCGGGATTCTCATGGGGCTGGACACCAGCCTGCATCCCTTCGTCGCGCATCCGGCCTGGAAGGCCTTGGCGGACCTGGCGCCGGACCAACGCCTGGCCCGCCTGCGCGCCGACGCCGATATCAGGCGCGCGCTGGTCGAAGACCGTCCCACCGACGAGGATTCGCGGTGGATGGCGGGGGTCCTGGCGCGCAGCTACGTGATGGGCGATGCGCTGGACTACGAGCCCGACCCGGCGACGAGTCTAGGCGCCACCGGCGGCGATATATGGGCGCGGGGGCTCGAGGCAATGATGGCCGACGAGGGACGGGGCCTGATAATGCTGCCGTTCGAGAACTACACCGACGGCAATCTCGAGGTGGTGCGCGAGTTGCTGGTGGCCGAGAACACGGTGTGCGGGCTCGGCGACGGCGGCGCGCACGTGGCGACGATCTGCGACGCCAGCTACCCCACGTTTCTGATCAGCCATTGGGCGCGCGACCGGACCCGCGGCGAGGGCCTGCCGCTCGAATTCCTGGTCCGCAAGCAAACCCTTGAGACCGCGCGGACCTACGGCCTGCTTGATCGCGGCGTGCTGGCGCCGGGCTACAAGGCCGATATCAATATCGTCGATTTCGACGCCCTTGGCCTGAGAAGGCCGGAACTGGTCCACGATCTGCCGGCCGGCGGCAAGCGTTTCGTCCAGCGCGCCACCGGCTACCGGCACACGTTCGTCTCCGGCGTCGAAGTGGCCCGCGACGGCGACCATACCGGCGCCTTGCCCGGCGCCCTCGTCCGCGGCGCCCAACCCGCCCCCGCCCGCCGCGCCGCCTGATCTTCATGCCGCGCCGGCGGCGTCCGAATCGCTCCTAATAGTCGATCCGCGTGTTTTTCGGCATCGCGGCGGTTGCGCCGCTCCGGTGGGTTTCGACCGCGCCGCGTCAGTGTGACCACGATCACGAACCGTTGAAAAACAACGCGAAAATCCCTATTTAAGCGGCCCGCG
>SMVA01162948.1_pt1 | contig 25832 bp, 22 predicted proteins | sample 2456451 | NCBI WGS metagenome assembly SMVA01 (sample SAMN11095933, study PRJNA526329) | marine sediment metagenome | biome: Marine sediment; feature: Surficial sediment; material: Deep marine sediment; isolation source: Hadal surficial sediment | place: Pacific Ocean | collected 2014-05 | depth... | reverse complement strand
TCAACAAAAATGGCGATATTTTTCATTTAAAGTACTGCCCCTATGGATAAAACAAGAAATATTATTTTTTACGGGTCTTTCTGAAGTCTTTTTCTTCTTTTTTAAGCTCTTCTTCTTCGAGGTGATCGGTTCTAAAAAGATGTGGTTTGTTTCCACCGCCGAACCTTTTCATTTTTTTATCGGTGGGATCTTTTTCCCAATGCTTAACCCATCCTGGCTCTTCCTGGGGTTTTTCCTCGGGGAGAGGTTTTGCTTCAAAATCCTTTTTTTTTCTTCTCTTTATATTTTTGGAAGTTTTTTGACGGAGTTTTTCCTGATCAGCATCCTTGTCGTGATGAGCGATATCGATGGTGATATCTCCATTGATTTTAAGCTGACAGGCCAGTCTTTCTTTGGTGATATGAAAAACGTTTCCAAGGAACTTTATCTCTTCAAAAGGAGGAGGTTCAAGATGATCCTCACCAGAGAGAATTTTTACGATACAATCAGAGCAGGAGGCCACTCCTCCACAGCTGGATTTTATATAGACGCCTTTTTCTCTTAGAGCTTCTAAAAGATTAATATTACCGTCAATTTTGATGACCTCATTTGAGGGTTTTAAGATTACTTTATACATTATAGCTTTCTGGAAAGTTCATTAGTTATTTTCTTTTCGATTATCCCTTGGAATAGTTTGTACTTTAAACCAAGTTCGAGATAGGCTTCACAGCTGGTTTCTTCAAAATTTACTTGCAGTCTAAATCCACTGCCTTGGACAATAATTCTGGGGTGTTCCTCAGCACATTCTATCTCTACTTCCACGTCCCATTGATTAAAGTAGTCAGAGGTTATAATACTTTTGGTTTTGTTATAAGCATCAAGTTTATCTTTTGAGTGTTTATAGGGCACCTGAATATGCATTAATTTACTCCTGTTGAACCAAAACCACCTACTCCTCTAGCGGTTTCTGAAAGATTTGTTACCAGTTCAAAATTGGCCTGTATTACCGGGGCCAAAACCATTTGGGCAATTCGCTCGCCATGGGTAATGATATATTCCTCGCTTCCAAAGTTTCCCATAAGAATCTTCAGTTCACCACGATAATCTGAATCGATTGTTCCTGGACTATTAACGACTAGCAGATTGGTTTTATAGGAAAGTCCAGAGCGAGGTCTTATTTGCATTTCATATCCTGGAGGTATCTCAAGAGATAGTCCGGTGGGTATCAAGACTCTTTTCACCTGGTTTGATGATTAAAGGGCCTTTGAGGCAGGCCCTGATATCAGCTCCTGCCGCCTCGTGGGTTTCGTAAGCTGGAAGCTGGCCATCAAAGTGATCCAACTTCCTTAACTTAACGGTTACTCTATTCACCGGCCTTTCTTTCCAACGGTTTGATCGCTTTGGCCGAAAGTTTAATTCTTCCCATTCTATCAATTTCCAGAACTTGAACATCAATTTCATCACCTTCGGAAAGGAACTCATTAACATCTTTTACTCGCTCATTGGCTATTTCACTGATGTGAAGAAGTCCGGAAATTCCTGGAACGATATCTACGAATGCTCCATATTCTTTAATAGTTACAACCTTACCGTTGTAGTTACTTCCGACTTCTGGACCGTTGATTTGCAGAGCGATTGTGCTGATGGCACTTTCAAGAACAGCGGGATCAGTTCCGAGAACCTTAACAAGGCCATCTTCTTCAACTTCAATGGTTATATCAAATTTCTCTTGTAGGGCCTTGATGTTTTTTCCACCAGGACCGATCAGAGCTCCGATTTTATCTTGTGGGATTCTATGAGTTTGCATTCTAGGAACACCATCTTTAAATTCTTTTCTAGCAGTTGAAATGGTCTTGGCCATCTCTCCTAGAATATGAAGACGTCCTTCTCTTGCCTGGGCCATTGCCTCTTTCATAATATTAACTGGCAGGCCGTCGATTTTAATATCCATCTGGATAGCGGTAATTCCTTTCTCCGTACCGGCCACTTTGAAATCCATATCACCTAGGTGATCTTCATCTCCAAGGATGTCGGTTAAAATCTTATAACGCTCACCCTCTTTAACTAGTCCCATGGCAATACCACCAACTGGAGCTGCAAGAGGTACACCGGCATCCATAAGTGCCATGGATCCAGAACAAACTGAACCCATAGAGGAAGAACCATTAGATTCTAGAACTTCTGCAGTAACTCTTATGGTGTAGTTGAAATCTTCTTTGCTTGGAAGAACATGTTTAATTGCTCTTTCAGCAAGGTTTCCATGTCCAAGCTCTCGTCTACTTACATTAAATTTTGTTCTGGCCTCTCCTACCGAATATCCAGGAAAGTTATAATGAAGATAAAAAGGAGAATAAGATAGGCCGACAATTCTATCAGACATTTGTTCGCCTTTAGAACCACCAATCGTAACTGTTGCAAGTACTTGAGTCTCACCTCTAGTAAAAAGAGATGATCCGTGTGGTGTTGCCAGAATATCGGTCTCACATTCAATCGGTCTTACTTGAGTAAGTCCTCTATCACCAATTCTTTTGTCATGATCTAGGATATCTGCCCTCATCATATTATAGAGCATATCTTCAATAGCGTGACTTGCTTCTTTACCAAAATCATCATCCGCAGTTAGGCCAAATTTTTCTGGATTTAGCTCAAGCGCCGCTTTTATCTCTTTTTTAACTTCATCTTGTGCTTTATATCTGTCTAATTTATCCACGATGCTAATTGCCGCTCTAGCTTTATCTGTAAACTCGGCCTTTACCGCTTCAAGCATTGCTGTATTTGCGGCAACGGGAATAAATTCCCTTTTAGCTTTTCCAATTTCTTTCCTCATTTTATCAATGAGCTCACACATAACTTTATTTTGTTCGTGGGCAAAAAGGATTGCTTCTAGAGCTTCACTCTCTGGAATCTGATTACCTTCACCTTCAACCATTAAGATGGCATCAGCAGAAGAAGAGACAATAATTTCAAGATCAGAATCTTCCCAGGCATCACGGTCTGGGTTAATTACTAGCTCTCCATTAATTCTTGCAACCTTACAAGTTGAAATTGCTTTAGCAAAAGGGATATCAGAAATATGAAGGGAAGCAGAGGCGCCGATTGCGGCCAGCACTTCAGGATCAGCACTTGGATCATAAGAAAGAACCGTAGCGGATACAACAGTTTCATTCATGTACCCTGCAGGGAAAAGTGGTCTAATAGGTCTATCAATTAATCTGGCGTTTAAAACTTCTTGTGTTGAGGGTCTCGCCTCACGTTTCATGAACCCACCAAGGAATTTCCCTGCTGAGTAAAACTTCTCAACATATTCAACGGTTAGTGGAAAAAAGTCTTGTCCAGGTTTTGCATCTTTAGCAGAGCAAGCTGTGACAAGTACTTGGGTTCCATTACAGGAAACAAGGACTGCTCCGTCTGCTTGCTTAGCAAGTCTTCCGGTTTCAATAGTTACGTCTTTATCGCCAAATTTTACGGTAAATTCTTTTTTATTTCTATTCATTAAAAATACTCCTGTTCTTTCACCAATGGGCGAAAGCTAAAAAATTAATATATTTTTCAGGAAGAAGGTGGATTTTAAAGAATATTTCAATCAATTTTCAGTCGATTCAAATATCCTCTAAACTCCTTTAACTTTTCCCAAAAATAAAAAAGGGAGACAAAAGTCTCCCTCAACAACTTATTTTCTAAGACCTAATGACTTAATTAAATCACCATAATTATCAGCGTTGGTCCTGGCGTAATACTTTAAAAGCGAACGTCTTTTACCAATTAACTTTAATAGACCTCTATTTGAATGATAATCGTGAATGTGCTTTTCAAAGTGAGGCATAAGGTTATTGATTCTTTTGGTAAGAATCGCGATTTGTACTGGTGTAGAGCCAGCGTCTTTTTCATCTTTTCCGTACTGCTTAACTAGTGCTGCAGTATCTTCTCTTGTAATCATCGTTTTCTCCTTACTAGTGCTCCAAGTCGTAACCTAGAACAAAGCGCTAAAATTTTGAATTAGGGATTTTTATCTAATAATGTCAGACATGTAAACCTTTAAATTCTTTAACAAACGGGCCTCAATTTGACGAATACGCTCCCGGGTAACTCCAAAGTCATCGGCAATAGACTGCAGGGTGAGAGGAACTTCACTAAGTAGCCGTTTTTTAAAGATTTCTTTATCTCTTGGTTTTAATTTGGCAACGAACTCATTGAGATGTCCTTTGAGCAGCTCGAGGCCCTGTGAATTTTCTACAATCTCCTCAGGGGTTTTTCCCAAGGGATCTGCGAGAATATCCGATAGCGTTGGCCCTTCGCCACTGGGACCTATGGGTTTATCAATACTGATCTCTCCTCCGGTAGGGCCAAGTCTTTGATCCATAGAGATAACCGCCTTTTCTGAAACTCCTAGGTTTTCGGCCAGCAATTTAGGATCTGCATCCAACCCCATTTTTGCCAATTTTTCTTTCTCTTTAAAAAGATTATAGAAGAGCTTCTTTTGTTCGTTGGTGGTTCCAATTTTAACCAGTCTAAAATTATCTAAGATGAATTTTAGAATATATGATTTAATCCACCAGGAGGCGTAATAAGAAAGCTTGGCCCCTTTGGTTGGATCGTATTTAGAGACCGCCTTCATCAGACCTATGTTACCTTCCTGAATAAGGTCCATAACATTTTGGTAGGCACTTTGATATTCCATGGCAATTTTCACTACCAGGCGCAGGTTATGCAAGACCAATTTTTTGGCCACATCAATATCTCCGGTCTTTGCCAGGGAGGTGGTGAGGGCCTTTTCCTGTTCAGGAGAGAGCACATCATATTTTCTTATTTCTCTTAGATAGAGTGCCAGGGGATCGGTAACGGCCGGTTTAAAGACTGTAATGTCTTTTGCGGGGAGTATGGCAGGAAGAGACTTAACTACGGTCTGTAATTCTTTTCCCTTTTCTTTGGGAAGTACTTCTACTTTTTTAGGGGTTTTCTTCTTCGCCATTTTGCTAAATATATATCTCTAAACGGTGTACCAAGGCAACCATTATTTCTGCTCTGCCTTCAAGTTTTGTCTGAGTAAAAACTTGAAATAGATGTATTTTAGGGCAAAGGGAGCATAGTTAAATTTAATAGGGATGGTAATTAATTCGTTACTGGGAAATTTAAAGAATTTTCCATCATAGAGCGCTAATTGATTCAATAACTCTTTGGCGACAATGTTTTCCAATTTCCCACCCCAAGGGGGAATAAGAAACTTTGCTCTGCCATCGTTCACTTGATCTTCAATTACTTTAACAAACTTAAAAAGGATTTTATTTTTTCTTTCCTGGTCTACATACTGGCTTAAAGATCTCCACTCATCACGGGCCCAGGATAAATAGTTTTTTCCCAGCTTTATTGTAAAAGAGACGTCTATTTTACCCAGCATTTCTGCCGTTCGATCAAACTCTCCCTGATTAACATCAAACTCCACGCTGAAAAAGGGTTTAAATTCATGATAGTATAAGTCTCTGGTAACAAGCTCAACCGTAAGGGGTTCTTCAAAGTAAAGATCAGTCCCTGATTCTTTTATAAACTCTTTTGCCCAATCGTCCCATGAAGCGGCAAAGCTATATTTTAAAAATTCTTTTGCTTCATTAAACTTGGTTGCCCTGACAAACATATCGGGGATCCCTGTTAAAAGTGCTAAAAACTGGGCGGTCAAAAGAGTTTTATCGGCGGTAGTACTGCCTCTAATCATTTTTAATATTTTTGGTTCCTGACCATTTTCCACATAATCAGCTCCCTTAAACTCTTCGCAGTAAAGCCTCTTGATATCTGCCTCTATTCCTCTTGATCCAAGTGATCGAGGTAGATCATTTTTAAAAACCTCCCAATTAACTTTTCGACAAATAAGGCCCCGGCAAAGAACCTGAACCGTGCGATTTTCCTTTTTCAGTCCAATTTCATTATTTACCGGGTCCCAGCTAAAACGTTTATTGGTAAGCTGCCTAGTTACAAAGCTCATGATCACGGGGTTTTTAAAAAGAGGTACTAAAAGTCTTAGGTCATCAACATCACTTCCCCAAGAACAAAATGATTGAAAAAGTTTAATCGATTGGACAAATTCATTTTCCTTCATCTGATCGATGGTATTGTATTCTCTTAATTTTTTAGGAAAGAGTGAGTTATCTACGATATTTGGAAGAGCGAAACCCTGTTCTTTTTCAAAGTGAAGAAGTATATTTCTTTTTAACTCTTTTAAACTAATAATAGAGATGTTTTTTGAGCAGTAGTTTCCAACCAAATTGTCAGCGAGGTTTTCAAATTCTTCTTCTGTGAACTCAAAGTATTTGGCATAAGCGGGAATGGCCCGAACCATGAGATCTATTCCAATATATTGAAGGGTGGCCATAACAGACCTTTTTACCTCGTTTTTCTCCCAAATATTGGAATAATTAATTTCGTGGTCCACTTTACAAAAATTGGATAAATTTTCCCCTTCTTCTATAAAACCTCGATAAAAGGCCAAAGACCTTTTCTGTTCTACTTTAAACTTTCCTCGTGCCTGAAAGATATACTTAAGAGGAGTAGTGGCCTCCTGCTTATATTTCTCGGATAAATCCCCTAAAACGAGTGATTCAAGTGGGACCAAAGCATAGGTATTTAAACTGATTAAAAAAAGGGAAGTAAAAATTTTCTGCAATATGCCCGCCTTGCTAAATTTTTTAATTTATCGGCATCTACACCGATAGACTAAACATGGGGAAAATATTTCTCTTTATATGCCTGCTTCTTGGGTCACCAGCTTTTGGTGGTGAAAACTTACGCCAACTTAAAAAGGCCAAGTATTTTTTGGTTAATGGAAATTTAAAAAAGGCCAAATACCTTCTAGATGAAATCGAAAGTCCAGGGAATCTAGAGCCACTTATAATGCGTTATAAGGCGCTAATTTATTTTTTAATGGATGATTACCCCAATTCCAAAAAAATATTGGAAAACCCTCATTATGAGAGCGTTATTTGGGATCAAGAATCCTGCCTCCTAAAAATAATTAACAATATTGCCCTGAATGATTTAAAGCAACTCGAAAAAGATTATAAATCTTGTAAATATCTCACTTTTGATTACACCAAAAACCGCCATCTCTGGCTCGATTACATGGTTAATTTAAAACTACAAAAAGTGACCCCATATTCTAAAGACAGCGAGCTTAATTTAAGAATATTTTTTGCAGAACTTGAAACCATAAAAATCTGGCTAAAAAAGAATATCTACCTAAACCAAGAAGCGCTTAATATTGACAAACTCTACGCCCTTCCTAAGTTTGCGTTTAGAAATAAATCGGTCAGAGAAATCATAGGCCTGTCTTATTACCGGATGGGAAATGAGAAAAAGGCCTTGGATTTCATAGAAGATATTAATTCCGCAAATGCCAACAATATAAAAGGAATTATTAATTTAAAGCAAAAAAAATATGAACTTTCATTCGGCCATTTTCAACTGGCACTAAAAAAGAAGGAAAATTCTAGTAATGCTCTTAAGAGAGCGATACCCCTTGCATGGATGTTGGAGAAGTATGAGATCGGCCTTGATTTACTCAAACGCATCACCTTTGATGACAATACACCCTTTAAGCGCTTGGCCATCGAATCCGCCTTTAAAATACAGCTGGGTCAAATAAAAAAGACCGAAAGGGATCTTAGGTATTTAAATAATGAATTTAGAGGAAACATGCCCCTTAAAGTCATACTCGCCAATAGTTATGTTGCGCTAAATTTATCTAACATGAAAGATGTTAAAAAATATTCATCCCTGGCCTGTAAAAAATTTGATGGACTTAATTGTTGGATTTTTATGCAACTTTTTATCTGGGACAACCTGGATAAAATAATTGATGAAGATAAAAAGACTAGAACCGACACGCTCTTAGGCCTTGATTTTTTAAAAAAGAGGGCCAAGCTAGAGCCTTTAGACGAAAATCCTATTATTGATCAAAGCTATATTGAGGAACTAGATAGTAAAGAAGTCTTGATTAGGTAATGATCTACCCCATATTTTTTAATTCCTCACCATCAAAAAGAAACTTCACCTCTTTATCATCATATTTAGTGGCAAGATTCACAGGCCTTTTCCAAACAGCATAAATATTTCTCATGGTATCGGTAGCATGGGCCAGATCCAGATCAACTCCTTGATGAACATGCCTAAGAAGTAACTCTCCCCGGTTTCCATAGTTTGAGCTTTCAATTTCTATTACGGGAGAGCCAAAATTGGTTAAAGACAAAAGTAACTTGGTTTTGATTTCCTCAAAGTCTCTAGTTTCAATTTCATTACGATTAGTCCGGGGATTATACCTGTAGGTAAATAGGTTTTGTCTCTGACAAAAGTCTTCGGTAAAAAATTCATCTATAAAGGTGATGTCATTATGGGTTTTTCTAACTTCAAAAATTTTCTCTCGACCTAGGCCTAAATTCTTATCCCAATTCTCCTTTATTTCCATATTGGTGCATTCTAAATATTCTTTACCGAACATTCCCTTATTCCACCGATATTCAATATCCCGATAGAGCTCTATTCCTATCTTGTAAGGATTGATCCTAGAAGGGCTCATGGCCATAACAGAGGAGTGATGATCGCAAAAATCAATAATTTCATTGGGCTTCATCGCTTTTTGAGTCATTATGGTGGAGTGCCAGTAACTGGCCCAGCCTTCGTTCATAATTTTAGTGATTCTTTGTGGAAGGAAATAATAGGCCTCTTCTCTTAAAATTCCGATGACATCTGCCTGCCATTCTTTAATAGGAGCGTATTCCATTAAAAAGCCCATTATATCTCGAGTTGGTAGATCCTCTGGTTCTCTAAAGGTCTCAAGTTCATCATTCTCCTGGGGCTCCTTTTCACCTTCAGCTTTTTTTTCTGCTTTCCTTTTGCTACGAAGAAAGGTTTGTAAGGCCTGAACCCGATCATCATCATCATACTCTTCAGGTTCAATAAATGTTTCCTCCTCATTTTTCTTTTTGCTCTTAATCCCCTGTTGGTAGAGTAAATTGACATCAAGTAAGTTGTCTAAGCATAAAACTGTATCAATAAAGCTCTCCACTTTACTTACACCGTATTTATCCATATATCTTCTGACTTTTGTGGCATGATTTGCCATTACATCCATCATCTTTTTATTGGTATGTTTAAACCAATAATTATTTTTAAAAAAATCCGCATGGCCATAAACATGGGCCATGACAATTTTTTGATCTACTGTAGGATTTACGTTAAGAAGATAGGCATAACAGGGCTCTGTATTGATAACCATCTCATAGATCTTTTGGAGGCCATAGGAGTACTGCTTGGACATTTGGTCATATTCCATACCAAAGCGCCAGTGTGGGTAACGGGTGGGAAATCCTCCCTGGGCGGCCAAAATATTTATAGTATCGTAGTCACACATTTCAAAGATCGTTTCAGGAAAATCTAGGCCATAACCTTTAGCATATTGATAGATTTCCTCTTTAAGCCGTGAGAGTTCACCAGAGATTGGAGCCGTTCTATTCATATTATTTTCCCTTACCCAAAAAATCCTTAATAGATCCTAAGATGGCCTCTTTATTTTTGATTTTGGAAAGAATCACATCAGGATTTGTCGCTCCATACTTGCTTACTAGATCTTTATAAAACTGCCCAGAACCATAACGACTTTCGACTTGTCCATAGCAAAAAACATTTGATTTAGGGACAATATCCTTCTCTAAAATATCCAAACAAAGTTTAGTATCATCGGTGGACCAGTTATCTCCATCGGAAAAATGAAAGGGATAGATATTCCATTCTTCTGGATTATAATTTTCATCAATGATCTGCTTGCAAAGTTTCAAGGCGGAGGAGATCAGTGTTCCGCCTGACTCACGAGTTCTAAAAAAAGTATTTTCATCCACTTCTTTAGCGGTAGCATCGTGAATGATATATCTAATCTCGATATCTTTGTACTGACTTTTTAACCAAAGATTGATCCAAAAACTCTCAGTTCGAACAATTTCTTTTTGTTCATCTCCCATGGAACCCGAGACATCCATCATATAAATTACTACCGCTGAATTTTTAAATTCATGTTTTACCTGGGATGTTCGATAGCGAAAATCTGATTTTACGGGAATTATAGAAGGACTGGCCTCGTTATACGTCCCTAGGGAAATCTGCCTTTTAAGCGCCTCCTTATAAGAACGTTTAAAATGGATCAAAGAATCCGGCCCTACGGAAGAAATCCCAGTATATTTTTCAGACGTGGACTCCAATGCCTTTTTTCCTTTAGGCTCGATTTTGGGAAGTTCTAATTTTTCACCTAGGATAGTGGCCAATTCCTGGAGAGACAATTCAACCTCAAGGGTTTTGTTTCCCTCCATATCACCGGCCTCTCCTTGCCCTGGTTTTTTCTCCCCCGCTCCTCCATCAATAGGATCTTCAGGATTACCATCTCCTTGTCCAACCCCACCTTTTTGAAAATCACCAAACTTAAAGTAAGGGGTTTCAATGGAAGGCATAGGGATTTTGTAGGTGCCACCCCCTTTCGAAACCGGTATCTCCCCTTTTGCCACATATTTTTGCAAGTTTTCTCGTATCTTGCCTTTGATGACATTTTTAAACCTTGAATGATCCCTTTTTATTGGATGGCCCATATTGCCCCTTTTAGGATTTTACTGAATCTCCCTTGGCAAAAATTGAAGCGACGAAATTCAAGGCATCAGTGGCACAGATCTCACAGTAACCCTGATTTTTAATCAGCCTGGCCTTCACAACATCGATTTTTTCCTGGGTTTCCTTATCCACAACTTTTGAAATGATGGTAGTTAATTTAATGGTATCTTTTTGGTCTTCAAAAAGTTTTAACTCCAAGGCCCGATGAAGTCTCTCATTCATCTTATAATCAAAGATTTTACCTTCAATGGCCAAGGCCCCAATATAGTTCATAATTTCCCTTCTAAAATCCTCTTTTCTAGATTCGGGGATATCAATCTTTTCCTCGATTGACCTCATGAACCGCTCATCAGCGTCTTCTAAGCGATTGGAGTATTTGTTTCTTATTTTTTCTTTTTGCGTGAAGGCCTTTACATTGTCGATGTAATTAGCACACAAGGTTTGAATTGCCCGTTCATCAACACTAATTGCTTTTTGCACATCGTTTTTAACGATATCTTCATATTCCTGACGGGAAATATTTAGTCCTTCTAGATACCCATCATAAACATCTTGATTGTTGATTAGACCATGGTGTTTTAGCCCGGCCTCTAATTCATTAAATAGCATGAAGGGGTTTATACATCCGATATGACCGTTTTTAACTAAAGCATTGGAAATTTTATCTTGAATATAACGGGGAGAAATTCCATCTAGTCCTTCTCTTTTAGACTCCTTTCTCAGCTCCTTAACGTTATCTTCATTGTAGCCGGGAAGCGTTTTTCCGTTATATAGCTTTAATTTTTGCAGTTTAGTCAAATCCGATTTTTTAGGCTCTTCAAGTCTGGTTAAGATGGCCCAAGTGGATGCCATCTCAATAGTGTGAGGAGCAATATGGATATGAGGGATCTTTTCCGTGTTAAAGTCCCGTTGATAAATTTGAATCTCTTTATCAAGACGAGTGATATAAGGAATATCGATTTTAACAGTTCTATCTTTTAGTGCTTCCATGAATTCATTATTTTGTAGTTTTTTGAATTCCGGTTCATTGGTATGCCCTAGAATGATCTCATCAATATCAGTTTGAGAAAACTTTTTAGGTTTAATGGATTGCTCCTGAGAGGCCCCGAGTAGATCGTATAAAAAGGCCACATCAAGTTTTAGCATTTCGATAAATTCAATGATCCCTCGGTTAGCAATATTAAATTCCCCATCAAAATTAAAAGCACGAGGATCTGAATCTGAACCATAGGTAGCAATTTTTCTATAGTTAATATCTCCCGTAAGCTCTGTTGAATCCTGGTTTTTTTCATCTTTTGGTTGAAAAGTTCCAATTCCCACTCTGTCATTTTCCGATAGGATTAATCTTTTGATACGAATGTGATTATTTACAACCTTCATCCAATCACCATTATATTTTTTGAGATACTCACTCATAATAAAACGACAAGCGGGAGAGATTTCCCCTCTAATACCGATTTTATAGTCTTTGGCCCCTTTATTTAGACTTTCCGTAAACTTATTTCGAATATCTTGAGGAATAAGTTTTAAAGGCTCCTCATGCATGGGACTAGGAAAGACCGTTTCCCCACCTAAAATTTCGGAAGCATTTTCGTCATACCATTCATAGGTATATAGGGCACCCTCATCTGTTTTTGAATAATGTTCCAATCCTCTTTTTAAAAGCCTTACAATACTTGATTTGGCCGAACCAACTGGGCCGTGAAGCAGCAGAACCCTCTTTTCAGTTCCATATCCCCGGGCCGCAGATTTAAAAAAGTTAACCAATTTCATTAAATGAACATCAATGCCAAAGACGGCATCGCGCCCCTCTTTAAGAGGATCATCAAAGAAGTGATACCTTGTTATTTTCTTTTTATATTCGTTATAGGTATCGAATCCATAGGAATGAATCATATCATTCATTCTTTGGAATGAATTTCTCGTCACATTGGGGTTGCTGGCCACAATATCTAAATAATCCTGAAAAGTACCCGTCCAATTCAAGTAAGCAAAATCTTTTGCCTTAAAATTTTCTTCCATAAATGATTGGATATTTATATCTGCCATTAATCCCTCCGCCAAAATTAGTCCATTAATAATGATATCAACCAAATTATATCCTTACCTAAAATAATCGGACAAGTTTATTCCGTTGTCCTACTTTCGAAGTCAACTATGGTTGAAATATTGCCCAGGCTTCGTTTTAATATAAATTGAACTATTTTTTTTGGAGAATCTAGTGCCCCTCCTCTTTGCTGGAAATACTGACGTCGGTCTTAAACGATCTACCAATCAAGATTCTATCTTTATGGATGGTAAACTCAAATACTTTGTAGTCGCTGATGGAATGGGTGGCCATAAAGGTGGTGATATTGCCTCACAAGCTGCTGTTAAGGAGTTATCGGAATTTCTTAAAAATGGTGACAGAAGTAATCCCGAAGAAATTTTAATAAAATCATTGGCCCATACTAACCAGGCCATATTGAAAAAAGGGAACGATAATCCTTTATGGAAGGGCATGGGGACCACAGTCGTTGAATACTATTTTAAATCCTCAAAACTTTATATTGGTAATGTGGGAGATTCTAGAGGGTATTTAGTAAATCAAAAAAACTTATATCAACTAACTAAGGATCACTCCCTGATTCAGGAAAAAATGAATTTTGGAATGTACACCAGAGAACAAGCGAAAAAAGATCCACAAAAAAACGTTTTAAGTAGAACGGTTGGTTTTGATGAAGAAGTTGAAATCGATATTTACAACTATAAGGTGCAAAAAAATGATATTTTTTTGCTCTGCTCAGATGGCCTTTACGGAATGGTCAGCGATGCAGATATCTTATTTTTAATCAATAAACATATCCCTGCCCCCGCAAAAGCTGGAAAAGATGAATTGGCCACCGCAGTAAATTCCTTGATAACTCATGCCAATTCTGCTGGTGGAGAGGATAATATTTCAGTTATCTTAATTTTAACTCGGTGACACGATGTATTACCACCATTGATTCCCTTGCGATTTTCGAGTAGTCTCTACCTGATTTTATAAAGGAAAAACAGTGGCCAGAATAGACGATTTAAAAAACATTTTAGTAGATGAATATGCAACTCCATGCGAGATATCTGCTCCTCCAGAAACACCTCTGACCAGTTTAGTAGAAAAAATGACTAATGAAGGAGTGCGTCATATCCCCATTTTAAAAGCTGGCAAGGCCATTGGTATCATTAGTGAAAGAGATCTTAAAATGTTTCAAAATGTGGAATGGGCGGGAAAACTAAAAGCTGAAGATATTATGGTTCAATATCCCTACACCGTAGTGACAGGTACCCCTCTTGATGAAGTGGCCTATGAAATGTCACGTAATAAGATTGGCAGTGCCCTTGTCATTGACTTGGATGAAAAAGTAGTGGCCATATTCACGGTAACTGATGCCCTTAATGCCTTAATAGAAATTCTTCGTGGTGAAATCCCTAGCGAGGGATAACCAAAATGCATTCGGTCAAAATTGTTTTTTACTGTCTTTAAACTCTCTAAGTGGTATAATTTTCTTTAAAATTTATTCTTTTAACCAGGATAGTCAAATTGAATAAGTACTTCACTATCATGATCGTACCCGAGAGGGGCAAAGGTGTTAAATCCTTTCGTGTCCCCAAAATTCTTTTTAGAGGCATGTTTTTTATTTTTGCTTTTGTCGTCTTTATTCTCGGAGTATTGGCCTACGATTATTTTGAAATCTTAAGACAGGTGCACAAGAACAAGCACCTCACCATTGAAAACAGACAACTAAAAGAACAGGTGGAGCTGTTTGAAAAAAAGATAAACACGATAGTAACCGACATTGACCGAATTCAAGTTTTTGAAAAAAAATTAAGAATTATTGCAGGTCTTGAAAAAACTGCTATTGAGGGCAGTCTGACCGAAGAGGAACCTAAAAAGACTAAGATAAACTCAACCTTTTTAAGAACCCTTCAAGATAAAAATCAAGTAAAAGATAAAACCCGGTTTAAAAGACTTAAAAATCTCTATGAAGAAAAAATCGCTGCAGTCTTTGGGTTGCAAACAAGTTACGCCCTCACCAAAGACTGGGGCAATCTTACCAAGCAAAGTTTTTTAATGGCCGATAAATACGCCCATATTGATTATCAGATGGAAAATTTAGAGGAGATCACTTCTGATTTAGAAATCGATATCCATTCTTTAGACCAGTTCCTGCTCGATAAAGAATCCTTTTTAAAATCCACCCCAACCCTGTTGCCAACACGTGGCTGGATTACCAGTTATTTTGGGCCGAGAAAGTCCCAGTTCTCAGGGCGAACCAAAATGCATGAGGGAATTGATATTGGGGCCAGACGAGGATCTAAAATTATCTCTCCCGCCGACGGTACAGTTACTTTTGCTGGGAAAAAGCCCGGCTTTGGTTATTTTGTCCAATTAGATCACGGATATGGGATAGAAACGGTCTATGCCCATGCCTCAAAATTAGATGTTCGGCTAGGGGAACAAGTCAAAAGAGGAATGCTAATTGCGAGAGTCGGATCCACTGGACTTTCCACTGGCCCACACGTCCATTACGAAGTAAGAGTAAACGGTACTCCTGTTGACCCCATGTACTATATTCTAGATTAGGAGAAGTTGAGAAATGATTGATATTATGAAGATATTTTTTGGTACAAAGCACGATAGAGATATAAAAAAGCTTCAACCGCTAGTTAAACAGATCAATGACCTTGAAGATCAAATCAAAAAAATGTCTGATGAGGAGCTTAAAGCACAAACCCCAAAATTCAGGGAAATGATAAAAAATGGTTCTACTTTAGATGAAATCCTTCCCGAGGCCTTTGCTACCGTTAGAGAGGCCTCATGGCGTGTACTTGAGATGCGTCATTTTGATGTCCAAATAATTGGAGGAATTGTTTTATATAGAGGGAACATTGCCGAAATGAAAACTGGTGAAGGGAAAACCCTTTGCGCCACCCTACCTCTTTACCTTCATGGCCTGACTAAAAAAGGCGGCCACTTAGTTACGGTTAACGACTACCTGGCCGCTCGAGATGCCAAGTGGATGGGTGAGATGCTTGAATGGCTCGGTATCTCCGTTGGTTGTATCGTTGCCGATATGACCGATGAAGAGAGACACGATGCCTATGGACATGATGTCACTTATGGAACCAATAATGAGTTCGCCTTTGATTACCTAAGAGACAATATGAAGTTTAGCCTCGAGGACTACGTCCAACGTGGACATAACTACTGTATTGTCGATGAGGTTGACTGCATCCTTATTGATGAAGCAAGAACCCCACTTTTAATTTCTGGGCCCTCTGAAGGGGATACCGGTTTTTATGGAAAAGTTAATAAAATTATCCCGAAGCTAGATAAGGAAAAAGATTTTACCATTGATGAAAAATCCCGCTCGGCCATTTTTACTGATGATGGGTTAACTAAACTGCAAGAGATTCTAAAAGTTGAAAATCTCTTTGATTCCAAACACACAGAGCTACTACACCACCTAAACCAAGCACTTAAGGCCCATCACCTTTTTACCCTAGATAAAGATTACGTGGTTAAAGATGGACAGGTTATTATTGTTGATGAGTTTACCGGAAGACTTAAAGAGGGTTCAAGATGGTCCGATGGCCTCCACCAATCTGTTGAGGCCAAGGAAGGGGTACAGATTAAATCTGAAAACCAAACTCTTGCCTCTATCACCTTTCAAAACTACTTTAAACTCTACATTGTTTTAGCAGGTATGACCGGGACAGCGGATACCGAAGCGGCGGAATTTCAAAAGATCTATGATCTTGCAGTTACGGTAATACCCACCAACGAACCAGTGGCCAGAATTGATGAGCCCGATGTTATTTATAAAAATAAAGAGGGGAAGATACATGCAGTTATCAAACTGCTTCAAGAGCTCCACGCAAAAGGGCAACCAGCGCTAGTTGGTACTATTGCCATTGAAGATTCCGAACTGATCTCCGGCATGATGACAAAAGCGGGAATCAAACATGAAGTATTAAACGCCAAACAACATGAAAGAGAAGCACAAATCATCACAAACGCCGGACAAAAAGGCTCTGTAACCATCGCCACCAATATGGCCGGCCGGGGAACCGATATTAAACTGTCCCCGGAAACCATCGCAGCGGGGGGACTTTATATTATAGGAACAGAAAGGCACGAGTCTAGAAGGATTGATAATCAGCTTAGAGGAAGATCCGGTAGGCAGGGAGATCCTGGCCAATCGAAATTTTTCCTGTCACTTGAAGATGACCTAATGAGAATTTTTGGTAGTGAGCGAATTTCCAAGTTCATGGGTACTCTTGGTATGGAAGATGATGAACCTATTGAGCACAAAATGATCACCAACGCTATAGCGAGGGCACAAAAGAAAGTTGAAGGCCATAACTTTGAAATAAGAAAGCATTTACTCGACTACGACAACGTCATGAATGAACAACGGGTGGTTATCTATAAAGTAAGAAGAAATATTCTCGGTGATGAAGATAACTTGGGATTTGTCCAAGAGATGATTGAAGACGTTTCTGCAATAATTGTTGAAACCAACCGGCCTTCGAGAAAGGTGCCCCTAGACCTTTGGCCTTGGGAAGATCTTAATAAGAGTTTTAAGACCACCTTTAACAGTAAAAAAGAGCTTACGGTCGAGGAATGTAACCAAAAATATGATGGCGAAATTTTTGATTACATTTCCGGTGAGGCCAAGGCCTTACTAAAAGAGAATTTCGCTCAATATGAAGATGAGCAGATAAAAATGGCCCTGCGGGAAATCCTACTCTCCATCTTTGATCAGTTCTGGAAAGACCATCTGCTCTCTATGGATCACTTAAAGGAAGGAATTAACCTACGCGCCTATGCTCAAAAGGATCCTCTACTAGAATACAAGAGAGAATCATTTTTAATGTTTGAAAGACTAAGGGAAGATGTAAAAAAAGCTGTTGTAGAAACTGTCTTTACTGTTCAACTATACACTGCAGAGGAAATCGAAGAACTCAAGAGAAGGCAAAAGGCCGAACTTGAATTAAGATTAGATGCACAGAAACACGCCCAGAAGATGAAAGAAGAAGGTGGTGGTGTTCCAGTGCAAAGAGGGAAAGTGAAGGTTGGACGTAATGAGCCCTGTCCTTGTGGTTCAGGTAAAAAATATAAACACTGTCATGGCGCCTAAATCACTCAAGTAATTTTAAAATTCCCTTTTCTGTGGCAAAATTAAACTAACAATCTTTTAAGGAAATCTCTATGTCATCGGATGACGACGATGAAAAAAAAGACCTCACGGCGATTGCCGATATAGCCGAGTTTCTTCACGAACTCGACCCCGAAGTGGATAGCCAATTAGAACATGGGGACACCACTGAAGAGAAAAAAATTGAAGAACCAGAAGAAGACTTCCCCCAAGAATTCAAGGTAGACAAACCCGGGGATGAAGAAGAAGAAGAGAGTACTCCCACGGAAGAATTTGAAACCGAAATGGAGGCCGAACCAGTTGAAGAAAGCTTGGAGTTCCCAACAGAAACACCTGAAGAAGAAAGTTTAGAAACACCTGAAGAAGAAAGTTTAGAAACACCTGAAGAAGAAAGTTTAGAAACACCCGAAGAAGAAAGTTTAGAAACACCTGAAGAAGAAAGTTTAGAAACACCTGAAGAAGAAAATTTGGAATTTTCCGAAGATGAAACTGCTGAAGAAAGTCTCGCCATTTCCCCTGAAGAAGAAGTCGAAGAAGAAGTGGAAGAAGAGGAAGAACCAACTCGCGAAGAATCTCAGGAACTAGAAACACCTACTCCTCCTCCCGCCGCGCCTGCACCTCCTCCCCCATCAAGTGGTGGTTTAGGAGAGGTCCAAGACTTTGCCAAAAATATTTCTGTGGGCCAGGCGCTAACACCAGGAAATCCCCCTTTTAGCATTATTTTAAAAAATATTAAGTACTCTGAAGATGCAGAGGATATCCTGCGCATTCTTAAAGAATTTGGCATCGCTAATGATTCTAATGAGTCCATTTTTAAACAGGGACTAGATGCCGGCTCAGTTTTAATTTCTCAAATTTCTGAATATGCTGCGATTATTTTGACCCATAAATTCCGCCAATATGATTTAGAAATAATGATGGGCCTAGCTGATGAAATTCACCCTCCCAAGATAAGAGAGAGCAAAGGATTAATTTCTAAACTTGGCCCGCTTCAAAACAAAGATGAAAATGCTGACTTAAACAGCGGAGTTGAATCCCCAGATATTATTTTACTCTCAACTACTCCCACCCTTGAAAATTTCAAAATCAATCGTTATATCGGGATTATCACAGAACACGCAAAGATATCAGAAGAAGAGGTTAATAACCTGGCCGATGATTTCGATCAAAACTTTGGTGCCCTAGCAGATAAATTAAAGGCCAAGGCCTTCAAACTAAGAGGGAATGCAGTTGTGGGGATAACCTATCAAATGACTCCACAAAAGAAAGGACATACCCTAACATGCTTTGGTAATGTTGTTTGGGTCTCCCCCATAGAAAGCTAATATGGACTCTCCACTTAAAAATATAAAAAGATCTTATGAGGTTTTAATTGTTGGCGGCGGCATTGTAGGTGCCGGACTCCTTCGCGACCTCGCCCTTCATGATACTAGCTGCCTGCTGGTGGATAAAAAGGATTTTAGCTCCCAAACCTCGGGGAAAAGCTCAAAAATGCTTCATGGAGGAATAAGATATTTAGAAAATTTTGATTTTAAGCTTATTTGGGAGGCCCTGCACGAAAAGAATCTATGGCTCAAACTGGCCCCCCATCTTTGCTATTCACAAACATTTTTCCTACCAATTTATGACAACTCCAAATGGCCACTTTTTATGACTCGTTTCGCCCTGGCGCTCTACGATTTTCTCTCCGGATATGAAAACATCGGCCATGAAATAGTCTCTAAAAGAAAACTGCTGCAAAGAATTCCCGGCATAAAAGCAAAGGGATTAAAAGGTGGTGGTATTTATCATGATGCCATAATGGATGACACCAAGATCACCCTGGAAGTAATTTTTGATGCTCTAAACAATAAATCATGTCAGGCCTTAAACTACGTTGAATTTTTAAATTTTAAAAACCAAGGCGAATATAACATAGTCAATTTAAAAGATACCATCACCGGTGAGGAAAAATCTGTCCGCACAAAAGAATTAATATTTGCCTTAGGCCCTTTCACGGACCAATTGTTAGCTCGACAAAAAAATCTTAATTGGCGGCCCATTTTGCTACCCTCAAAGGGCTCACACCTGTGGATCGATAAAAAATGCCTGCCCATTAAATATCCTGTCGTTTTAAATACTAACGACGATCGTATTATATTTGTCATTCCCGGGCCAAATGCCGTCTTAGTAGGAACTACTGAGGATCCCGTTGAGCAGAATATGTTTGATCTTCGCCCTTCAGAAGATGAAAAAAAATACTTGCTGGAAAATTTAAAGAATTACTTCCCCGGCCATTCTATAAATGAAGAGAACATCCTCAGTTCCTTTTCCGGTATTAGGCCGCTGGTCAAAGGGGATTCGGATGACCTTGGAAAAACTGCTAGAACAGAGAAGATCTATCAGCCCTATCACAATGTTCACGTCATTGCCGGCGGAAAATACACTACCTTTCGGGTCATGGGCCAGGGCATTTCACGCATTATTGTGGAAAGAAAAAACATGCCCTACAATCACAAGTTAACTGAGAGCAGCTTAAGAAGTCCGCTCCTTGTTCCGGCCTTTAAACCTGTCCCCATAACCAGCAAGCTTATATTTAAAATTGTCGAGAATGAAAAGGTTCGAACCTTTGAAGACTTGGTTTATAGAAGGATCGGAGTAGAGTCTAAAAAACATTGGAGGCCTCAAATCGCTGGTGGTAAAAGCTTTGATGATTTTTTTCTACCCTTGGTGGACAAATTATCAGAAAAGATCATAGTCACGAGGGAAGATGTCTTAAATTATTTCGCTTAAAATCTCCAGGAAGCACCAATTCTAAACCTTGGCCCTGCTGTTTTGTAGGTGGGAGTGGCACCACCCACGGTAAAAGAAGAGGCGCCAGTCCTAGAAAAATACTCCAAAATCCCTCTAAGTCCCAGTCCCGATTTGGTATACCACTTTATTCCCAGGCCAAAATTCCAGCTAAAAAATCCTGTTTCTTCTAGAAAAGCATTAGAACCAGTTACCATGGTAAATTTCCGGACTCCTCCGCCAATTCCCAAACTCACAAATCCTATGATGGCATTAAAAGCGAAGGGATCGTTCCCAAAATGCCAGTTGGTACCAATGCCAAACCCTAGCAAATCCTTCGGATACGATCCTTCATAAAAGCTCTCATTAGACATGCTAGTAGAGCTCCACTCAAAGGTGGCGATGAAAGAAAAATCCCGCCAGATATTGCGCGACTTAGGATTATACCGCTCAACACCAAGGATCAGGTCAAAAGTACCAAAGTTGTTTTCCCGAGTGGCCAGTCCTTCAGTCTCAATGGAATTTTTGGTGTAGATATAGCTTAGGGTTCCTACAACTTCCCAGGGTGACCAATTTACCAGTCCCCGTCCTTGGCCCAGAGAATCAGGTCGGGTGTCCAAATTTCTATAAAATTTGTCCTCATCCATCTCCTCTAATAAATCATCCGCCTGCTCCTCTCTATCCTCTACCGGTATTTCTTCTTCTACTTCTACTACTGCCACACCAACAGGGACTCCATCCTGGGGAGTAATCTTTTTAGTTTTATCAGAGGTCAACTTGAGTTCAGTAGTGATTTTTAGACTTAAAACCTTATCTTGCTTGAATTCCTTATCGTTAATAATACGGTAAATGGACCACACTGACCTGGTGGGAGAAATTTTTGAAACCTTTCCTCTGGCCAGTACACCAGATTGATCAAAAAACTTGGCGTGATCACCTTCGACCAGCCCATCTTCTATCCCACGATTAATCAAAATAGTTCTTTTAGTTTTAGATATCTTTAAAATTCGAAGGGTGAGTTTTTCATCAATTTCCAATGAAAATGCCACCATCGGTAAAAGGATTAAAACTATTAAATACCGCCTCACAAAAATACCCCTCATATAGTAAAGTTCAGGCCAAGGGACCACCTAAGCTCATTCATATTAATACGTCCTTGTATATCATCTAAGAGAGTCTCCATAACCGTCAATTCCGTATTTAAATAACTCAGCATAAAACTAAGTCCCCAGGCCAAATCATTGTTGGCGGCCCCATCACTGAAGCGATATTTAAATTCGATGAAATACCAAGGGAAACTTCTCAACTGATACTTATATGATTTGGTAAAGATCTCTGCATCCAGATAGGCCTGCCCCAATCTGGCGCCTAATCCCAGATGTCCCAAAAATTTTCCCATGGTTGAGGGCAGGTTTAAAAAATACCAGCTGGCAGAAAAACTAGCGGCAAATTCGTTGGACCTCACATTTACGGCGCCCATTTCATAATACCCATTGCCATATTCAAAATAGATCTCAAGGGAAAAAGCATCAAGAGCGCGAGTAAGTCTCATCAAATGATATTCATAACCGATTGACCAAGTATAACCATCCGCCTGGTTAGAATCAAAAGGGGCATCTTGAGCGTGGGGAAAGACTTTATTAAACCTGAGGACAAATTCATCTAAAAAGCGGTTTTCCATGGAGAATTCCTGGCGTTTTTTTTCCTCCACCATTCCGGTTTCAAGCACGTATCTGCGAAGTTGTCGGTCATCTAGATCCGCGGACCATAAGGGCCCTTCCCGTTCCCGCAACCTGACAAATTTGCTATCAACCAACTGCCTGGGATCCATGGACTCAATATGGCGCAAATCCATTTTTGCCACCACACCTTTTGTGGTGGAGGACACTAATTCAGTTTTAGATATTTTTTGCATTTTACTTGCGGAAATACTCTTTTTAAATGTGCCTATTTTTTTAGTCTCTAAAACCTCATCGTATTCTTCAACTGCCCGCAGTCCAACATCTAGCCAGGTAGTATAATCGATAGTCTCAATCGTATAATCTTCCCGTTGAGGAACAATCTTTAAAGCAGGTCCTTCCCGGTATCTATCCTCACGCTTTACCACTCGATCAGGCACTCCCCATCGTCTCATTGCATTTTCAAAGTCAGAGACGTTTTGTCCCTTTGCTAGCACCACTTTTTTGCGCAGGATCTTTTCTGGAACCCTACCTCGTAAAAAAGTATCACCAGCAAAAAAGTATAGAGATTGATTATTTTTAAGATGCTCAGGCCTTTCAATATCTCGCAGAATCCAATATGATTTATCCGGAAGCACCCTCACCGCCTCCCCAGTGGCCACTTTTACACTGCCGGCCTTCCCCCTATAAACGAAGGTTCCCGAGGATCCTTTAATCACTCCCTCAAAAACACCCCGGCCCCACACTAAACTTCGGCCGCTTTTACTAATTTGGATGATGGTCCCACTTTCACTAATGGCCTGGGCCCTTGGGCCTAGAAGGAGTAAAATTGTGGCAAAAAAGCACTTTAACATACTGAAATTTTAACACAGGTGAGCATTTTTTCCCCAGGAAAGTTTAAACTTTACCTCCTGCATGATTTCGTCTATAAAAATGTACTAATAATTAGATCTAGGGACCGATTGTGGCGAGAAAAAGAGAAAAGAAAACATACAAATATGAATGCTCTTTGACGGGAGAAACCTTCAAAACTACCCGCCAAGCGCCTAATCCTGATGAACTAATCTCTATTAAGGCCTATTATGAGCTCAATCCTGATAAAGATGATCGGCCAGAAAAAATAAAGCAACAGCTTGCTGTGGAAGATTCGTAACATTCTCTCGGCAATGAATTACCGAGGATTCCCACGATTTGTCCTAAAAAACCTTTTTTTGTTTCATGCATATTTATCAATTTCCTCCAATTTGCTATAAAAATTGAACCTATTTCTTTAATTAAGGATTTTGTTCATGGAAAAAAGAGACGTTGTTATTATTGGCTCTGGGCCTGCAGGACATACCGCTGCCCTTTATACTTCCCGGGCCAACCTGAAACCTCTAGTGCTTGAGGGACATGAACCTGGCGGTCAACTAACCACCACTACTGATGTAGAAAACTTTCCTGGTTTTCCCGAGGGAATCCAAGGGCCGGAGCTGATGGAAAGAATGAAAAAACAGGCCGAGCGTTTTGGGACAGATTACGTTCAAACCACAGTCGCCTCGGTTGATTTATCTGAGAGACCATTTAAAGTGATTTGTGAAAACAACACCAGTTTTTTGGCCAACACTCTCATTATTTCTTCCGGTGCCAGTGCCAAGTACCTGGGGTTACCCCATGAAAAAGAATTAATTGGCAGAGGAGTTAGTGCCTGCGCTACCTGTGATGGGTTCTTTTTTAAAGACCGAGTTGTCCACGTGGTTGGTGGTGGTGACACGGCAATGGAAGAGGCCTCTTTCCTCAGTAAATTTGCTTCAAAAGTTTATATTATTCACAGGCGTGACACCCTTAGGGCCTCAAAACCTATGCAGGAGCGAATCTTTGCCAATCCTAAGATTGAAATGGTCTGGGATACTGTGGTTGAAGAGATCCTTTTTGATGATGTTAAAGGGGTCACTGCAATTAAGGTAAAAAATAGCAAAACAGGCCAGGTAGAAGAGAGAGCTACTGATGGCTTCTTTTTAGGGATAGGCCATACCCCAAATGTGGGCTTTTTAAATGGCCAGGTCACTTTAGATGATAAAGGTTTTATTGATCGAGCAAATTCCCCGGCAACTAATATACCGGGAGTTTTTGCTTGTGGAGATGTGATGGACCATGAATATCAGCAGGCCATCACGGCAGCAGGAACTGGCTGTCAAGCGGCCATGAAAGTAGAAAAATTTCTGGAAGAACACAAACTTTGACAGATATAATCATTCCTTGAAATAATTAATACATTGCTTCAATCCAAGGAAGGAACTGATGGCCAACTTGTTATCATTCAAGGCCCTAGAACTCTATCCGCTTAAAAAATATCAAAGTTTGATCTTAGAATTAAAAAATCCACTCATAAATTTAAACACCATTAATGAACTAGAAAAATTCTTCAACTGGGTTTGCAACCATATAGAAGTAAATTCGATTTTAATAACTTCAAAGACCGGCTGTTTTTCTCGGGGATTAGATCTAAAAGAATTTAAAAAATTACCCCAACAAGATTTTGAAAAGGTGCTAAATAAATTTCAAGTTTTAATCTTTTCCATGTTTTTCCTACCCCAAACCATTGTGATGGACTTAAAAGAAGAGACTACCGGCGCCGGGGCGGAATTTGCATTAGGTGCGGATTTTCGAATATCCCGCAAGGGAATTAAGATGAATTTTGATCACCTAAAAAAAGGATTAGTGCCAACTTGTGGCGGAGTCGGCTTTTTAGAGTCCATTGTCTCACAAAGTTTTGTGCGAAAGTGGATACTTTCGGCGGCCAATATCAGTGAGAGCGACCTTTTAGGTAGCGGCCTGATCCATGAATTCTATGATGAAACGGGGCAAAACTTAGGTCATCAATATTTAAAACGTATAAATGAACAACCGCCGATTCCTCGCATTCAGGCCAAAAGAAGTCTACTTGAATCCTTTCTCCCAAGAATTGAAAGGGCCCTTAGTTTTGAATCTAAATTTGCCTTTGCCGGCATGAGTTTGGGGGATTGGAAAAAAATTCTAGATGGCAACAAGGGAAAAGTCTCCTCTCCCAGAGATTTATCCAAACTTTTAAAATTTAAGGAAAGCCCTAGGCAATAGATTTAAGAGTCCTCTTCTTTTTCAGGTTCCTCTTCTGGTTTGGGAACAAAAACTTTATTGATATAGACACGGAGTTGATTTTTCTCCATTTCGCCAATGCCATGAATAGCAGCATTATAATTATACAAATGACCTTGTTTTTCAGGAAGTTTTTCCTCTTTTTCCCGCGGTAGGATGGAGATATAGCAGTCAGTGGGAAAATCCAGTTTTATTACGGTAAAGGGTTTTAACTTATAAGTCGTTTGAATAGTGATAGATGTTTCATTGATTTGTTTTATTTTTACTCTAAAGGGATGAAAGGCAAAGCTATCGTCTCTTTTTTTACAGATATAGAAGCGATCCTCACTATGGCCAAAGCTAAGTTTTGGATCGGAAGTCAGCTTCTTTCCACCAGCATCTTCAAATTTTTTTACCAGACTTAGAAAAAGATTAAAATCAAATTTATCCGAGGTACAAAATAGCTTTTCATAATTATTATTTTTCTTTAATT
>SMVA01207097.1_pt1 | contig 25850 bp, 22 predicted proteins | sample 2456451 | NCBI WGS metagenome assembly SMVA01 (sample SAMN11095933, study PRJNA526329) | marine sediment metagenome | biome: Marine sediment; feature: Surficial sediment; material: Deep marine sediment; isolation source: Hadal surficial sediment | place: Pacific Ocean | collected 2014-05 | depth... | reverse complement strand
GCCTGGACGCAATGCTGAGCATCGGCTGGTTCGATGCGACCGTCGAGAACGTTCCGCTGCGCGCGGAGATTCCCAGCGATGGTGGCGCACCGTGCACGCCCGCCAGTCCCGTCATCTGTAAGGACGTCGAGCCGGTCTACGCGCCGTCGACCCAGGTGGCCGGACTGCTGCGTTACGAGTGGCAAATCGGAAGCGGCATGATGAGCGTTCAGGGCGACTTCAGTTGGTCGGATTCGTTCTATTACAACCTGCGTAACTTCGACGCGGACCAGTTCGACGATTACACGCTGGTGAACGCGGTCGTAGGCTGGGTCAGCCCCGAGGAACGCTGGGCCGTGAACCTGGCGGCGCGCAACCTGACTGACGAGAATGCCGGCATCCAGGGCTTCGATCTGGCGACGTTGTGCGGTTGTAACGAGATTTCGTTCCGCGCACCGCGCCGTTACGAGGTTAACGTCAAGCTCTCTTTCTAAGCGGCCGCCCGAGCGACCGCAAGGATCGAATCGAAACGCCTCGTCGCGAAGCGCGACGGGGTGTTTTTTTATGACGCGCCATAGCCGGCGCTATCGCGTCCTATGGCCGGAAGGTCATGAACGGCAGCGCGGAAATGCAATGCAGGGTGCCCGATCGGTCAGGCCCCAAGCAATCCATTGCGCTAGATTAAATCAATGACTGCGCCCAATCTCATCGCGAGCATGGAGGATCACGCCCTCGAGCGCGTGCCCGATGCGGAACGGGAAAACTGGCTGAAGATCGCCTGGAACACCACCGGGCTGGTCACGACCCTGGTAATCCTGTTCTTCGGCGCCATCGTGTGTTTCGTTGCCGGAACGAAAATTGCGCTGGTCGCAGGCGTGTGCTCTTTTGGTATCGGCAGCCTGCTCGGCTGGGCGATCGCCCGGATCGCCTACGACACCGGTTACTCGAATACGCTGATTACCCGTGAATACGGCCTGGGCGTACGAGGCTCGGCACTGGCATCTGTCATCTTCGGTTTCCTGATTGTCGGGTTCCTTGCCGTGGAGAACGGCCTCCTCTATCGAGGCTTTCTCTTTTTCCTCGAAATCGGCGACAGTTGGACCGCAAGAATAGTGATATACGGCGGCATGACCATCGCCTGGATTCTGCTCACCGCTTTCGGCTTCTCGGTGGTCACCCGATTTTCCTCGTTGATGCTGACGGGCTTTCTGATCGCGCTGGCGTGGATCGTCTGGGAGGTTATCCGGCAGTCCGGTGGTTCTCTGGGTACGGCATTGCTGTTCGACAGTCAGCTGGATCCCGCGGCGCTGAGCGCTATGGGTATCGACTCCGATGCGGATAAGTTTGTCTTCAGCCTGAATATCCTGGTCGGACCCGCCTGTGCCCTGGCGTTGAACACGGCTGACTTCGGTCGCTACGGAAAATCGACGGCACACGTTGCGGCAGCCGCCACCATTGCAATTTTTTTCCAGTCGTTGCTGATCATGCTGATCGGCGGTGTGCTCATGCAATCTGCCGCATCCATTATGGTGGAGCACTACGCGTCTTCGAGCGGCATGACATTGGAGCAGGCTAAGGCGCAGCTACTCCAGAGCCCCGATAGCATCGCGGCGACATTCATGGTATTCGGCGGAGTGGCCGGGTTCGTTCTGATGCTGTTTGCCCAGGCCAAGGCGCAGGTATTGAATTCCTACAGTTCATCCTTGTGTATCGCCAATTTTTTTGATGCCCTGTTCCGTTGGCGACCGGGCCGTGTCGCTTTCGTGGTACTTGCCAATGTGATCGCGCTGGCGATGCTTTACGGGCATATCCTGGAGTTGGTGGAAGCCTGGATCAGGCTGTTGGGTGTGTTGCTGAGTGCGTTGGCCGGCATCATCATCATGGACTATTACATCGTCAGGCCCAGGCTCGCCCTGGATGATGACCCGGCCGGGAACGAGCCGGTGAACTGGTCCGGTGTGACCACGGTCATCGTCGCGGTCTTCTGCGCCCATGTTTTGCTGAAACCGTATTTTCAACTGGAAGTATTGATTTCTCTGGCATGCGTGGGATTCCTCTACCCGCTGCTGCGGCTTACCGTGCTGCGTCCGCATGTGCAGGAGGGAAGATGAAGGCGATCAATTCAGCCTGCATCGTCGGCGCCGGAACTATTGGCAGCCTGTTTGCCGGACATCTTGGCGCGGTGATCGAGACCAGCGTGCTGGTGCGCCGTCGGGAGCATGCGGATGCCCTTAATAAACAAGGCCTGCGCATCAGCGGGAAATCCGAACAGCAGGTCAGGGTTCGGGCCTCCGTCCATCCCGAGGAATTAGGTGATGCGGATCTGGTCATCGTTGCAACCAAGGCTTCGGCGGTAGAGGACAGCGTGCGGCGCATAAACGGGCATTTTTCAGACGCCAGGGTGATGACGGTACAGAACGGGCTGGGCTGTGAGGCGCTGGTGGCTGAACACGGCAGCTGGCCGATCATCTCCGCAGTCACATTCATGAGCGGAGTGCGCCATAGCGACGTTCATGTCGAATACGAATTGGATACAGCCACGTGGATGGGCCCCTGGGCGCACGGAAGCGCCACCGTCGAAGAGGTTCGGCAGGTCGCCGAGTTGATCAGGAAGGCGGGGCTGAAGGCCGAGGCTTTTCCCGACCTGCTGCCGGCCCAATGGTCAAAACTGATATTCAATTCGGTGATCAACAGCGTAGCTGCAATCCTGGATCTCCCGCATGTCCGGGCGTTCGCCGAGCGTGATGGTGACACCGACTTGGGTCACCTGATATTCGCCATGATCGAGGAGGGCAAGGCGGTCGCCAGGGCCAGGGGGATAATCCTGCATGAGGATCCGTGGGAAATGAACCTGGAGGCGGTGCACTACGGACAAACCGGCGCCGAGGATTACGCCCATGTGCCGTCGATGCTTGACGACGTGCGGGCCGAACGGACAACGGAGATCGACTGGATTACCGGGGCCATCGTCAGGGAGGCGCGTCAGGCAGGCGTACCGGCGCCCATCAACGAAACCCTGTATCGGCTGGTAAAGGCTCGGGAAGCGAGCTGGGCGCCGGCCGGTCCGGACAAATAGCAACGCGCGTTGGATTGGGGAATGATATGAGAATCTGCATTGTCGGCTGCGGTGCGATCGGCAGCCTGTTTGCAGCGCATCTCGCAAGACTGGATGCCGTGGAGGTCTGGGCATACGATCTTGATAAGGCCCATGTCGATGCCATTAACGCCAACGGTTTGCGGGTGTCCGGAATGTCCGAGCTGACATCGCAACTGCGGGCGACCACCGATCCGCGCGAAATTCCTCCCTGTGCGTTCGGCATCGTTGCCACGAAGACCCTGCACACCCGGCCGGCGATCGAGGCGACGGCGGCCGTATTTGCAGACGGTTCGGTCTGTTCGGTGCAGAACGGTGTGGGCAACGAGGAAATCATCGCCGAGTATGTGCCCCGGGTGATTCGGGGCACGACTTTCCCGGCCGGGCGCATCATCGAACCCGGCCACGTCCAGCAGGACACCGACGGCAAGACCTGGATAGGACCATTCGAGCCGAAACCGGAGAGCATGGAGAAGATAAAGAGTCTGGCCGCAAGGCTTACCGAGTCGGGCATGGAGACCCTGGCAATGGAGGATGCCCGTGGCGCCCAGTGGACCAAGCTGATTTTCAACGCCGCCACCAATCCCATCGGTGCGCTGACGCGCCTGCCTCATGGGGCGGCGTGTGATCAGGTACAGGTACGAAGACTGATCTCGGGCCTGGTGGCCGAAGGGGTAGCCGTGGTCGATGCCCTCGGGATCGCCCTGGACAGCGATCCGGAAAAATTGATCGACCACGCCCGGGACGTCGCTTACGACCATAAAGCCAGCATGTTGCAAGACATCCTGGCCGGACGTCCCACGGAAGTCGCGGCGTTGAATGGCGGCATCGTACAATTTGGCGAGGAAACCGGTGTGCCTACCCCGCTGAATCAGGCCATCAGGGCCTTGATCGAAGGCCTCGAACACTCCCGAACACGCAACGATTAAATTTGGATTTCAACATGACTACAGACAGCAGATTATTTGCACCCAGCGCCGGTGAGATCGAACGGCGTTATCGTAATACGCGTACCGCGATGGATGAGGCCGGGCTGGATGCACTGATCATCAGCGGCAGCGAGTACACCGGCTTCGAAGGCGCCGTCAGATACATGTGCGGCTTTCACCTTCTGCATCGCTATGCCTATGTCGTCGTTCCCTTGGCGGGCGAGCCCACCTGTGTTTTTCCGCGAGAGGCCACCTGGGTCGGAGATCACAACCGGACGTTCCTGGAGCAACGGGAATTTCCCGCTCACTGCGGCGAATGGATGGCCGATTATCTCAAGGGCAAGGGTTACAAACGCATCGGCGTGTACGGCCTGAATTACATCATGCCGGTGCGGGACTATCGGGCCCTGGCCATTGCCGATCTCGACCTCGTGGATTTTGACGAGGCCTTTGATCATTCTCGGGCACAGAAAAGCGAGGAGGAGATCGCCTCGGTCCGTCATTCGATGGATATCAATAAGGCCGGTGTACTGGCGGTGATACAGGCGTACGAGCCGGGCAAGACGGAGGCCGAACTGATGGCGGCGGCCGAGTATGCGTTTGCTTCCCGGGGTACCGCCCGCTCCACCATGGATATGGTTCTGAGCGGGCGCGACGGCTCCATACCACCGCAAATGGTTTTTCCCGACCCGAATCGATTGGTTCAGGATTCCGACGGGCTTTTATACGGGCTGGAAGTCGCGGGTCAGGGTGGTCACTGGGTAGAGTTCTCCCGGCTTATCGCGCCGAGCGGCATCAGCGTGGAGACGCAGAAACTTCTGGACGCCTACCAGGAATTTTTTGCACTGGTGAAAACGCACCTCAGGGCCGGCGCCTCCGCGGAGGAGGTGCATCAGAAGGTCGTGAAGCCGTTGCAGGATCGAGGTTACAGACTGGGACATGTGTCAGGCCATTCCATCGGTATGACCATGATCGAGTCGCCGCGGATCGGCGAGGGTTCGGATTTCGAATTGCCGGAGAACATGGTGTGCTCCATGCATCCGCACGTCATGACCGAAGACCGCAGGAATTGCCTGTACATGCAGGAAACCTTCCGCGTCGGTAAGGACGGTGGCGAACCCCTGTCAGGCATTCCAATCAAGGTCTACGATGGTTCTGAATCCAGCCTGTAACGGTCGGATCCGCTGAATAATCGAACGCTCAAGAGCAGAGGAGTCAGCACAATGAGCGCTGCGGCAAATGCAAAAGTCGGGGTGATATTCAAATCCTACGAGCCCATGGCCGCTATCCAGGCCTACGCGAAGCAGACCGAAGAGTCCGGTCTGTCCGGTGGTTTCTGGATCGCCGAGGCTTATCACTGGTTTCGTAAATACGGTCACGAATCACGGGGGTGTATGGCCACTCTTGCCGCCGCGGCCATGGCAACCCGCGAGATTCCCATCGGCCTGGGAATCACCTCGCCCTATATGCGACACCCCACGACCCAGGCCTCTGAAGCAGTCGCCATTGACGAGCTGTCCGGCGGTCGCTTTATCATGGGTCTTGGCGCCGGTAAGGTCGGGACGGAATATCTCGAAATTGATCAGAAGAAATTCACCCCGGTCAAAGTACACCGCGAATCGATCGACATTATTCGCGGGATAACCAGCGGCGAGGCCTTCAGCTACGACGGTGAGCTTTTCAGGTGCGACGTGCCGGCTGTTGACCGCAAGGGCCGCGGACTTCGCACAGACATTCCCATATATCTCGGAGCTACGGGTCCTTTCATGCAGAAGCTTGCCGGAAAAATGGCTGATGGGTTGCTGCTGCCCGGGCTGACATCGCCTGGCTTTACGCGCTACGCGCGGGAAAATCTTGCCAGGGGTTTCGACGCAGCGGATCGTGAAGCGCCGCCGGATTATCCGGTGGGGGGCGTGATCCTGGCAGCCTGTTCCCGGGATGGTGGCAAGGCGCGGGATGCGACGCGGAGTTACACCGGGACCTATGTCATCAACAAACTGCGCAACATCAAGAACGACATCATATTGAGCAGTTCGGGCCTGCCCGGCGAGTCTTGGGAGCCATTCCGTCAGGCCCTTGCTGAAGGCACCGAAGACAAAGTGACACACCTCGTCAGCGACGACATGATGCGGGCGTTCACGGTGATCTCCGGCACGCCCGATGAGTGCGTCGAACTCTTGCAGCAACTGGTGGACGCCGGCCTGAATCTGCCGCTGATGGAGGTAGTGGGCGCCAGCATGGAGGACAATCTGGAATCCATTAGACTGCTTGGCGAAGAGGTCGTACCGAGACTGAAATCTGCCGTGATCTGAGTCGGTGACTCGATCAATGGCCTGCCCGGAGAATACGAAACAATGAGATTGGCTACATTCGAGATCAATGGTGGCGCTACGCGAACCATCGGCGCATTCATCAGCAATTGCTATGTAGATCTGCATGCCATCACCGGTGGCACGCTTCCCGACAGCATGATTGCGTTCCTGCGCCTGGGAGATTCAGGCTGGGAACAGGCCCGGGCAGCGCTCAAGAGCATCGACCGCGATCTTAAGGCAAGCGCACCGGAGGAACTGAAAGCGCCGAACGGCAGCCGGTGTGCATACGCGGAAGAGGAGATCACCTTGTGCGCCCCGGTGCCACGACCGGGCAAGATCATGCATACCTCCTGTAATTTCGATGCGCATCTCGAAGAACTGGCCACCTGGCAGCAGCCGGAGTGGCAATCTCATAATTGGGGCGACTTCCATTTCGTACATCCCACGGGGTTCCTCGAGGCGCCATCCTCCGTCGTCGCATCCGGCGCCGAGGTTGCGGTGCCCCATTTCACCAAGCAGCTCGATTACGAAATTGAAATCGGCATCGTCATCGGCAAGAAGGCGTTCCGTGTGAATGCGGCCGATGCGCTGGACTATGTTGCGGGCTTTACCATTTTTAACGATCTCTCCGCCCGGGATATCCAGGCACGGGAGCACTCGAATATGGTCATTCTGCTGGGCAAGAGCTTTAATGGTTCCTGCCCCTTCGGCCCGCACCTGGTGACGACCGATGAACTGGATGACCCCCACAATCTGGATATGAAACTCCGGGTGAACGGTGAAATTCGCCAGGATGCCAATACCGGGCAGATGCATTACAAGACCGCGGAACTGGTGTCGTGGTGGTCGAACACGACGCTGGAGCCGGGGGATATCATCACCAGCGGCAGCCCGCCGGGGGTCGCGGCCGGCATGGCGGTGCCCAACTGGCTGGCGCCGGGCGACCTGGTGGAGGCAACGATCGAGAAGCTCGGAACCCTGACCACGCATATCGTGGCGGACGACCCAGAGGTAGCCGGATGACAATCAATGTAGATCAAGCGCTCGTCGCCAGGGCGGTCGATTGTATCGATCGCGATCGTCTCGTTCAGCTGGTCGTCGGCCTGGTCAACGTGCCGAGCCCGACGGGTTTCGAAGGCGATATGGCTCGCGCGTTTCACGAGGTGCTGCAGGGCGCCGGCTTCCGATCGATACTGCAACCGATTGGTGACAACCGTTACAACGCGATAGGGAAATGGTACGGCGAGGGTGGCGGCAAGACCCTGATGTTTAATGGTCATCTCGACACGTCGTTCGGTCCGGAGCAGGCGCACCGCGGCCTCGGGTATCGCTGCGAGGGCAACGTCGTTGACGACGAGTGGATATATGGCATGGGCACGTTCAACATGAAGAGCGCGCTGGCAACCTATACCGTCGCCTGCGAAGCGATTCAGAAGGCCGGCATCAAGATTGGCGGCGACGTCGTCATCGCCGGCGTTGCCGGCGAGATCGAGAAAGCACCGGTCAACGACTTTGACGGCGCCCAGTACCAGGGCTACGGGCCCGGCACGAAATTTGCGATCACGCATGGCGCCATCGCCGACTATTGCATTCTCGGCGAGCCGACCAACATGATGATCATCCCGCGCCATTGCGGCACGACGTGGATGAAGATCACGGTACCGGGCACGTTGATTCATACTGCGTGGTCCGAGTACGACGGGAACGCGATTAGTAACTCCGGCATCATCCTGACTGCACTGAATGAGTGGATCCCCGGGTACATGGCGCGCAACGAGTTCGGCGGCACCCAGCCAAAGGTCAATATTGCCGCTATCGAAGGCGGCTGGCCGTGGCGTGGTGCCAGGACCCCGGACACCTGTAACATCTACGTCGACGTCAGGACGCCGCCCGAGGTACTGCCGATGGACGTCTACCGCGAGGTTCGCGGCCTGATCAAGGAGCTTGAGAAGGACCATGCATGCCTCGAGGGCACGATTGTCGATACGTACGTGACCGCGCCCGGGACATCGATCCCCGACGATCACGAATTGATTCGGACGATCGTTGCCGCGCACTCGAAGCAGCTCGGCGTCGAGCCCGAATTCAGCAACGAAATCTGGTACAGCGATGCCGCGCACATGAATCGCTATGGTATTCCCACCGTGAACTATGGTTCGGCCGGGCGGATTCGCGCGGGCGGCGGTGGCTTCGATACGCTTCAGGGTGAGGCGGTCCACATCGGAGATATGCTGGATATCATCAAGGTATACATCCAGTGCGTCCTGAGCATCTGCGGCGTAGCCGACTAAGCGGATAGAACTGTGACGAATTCGAACCTGCATGAACTGCTCGCCGGCGCCCGGGTCTATGACCTGGGTCAGTCGTACTGGCAAGGTATGCCCATACACCCGTTTGATCCGCCGTATCAGTACCTGCTGTTCGACTACCACGAATATGTCGAGAAGGACCTCGGCAAGATCGAGCCCGGTTTTTCTCATGCCATAGGGATGATGATCACTTCCATGCATGCAGGGACGCATCTGGACATCCCCATCCACATGGCTCAGGACTACAAGGTTCAGGGTATCGATGTTCGTCCCTATCAGCGGGGTACGGGTTTTGTGGATCTCCCGGAACCCCTGCACAGCATGGAGGACGTTCCGCCGCTCGTACTCAGGGCGGTGCTGTTCGATATTCCCGGAGTGCAGGACCTGGACATTCTTCCCGAGCGCTATTCCATAACGGCCGAGGACCTCGAAGCGGCGGCGGGTAAACACGGCGTCTCGCTGCAGGAGGGCGACTGCGCCCTCATCCGTACCGGCTTCGGACGATATTTCGAATCCGACGCGGAGACCTATTTGCACAAGTGGGCGGGGCTCTCACCCGGCGCGATTCGCTGGCTTGCGGATCGAAAGCCGAGGCTGGTGGGCACCGACAACCTGTCTATCGGTGTGCCGGATCTCTTCGACGCCCACCGGGTACTGCTGGTGGAGAATGGTATTTACGTCATGAAGAGCCTGATGCTGGAGGAACTCGCGGAGGAGCAACGGCATGTATCCACCGTAGTGGTGCTGCCCCTGAAAATAAAGGGTGGCGAAGCATCGTTGATTAGACCCATAGCCATCGCCTGAAACATCAATACCGCCCGTCGAGGTGAATCATGAATGACAATATCTGGACAAGCGATTTAAACGAAAAACCCGAAGTGCAAACTGGTTTTGATCGTGCGAAACGGGTCCGTTTTTATGACACGACACTCCGCGATGGGGAACAGACCATCGGCGTCGTTTTCACTCCTGAAGAGAAGTTTGAAATTGCCTGTGCACTCTCGGATCTCGGCGTGAGTCGCATCGAAGCGGGGTTTCCCAGGGTTTCGGCGGAGGATTCTCGGGCGGTCAAACGTATTCTCGATGAGCCTTTGAAAGCGGAGATCTGGGGATTTTCCCGGGCGATGAAGGAGGATCTCGATGCGCTCATCGAATTGGGGACGACGGCCACCGTCATCGAGGTACCCACCAGCGAGATCAAGATGGAAGCCTACGGACTGAACCGTGAGAAGGTCACCCAACGTGCGGTGGACGCGATCGCGCATGCGGTGGAACACGACATGCGGGTATTATTTTTCCCCGTGGATGGAACCCGTACGGATCCCGGCTTTCTGCAGGAGATCTATGCGGCCGGGATTGAGGCCGGCGCCTCCGAAGTCGCCGTCGTCGACACCATTGGCGCCTGTGCGCCGGAAGCGATCGAGGGCCTGATCCACGAAGTGTCAGGCTGGGTCGGCCCGGATATTCCGGTGCATTTCCATGGCCACAACGATTTCGGCCTGGCAACGGCATCTGCCATCGCCGCCGTTCGCGGCGGCGCCGAATGGATTCAGGGCACCATCAACGGTATGGGTGAGCGCGCCGGGAACGCTGATATTGCTGAAGTGGCCCTGGCGTTGCAGTGTCTCTACCACGTACCCGTGGACATGGATCTGAGCAAGGCCCGCCGTGTATCCGCCATCGTTCAGAAGGCAGGCGGTTATCACGTGGATGGCTGGAAGCCGGTGGTCGGGAAAAACCTTTTCGTTCGGGAGAGCGGTGCTGTGGCTAATCAGTTTCATATTCCCGAGGCCATAGAACCATACTCCGCCGAGATTGTCGCCGCGGAACGCAGAATCGTACTGGGCAAGAAAAGCGGTCTTGCCAGTATCGATTTAAAGGTTAAGGAACTGGGTCTGGATCTGTCGAAGGACGATTACCCGGCCGTTCTGGCGGAGGTAAAAGATCAGGCCACTCGGGCCGGCCGGCTGATTAGCGACGATGAGTTCCGCCGGATCGCCCAACAGGGCGCGTAGGGCGTATCACGCGCCGTGCAGATACCGGTTTCTATATTCACTCGGCGAAGACCCGGTCCAGGCACGGAAAGCTCTCGAGAAGCTGCTGTAATCTGAGAACCCAAGCAGATACGCCACTTCACTGACCGAGCGCAGGCCCTGGCTGATATATTGTTCAGCCAGTTCACGGCGCGTTTCGTTCAATAGAATTCGGTAGCTCGTATCGCGCTCGCTCAGTTTCCCCTGCAGAGTTCGTTCGCCCATATTCAGGCGCCGTGCGACTTTCTCCTTGTTGCAATCACCGGATGGCAATAGATCAAAGAAAGAAGCCCGGACCTGGGTAACGACGTCTTGCCGGTCCATCTGAGCGAGCAGACTCATGACGACATGGTCATTCTGACGCGCCAGTTCCGCATTGGCGGCCGGTAACTGGACATGCATATCATCATTGTCAAGAACCAGCACATTACCCTCGCTGCCGAATTCAACCGGCGCCCCGAAATATTTGGAGAATTTTTCGGCGTTAATTGAGGGCTTCGGCCGACGCAGACAGACGCGCAGTGGTGCGAAATCTGGTCGGTAAATCTGTCGGCTGAACCGAATAATCGTGGCAAGCCACGCATCCTGGGGAATATACAAAGAAAGACCGCTCGTCGGAATCAGTATCAAACGATAATCCGTGTCGGTTTTCTCCAAATGAGTAACCGCGTTGGTGGTAACGAAACGAAAATATCGGACGATTCGGCGACAGAATGACTCCATTGTTCTGCTGGCGTACAGAGAATAGCCAAGGGCGTGCAGAGAGGTTGGATGCACATACTGGGCGATGGACAGACCGAATGCCGGATCGCCGGTCGCTTCCTCGGCCAACTTGTAGACATGGCTCATGCGGTCGGACGGGAAGCGCGCGTTCGGGTCCCGTGCATCAGCCAGATCAATATCCGCTTCGGCGAAAACCGCTTTGCTGTCCACGTCCCGTGCGTCCAGCGCTTCGGCAACCGCGACCGCCCAGCCCGCAATCAAGTGGAAATCTGCGTGGTTCGTCGGACCCATTCAACACCATTAATAAACTGGATTTCTTTATTATGGCACGGTGCCTTATAATCTGCGGAGCCGGTCGCGTGGACCTGACCGTATCAACGCGCCGATCATATCACACTGATTATTCAGGAAAATTGTGATCAGTTTGTGAGATTATCGACGTTTACGTCGTCCGCCCGCGACAGAACCGCAGAACAAGAAACGTCGCGGGGCTGGTGCACATAATCGGAGGAACCCGAATGCAAACCAAAATTCTGCTCAAAGAAGCAGATATGCCTACTCATTGGTATAACGTCGTTGCCGATATGCCCAATCCACCGCCGCCGCCTCTGGGTCCCGACGGACAGCCGGCGCCTCCCGAAGCCCTGGCGGCAATTTTTCCCGAGGGGTTGATCGAACAGGAGATCAGCGCCGAGCGCTGGATTCCGATCCCCGATGAGGTTCGGGAAATCTTGCGGCTGTGGCGACCATCGCCGCTGTTTCGTGCCCATCGACTGGAGCAGGCTCTGGGCACGCCGGCAAAAATTTACTACAAGAATGAGGCCGTGAGTCCGGCAGGTTCCCACAAACCGAATACCGCCGTCGCCCAGGCGTATTTCAACAAGCAGGTCGGCATCAAGCGGCTGGTCACCGAAACCGGTGCGGGCCAATGGGGCTGTGCCATGGCTCTTGCGGGCGAGTTCTTTGGTCTGGAGATTCGCGTGTTCATGGTTCGGGTGAGCTATGAACAGAAGCCCTACCGTCGTTCCATGATGAAGACCTGGGGCGCCGAAGTATTTTCCAGTCCCACGGATATGACCGCATCGGGCCGCAAGATTCTGGAACAAGATCCTGACAGCCCGGGTTCCCTGGGAATCGCCATATCCGAAGCTGTGGAAGAGGCCGTCAGCCGTGACGACACCAACTATTCCCTGGGTTCAGTGCTGAATCATGTGCTGTTGCACCAGACCGTGGTCGGTCAAGAGGCAAAAAAACAGATGGCCATGGTCGGCGACTATCCGGACAAGATCATCGCCTGTTGTGGTGGCGGCTCGAATTTTGGTGGTATTGCGTTCCCCTTCTTTGCCGACAAGGCGGCAGGCAAGGAAATACAGCTCATCGCGGTGGAGCCCACCTCCTGCCCTACCCTGACCAAGGGTTCCTACACCTATGATTTCGGTGATGCCACAGGGCTGACCCCGCTGCTCAAGATGTATACCCTGGGGCATGATTTCGTGCCTCCTAGTATTCACGCCGGCGGCCTGCGTTACCACGGCGAATCCCCCCTGGTCAGCCAACTGTGCCACGAAGGCTTCATCGACGCGGTGGCGATTCCCCAGACTGAGACTTTTCAGGCGGGTGTCCTGTTTGCTCGCACGGAGGGCCTCATACCCGCGCCGGAGTCCACCCACGCTATTGCAGCAACGATCCGTGAAGCGAAACAGTGTACGGAAACCGGTGAGTCCAAGACTATATTGTTTAATCTGTCGGGGCACGGGCATTTCGATATGAGTTCCTACGACCGTTATTTTGCGGGAGAACTGGAAGACTACGACTACCCGGAAGAGGCGATAAAAGAATCTCTGAGTCATTTGCCGGATTTTTGACCCCGATGCTTGTCATCCTCAACCGATAAAACGAGATCGGCGAGAATTTCCATTGCCTGCAACGGACCGGGAATGGGTGTCCGTACAAGCAAGGCCTGAACTGGGGCACCATGCTGGTGGCGAAGAGAGCGCATTTTAAATAGACGTTGATTAATCATTCCCGGATACAGGAGTCCGTTGAGTATGCAGAAAATCATAATCATGATCATGATGATCGCCGTGTCACCGCTGGCGTGGTCGCAGGGCACATTTCGTTATGGCACAGACGAACGCGCGGGCGAATGGAATCTCGCGATCGAGGCCATTTACCAGGGTTCGGAGAGTTCTTCGGGCACCAACGGTTCCGGCCTCAGTATCGACGACGACTGGGGTTTCGGTTTCATGATCAATTACAACTTTACGAACCATCTCGCGCTGGGATTCGATATGAGTTTCCTGAAACCGCGGTATGAGGCGACCTTTGCCACGGAGGATGCCGGACTGCAAACAATCAGTCACAAGCTGAGCATCTTCAATGGTCAGCTCAAGGGTACGTACAATATTTTGGAAGGCCCACTGACACCCTACATCGATGTTGCACTCGGCTGGACGTCCGTCGATTCGAACATCACCGACGGACCACCGACCACGGGTTGCTGGTGGGATCCCTGGTGGGGCTTTGTTTGCCGGAACTTCTATAGCACGTACAGCGATTCCGCCTGGACCTACGGCGGCGGACTCGGGGTTCGATGGGACGTCTCACGGGACGTGTTTCTGCGTGCGAGTTATAACGTATTGGTGATGGACCTGAGCGGGCCATCGAATCTCGACCAGTTCAACATGGGTCGCCTGGAGATCGGTTGGCGTTACTGAGCGTCCGACGGCTTGCGGGTTTTTGTTCCGAAACCCGGCACATCAGGCCGATGTGCCGGGTTTCAGGTTTCCAGGTTTTATATTTCGATCGTTCGCGGTACCGGCCGGTCAGGACTTCTTGTCTGCCTTGACCGTGCCGCCTGCAATCTTGTCACACGTGCCTTCCGGCACGTAGACCCACTCTTCCGCATCGTTGTCGGCTGTTGCCTGACCCGCGCACGCATGCAGACTCGTTCCGCAGTCGTTCATGCCGGCCTTGGCAATGCCCGTGCATTTCTCAAAGCCGGCCTTGGCGGCACCAGCGGATTGTGCGCCTGCCAGTGCCAGGATACCGGCCATCGCGGCGCTCATCAGAAGTTTGTTGTCTTTCACCATTCGCTCCTTTGTCGTGCTACATGATTTGAAAATCCGGGACCGAAGGGCATGTGTCGTGTCGCCCTCGTATCCTGAAGTCGCCGAACCGCGCGCGGCTGGACGGATATGGTCAGATAGACTGGACCTGTGAGATTAAGTTCCCGGGCAGCGGCCTGCAGTCGTTCAGCGATTACCCAACAGTGTATCGACAACATGTGCGGAGCGCAGGTCGGGCTCGTCCGGACGCCAGCCCCGGGCCCCAAGTACGCGCCATGTCTGCAGGAACGACGCGCTGATGTTGCGTTCACGCAGGTAGTCACGCTCCGACTCCGGCAGGCCACCGTCGTGCGTGAATACAAGCAGCGCATTACGGCGCAGATATCGGTGCTGGCCGGCGAGGTATGGCACGACGCAGACGCCGATGCAGCGCCTGGTCACGTAGGTATTCAGCGCGTTACGCGATATGACTGCGGCCAGCTTGCGCGCCTCGTCGGGCAGGCCGGTCGTGCTGTCGAGCCGGATTCTCCGGACGCCCGGGTTGAGCGCCAGCACGTCGGCGACACGGGTGGCAATGCCGACTCCCAGCCCGCCCCGTAACTCGAGTTCTCGTCCGGTCGGCAGGATAACGAGTTCGGCACGATAGGCGCCGATGGCAAGCATCGCCGGCGTGTATTCGGCGGCCGTATCGATAAAACCCATGAATCGCGTGATGGCAAGGATCATCATCAGCGTCGCGAGCATCTGCGTGGCGCGCCCGGCGAGAATCGTACCGACATGGTCGATGTGATGGTCGGCGGCCCGCCACAGGCCGGCGATCTGCCAAACGGGTACCAGGCAAAGCAACAGTAATGCAGAGCCGATCATCCACGCATAGTCGAGTGGGTTGGACAGTTCGTTCTGCCACTGGCCGAACAGTGAGAAATCGTCCGTCAGGATGATCAACGCGGTCAGGGCAACGCCGATCACCCAAACTGCCTTCGCCAGAGCAATTTCGCCGCGCCAGTGTTGTGATACGAACTCAAGCAATCGAACGGACCCCCAGGAGGGCTACGGTACCAGATGGAACCCCCGTAGGAGCGGCTTCCCGACGCGATTCCCCCACCTGCTAGAATCATCGAAAAACGCAACGAGATCATCCATGCAACCTGACCAAAGCGGCATCAAGTTCGGTCCATTTTGGCTGACACCGGGTATTCGTCCGGTCAACGCCTGTACGTATTTTTTTTCGTCGTTCATCTTCGTCATGCTCGTGACGTTCCTGAACTTCGTGCAGCCGTTCATTCTCGACGAGATTCTGAGGGTGCCGCCCGAGATTCAGGGCAGGGTCACCGGCACCCTGAATTTCGTTCACGAGAGCATTGCGCTGTTCGTCATGGGCTTCGTCGGGGCGATGTCGGACCGGACAGGCCGCCGGACCCTGATACTGACCGGCTTCGCCATCTGGGTTGTCGGGCTGATGTTGTTCCCAATGGCCGGTGGGCTGACCGAACTCTATAGTTACCGCATCATTATCGCGATCGGCGTCGCGGTGACTTCCGTCATGGTCATTGCGACGATGCAGGACTATCCGCAGGAAGTTTCACGGGGCAAGTGGGCGGGTACCAACAGCTTCATTACGAGTTTCGCGATCCTGACGGTCTCGCTGGTGCTCGTGCGTCTGCCTACCTGGCTGACGGATGCCGGATTGGAAACAGTGCAGGCGGGTCGCTGGACATTCTGGATCGGCGCCGGCATCGCGATCGTAGCGGCCCTGATCATTCGCCTCGGTTACTACGGAGGGCGCGTCGCCGGAACCGGAACGACGGCATCGCCGTTTGCCGGGTTCGTCGAGGGCTTTACCGCCGCGAAATCGAATCCCCGTCTCGCGCTGGCCTACGGCACGGCATTCGCCGCGCGGGGCGACCTCGTGGTCCTCGCTGCTTTCTTCTCATTGTGGTTCGTGCGCGCCGGCGCAGAGCAGGGGATCTCCAGCGCGGATGCAATCGTGCGGGCGGGTATCACGATGTCCGCATTGCTGCTCGCCAACTGGATCTGGGCGCCGCTGTTCGGGTTCATACTGGATCGCATCAATCGTGTCGCCGGTTTGTGCATCGCCATGTCGCTGGCCGCAATCGGCTACTTCGTAATCGGCCAGGTCGACGACCCGTATGACACCGGCGTCATGATGGCGGCCACGTTTATTCTCGGCATCGGCGAGATCAGCGCCGTCATCGCCGGGAACGCGTTGCTGGGTCAGGAAGCCCCGGCCCGCATTCGTGGGGCGGCGGTCGGCGTATTCGGCCTGGTCGGAACGCTAGGCATCCTGTTTGCGACCCTCGCTGGCGGCCGGTTATTCGACACGATCGGATACGGCGCGCCGTTCACGATGATGGCCGGCGTCAACGCGATCATTGCGGTGTGGGCGCTTCTGACGTTCATCCGTGCCGGCGAAGCGACCAGCGAAATCTCCCGGGAGTCCGCCTGAGTCGTTACATTTGGTTACATTTGGTGCTCTGCGTCACCGCGCGGAGCGTGTAAAATCAACGTTCACGGGTTGCAAAAGATCAAGAGTAAATGAACCTTCTCGGCTCCCAACAACGATCCCGGCTGAAGTCGATCCGGCTGCCGCTGATCATCGTCATCGTCACCTTCACGATCATCTATCTGCTGATGGCGACGCGGCCGCGGCTGGAGCCCGTGCAGGCGCCTGAGCGCGTCTGGAACGTAGATGTCGTTGTTGCGGAACATCGCACCATCCAGCCTACGTTGAACCTGTTCGGCGAGGTCATCGCGGGTCGACGCAGCGAACTGCGCCCGGCGGTTTCCGGGGTCATGGTCGAAATAGGTGAGAATTTCCGCGACGGTGGCGTGGTTCGGAAGGGCGAACTGCTCGTGCAGATCGATCCGTTCGATTACGAGATCGATCTCGCCGAGCAGCGCTCGATGCGGGTCGAGGCCGAAGTCAGGCTCGAGATGCTCCATCGCGACCTCGACCGCGCGAAAGAACTGTACGCGGCGAAAAATGTCTCGGAGCAGTTTCTCGACGCGGCCCAGCTCGATGTCCTGCAGCAGGAAGCCATCGTCGAACAGCGCGGTATCGGTGTGCGACGTGCCGAGCACGAGCTGAAGGATAGCCGACTGGTTGCGCCATTCGACGGGGTCGTCGCGAATGCGAACGCCGCGCTTGGCAAACAGTTCAGTGGTTTCGGCGCTGACATGATCGGCGAGTTGATCGACACCAGTCGCGTCGAAGTCAGATTCTCGCTGACGAATGCCCAATTTGGGAGGTTGCTGGAGAGTGAGGAGAGCATAGTAGGGCGCTTCGTGACGATCACGTGGCAGGTCGGGGAGAGCGCGCTTGAGTTTGATGCGGTTATCGAGCGCATCGGCGCGGAGATCACCTCGACGACCGGAGGTGTCGATGTATATGCGATCGTAGACACGGGCGGGCAGCAATCGCGCCTGCGTCCCGGGGCGTTTGTCGGCGTCGGCGTGGCCGACAAACGCTACGAGAGCATGCTGCGGGCGCCGGATACGGCAGTCTATGGCGAGAACACCGTGTTCGTCATCGAGGACGACCGGCTCGCTGAACGCCGGATCGATATTTTCGGCTATGCCGGTAACGATGTCCTGTTTCGCAGCACCGGCCCTACGCCGATCGTCAATGGCGATCGCATCGTCACGACACAACTCAGGGAAGGAGGTCCGGGTACCCGGGTCTCGGTGCGGTGATGAGTAGCGAGCCGCGCGGCGTGATCAGTTTCTTCGCTCGCCACCCGGTCGCGGGCAACCTGCTCATGATGCTGCTGCTGTTGTTCGGCGTGTACGGGCTGACACAGCTCAATCGGCAGGTCCTGCCGAACTTCGAACTCGACATCATCAACGTCGGCGTCCAGTGGCCCGGTTCGAGCCCGCAGGATGTCGAGGCCAACATCGTTCAGGCGATCGAAACGGAGGTCAGGTTTCTCGACAAGGTCGAGCGTGTCGATGCCATGGCGTACGCCGGCAGCGCGCAGCTCAAAATTCGCTTCGAAGAAGGCGCCAATATGTCGAAGGCGCTAACCGACACGCAGGCTGCGATCTCGCGCATCACGACCTTCCCGGTCGACATCGAGAAGCCGGTCATCACCCAGCTCGTTCAATACGACGACGTCTGTCACATCGAGATATCGGGGCCATTCTCCGAGGCTGCGCTGAAGCGCCTGGGCAAGCGGATTCGCGACGACCTGCTTAATATGGGCATGAGCAACGTCAGCCTCGTCGGCGTCAGGCAGTCGGAGATCTGGGTCGAGGTGGCACCGGAGACGCTGCGCCGGCTGGACCTGACGGTCCAGGACGTCGCGACCCGCATCGAGCAGTTCAGTATCGATCTGCCGTCCGGCACGATCGAGAGTGGCGGCATGGCGCGCCAGATTCGCAGCGAGGCGCTCGCTCGGTCCGCGCGTGGGATTGGCGAGATCGAGCTGATCTCGAAGGCCTCCGGCGAGAAGCTGCGGATGAAGGAGATCGCGCGCATCATCGAGACGTTCGAAGAAGGTGCGATCTCGCATATGAGGAACGGCAGGGCGTCGGTCGGCGTGTCCGTCGGGCGCGGGCCGAAGGTTGACTCGATCGATGCGCAGCGCGCCGTCGCGAAATACGTCGCTGAGTTGCAGGCGGAGCTGCCCCCAACGCTCGAGGTCAAGATGTTCGACATCTTCGCCGACCAGGCGACTCAGCGTGTGCGGATGCTCGTCAACAACGGCTTCGGCGGACTCGTGCTGGTCCTGATCGTGCTGTTCGTGTTCCTGAACTTTCGCGTGGCGTTTTGGGTCGCGGCCGGCATTCCGGTCGCCATCATGGGTGCACTCGGCGGCATGGCGATGATGGGCATGTCGCTGAACATGATCAGCATGTTTGCCATCATCATGGGTCTCGGCATTATCGTCGATGATGCGATCGTCATCGGTGAGCATACGGAGATGCTGCATCGGCACGGGCTGTCGCCGGAAGAGGCGACCATGCGCGCGGCCAAGGTCATGTTCGCACCGGTGTTGGCCGCCTCGTTGACGACGATGGCCGCATTCTTCCCGATCCTGACGATCGGCAAGGAGATCGGACGCATTATTCGGGAGCTGCCGCTGACCGTGATCCTTGTGATCGTCGCGAGTCTCATCGAATGCTTCCTCGTCCTGCCGATGCACCTGAAGCACGCGCTCGAACGTATGGAACGCAGATCGAAGCCTGCGAAGCCGAGCGGGTTCAAGGTCGCTTTCACGCGGTTTCGCGATACCCGATTCAGAAGGGTCGTGGCCTGGAGTTTCGACCGGCGATACAGCACGGTGCTGGCCGGTGTCTGCATGTTCTGCCTGGCGGTGACGCTGCTGATCTCCGGACGTATCGGGTTCGAGTTCTTCGCGTCTCCCGAGGTTGACATGGTGTTCAGTAATGTTTCGATGACGCCGGGTACGCCGCGCGAAAAGACTATCGAGATGACGAACGAGATGGCCCGCGCCGCGTATGAGGTCGAGAGGCGGCTGACGAATGGAGAGGGTGGGCTCATCAACTATTCCTTCGCGACCGTAGGCGCGACCGAGGGGCGTCAGGGCGAGGCGAGGCTGAACGGCGATCATACGGGCGCGTACTCGGTCGAGTTGATCTCCAGCGACCATCGCGACGTCCGGACCTATGAGTTCATAGCGGCCTGGGAGCGGGAGATTCGCCCGCTGGCCGGTGTCACGAGTCTCGTCGTGTACGAGCGCAGCGCCGGCGGGCCGCCGGGACGTGACCTCGACATTCGCCTGCACGGCGCGGAACTGGCGGTGCTGAAAGCGGCGGCGATGGAGATTCGCAGCAGCTTGAGAAATATCCCGGGCGCGACCGGGGTTGAGGATAACCTGCCGCACGGTCAGGAAGAGATTGTCATGGAACTCACCCCGATCGGCCGGGCGATGGGCTTCACGACGCAGTCGGTCGCGCGGCAGGTGCGCAACTCGTATCAAGGCGCAATCGCCAAGCGCTTCTCGGAGGACCAGGAAGAGGTCATCGTACGGGTCAAGCTGCAGGAGTCGGGCTTCGCGAAAGAGCAGAGCCTGCGCGACCTGTACATCCGCACACCCGACGGCGACGAAGTGCCGCTGACGGAAGTCGTGACGCTACGGACCAGCGTGGGTTACGCGCAGATTCGTCGCGAGAATGGATTGCGCCAGGTGTCCGTGACGGCCGATGTCGACCCGACCATCTCGACGACCAACGAGGTGCTTGCCGTTGTCGAGCGCGACATCGCGCCGGGCGTCCGGGAAAAGTACGGGATTACCGTGGAGTTCAAGGGCAAGGCCGAAGAGCAGCGCAAGGCGATGGGCGATACGGCGGTCGCGCTCATGATCGCGGTCCTGACGATGTACATCATCCTCGCGTGGGTGTTCGCGAGTTACGGCACGCCGTTTGTCGTCATGTCGATTATTCCGTTGTGCCTGATCGGCGCCTTTGTCGGTCACTGGATCATGGGCTACCGGCTGAATATGCTCAGCCTGCAGGCTTTGCTCGGGCTTTCCGGTGTAATCATCAATGACGCGATCATTCTCGTGTGCGGCGTCAAACGACGTATCGCCGACGGCGCGGAGTTGCGTGAGGCGGTCATCGTCGGCACGTGCGAACGCCTGCGCCCGGTTATCCTGACGACGTTGACGACGATCGGTGGCCTCACGCCGCTGCTGTTCGAACGCAGCATGCAGGCGCAGCTGGTTCAGCCGCTGGCCGTAACCCTGATCTTCGGCCTGATGTTCTCGCCATTCCTGGTGTTGTTCTACGTGCCGTCCCTGCTGGGCATCGGCCACGATATCCGTTCGCGCGGTCGTCCGCCCGTTCCTGCGGAGTCTGCCGCCTGATGCGGGGGCGGACCCCGCCTCACGCAGCGGGCTGATTCTTCGTTGATAACCCGATCGCCTTCAGGACCGCGAAGCCCAGGATGCCGCAGATCAGCGAGCCGATGATGATGGCCAGCCTGTCCGGTCGGCTGTACCCGACACCGATTTCCTCGAATGCCAGGCCGCTGATGAACAGGCTCATCGTGAATCCGACCCCGCACAGAATCGAAGTCCCATAGAGCTGTGCCATCGATACGCCCTCCGGCAACCGCGCGATGCCGGTTTTGATGCTGAGCACTGCGAATCCGAACACGCCGACCTGCTTGCCGAGCAACAGGCCGAGCATGATGCCCAGCGGGACCGGCTCGAATAGCGAGCCGAGCGTCATGCCGGCCAGGCTGACGCCGCCGTTGACGAACGCGAAGACCGGCAGGATGACGAACGCGACCCACGGATGCAGGCCATGTAGCAGGTTTTCGAGCGGGGAACCATCCTCCGTCGTATGGTCACCCATCGGGATGAAAAAGCCGAGCACGACGCCGGCGATCGTGGCGTGCACGCCGGACTTCAGCACCGCTACCCACAGGATCATGCCGAGCAGAAGATACGGTGCCAGTTTCTGGACCTTCTTCAGCTGCAGCCAGGTAAGCCCGGCGACGGCGGACATTGCGACCAACAGTGATTCGACGGATAGATCCGCCGTATAGAACAGGGCGATGATCACGATCGCGCCAAGGTCATCGATGATCGCGAGTGTCATCAGGAACAGCTTCAGCGACGTCGGCAGGTTCCCGACCATCGCGAGTATGCCGAGTGCGAAGGCAATATCCGTCGCCGTCGGAATCGCCCAGCCTTGCAATGCCAGCGCATCGCCACTGTTCAGCCAGTAGTAGATCAGCGCCGGCCCGATGATGCCGCCGAAACCGGCCATGCCCGGCAGGATGATCTGCCTGGGGTCGGACAGCTCTCCGACCAGGATCTCACGCTTGACCTCCATGCCGATCGTGAAAAAGAAAATCGCCATGAGGCCGTCGTTGACCCAGAGGAACAGCGGCTTGTGCAGGTCGAGTGACCCGATGCGAATCTGTATCGGGATATCCAGGAAGGACGTGTACAGGTCGCCGAACGCAGAGTTCTTCAGGATCATCGCGGCCGCGGCGGCGACGATCAGCAGAATTCCGCTGGCCGCTTCCAGCCTGAAGAAGGCGTTGAATGTATTTCTGGGCATGAACGGTGCGCTAACGATTCCGGCCAGGCCCATAGTTTACATGGCATTGCACGCCGGGACAGGGCTTCGGGCAATCGGACTGGAACCTTTCGCGAAGCTCTGGCAACTTAGGCATTGAAGCCGGCGCCGGCCGGCCACCATTCACGGCTTATCGATTTCGGGAGGCACGCGATGCAAGAATCAGGAAGTCGTCGGCTCGAGGCTGCCGGGCCGCACGTGTTGTTGCTGGCCGCGCTGTTGATGCTGACCGGCGGACTCGGTGCCTGCGCGGGCATGCACGAATCCAAGGACTACGAGCGGCATCGTTACAGTCAGATCGTCACGCCATTTGACCGCACCGACGTCGTCTATGTCGACATGAAGTTCGACCCGAAATACCCGGACGACGACCCGGTCGCCGAACAGACGCGGATGGACTGGATCGCCGCGTGGCTGGAGCTGCGGCAGATGTGCGATGACGGTTTCGAGGTCGAGAAGCGTCGGCCGTTCGACATGATGGAGAACAACCCCGCGCGCTACGATATTCGCTACGAGATCAAATGTAAGTCGGCAGCCGGAGGCTGAGCCACCAGACCCAGTCATGATTTGGCCAATTTTCCTGATCGCGATCCTCGTGCTCGTTTTTGGCCCAAGTTTGTGGGTGCAGCGCGTGCTCGCTCGCTACAGCAAGCCGGGCGACCGTTATCCCGGCACGGGGGGTGAACTCGCGAGGCATATGCTGGATCAACTCGGTCTGGCCCACGTCGGGGCAGAGATCACCGAGCAGGGCGATCACTACGACCCGGATGCACAATGCGTCCGGCTGACACCCGACAAGTTCAACGGACGCTCGTTGACGGCGATTACCGTCGCTGCTCACGAGGTGGGTCATGCTCACCAGGATGCAACCGGCTACGGGCCGTTGAAATGGCGTACCCGGTTGGTCAAGGCCGCGGCACCTGGCCAGCGCGTAGGCGCGGCCTTGCTGATGCTGTCGCCTGTCGTCGGCATGCTCACGCGTGCCCCGCTCGCGACCGGTCTGATGCTCGTCGGCGGCTTCCTGATGCTTGGGTTAGGTACCGTGATTCATCTGGTCACGCTGCCGATGGAACTCGACGCGAGTTTCGGACGCGCGATGCCGATGCTGGAGAAGGGTGACTACCTGATCGCAGGTGACAAACTGCATGCGCGTAAGCTGCTGACCGCCGCGGCGATCACCTATGTGTCGGCATCGCTGATGAGCCTGCTCAATGTCGGGCGCTGGTGGGCGATTCTGCGCCGCTAGGATCGCGGCAGGATGCCGGTCCTACGGCGAAAAACGGGGTATGAACCCCGATCCATCAGTTAATCACGAGCAGTCGATTACCCTCGTCGATACTCCACTCCGCCGTCAGACCGGCGTTGACCTCGAGTACGAATGACACTGGCTCGGGCGATGAGATTCGATCCGTCGACAGCGGCTTCGTGTCGCGCGCAACGCCTGACACATAGCCGTCCTCGCGGATAAACAGCATGTCGAGCGGTATGTAGGTATTTTTCATCCACATATTGATGGATATCGATTGATCGTAACGGAACAGCATGCCCTCGAACTCGTCCATGCGTTCGATGAACATCAACCCCTGGCGATGCTGCTCCGATGTATCGGCCAGGTAGATCGTCAGCGTCAGGCACTGCCTTCGCGAGGTTTCGATGATTGCGTTCGTTTGCGTGAACGTTGCCAGGTAGCCCGCCGGGCGTGCGCCGGTGGCAGGCTGCGCGAGACACCAGGCGCAGCACACGATGACCATGCGTCGTATCGCGCGGCGGGGGGTTGTCAGGCCTTCAGGAGGCATCGAGCACCAGCCGCCCGGAGTAGCGAAAGTCGCGAAGCGTAACGGAGCCGGCGTCGGAAAGTGACGGCAGGCTGCCCGAGCAATAGACTTCTCCACCAACCTGGAAGGTCATGCCGCCCGGATCGTCGAGCGCCTCGACCGAGTCGACCGTCGTCCAGCATCGGTCCATACCGCCGGCGCTGAAAATTTGCCCGGCAGATTCAACGATGATCGTGACGTTCGCCCGGCGCTCGGTCGACGCCAGTTCGTGTATGCGGCCCTCGATGCCCAGCACGATCACGAGGGGGGTCTCCCCGGGACCCGTGAACACCAGCCGAATGCCACTGCTGCCCGGGCGCGACATCCCGTCGCACTCCAGTGTGGGGCCCCGCCAGTCGATCGCGCGTTCGAGGGAGCCGTATAGCGTTCCGGTCAGGTAGCCGTCATCAGCCGCCGGGCACAGGTCGACGGTCGTGGTCTCAAGCGATAGCGCGGCGGGAATCGGCCGCGGTTTCGCGACCAGCCCGTATGTCGCGACGAAGCCTGTGCACAAGACCGCGGCTATCGCGATCACGCTGAATAATCCACGGACCCAGGCAGGCGGCTGCCCCGCGGGCGGACTCGGGGCTGGCTGACTGTCACGTTTCGCATCCATGGGCGCTATTCTTTCCTCGCTCCGCGCATAACTCAATAACCGTGGGCCAGTTGCGCCTGTCCCGGTCAGGATCCGCCCGGCGGACCGATATAGTCAGAACCGACCATGTAAGGTAATTCACCTCGCGTGCAATACCAACCCGGTGGTTTCGGTTCTGGGACTTATGTCCGAAATTGTGATTTACGGCATGGTCGCGTGGTCTTGTCAGGGCTAGTGTTTACACGGTGTTGTGGTTGTACGGCCGGATTTTGGGCAGTAAGCGACTTTGAAGGCAGGTCAAAACTTTAACTCGCCGTTTGCCGATCAGCGGCAGGAGGGCTATCGCTGGTTACTTTTCTCCGACTTCGTCGAGGAAGAGTTCCGCCAGTTTTACGCCGAGAGCAACGCACAACGCGCGCGTCTGCTTACCGTTCTCGCTACCGCAACAGTAGTGCTGAGCGTTGTCGTCATGGTCGTCGAGTCCAAGATGAGCCTGCCGGTCATCGCGTTCAATGTTGGGATCTTGCTGCCGACGCTAACGATAACATTGTGGGCATCCGCGCATCCGCGACGTCATCGGTTGTATCAGCATCTGCTTGCATTCAGCGCACTACTGATCGGCATGTGGATCACGTCTATCGTGACACGCGCAAGCATGAGTGGCATGTCGTACTACTTCGCTGCGGTGGTTGCCTGGGTGTTCATCGTCTGGGAGTTCGTCGGACTGCCGTTTCGACACGCCGCTTTCACCGCCCTGACTGTATCGGGCATGTTCATCTTCGGCAGTTTCGCATGGAACTTCCAGATCAATGAAACCATTTTCTCGACGACGCTGCTCGTGCTGGCCAACGGCATCGGCGCGTTCTGCTGCTACCAGCTCGAGTACACGGCCCGCCGCTCATTCCTGGACTCGAAGGTGCT